>ULUC01008352.1_pt1 | contig 30486 bp, 20 predicted proteins | sample 1958151 | NCBI WGS metagenome assembly ULUC01 (sample SAMEA4835750, study PRJEB28245) | human gut metagenome | biome: gut microbiome; material: fecal sample | place: Denmark | collected 2008
TTTTTTTAATTAATCTTTTAATATGTTTGCCTATGAAGAACAGACTGCCATTATGACAAAAAAAATCGGATAAATATTGCCGTATTTACCCGATAGTAATTCCCTAGTTAAATCAATAAATCCAAAATTGTTAACCTAAAAAGAAATTTTTATGGTAAAGAAAACTATTTTTTTACACTTAAAGAAAAGACTTAAGCTTTTTTGCATTATAAACGTCTTTTTTATGATTCCATTCTCTTCATTCGGTACTAATTCTATTAGTTGGAATTCCGAAGAAGATTTATTCTCAGTACAGTATGAGAATGTTACAGTTAAAGATATTTTAGATTATATCGAAAAACATAGTAAGTATATTTTTATTTACTCTGCTAATGTTCAGAAAAATCTGAATAACAAAGTCTCCATTTCAGTTTCCAATAAGAAAATAGATGCTGTATTAAAAGAGTTGTTCTCAGAGACAGGACTGAATTATAAGATGTCGGGAAGACAAATTACTATTTCGGTGCCAGAAGCTCCTAAAGTACAACAAACTACACAACAAAAGGGTATTAAGGTAACAGGTAACGTTTCAGATGAAAAAGGTGAGCCTTTGATTGGTGTAACAATCATTTTGAAAAATGATTCCACAGTGCACGCATTGACAGACATGAATGGTAATTATAGTATTATTGTTCCTGAAAGAAAATCTGTGCTTTCTTTCCGTTATATTGGTTTTGTTCCTAAAGAAGAGGTAGTTAATAACCGGAAGGTTGTTAATGTACAAATGGTAGAAGATGTTGGTCAATTAGATGAGGTTGTAGTGGTTGCCTATGGCGCACAAAAGAAAGAGTCTGTTGTTGGTTCTATCACAACGATTGAACCTGCTAAGTTAAAGGTTTCTACTACTCGTTCAATAAGTAATAATCTGGCTGGTACAGTTGCCGGTGTATTAGCTGTGCAACGTTCTGGTGAACCGGGATATGATAATTCTTCTTTCTGGATTCGTGGTATTAGTACATTCCAGGATGCCGGACAAAACCCATTGGTTTTGATTGATGGTATAGAACGCGATTTGAATAATATTGATCCTGAAGAGATAGAATCTTTTTCTGTGTTGAAAGATGCTGCTGCAAGTGCTGTTTATGGAGTGCGGGGAGCTAATGGTGTTATTTTAATTAATACAAAACGCGGACAAGTTGGTAAACCTCGTGTGACTGTAAAGGCTGAATTTGCAGCTACACAGCCAGTTAAACTTCCCGAGTATTTGGGTGCGGCAGATTATATGCAGGTTTTGGATGATATCTTGATGGATACAGGACAACAGCCTAAATATACAGATCGTATTGCAAAAACTCGTGCAGGTTATGATCCTGATTTATATCCGGACGTGAATTGGATGGATGCAATTGCAAATGATTATGCTTCGAATCAGCGTGTAACAGTAGATATTTCTGGTGGTACAGAGACATTACGTTATTCTTTTGTTGCTGCTGCGTATAATGAACGTGGTATTTTGAAACGTGATAAAAGCTATGATTGGGATCCTACTATTAAATTGCAACGTTATAACGTTCGTTCTAATGTGGATTTGAAATTAAGTCCTACTACGCAATTACGTTTTAATATTGGTGGATATTTGCAAGATAGAAATTCTACAACGAAAGATGTATCTCAAATTTTCCAGAAAGCGTTCGTTGCTGTACCTCATGCTTTCCCTGCACAGTATTCCAGTGGACAGATACCGACAACAGAGGAGCCAAACGTTTGGGCATGGGCTACTCAAAGTGGATATAAAAGAAGAAGCGACAGTAAGATTGAAACACTGTTTTCTGTAGAACAAGATTTGAAATTCTTACTTCCGGGATTGAAAGTAAAAGGTACATTCTCATTTGACAGGTTTTCTTCAGGTACTGTTTCTCGTGGAAAGACACCGGATTATTATGTACCTGCTACAGGACGTGATGATGAAGGTAATTTGATTATAGCATCAAAATCCAATGGTACTAATTTCCTGGATTACTCAAAAAGCGGTGAATATGGAAATAAGAGCGTATATATGGAAGCTACTTTGTCTTATGACCGCACATTCGCAGAGAAACATTCCGTCGCTGCAATGTTATTGTTTAATCGTCGTAATTATGATGATGGAAGCAAGTTGCCTTACCGTAATCAGGGATTGGCAGGACGTGCATCTTATACCTATTCGGGTAAGTATGTAGGTGAATTTAATTTTGGCTATAATGGTTCTGAAAATTTTGCCAAAGGCAAGCGTTATGGCTTTTTCCCTTCAGGAGCAATTGGCTGGATTGTATCAGAAGAGGCATTTATGCAACCATTGCGTAAGGTCATATCTAAATTGAAATTGCGTGCGTCCTATGGTCAGGTAGGTAATGCTAATTTAGGTGGACGTCGTTTTGCATACCTTTCTACAATTACCGATGATTATGCTACATTAGACATGTATAAATGGGGATTGGATAGCAGTTATGGTTTGACTGGTATGGCGGAAGGTGAGTTTGCCGTACAAGATTTGACGTGGGAAATTGTAAATAAGATGAATTTGGGGGTTGAGCTAGGCTTCCTGAATGGTATGATTGATTTACAATTAGATTATTTCGATGAACGTCGTAAAGATATATTTATGCCACGTGAATCTGTTCCAATGACAGCTGGATTTATGAAGCAACCTTGGAAGAATTTTGGGAAAGTAACTAATCAGGGTGTAGAGGTTACTTTAAATGTTAATAAACAGTTTGGCAAAGACTTATTTGTCAGCTTAATGGGAACATTTACCTATGCTCATAATGAAATAACAGAAAAGGATGAACCTAGTGCAGTAGTTGGTACTAACCGTGCTGAAACAGGACATCCGGTAGGGCAATTAACTGGCTATATAGCAGAAGGTTTGTTTACGGCAGACGACTTTGAAGACGTAAGTACAGGTAAACTGAAAGAAGGAATTCCGACTCAAAGTTTTGTAGGTAAATTACGTCCGGGGGATATCAGATACAGGGATGTCAATGGTGATGGTAAAGTGGACGTATTTGATAAATCTCCAATCGGAGGAACAAAAGATCCGGAGATAGTATATGGCTTTGGACTGAATATGAAATATAAGAATTTAGATTTTGGAGCTCTCTTTCAAGGAATAGGCCGTAGTTGGAATATATTAGGATCAAGCATTATTCCGGGTGCCAATAGAGGAGTGACAGGCAATATGTTTACTAATGCAAATGATCGTTGGACTGTAGACAACCCAAGTCAGAACGTATTTTATCCGCGTTTGGATGACGGTATAAATAGTAATAATAATCAACCATCTACATGGTGGCTGCGGAATATGAGTTTTTTACGTTTAAAAAACATTGAACTTGGTTATTCCTTACCAAAGAATTTGTGGAGAAATACTACAGTTATATCAGGCATTCGTCTTTTCGTAAGAGGAACAAATCTTTTGACATTCTCAAAATTTGATTTGTGGGATCCGGAAGTCGAAAATACTACAGGGGCTGCGTACCCAATTATGAAATCGTTATCTGCAGGTTTTGAAATTAAATTCTAATAATAGCGCATATGAAAAATAGCATATTAAAATTTATAGTACTAAGTATTATTACGACATTTACTTTTTCTTCTTGTTCTGATTATCTGGATAAGCAACCGGATGACCAGTTGGACTTAGAATCAGTATTTGAGAATAAAAAGAATATGGAACGTTGGCTGGCATATATTTATCGTGGTCTGCCTGAATATTATACTTATGATGGTCCCGATGCCATAGCTGATGAACTGATTCCTTCAGTTGGTTGGGAAGCGCAAGGATTTAAAGCCATTCAATATCAAAAAGGTAACTGGACAGCAGACAATCCCGGGGTAATTGCTTATTGGAATACTTATCCCAAATATATTCGTTCTGCTTATTTGTTTATAAAACATGCTCACCCATTGGAGGCTGTACCGGCTGAAGAAGTAGACTTTATGAAAGCTGAATGCCGTTTCTTTATAGCTTATTATAATTCTATGATGGCTATAGCTTATGGTTCAGTTCCTATTATTCGCGAGGCTAGTGAAAGTACTTCGGCTGATGATCTGATGTTGAAACAAGAGCCGTTTTATAATGTAATTGATTGGGCAGATCAAGAAATGCTGGAAGCTTCAAAACAATTGCCTGCCACTCAAACTGAAGATAAGAAATATGGTCGTGTGACTTCTGTTGGATGTTTGGCAATGCGTGCGCGTATGTTATTATTTGCTGCAAGTGACTTGGTGAATGGTAATCCTGCATTGGCGAATATAAAAAACATTGATGGAACTCCTATCTTTAATTCTGCACATGATCCGGAACGATGGAAAAGAGCAGTAGATGCTTGTAAACTGGTTATCGATGAGGCGGAAGCCGCTGGCTATCATTTGCATTATGAATATTTGGATAACGGTGATATTGATCCTTTTCTTTCTTATCAGAATGCAGTGATGAAGAGATGGAACGAAGCTAACAGAGAATTACTGTTTGTTCGCACAATGGATTCCGGTGGATGGTATGATAAAAACTGTATTCCACGTGGTTTGGGTATTAATGGAGTGGGAGCGATCGGAATAACCCAATCTTTGGTTGATGCTTTTTTCATGAGAAACGGTCAAAGGCCTATTATAGGCTATAATTCGGATGGTTCTCCTAAAGTTAACCCTGATGCTAATTATTCAGAGACAGGCTTTAGTACGCAAAAAGAGACTTATTCTACAAAGTGGCAGTATGGGTCTTCAGAAGGAGATCGTAATAAAGATGAAAATGTAGTTGTAGATGCCAATACTTATAAAATGTATTGTGACCGCGAACCTCGTTTTTATATTTCAGTACTGCATAACGAACAATGGCATATTGGTGGTAAGAGAAATACAGATTTCTATATGGATGGTAAAGACGGTGGTCCTTCTCATGACGCTCCGTGGAGCGGCTATCTGGTACGTAAGAGAGTAGACCCATCTGCAAATCCCAAAGAAGGCAGTGGAGATTATAAAAATCGTCATGGTGCACTATGTCGTTTGGCAGAGATCTATTTAAGTTATGCTGAGGCGTTGAATGAATATAGCATTGAGAAGGGGACTTATACTGCTAATCAAAATGAGATTTTGAAATATGTCAATTTGATTCGTGAGCGTGCGGGTATTCCCGAATATAGTGTTTCAGCTGAAGAAGGCAAGATAACAGCCCCATCAGATCCTGTAGAAATGCGCGAGTTAATTCGTCAAGAAAGGCGTGTGGAATTGAATTGTGAATCTGGACTTCGTTTTAATGATCTGCGTCGCTGGAAATTAGCCGAGAAAGTATTGGATGGTGATTTTTATGGCATGAATGCTTATATTAAAGTATCCGATGCGGACTATAGAAATAAATATTATACTCGTACAGTATATCAGACACGTAAATTTATAAGCTATTGGTGGCCTATTCCACAGGACGATATTGATAAGAATTGGAATTTGGTACAAACTCCTGACTGGACCGTCGGAAACCAATAAATAGTTATAATATTAATATATTGAATATAGATATGAAAAACGGATATATATTTAAGAAGAACCTTTTACGGTTCTTCTTCCTGACACTTGCTTCGTGTTTCATAGTAGCATGCAATGATGATGACGATGCTACTAATTCGCTCGACAATCGTACAAGTTTAGTTCTTACTCCTTCTGATTATGAAATAGAACTCAAGGAAGATACCCCGGATGAGGTTGCATTGACGTTAAACTGGACGGAAGCTGACCCAATAGGCTCTGACTATTATATTTCCTATCTTTATAAAATGGATCTGGAAAATAACAGTTTTGGAACAAACACAATGATAAGGGAGTATATTGATGATGATTTTTCTAAAAGTTATACTCATAAAGAATTGCAGAGTTTATTGGTGTCAAAGTGGAAGCAGCAGCCTGGTGATTTAGTAAAGTTACAAGCCCGTATTATCGGTTCTGTAGAAGGACCTAAGTTTGTAAAACCGGAAGTTTCTACAGTTACTATAAAAGTAAAGATGTATTCTGAAAAGACTTTTGTAGCAGACCATCTTTATATGTCAGGCACAGCTGTTGATGGTGAAGATCTTGAAATCTTGCCAATGGAAAGTCAGCCGAAGCGTTATGTTTCCATTTGTGACTTGAAGGCAGGTAATCTTCACTTCCCGATTGTTTGGAAAGATGAAAATAAGATTAATGCCATCTCACCAGTTGCTGCAGAACAACAGATAACTGATGGAGCAATGGAAGCTAAAATTAAGGGGATAGATAATGCTGGATATTGGGTGATTCCTGAAGATGGGCAGTATCGTGTAGTGGTAGATTTTGAAACACGTACCGTTACTATAGGTTTGGCTAGTAATTTTATAGAAGCTGATAAAATCTATATTGCCGGAACTTGTGTTAGCGCAGATGTAGAGATGACTCGCACGATAGAAGATGAAAATCAATATGCGTTCCATGCAGAACTGCAACCAGGTACTATTTATTTCCCGATCTTGTTTAATGGACAGAAAGATATGGCTATTGCTCCGGAAGAATCAGGCGATTTTACAGATGGTACAGCAATGAATATCTCGACAATGAGTCCGGAAGCAGCTGCGCTTGGTTATCATTGGAATATTAAGATTGCGGGTGTCTATCGTATTGTGATTAACATAAATACTAAAAAAGTTACGATTTACTCCCCCGAAACAGATCCTAAACCAATGGTTGTTTCGTGGACATGGAACAATAATACGGTGACTACCACTATCGAAAGAGTCTTTATTTGGGGACCATACGATGGATGGGCTAAAGATGGCACTGGTGATACAGGATTCACTATGGCTCATTCTATGACACCTAGTTTGGCAAATCCTTATTTGTTTATATACAAAGGAGCGGAGTTACCCAGAAAGAACTCCATTAAAGACAAAGATGGAAATGCACATCCGGGTGGATTGAACTTTAAAGTCGGACCGCAAAGTGCAGGTTGCTATACCTTTGGCTCAACAGCAGATGCCATCAGAGGATCTTATGACGGTTGCCTTGATATTGCAGAGAGTGACTACAATCAGAAACAGACTGTAGTCGGAGGGCAATCTCACAACCGCTATGCCTTCTTTAGTGTACCTGTAGGAGTTAATTACATAGAATTAGATATTAAAGAACTGACAGTCTTCTTTGATAAGAGATAATCAAGCAGGATAAAATTAAGAGTGCTATATCAATCTCGTGATTTTTATATGAATAAAGAGAACAATGATATAGCACTCTTTAAAAAAAACAATTAGTAGTATGGTTATAAGAAAGATTAGTTATTATAGAGTAATTGTGTCTCTTTGTCTGTTTATGTTCCTTTTATCTCCTGTTTTCGGAGACGAGATTTCAGCCGTTTCATTTGATAAGGAACTACCGGAGAATAACATAGTTACGATTCAGCCTGATTCTTTGCGTATTCTTCATAACCCGCTTACAGGATGGGTGCTCTATGCAAGTATGGGAGTGGATGCTGCGGATTTTTGGGCACAGTATGACCATATGTATATTCCTGAACTGGGACACAATGTTAGTGTGACAGATTATGCTCATACGCTTTATATTCGCGCTAGTTGGACAGATTTTAATCCACAGGAAGATGTATATGGTTGGAAAATAGATTCTAATTTAAGAGCATATATTGAAGGAGCTTATCAGCGGAATATGCGTTTGGCATTTCGTGTTGTAGTTGACAGTCGTGATAAGAGAACAGAATTTACTCCTCAATTTGTAAAAGATGCCGGTGCAAAAGGATTTATGAATAAAGGTAAATGGTCACCTTATTCTGACGATTCAGTTTTTCAGAAGTACTATACTAAATTTGTGAAGGCCCTGGCTAAAGATTTCAACGATCCTTCGAAAGTTGAATTTATAGATGGATTCGGACTTGGGAAATGGGGAGAATATCATACAATGATTTATTCAACAGGTGATGATACTCCAAAGAAAGCAGTTTTTGATTGGGTGACAGATATATATTCTCAAGCTTTTGATAAAGTTCCAGTAGTAATTAACTACCATAGATGGATTGGTGCGGGAAAAGATTGGGTAGATGATGAACATTTTGCTGCTGACAGTGAAGAAATGTTGGAAGAAGCAATCAAGAAAGGATATTCATTGCGTCATGATGCATTTGGCATGACAACCTATTATGGCAGTTGGGAGCGTAGGTTCGCAAAAAAATATCGTAATATCTGCCCCATTATTATGGAAGGTGGCTGGATTGTCAAATCACATAGTTATTGGCAGGATCCTAGAGGATATCGCAAGGATTCACACGAGGACGTAAGACGCGGTGAGTTTGATGACAGCAAAGAGGCACATGTCAATATGATGGATTTCCGTTTTGGCGATACAGAGTCTTGGTTTAAAGATGCTTTTGATTTAGTACGCCGATTCCTTCGGGAAGGCGGGTATAGGCTCTACCCCAGTGAGATCTCTTTACCGTTAGAAGTCTCTAAAAAAACAACTCCGACTATTAAACATTGCTGGAACAATATGGGATGGGGGTACTGTCCTACTAATATTCCGCAATGGAATCAAAAATATAAAGTAGCTTTCGCTTTGCTCGATTCTGAAACGAATGAGGTGCGATATACATTTGTGGATACGAATACAGATTTATCCAAGTGGATAAAAGGAAGTCCCGCTGAATATGTATTTGAGCCGGATATGTCCAAAGTTGAAACGGGTACTTATGTTTGGGCTGTGGGCCTGGTTGACCGGAGTAATAAAGATCTCATAGGGCTGGACATTGCCGCCAAAGGGGATATATTGGATTCGGGCTGGTTAAAATTGTCGAAAGTAAGCATAAAAAAATAAGAGCTATAGGTATGAAGATTAATTTTCAAAATATGTGCAGTTTGAGAAAAATAAGTTGTGGGCTTATTTTTTCTATGGCTATATCATTAGTCGCTTGCGGCAGTGATAATGATGAAGAAGGAGGTGGTAATGGTGATGATGGTTTGGTAGAAGATACTTCTATTCCTGGAAACAGCATTGTCACGGTAAAGCAGAATCGAAATATCATTTTGCATAATCCTCTTTCCGGATGGGTATTATATGCGGGTATTGGTGATGGTTTATCTTCCACATTCTGGCAGGATTATGATAATTTTCCGTCATCGGAAGGCACTGTAAAGGTCTCTGATTATGCAAATACCTTATACCTTCGTGGTGCCTGGGCTGATTTTAATCCTGAAGAAGGAAAATATGCATGGAACTCCGATTGTGATACCCCTTCGGCTAAGCGACTGAAGATGTTGATAGAGGGAGCTAAGCAAAGAAATATGAAATTGGCCTTTACTTTTGTGGTGGATAGCCGTGATAAGCACTATAATTTTACTCCGAATTTTGTAAAAGAGGCTGGCGCGAAAGGATATGAAACACAAACAGGTTCAGTAAAAGTATGGTCTCCCTATCCGGATGATCCTATTTTCCAGAAATATTATGAGAAATTTATCAGGGCTTTGGCTAAGGATTTTAATGATCCCGACAAAGTACAGTTTGTAAGTGGTTCAGGATTTGGAAAATGGGGAGAGTATCATAGTGTATGGTACTATCAGGTGCGTGAGTTGGGAAAACCGGAGCTGCCGACTCGTGAGGCTGTTTTCGATTGGGTGACAGATTTATATTCTCAAGTATTTGATAAAGTTCCTGTGTTTGTAAATTATCATCGTTGGATAGGTACAAGTAAAGAATGGGATGGCAATAACTATGATAAAGATACTGAAAGATTAATAGGAAAAGCAGTAGCTAAAGGATATTCATTACGTCACGATGCGTTTGGTATGAAAACTTATTATTCTACTTGGGAACGCAATTTTATAGCCAAGTGGAAGTATCTCGTTCCTGTAGTAATGGAAGGTGGCTGGGTGAAAAATTCTCATGGAAACTCGATTCAGGGAGATGGATATGCCAATTATGCAGAAGTACGTCAGGGTGAGTTTGATGAGGCTAAAACAGCCTGCGTCAATATGATGGATTTACGCTATAATTCAGACTTTCGCAATGGAGAAACTTATTCATGGTTTAATGAAGCTTTCCAATTAGTTAAACAATTCTGTACAGAAGGAAGCTACCGTTTATTTCCGGACAGAATTTCTTTGCCTACAACTATCTCTAATGGTAAACAGATTGAAATAGCGCACCGTTGGAATAATTTTGGTTGGGGATATTGTCCGACGAATATTCCCCAGTGGAAGAATAAATATAAAGTGGCTTTTGCTTTATTGGACATCAAGAATGATAAACCGAAGTATGTATTTGTTGATGGAGAACCGGAAGCTTGTGATTGGGTGAAAGGTACGGCTAAATCATATACGTTTACAACCCGGGTTGAAGGCGTGGAGGCAGGTAAATACATGTGGGCTGTTGGTATTGTTGACACGGCAAAGCAGAATGAGATTGGAATTCACCTTGCTGTGAAGAACAATGTAACATCTGCCGGATGGTTGAAATTATTTGAAGTTACCGCTCGGTAAGTCATAGTCAATTGCTACGAGATACATTAATTGTTGGAAATGAATGTATTGGCAGGTCATAGTTCTCCGGTTCGTTGGGCATATATCTCCAATGAACTGATTGTAAGTATCTGGTACTTAGCTAAATGATAAGTGCATGGAATGGCTGGAATAAGTATCTGCTTACGTATTGCCTGATATACATCTGAAAACTAGAAATAATAATTAACTGACGAAAACATTGATGAGAAAAAAAGTTTTGATTTTGGGATTGTGCCTATTGGGAGTCACACATTCTCTTTCGTCAAAAGATAAAAAGAGTATTCCTTTGTATAAGGATGCCAAAGCTCCAATTGAAAAACGTATTGATGATTTAATATCGCGTATGACATTGGAGGAAAAGGTTTTGCAGCTAAACCAATATACATTGGGACGAAATAACAATGTGAATAATGTTGGCGAAGAAGTGAAAAAAGTACCGTCAGAGATTGGTTCTTTGATTTACTTTGATATAAATCCAGAGTTGCGTAATAGTATGCAGAAAAAAGCGATGGAAGAATCTCGTTTGGGCATTCCCATCATTTTTGGCTACGATGCTATTCATGGTTTTCGCACCATATATCCTATTTCGTTGGGGCAGGCCTGTTCATGGAATCCGGGATTGGTAGAACAGGCATGTGCGGTATCTGCACAAGAAGCCCGCATGTCTGGGGTTGATTGGACTTTTTCTCCCATGATCGACGTGGCACGTGATCCTCGATGGGGACGTGTAGCCGAAGGATATGGTGAAGATCCTTATACAAATGGAGTGTTTGCCGCTGCTTCGGTGCGTGGGTATCAGGGAGATGATATGTCAGCAGAGAACCGTATGGCTGCTTGTCTGAAACACTATGTAGGTTATGGTGCTTCGGAGGCTGGGCGAGATTATGTTTATACCGAAATTTCAGCTCAAACTCTTTGGGATACTTATCTACTGCCCTATGAGATGGGAGTGAAAGCTGGTGCGCCCACTTTGATGAGTTCTTTCAATGACATCAGTGGAGTACCCGGGTCAGCTAATCCTTATATCATGACCGAGATATTAAAGAAACGTTGGAAACATGACGGGTTCATTGTGTCTGACTGGGGGGCTGTGGAACAGTTAAAGAATCAGGGATTAGCCGCTACAAAGAAAGATGCTGCTCGGTATGCTTTTAATGCGGGGCTTGAAATGGATATGATGTCTCATGCCTACGATCGTCATCTGAAAGAGCTTGTAGAGGAAGGTAAGGTAACAATGGCACAAGTTGACGAATCAGTTCGTCGGGTATTGCGTGTAAAATTCCGTCTGGGTTTGTTCGAACGTCCTTATACTCCGGTTACTAATGAGAAGGATCGTTTTTTCCGTCCGCAAAGTATGGCTGTGGCCGCTCAACTGGCAGCAGAATCAATGGTGTTGTTGAAAAATGACAATCAGATATTACCACTTACAAACAAAAAAAAGATTGCCGTAGTAGGTCCAATGGCAAAAAATGGTTGGGACTTATTGGGTTCCTGGTGCGGACATGGAAAAGATACGGATGTGGAAATGCTCTATGATGGGTTGACTGCCGAGTTTGGAGGAGATGCCGAATTACGTTATGCAATGGGATGCAAACCGCAGGGCAATGACCGTTCAGGTTTTGCTGGCGCATTGGACGTTGCTCGTTGGTCTGATGTAGTCATTGTTTGTTTGGGCGAGATGCTTACCTGGAGTGGTGAGAATGCCTCCCGTTCTACGATTGCTTTGCCACAGATTCAGGAAGAATTGGTGAAAGAGCTAAAGGAGGCTGGTAAACCTGTTATATTGGTACTTTCTAATGGACGTCCCTTGGAGTTAAATCGCATGGAACCTCTTTGTGATGCTATATTGGAGATATGGCAACCGGGAATAAATGGTGCACGTTCAATGGCAGGGATTTTATCAGGACGTATCAACCCTTCCGGTAAACTAGCCATGACGTTCCCTTATTCCACAGGACAAATTCCTATTTATTATAATCGCCGCAAGAGCGGACGCGGACATCAGGGATTTTATAAAGATATAACAAGCGATCCGTTATATCCGTTCGGGCATGGATTAAGTTATACCGAATTTAAGTATGGCACTGTTACCCCTTCTGCTACTAAAGTGAAGCGCGGCGATAAACTGTCGGCAGAAGTGACTGTCACCAACACCGGTTCTCGCGACGGAGCAGAGACTGTTCATTGGTTTATCTCCGATCCTTATTGCTCTATCACCCGTCCGGTGAAAGAACTGAAACACTTTGAGAAACAACTTATCAAAGCCGGCGAAACGAAGACTTTCCGTTTCGACATCGACCTGGAACGTGATTTCGGTTTTGTCAATGAGGATGGTAAACGCTTCCTTGAAGCCGGCGAATATCATATTCTGGTACAAGGACAGACCGTTAAAATAGAACTGATAGACTAAAAATGTAAAGAACAAAAGTGTGTGAAGAGCTGATAGCTAAGTTGGTTTTTTACACATATTATATTAACACAGAATCACCATGAAAAAGAAAATAGGAGGCATAGGTTTATGTATGCTATGGAGCATATTAACCTGTGCACAAACAATCACTCCCCAAGCCGAACAACGTGCGAAGGACATTGTATCAAAAATGACTTTGCAAGAGAAAATAGAGTATATCTCCGGATATACCAGTTTTTCTCTGCGTGCCATTCCCCGTTTGGGAATACCTGAAATCAAGTTGGCTGACGGGCCGCAGGGAATTCGTAATCATGCTCCCAAGAGCACTTTATATCCTTCCGGAATACTTTCCGCTTCTACTTGGAACCGGGAATTACTTTATAAGTTAGGGCAAGGCTTGGGACAGGATGCCAAGGCAAGAGGAGTTAATATCCTGTTGGGTCCGGGCGTGAATATCTATCGTGCTCCGTTGTGCGGCCGTAACTTTGAATACTTCGGTGAAGACCCTTACTTGACAGGTGAAACGGCGAAACAATATATCCTGGGAGTACAATCGGAAGGAGTCATTGCTACAATCAAACACTTTGCTGCCAACAACCAGGAATGGAGCCGCCACCATGCCAGCTCTGACATAGACGAACGTACTTTGCAGGAAATCTATTTCCCGGCTTTCCGGAAAGCAGTACAGGAAGCCAATGTCGGCGCCGTAATGAACAGCTACAATCTGTTGAATGGTGTCCATGCCACCGAACATAAATGGCTGAATATTGATGTCTTGCGCAATCTTTGGGGCTTCAAAGGTATTCTGATGTCGGACTGGACTTCTGTATATTCCGCCGTAGGCGCTGCTAACGCCGGACTTGACCTCGAAATGCCGAAAGGACGTTTTATGAATTTGGAGAATCTGTTGCCTGCTATCAAAGCCGGCACAGTGACAGAAGAAACCATCAACCTGAAAGTACAACACATCCTGCAAACTCTGATTGCTTATGATATGCTGGATAAGGAACAGAAAGATAGTAACATCGCAGAGGATAATCCTTTCTCCCGCCAGACAGCTTTAGAGCTGGCGCGCGAGGGTGTAGTCCTGTTGAAGAATGAAGGAAACTTGCTCCCGCTGAAAGGAAAGACAGCCGTGATGGGGCCTAATGCAAATTTGATTCCTACCGGTGGCGGCAGTGGGTTTGTCACTCCTTTTTCTACCATCTCAGTGGCTCAAGGCTTGAAAGAATTGAAGAAAAAGAATCTGTTACTATTGACGGATGATGTGATTTATGAAGATATTGTCCATGAGTTTTATACTGATGCTAATCGTCAGATGAAAGGCTTCAAGGCTGAATACTTTAAAAACAAGACCCTTTCGGGACAGCCTGAAGTAATACGTACGGAATCCTCTGTTGATTATGACTGGGGATATGGGGCACCTTTGGACGGCTTTCCGACAGATGGATTCTCTGTCCGTTGGACAGCCTGCTACATGCCACAAACTGACGGTCAGTTGAAACTTCATATCGGTGGTGATGACGGTTATCGTCTGTTTGTGAATGACAAGCATATTACGGGAGATTGGGGAAATCATTCCTACTCTAGCCGTGAAGTTGAACTGCCGGTTGAGGGTGGTAAGGAATACCGTTTCCGGATTGAATTCTTTGATAATATTTCTTCGGCCATCATTCGTTTTAATGCTTATAGCCTTAATGAGGCGAAACTTCGTCAAGGATTGGCAAAGGTGGATAATGTTGTGTTCTGCACAGGTTTCAATAGTAATACCGAAGGCGAAGGCTTTGACCGTCCGTTTGCCTTGCTTCGCTATCAGGAATTGTTTATCAAGAAGATTGCGTCCATGCATCCCAATGTTGTGGTTGTGCTGAACGCCGGTGGCGGTGTGGATTTCACCAACTGGTATGATGCCGCAAAAGCGATTCTTATGGCCTGGTATCCGGGACAGGAAGGCGGCCAGGCGATAGCTGAAATCCTGACCGGTAAGATTTCTCCAAGTGGAAAGCTACCGATTTCTATCGAGCGGAAATGGGAAGATAATCCGGTGCACGGCAGTTATTACGAGAACTTAAAGGCGGAGATTAAGCGTGTAGACTATTCCGAAGGTGTCTTTGTCGGTTATCGTGGATACGACCGTTCGGGAAAAGAACCTTTCTATCCGTTTGGCTACGGTTTGTCCTATACTACTTTCGCTTATAGTAATATGGCTGCAGAGAAAACGGGTGAGCATCAGGTTACCGTTAGCTTTGATATAGAGAATACAGGTAAGATGGATGCTTCGGAAGTGGCACAGGTGTATGTGCATGATATACAGTCTTCTGTTCCCCGTCCGTTGAAAGAACTGAAAGGATATGAAAAGGTATTCTTGAAGAAAGGGGAGAAGAAGCGGGTTTCTGTTGTGCTGGATGAGGATGCATTCTCTTTTTACGATATGAATCAACACCGCTTTGTAGTGGAAAAAGGAGACTTTGAGATCTTAGTCGGGCCTGCTTCCAGTCAATTGCCTTTAAAGGCTACAGTTGAACTGTAATGACCGAATGATAAACAAATAAATATATAATGAAAAAAACACTTTTATTGGGAGCGTCTCTGTTATGTTCCGTTTTTATAATGGCAACAGAGATTCCTTTTCAAAAAGCAGAAATAAAGTCTATTATGCGAAAGGTGGCGGATTGGCAGATTGCCAATCCACACCCCGCTCCTGAACATGACGACTTGAACTGGCCGCAAGGTGCTCTTTATGTCGGCATGGTGGATTGGGCGGAATTGGCTGAAAAAGAAGACAATGATGATACATATTATAAGTGGCTGACTCGTATCGGGCGGCGGAATTGTTGGCAGCCGGACAAACGGTTTTACCATGCTGATGACATCGCTGTATCACAGTCCTTTTTGGATTTATACCGCAAGTACAAAGACGAAGCAATGATTATCCCTACGCTCGCCCGTACGGAATGGATTGTCAATCATCCGTCCGAAGGCAGTTTCAAGCTGGTGGAGGGAGACTTAAAGACCTTGGAACGTTGGACTTGGTGTGATGCTCTCTTTATGGCTCCCCCTGTATATGCCAAACTGTATATGCTGACCGGAGAGAAAAAATATATCAAATTTATGAATCGTGAGTATAAAGCGACTTATGATTACCTGTTCGATAAAGAAGAAAACTTGTTCTACCGTGACTGGCGTTATTTTGATAAGCGCGAAGCCAATGGTAAGAAAGTCTTTTGGGGACGTGGCAACGGTTGGGTGCTTGGTGGTCTAGTTGAAATATTAAAGGAACTGCCCAAGAAAGATAAGAACCGCAAATTCTATGAGGAATTATTTGTAAAACTGGCTACACGTGTTGCCGGATTGCAGCATCCGGACGGTTTTTGGCATGCCAGTCTCTTGGATCCTGCCTCTTATCCATCACCGGAAACGAGTTGCACTACTTTCATTGTCTATTCCATTGCTTATGGAATAAACGAAGGTTTATTGGATAAGGAAATTTATATTCCTGTAATGATAAAAGGCTGGAATGCATTAGTCTCGGCTGTGGAACCGAATGGGAAACTGGGTTATGTGCAGCAAATCGGTGCCGACCCGAAGAAAGTGACTCGTGACATGACGGAAGTTTATGGAGTTGGTGCTTTTTTGATGGCAGGCAATGAAATTTACAAAATGGCGAGATAATCTGTTCCCTCTGTGAAGATAGTAGACAATAATCATAAAAACGCTGTACTGTGATGAAAAAATTCTTATTGACATGCATAGCCGTAGCCTGTAGCCTTGTGGCTGTAGCCGAAGAACTGCTCATCGAAGCTGAAAGTTTCAGCCAGCGAGGCGGCTGGGTGCTCGACCAGCAGTTCATGGATCAAATGGGTTCGCCCTATCTCATGGCACATGGCATGGGCATCCCTGTGGCGGATGCTACGGCAGAAATCAACATTCCCCAGGCGGGCACTTACTACGTATATGCCCGTACTTACAACTGGACTTCACCTTGGACCGATGCCGAAGGTCCCGGAAAATTCCGCCTGGCTTTAGGCGGCAAATTGCTGAAAGCTACATTAGGACATACAGGTAATTCCTGGCAATGGCAATTTGCCGGAAAGACAGTATTGAAAGCAGGGACTACCACCCTTGCGCTGAAAGACCTCACCGGTTTCGATGGTCGTTGCGATGCCATTTACCTTACGACCGATGCGAACACGCAGCCCGCTACCTGGGATGCGGCAGAGACAGCCGCACTTCGTACCCGCCTGCGACAACAACAGACGGTGCCCGCTCATCAATACGACTTTGTGGTAGTAGGAGGGGGAATAGCCGGAATGTGTGCTGCCGCATCTGCTGCCCGATTAGGTTGTAAGGTAGCACTAGTGAACGACCGTCCTGTATTGGGCGGCAATAACTCGTCGGAGATTCGTGTACATCTCGGTGGTATCATCGAAATGGGGCCTAATCAGGGATTGGGTCGTATGATACGTGAGTTTGGCCATGAGCGTTCCGGCAATGCCCAACCGGGCGACTACTATGAAGACCGGAAGAAGGAAGACTTTATAGATGCCGAAAAGAACATTACTCTTTATGCCTCTCAGCGTGCGGTAGCCGTGAAGATGCAAGGAGACCGCATTGCGTCAGTCACTATCCAGCACATCAAGACGGGCGAACAAACTGAACTTACCGCTCCTCTCTTTAGCGACTGCACAGGTGATGCTACCATAGGCTATTTAGCCGGTGCCGATTGGGCTATGGGACGTGAAGGCCGCGATGAATATGGCGAGAGCCTTGCTCCCGAGGAACCCGACTCATTGGTGATGGGGGCTTCTATACAATGGTATAGTAAGGATATGAAGAAGAAAACCTCATTCCCTCATTTTGAATATGGCGTGCGCTTTGACGCTGAAAACTGTGAGCCTGTAACCATGGGCGAGTGGAAATGGGAAACAGGTATGAACCGCAATCAAGTCAGCGAAGCTGAACGTGTACGCGACTATGGACTTTTGGTGATATATTCCAACTGGAGCTATCTGAAGAATCACTATAAAGACCATAAGAAGTATGCCAACCGTTCCCTCGACTGGGTGGCGTATGTTTCAGGCAAACGTGAATCACGCCGTCTCTTGGGCGACTACGTACTGTCACAGGACGATATAGACAAGAATGTGGCGCACGAGGATGCTTCGTTTACCACAACCTGGAGCATCGACCTTCACTTCCCCGACAGCGTGAACAGTGTACGTTTTCCCGGCAATGAATTCAAGTCGGCTACGGTGCATCGTTGGATTCATCCTTATGCCGTTCCCTATCGCTGTCTCTATTCGCGCAATGTGGACAACCTCTTTATGGCAGGCCGCAATATGAGCTGCACCCATGTAGCCTTGGGGACGGTACGTGTGATGCGTACTACCGGCATGATGGGTGAAGTAGTAGGTATGGCAGCCGGAATCTGCCACAAACATAGTGTAGAGCCACGCGACATCTATCATCATCACCTGCCCGAACTGAAGCAACTTATGCAAGCGGGGCTGGGCAAACGCGATGTGCCCGATAACCAACGCTTCAACGAACCCAACAAATTGTTGGAAGTTCCGGGAGCTTACATCAAACCGTAGACAAACTATGAGCAAAAAAAATATTATTACGATATTTCTATCGGCAATATGTACCTTGCCGCTTTGGGGAGGACAACAGTATTACGCTTTTCTGAAAGGTGACACGCTACGTATGGGCAATAACTATATGGAACGCGCCATGCTGTGGAATAACGGTGCGCCTGTTACCATCAGCCTTACTGACAAGCAACACGGAAAAACCATTCCGGCACAGGGTAAACAACCCGATTTCTCGATTGTGAAAGGTATCCCTACGGATGCTACACTTACCGTGAACGAGATACCGACGAACGGCATCCACGCCAGTTATTTGCAGGCTACTGTGGCTTGCACTATCGGTTCGCTGAATATAGAGCGTCGCTATCGCATTTATGCAGACTGTCCCGCCATTGCTTGCGACACCTATCTGAAAGGGCAAGTGGAACTTTATCAGAATAAGGAGGATAACCGTTCTAACGCCGACCGCAAAAATATAGAGCACACGGTCGATATGGCTACGGGGGTGAAAACTCCCACGCTCGACAGGTTGCAACTATCCGGCAATCATTGGAGTGCCCGCACAATAGAGTTTTTCGACTACACCGATTGGAACGACAATCTGGTGGCCGGGCGTACCTGGCTTCCTTACCGTCGCAATACGTATCGTGGTAATTTGCTTTTTGCTCATGACGTAGTTACGCGTCAAGGCTTCTTTTTTTTGAAAGAGGCTCCTAGCAGCAGTACCCAATTACATTATCCGGGTTCTGACTTCGTGGCGGACTTTAGTGATTTTATGGTAGTGGGGCTGGGCATTGCGTCTCATGATGTAAAGCCGGATAGCTGGACCCGCGTTTATGGATGCGTTACCGGCATCTATACCGGCAGCGAGCAAGAAGCGCTTACTGCCTTGCGCCTCTATCAGAAACAACTGCGCCATCACACCGCCGCACAGGATGAGATGATTATGCTCAATACCTGGGGCGACCGTAGCCAGGATGCCAAAATAGATGAGGCTTTCTGTCTGGCAGAACTAGACCGTGCCGCACGCATGGGCATCACCCTCTTTCAACTGGACGATGGCTGGCAGAGCGGAAAAAGCCCTAACTCGAAGACTGCCGGAGGTAGTTTTAAGGATATCTGGAAAAGTGGCGATTACTGGACGCCCAACCCCACAAAGTTCCCTCATGGGCTGAAACCTATTGTAGAGAAAGGCAAGAAATTGGGTATTCGCATCGGATTATGGTTCAATCCCAGCATACAGAATGATTTTGCCGATTGGCAAAAAGATGCGCAAGCCATTATCGGACTTTATAAGAAGTACGGCATCTGCTGTTTTAAGATAGACGGCCTGCAGATACCTACCAAGACAGCCGAACAGAATCTACGCCGACTGTTTGATACCGTGTTGGAGCAAACCAACTATGAAGTGATTTTCAACCTCGATGCCACTGCCGGTCGTCGCGGCGGGTATCACTATATGAACGAGTACGGCAACATCTTTCTGGAAAACCGCTATACCGATTGGGGCAACTATTACCCTTATCGCACCTTGCGCAACCTCTGGATGCTGTCTCGCTATGTACCGGCGGAGAAGATGCAGATAGAGTTCCTTAATAAATGGCGCAATGCCGACAAGTATGACGCTGCCGACCCTTTTGCCCCCGCCCGTTACAGTTTCGATTACCTCTTTGCCATCACCTTGGCGGCACAGCCATTGGCTTGGATGGAAGCTTCGAACCTGCCCGAAGAGGCTTATATTACGGCATCTCTACTCAAGAAATACCAACCTTTGCAACTCCGGTTTCATCAAGGCGTCATACTGCCTATTGGTGAAGAACCTTCGGGACGTTCGTGGACAGGATTCCAATCGACCGTCTCCGGCACGCAAGGCTATCTTGTGGTTTACCGCGAAGATAATGAGCAAGCCAGGGGGACTATTGACACTTGGCTTCCTGAGGGTAAGAAAGTTACTTTTACCCCTGTAATGGGAAGTGGCAAAAAGTTTGCCGCAAAAGTCGGCGCACAGGGTAGAGTAAGTTTCGAGCTAAATGACAAGAACTCTTTCACACTCTATCAATACGAAGTAAAACCATAAAAAGGCGGCTATCTGCATTTTACGCTAATCACGAATGATGTGTTAACTTCTGATTCGCAGAGTGTTATGATGTGTGGAGAGGAGCATTAATATCTCTGCTGTTGGATGTTAATAGTTGAGTTGTCAGGTATTAATAGTTGGGCGGATAGGTATTAATAGTTGAGACAATGGGTATTAATAGCTGATAAATGGAATATTAATATAGCAATGACAAATGAAATAAAATAGGGAACTATGATAAAAAGTGTACGTTTTCTTCTTCTCCTGATAGCATTTGTCTCCATGCAGATAGTTGCATGGGGGCAGCCACAGGAAAGACTGGTTCAAGTGCAGGTCACTCCCGACCACACCAATTGGCTGTATAAACCGGGAGAAAAAGTGAAATTCAAAGTGGCGGTATTGAAATGCAATATCCCGCAGGATAATCTGGAAGTGCGCTATGAGATTTCGGAAGACATGATGAAACCTCATCAGACAGGCAAACAGCTTTTGAAGAATGAAAAGCTTGAAATTAACGCAGGGACTATGAAAAAAGAAGGGTTCCTGCGTTGCCGCGCTTTCGTCACTTGCCAAGGGCGTGAGTATGAAGGCGTGGCTACCGTCGGCTTCTCTCCTGAGAAATTGCAACCGACCACTCCGTTGCCTGCCGACTTTCTGGAATTTTGGAAAAGTACCAAAGAAGCCGCAGAAAAGTGGGCATTGGAACCGATAATGACTTTACTGCCGGAAAGGTGTACAGATAAGGTGAACGTATATCATGTCTCCTTCGCGAACAATGACTATGCGTCCCGTATGTACGGCATCCTTTGTGTTCCGAAGGCTTCCGGGAAATATCCGGCGATTCTGAAAGTGCCGGGTGCAGGTATCCGTGCCTATAACGGAGAAGCCGAACGTGCCGGAAAAGGTTTTATCATTCTGGAAATCGGTATTCACGGCATTCCGGTCAATTTGACGGGAGATGTGTATCACCGGCTTTATAACGGTGCTTTGAAGAATTACCACTCGTTCAATATGGACAATCGGGACAAGTACTATTACAAACGGGTTTATACAGGCTGTGTGAGAGCCATTGATTTCATTTACACACTTCCCGAATTCAATGGTAATTTGGCGACCTTTGGAGGAAGCCAGGGCGGTGCGCTTTCCATTGTGATTGCCGGACTCGATGATCGTGTCAAGGGATTGGTTTCTTTCTATCCAGCCTTGTGTGATATGGCGGGTTATACCCACGGTCGTGCAGGCGGTTGGCCGCATATGTTGAAGGATGAGAAGAACCGGACACCGGAAAAGATTAAAACCGTTCAGTATTTTGATGTGGTGAACTTTGCCCGACAGGTCAAAGTTCCGGGATTCTATACTTTTGGTTATAATGATATGGTCTGTCCGCCTACCACCACTTACTCCGCTTACAACGTGATTAATGCTCCGAAAGAGCTGTTTGTAGCTGAGACGACCGCTCATTATGCCTATGCCGAACAGTGGAGCGCAGCCTGGAACTGGGTAATGAATTTCCTGAAAAATAAATCGAAATAGCACGGATTACACGGATTAACACTGTTGTTTTACCTATTCTATTCTAAAAACCATGAAATCCGTATAATCCGTGCCTGAACTTATTATATACACTAATTATAACAACATACTTAAATGAAAACAGGTGAGAAATTAAGTCTATGTCTATTGTTGCTAATCGTTTTTGCTGGAAGCGTTGCGGCACAGGAGCTGATAACGAATGTATATGGTCGCAACATCCATTCGCTGAATGGTAAATGGAATGCTATCATCGACCTGTACGACCAGGGGCAACGGATGAAAATCTATGAGAACCGGCAACCGGAAGGAAATATCGATTTCTACGAATACGCGTTTGAAGGCGGGTTGCGTCTTAATGTTCCGGGAGACTGGAACTCTCAATCGCCCGAATTGAAGTATTACGAAGGCACTGTATGGTATGCTCGTCACTTTGATGCCAAACGCTTGGCAGACAAACGCCAGTTTCTTTATTTCGGTGCTGTCAGCTATCGTTGCAAAGTCTACCTGAACGGAAAAGAGATAGCAGAGCACGAAGGCGGTTTTACTCCTTTTCAAGTGGAAGTGACAGACCTGTTGAAAGACGGTGACAACTTCCTGGCGGTAGAAGTGAACAACCGCCGTACCAAAGACGCCATTCCCGCTATGGCATTCGACTGGTGGAACTATGGCGGCATCACAAGAGATGTGCTGTTGGTGAAAACTCCCCGGATATTTATAGAAGATTATTTTATCCAACTGGATAAAAATGCTCCCGACCGGATAATTGCCCGTGTGCGTCTTTCTGATGAAAAGGCAGGTGAGAAAGTAACAGTTGCCATCCCCGAACTCAAAATCAACGCGGAGCTCACCACCGACGCGGAAGGAAAGGCGGAAACCGTATTGAATGCGAAGAAGCTGCAACGCTGGTCGCCGGAAGAACCGAAACTCTATGGCGTGACTGTATCTTCAAGTGCCGACCGCGTGGAAGAGCAAATAGGCTTCCGTAATATCACCGTGAAAGGAACTGATATCTACCTGAACGGGAAGCCGACATTTATGTGCTGTATCTCTTTCCACGAAGAAATCCCGCAACGTATGGGGCGTGCTTTCTCGGAAGCCGATGCAGCTATGTTGCTAAATGAAGCGAAAGCGCTTGGCGTGAACATGATTCGCCTGGCTCATTATCCGCAGAATGAGTACACGGTACGCCTGGCGGAAAAGATGGGCTTCCTTCTCTGGCAGGAGATTCCTATTTGGCAAGGCATTGATTTTACAGACGATGATACCCGTAAGAAAGCGCAGAGGATGCTTTCTGAAATGATTAAGCGCGATCAAAACCGCTGCGCGGTAGGTTATTGGGGTGTTGCCAATGAAACACAGCCTTCCAAAGAACGGAATGAATTCCTTACTTCCCTGCTCGAAACGGGAAAACAGCTGGACACTACCCGCCTGTATGTTGCCGCTTTCGACCTTGTGCACTTCAATAGCGAAAAACAGCGTTTTGTAATGGAAGATTCTTTTACTTCCCAACTGGACGTCGTAGCTATCAATAAATATATGGGCTGGTATCATCCGTGGCCTGTGGAACCGAAAGACGCTATATGGGAAGTCGTGACGGACAAACCGTTGATTATCTCGGAATTTGGCGGCGAAGCATTGTACGGTCAGTCTGGTGATGAGAACGTAGTCAGCTCTTGGAGTGAAGAATACCAGGCACGCTTGTACAGAGACAATATCCGTATGTTCGACAATATCCCGAACCTGCGTGGCGTATCTCCCTGGATTCTGTTCGACTTCCGTTCCCCATTCCGTTTCCACCCCACCAATCAGGATGGCTGGAACCGCAAAGGACTCATATCCGACCAGGGTATGCGTAAGAAAGCGTGGTATCTGATGAGAGATTATTACATGAAAAAGAGAAATAACCGATAAGTTTAGCTATATTTGAATGTGATGAAGCAATATAAGATTGTAGTGATTTGTATGTGCATACTGCTCCTTCTTGCCGGAGGAGTGTATGCGCAGCAAAAAACGGTCAGGATACTTGCTATCGGCAACAGTTTCTCCCAGGATGCCGTGGAGCAATATCTGCATGAACTTGCCGAAGCCGAAGGCATTTCAACCATAATCGGCAATATGTTTATCGGCGGTTGTTCTCTAGAACGTCATGTGAAAAATGCCCGTGACAATGCTCCTGCCTATGCCTACCGGAAAATCGGTACGGATGGAAAGAAACGGGAAAAAGGCAAGATGTCTTTGGAAGCGGTGCTGGCAGATGAAGCCTGGGATTATGTCAGCCTGCAACAGGCAAGTCCTTTTTCGGGAATGTATGAGACGTATGAAGCCTCTCTGCCGGAACTTATAGAATATGTAAAAGCACGCCTTCCAAAGAAAACAAAGTTGATGTTGCACCAAACCTGGGCGTACGCGTCTACTTCCAAGCATAGTGGATTTAAAAACTACAACTGCAATCAACTGACCATGTATCAGGCTATTGCCGATGCAGTGAAGAAGGCGGCTAAGGTGAATAAGATAAAGATTGTCATCCCTTCGGGCACTGCCATACAGAATGCCCGTACTTCTTTTATCGGCGACCATCTGAACAGGGACGGCTATCATCTGGATGTGAAGATTGGACGTTATACCGCTGCCTGTACCTGGTTCGAACGCATCTTCAAACACAGTGTAGTCGGGAATCCTTATGCCCCGGAAGGGTTGGATGAGGCGAGGAAAGCTGTTGCCCAGAAAGCTGCCCATGCAGCAGTAAAGCATCCGTATAAGGTAACCGAGCTGTCTATTACTAACTAACAATAGACATTGCCGCCCGTCTTGCAGCAGAATCCATGGCATTATCGATGACTTGATTCAAATGTAAATGCAGCACACCAAAGGCGATTTGATTGCTCGTGGTAACCCGATGGTGTACTGCATTTATTTTTCGTATATCGTATGGTTTACTCCATTAAGAACTGGCGTATGGGACAATGGCGTATACCCTCGTAACTGTTTCCGCTGAATGTATCTTCTGTTACCACTATTTTGGGATAGTTGTCCTGTATCTTTAGCAGGTTTCCAAATTCTCTTTCTGCTGTCTTGTCGCTATCTATTTTTAAAGCGACCTGTATATATAGTTTTTCTCCATTCTTTTCTCCGATAAAGTCAATTTCCTTATCTCCGTAATAGCCAACCTTAATATCGTAACCTTTGTATAAAAGGTGGTTATACACTAGATTTTCCAATATTTTGGCTTTGTCTGTAATGCGATATCCGATGACAATGTTCCGGATTCCCATATTTTCGAAATAATATTTCTCTCCTATCTCAAATACACGTTTTCCAATCAAATCATACCGCTCTACCCGGTGGATCAGGAAAGCATTGTTTAAATATTCCGTATAGCTTTGTATTTGGTTAACTGATATGGTGGTATGTTGTGATTTTAAATAATCACTGATATTCTTTGCCGAAAAGAGATTGCCTATGTTTTCGGATAAAAATTGAATCAGTTTCTCAAGGAACAAAGTTTTGCGTAACTTGTATCTACTGACAACATCACGAAATACAATCGTGGACTATACACTCTTCAAATATTCATTGACCGTTTCATCTTCGAGAGGGAGATTTAATAAATAGGGAAGTCCGCCATAACGGCTATATAATTCGTAACTCGTTTCACTTTCAGTTAATCCGTGGAATTCAAGAAACTCAGAATAGGAGAGACTATATATTTTGAATTCGATATATCTGCCACTTAAATAGGTGGCGAGTTCTCCTGAAAGCATCTTGGCGTTACTACCTGTAATGTATATATCATTATCTTCATTGAGTAGGAGCGAACGGATGACTTTTTCAAACCCGGGAATATCTTGTATTTCATCGATAAAGATATAATTCTTAACTTTTTCTTTGCTATGAGAAATGATGTACGGGTGTAAATCTTCTGCTGTTTGTTGAGAACTGAATGTAAAATCTTCAAGATTGACATAGATAATATTCGCATCCGGTTCTTCTGCTAAAATTTCTTCAATAAGCTGGTAAAGGAGGAAACTTTTGCCTACACGGCGTTGCCCTGTTAACACCTTGATTACAGATTTTTGCATAAAAGGTTTTATTCGGTCAATATAACCTTTTCTTTTTTTAAGGATTCGAGGGAAGTTCATACGCCTAAAAGTTTTAATTATACTTCAAACTTTTATAGATTTAATGAAATGTTTTAATCATACTTCAAACTCAGTGAAATGATGTAGGAGGCTTGAGTAACTCAAGTACATGGCTCGGCTTGCTTCGGTGAATGGTACTGGAGCCTTTCGGCTGTTGGGACTGTCAACCGTGAGGATGATAAAGCTGGATTTTGGAAATGTCCTTACCATAACGGGCGTATGTGTATGGAGATAATGGAGCACTTTTGACTTCATTGCAGCCGTTTAGTTCCAATCCTGTTTGGAACTGTTTGTTTCTCGGCGTGAAACACTTTGTTTCCCTGCTTAAATCTAAGTGGTTGATTTTATCTTTTTGAAAATCAAAAAGTAAGGGTTAAATTCAAAGGTAACAGGTAACACATTAGTAGCAAAAGTCTTGCTGCATATTACGTTTCTCTGCATAATTTCAAATATCTCTATCACAAAGATAGTCAATATTTTCGAGTGCAACAAATCAATCGAAAACTTTTTATTGAGGACTGGCATTATTTGCTGGTCCTTTTTTTATTGGAAATCCGAAGGCATATTGATACTTTTTTAAATCTAAAGACAACTTCCAATCCTGCCACGTTTTATTCGGGCAAACAAAAAAAATAAAAGAAATAGGTATTGATAATAAGTGTATTACAGATAAAAGATAGGGCTGGCGGTATCCGTCAGCCCTATTTTTACCTTTCTTTTTTCCCAAACTTTGCGGCAGAAAGAAGGATAAATGATGAACGAAAAAGAACAAAAGATGGAAGCAGGAAATGAAGACATCGAAATGCTGAAAGCATTAATCCAGAAGAGCTTCTCCGAGCAGCGGGAGCTCATCACCCGGCTGGAAACGGCACTGGATGCCATGACCAGCTTTAATGGCAAACAGATGCTGGACAGCCGCGACATGCGCCTGCAGCTGAAAGTCTGTGACCGGACCCTCATCCGCTGGCGTAACTCAGGCAAGCTGCCTTATTTCAAGCTGAGCGGCAAGGTATACTTCTGGGCTTCCGATGTATACCGGTTTCTCCGTGAGGAATACAGGGACGAAAGTTCGGACATCAGAAATAACAAACCCGTAAAAAAATCATAGAAGATGGAAAATCAAAGTAAAGTCATCATGATCGAGCGCAACAAGTTTGCGTCTCTTGTCAAAGCGCATCGCAAATGCCTGCAGATGTTGAGTATCCTGGCCTATGCCTGCGCGACGAAGGAAGTACGGCTGACCTTCACATTGAAGGAAATCTGCGAACTGCTACAAATGAGCCGTGAGGAAGTGGAAAGACAAAGACAGAAAGGCTACATCCGCTTCGTCTACCGGAACGGCATGACAGTCTATGAAATCACCGACGTCCTCCGGCTCAAGAACATGCTTGAGATGGGGAGTGTCTACCGGAAGATAGATGAGAAAGCCTTCATTCTGGAAGTGGCGGAGAAAGAAAAAAAAGAAACGGAACCTTCAATCAGACAATAAATATGGGACAGCTGGTACACGCCTCGCTTTTCAGCGGGTTCGGAGCGGCGGATCTCGCTGCTGAATGAATGGGATGGCGTAACGCCTTCCATTGTGAGATAGATGAATTTTGTAACAGGATTTTAAATTACTGGTTCAACCATGCAGAAAGTTATACAGACATTACAACTACGGATTTTCGGCAGTGAAGGGGACGGATCAACGTTCTTACAGGAGGTTTCCCCTGCCAGCCGTTTTCTGTCGCCGGCCAGCGCAGAGGTGCGGAGGACAGCCGTTACCTCTGGCCTCACATGCTCCGTGCCATTCACGAGATCCGGCCCGATTGGGTTGTTGGTGAGAACGTTGGTGGCATCCTCACGATGGTACAGCCCGGTAAGGAGACTCACGTGGGATATCAGCCCTCTCTTTTCGGAAAGGCTCAGCCTGTATACCGCAAGCGGGAGGAATACGTCGTGGAGACCATCGCGGGAGATCTTGAGCGTGAAGGATATACCGTCCAACCGTTACTTATTCCGGCTTGTGCCGTCGGTGCCCCGCACAGAAGGGACCGTGTATGGTTTGTTGCCCACTCCGATGGCTTCGGACTTCAAGACACGGGGAGCGGGCAGCGCGCAGAAGGGGCTTCCGGAAGTCGTCCGTGAAGGGTTGCTTCCCACTCCCATGGCGATGGAGATACACCACTGGCAGCGGGTGGAGAGATGGAAGCGGCAGGGCCGCGTGTCGATGCACGAGTCGGAGGACGGGGAGAAGAACCCCAACGGCCTGGTCGATTTCCTGGACTTTTACGGCCTGCTCCCGACCCCGACAGCAAGGGATTGGAAGGGTGCCCCGACGCTGGAGAACTTCGAGAGGAAGGGCAAGAACCCGCAGCAGGGGAGCCTTCCCGATTTCTTTGCCCAAACTGGGAGAAGTTTTCAACTCAATCCCCTGTTTGTGGCCGAGATGATGGGGTTCCCCGTCAGTTGGACGGTATTACCTTTTCTTCCTGGCGGCAGCAGTCCGTCAAGGGATATGGAAACGCCATCGTCCCTCAGGTAATCCATGAGATATTCAAAGCGATAGAATCAACCTATAAATAACATGATATGCATACGTTAATTATTGCGGAACATCCGCAGTTCGGCAAGGTCCGGACCATAGAGAATGAAAGAAAAATGTGGTTCTGTGCCGCTGACGTGGCACAGGCCCTCGGTTACGTGAACTCCAATGATGCCATTACCCGCCATTGTAAGACAAAGGGTGTCGAACTTTACGATATCCCTACGGCGGGCGGACGGCAGAAGGTGAAATTCATCGACGAGGGGAACCTGTATCGTCTGATAGCCGGCAGCCGTCTGCCATCAGCCGAGAGGTTCGAGAGCTGGGTTTTTGACGAGCTGGTACCACGCACGTTGAAAGAGGGCGGCTATCTGCTGGGGAAAAAGGGAGAAACGGACGCTGAACTGCTTTCACGCGCCCTGATGCTGGCGGAAAACAAGCTGAAGGAGCGTGACCGGCACATATCCGAACTGAAAAGGGAAAATGCCCTGAATACCCTGAGATTGGGTTTACAAGCCCCCAAGATACGTTACTTCGATGAGGTACTGCGTTCATCAAGTACCTATACGCCTACACAGATCGCCAAGGAACTTGGCATGAGCGGCAGGGAACTGAATCTCAGGCTCAAGGCTCTCGGCATCCAGTTTCGCCAGTCCGGTACTTGGCTGCTTACCGCCCGCTATCAGAAGGAAGGATATACACGGACCCATACGCACAGATGGCAGAACCGCAGCGGGGAAACCGGCACGGCCATGCATACGGTGTGGACTGAGAAGGGCCGCTTGTTCATCCACTGCCTCTTCATCCACCTGCCCGTCTTCTAACCATCCGCCACTGACGGCAGCAAAAAGGGCTGTTCCCCGTTATTTGGGAGAACAGCCCTTGATATATCCGTTCCGGCACCCGGCCTGTCAAGATGTGCCTGCCGGATGCCCCGCTTTCCACAGGCAGGTTCCCGTACCCGCTCCCAGATAGGCCCCCCAATGTTTTACACTACGTTTTACGATTCTCATTATCAATGACTTAACTTGATTTTTATTATACCCACCGAGGATAAGCAGGACTTTACAGTTTAGGTCCTCTCCGGTTTTCCCTTTCCCGCAGTGTCCGAATGTCCCGCTGTGTCTCCTGCTGCCGGAGCGTGTCGGCAAGTATCCGGATGAAATGCCCGTAATCCTCCACGAGCTGCTGGACGCATTCGAGCCGCAGCGTGTGCGCCATCGGGCTTGTACTGCGGGCGGCGATGTCCTGCCTGAGCAACGTGTCCAAGCAGACATTCTGCCTCTTTTTCAGATACTCCAGCACTTTTTCCGGACTGCCCAATTCCCTTGCCTTCTTTCTCAAGTCCCTGAAACATTTGTACAGGTAATACTCCTTGTACGCCTCTTCCGCGTGTGACTCGAAAAAGGAGAGGTAATCCTCACCGGCTTTTGCCGCCTTGTTCTGGATTTTTTCGTCCAGGAGTTCCATTTTCTCATTCAGCCGGTCCATAAACCGGACCATGCCTGGGTTCTGTCTTTCCATACCTTATCGTTTTAATCCGTTTGTCCTATGTTTTACGGGTTGTCTGTTTTCCTTTTTCACCTCATCTTCCTACTGTCCGAGGGAAAGGATACGCGAGAATTCCATGCAATCTTTCAGCACCTGCCGCGAGCATTCCAGCGACAGCGTGCGGCAGGGATCCGCCATCGG
>ULUC01009842.1_pt1 | contig 29867 bp, 27 predicted proteins | sample 1958151 | NCBI WGS metagenome assembly ULUC01 (sample SAMEA4835750, study PRJEB28245) | human gut metagenome | biome: gut microbiome; material: fecal sample | place: Denmark | collected 2008
GCTCCGTGACGTCGAAAGTCTTATAGAACTTGCTGCCGTCCGCTACCACGGCATAGATGGTTAGCTGGTGAGGGTCGTTGAGCGAGGGGCAGTGACCGAACACGCGGAAGCGGCTACTGATGACAGACTCCTGGTCGGAATCTGAAGAAAAGGAGACAGTCACACGGTCAGTGGTCAGTTCGCACATTGCCGCCTTCAGTCCGCCCGCCATACTTGAGAGTGATCCGCTCAGGTTGGTGGCATACTTCAGATTTGTGACGTTGATGACCTTCACCGTGTAGTTGCAGAGCCCGTTTTCGGGATAGAGCGTAATTACATAGCTTTTGGTTGGGTCATCCAGATGGTGGTCTGTGTCAGCAGCGTGCCAGAGTTTGTCGGGAGCGTGAACCACACGCTCGTCTTCCGTACCATCGGCGCGGGGAGGCTCGGTTCCGCGTACTCCGAGGAACGAAAGTAACGAGGTGTTTACGGTTCTTATTTCAAAGTTCTCCCATTTATCGGCACCGGCTATCAGGTTGGTTTCTGAGTCGCTGTTGATGCCTATGACGTGATATCGTCCCAACGGTACCTGTATCGTTCCGCCGTGCTTGCCACCGAATTGGTAGCGCTGGGGGCTGCCCCCTTCTTCGGGAATGAAGTAAATGTCCATTGATTCGGGGTTGGCAGTGGGGTCGTTCGCCCAGTCGAAGACCACTTTCACCTCCGCGTTGTGGGTGTGGTTATAGCAAAGTTCCTTGTGTTCGCACGAACTAAGCAGCAAGAATGCCCCGACTGATAGTATGCCGAATATTTTTCTCATTTTAGTTTTCCTCCTTTCTTCTCATTACAGTTGCCACGGCCTATCAACCACACAAGCGATACTTCTGCCTTGGTGGGACCGAACCAGTGACGGTGCTTAGTTTCTTTCCACACATAATGGGTATCGAGCGGGTCGTACACGCGATACTCACCGCCAAAGTATCCTATACCTATGCCGAAGTCGATGTTCAGGCGGCGTGCCACTGGCAGTGAGTAGCCGTATTCGAGACCGGCCCCATAGGAAGCCTTGTCAAAGAGCGTACCGCCGGGTTTTCCGCCCATATATCCTTTTCCACCCAACTCGAAGTCGTAGGTTAGTGCCTGTAAATAGAGCCCCAGATGGTGTCCGGTTAGCGGCTTGCGTTCCGCACGGCTACCGAAATATTTGCGTACGTCGAGCTCGCCGCCGTAGATGCGCCAGTAGTTATGTGCACGACCGTTCTTCCACCAGGCGTGCATCCAGGATGCTCCCACGGTCCATCCCCGTCCAAGATGGAACTCAATCCCGATGTTGGGAACGAGGGCAAGGTCATAGAGCATATTGGTCTTGACAGCTACCTGGAAGGGCAAGCGGATGCGTTCTTCGGTTTGCGCGGTAACATCGGCCGCCATGATGTTGGCCTGAGCGGCTTCGGCAGCTGCACGCCTTGCCTTTTCAGCGGCAGCGCGTGCGCGTTCAACCGCTTCGTCGGCCTGTGCCTGTGTACGGGCGATGACGGCTTCGGCGTTTACCCTTGCCACGTGGTCGGCGGGCACATGACCAATGGCAGCAAGTATCTCCTCTGCATGGTGGCGCGCCTGAGCGGCTGCTGCGAAAGCTTCGTCAGCAGCTTCGATCGCGGCGTCGGCAGCCTCCTGTGCTCTTTGAGCTGCAGCCGAAGCCCGAGCGGCCGAAGCCCGAATGGTAGCCGCTTCTTCAGGCGTGATTTTTTTGTTACCAACAAGCGTCTCCTTGGCGGCGGCCACTGTCTCGGCGGCGGCTGCTACAGCGATATCCGCTTCACGTTCGGCACGTGCCGCTGCGGCAAGCGCCTTGTCTGCCGAGACATTCGCCTTGATGGAGAAGTCAGAGGCCTGGGCTATATTTACACTGTGGTCAGGGATGGTGTCATACTCACACACCACACTAATGCATGCGCCGCGCAATTCCGGGAAGAAATGTTTGAACATATAGTTCCAGGCACGCCCTCCACGAAGCATACCTAACTGCCTCTTGCGACTGTCTACAACCTTATTGTTCTTGAATACCCACTCGGGAGTATTATTCAGGATGTCAAGCACTTCTTCCTTGTAAGGCATCTGCGAGGCTGTCACCAACCTGATTAACCCATCCCAATCCACACCGTGCGAACTTAGTGCGATGAGCGAATCCGCCAGCGGAACCTCCCGTACAAAGTAGTTACGCATTGTATTGCCTCGCTTGAGGCTCAATTGTTCATTGAGATTGTTCGTCCCCTCCGGTGAAGAACCGGACTCCAAACGCAACTGACGAAACACGATAGTCGAGTCGCCCTTGAGTCTTCGGAGCAGCTTCACTGCATCCGACAGCACTGCAGCATTGTTACTGAACGATGGCTCCAATTGGGAGCGTCCAGTCCGGAAATGAATCCTCAGCCCCAAAGTGTCAGCGCAAGAATATCCCTGCCCGCGAACCGACCCTAACGAGAGAATCATAACCATGATTAATAATAGCTTCCTTTTCATATTTATTTTATTAACAAAACCCTTCTATGTTTTCTGGCATATTGTACTGCTCTATATATAATAGAGCATTACTGTCAATATGGATATAAGAAACCAATGATTTATAGTTAGTTATATCATGTTCTATACATCATATGTTTCAGCATTGCAAAGAATGACTGAAACGGTCTGATTTTAGAGATACAGTAGCATGTATTTTAGGTAATTATATAGAATAGTGCTGAAACAATACTGAAACATTTAGTTATATAAATATGGTATTATGAGCGAAAGGAACCAATCATTACATTATTTTAAGGAACATTTATCCTGCAAACATTATCTTACGAAGAGCGACACCATTTTCGATTATAAAGAACTTGATGGAGGCATGCTGATAACACTGGATACTTCTTCCACGCATCACCTGCTTATTTTTGTGGAGGGAAATTGCGTTATCGACTGCAACCAGTTCACAAGGAGGAATTTTTCCGAAGGAGAGATGGTGTTGATACCAATGTCCGCCCGTTTTTGGGGAAGGGTGAGCCAACGGCTTAGGTTTGTGGATATGCGCTTTGAAGTGCCAGTGAGTTGTTGTGACAAAATGGTCTTGCGCAGCTATTCGCACTTCAAGCCAAAAATAAACTACAACTTACGTCCTACGCCTGTGCGCAAGCCACTACCGGAGTTCTGTGAGACACTCGCCTTCTGTCTTCGTAATGAAATGTATTGCAAACATTTTCACGAACTGAAACACATGGAACTGCTTTTTTACCTAAGGGCGTATTATTCAAAGGAGGAAATCACCGAACTACTCTACCCGCTAGTGAATCGTTCAATGGATTTTAAAGCATTCGTTTGCCAAAACTATAAAAAGGTAGACTCGCTTGATGAACTGATTTCAATCTCGAACATGAGCAAACGGAGCTTTTTTCGGAGATTCAAAGTGGAGTTCAACATGACGGCATACCAATGGATGCTGAAACAAACGTGCAATAATATAATAAAGGAGTTTTCAACTCCGGACGCTACTTCAAAGAAGATTGCCGATAAATTAGGATTCGAATCCACAAGCAACTTTTGTAATTTCTGTAAACGCAATATGGGATTCACGCCAACCGAACTTGCACAAAAGTGCCTGAACGGAGAAATCAAACAAATAGATTTGGGGTGTTGATTATATACTCATACCTATTCTACGAGCATGTAAGCGAAAAATAGGAAATATATAAATTGGCAATATGTGTAAATACAAATTGGCACTAATTTGCAATATATGTATGCATAATTTTATATATCTTTGCAGCCGAAAAAGATTTAGATAAAAAAACAAATGTAAAAATACTGCTCTATTATATATAGAGACGGGCGCAAAAATAACGTTTTTCACATTTGTTGTCAACACCCCGTTTCTTAAAAAAAATCAAAGCATTGACATCTGTTCGTTTACTTTGTCCACCACGTTATGGTCAAATTCTTTCAGATAGATTCTTGTGGTTTTCTCGGTAGTGTGCCCCAATCCCTCGCTGATAATGGCGGCAGGCGTCCCCATTTCCTTGGCTAACGTCGCCCATGTATGCCGCGCCACATAAGTGGTGAGTTTAGTGTCTATGCCGCAAATTTTGCCAATCCGTTTTAGGTTGCGGTTCACGTATTCCAGCATCTGCCGATATTGGCGGTGAAGTTTCCAGTCATCCTCCCCGTGAAGAACCGGAAAGACATACGGAGAGGCGGAGTCATATTTATCAATCAGCTTTCTTAGTTGCGCTGTGAGCGAGACTTGAAGCCATTGGTTCGTCTTATGCCTGAAATAACCGATCACCCCATTGCTCACATTGCGTTTCTTCAAGTATATGATATCCACAAAGGGCATCCCCCGGCAGAAGTAACTGAACATGAAAATGTCCCTGGCAAATTCAAGCTGGGGAGATCTTGCAAGATCGGCATGATAGATTTTTTGCAGTTCCGCGCGCTTTAAGGCCCTCTTGACCGTTTTACGCGGTTTGAAGTATACATGAATGAAAGGATCGGTATCTGTTACGCGATATCCCTCGTTTTTTGCTTGGCGGTATATTGATTTAAGGTTACGCATATAATAGCACACCGTGTTAGGGCTTATGCCTCGCCTGTATAGGAATGTCTCGTATTCACTGACAAAGCACGCATCAATCTCTGATATATACACTATGCGTGAGCCTGTAAATTCTGCTATTGACGCACGGGTATGCCGCAAGGCAGATTCCGTTCCGAACCGTTTAAGGGTGTGTTTGTTTTCCGCCTTCAAGTCCATATAATGCAGCAGGTTCAGTTTATTGTGCCCGATATCGTACTTCACCACTATGTCTGATACGCTGTATGGACTTCGGCGTGCTTCCAATACAGAAATATGGGTATTCAGTTCACGTAGCATTTGCCTGAGCTCCCGGTTCAGTTCTCCAACTTCCCGTTTGCTACGCACGTTCTTGGAAACAAAACGCACGCACTGCATGGTGGGGTCAAATTCCTCCTCAAAGAGTTTGTATGACGTATATATAAGTTTTTTCTGACGCTGGTGAATGAGTTGGAATACCAGCGGGTAGGTACCGCTTTTAAGACAGCGGTGTCTGTTTAACGTTAGCTTTACTGTTGCCATTTCTTTAATTTTAAATTTGAACGGCAAAAGTAGCATTAAAAGTGACAATGGTTTGTTTAATGTTGAAACAGGAAATGTTTCAGGATACTTGGGCACCTTCTATATAATAATTACCCTTGCCGCAGATAAGAAACACAAAGTAGGGAGGATTAGTTCTGTTCGTTTGGTTTGGTTTTCCTTTTCCAATTTTTGAAACTTCCTCTTTTTCATTACTTTTGCAAACCCATAAGCAAGGGCATACTAAAAAAATAATAATATAGATACTATGTTTGGCAGAAAGAAAAACAAGGAGGTAAGTTGTATTGCAACCTCCGAGCCTTTAAAGTTGACTACTATAGCTACTGGTACAATCTTGAAAGGCACGATTGAAGTAGAGGGAAGTTTACGGGTGGATGGAATCATAGAAGGGGACATAACATGTCATAATACTGTTGTGATCGGTCCTCAAGGAAAGGTAACAGGGAATGTAAGTTCTTCCTTGGCCATACTGCAAGGTACATTGGAGGGTGATATACATATAACGGATAAACTATCCCTGAAATCAGGCTGCACGATGAATGGTGACATTTATACCTGTAAACTGGAGATTGAGCCTCAGGCCTCTTTTAACGGTACCTGTAATACCATAGCGGAGAAACAGTCACCGACTGGGGTAAAGGAGAACTCTCTAAATAAAGTTTCGTAAAGAACTCCAGTTTCAAGCAATGGAATTTATTCTATATATTATACACCAGAGGGTTACTAACATCTGTGTTTTTTGACCTTATAGCTTCTTATGATAATGATTTTTCATACAAAAGCGACTTCGGAGTCTGAAATGAGTAACGAGGTTGTGCCAAAACTCTGGCACAACCTCCTACTATAAGACAAAATATGGGGGTTATTTAATAACAACCATTAAAACTTCCGCTTTTCCCTAAAATCTGTATCCATACCCCAGCATAATTGCCACATTATTATCTTTGGCAAACATAAACCTGGCTTCGGCATTCAGATAACTCCGTTCAGAAATAGGCAACGTGATGCCTCCTCCAAGGTTAAAGGCAAATTTGGTGGAGTTACTCCGGTCTATTTCCACTTCTCTCCCGTCCACTTCAATACTTTTTTTCCCATAAAAGTTGTTCTGCATACCGATACCTGCAAGCGGATATACAGAGAATCCCTGACCGTCTTTCTTAAAGTTGAATACATAATGGAAATTCACACTCACATCCAATCCGGTAACCTTATCTTTAGGAAAGTAAAAAGTCACATCCGGAGCAATCCGAAGGTTATTCGCTATCGCATAACGTCCCTGCACTCCCAAACCGAACCTTTCATAATTCGTTTGATAACCGATATTACCCATTAAGGAGGCTTCACCTTTAACGGTCTGGGCCTTTACACCCACTGATGCCAATGCAATCATGGCCAGTAAAAATAATTTTTTCATAATTAAGGCATTTAGTTAATAAAATGTTATTTTGAAAGTATAATACCTTTCTTTTGATAGAAACAACAAACGTTTGCTTACATTTGTTTACTATATATCGATACATAATTGTAGAAACACAAAGTTAATATACGAGTGTTTTTTTCAATTTTTCATAAACAGAGAAATGATGTTAATTCAGTTTTTATATCCCGAACCTTTTTTTTCAATCCTCTGTTTTTTCAGTATATGACAGGGACTAAAGTTAGTTACATTCCCAGTTGTCAAATTGCATAAAAAGAACCGCATGGCATACCGGATTGTCATAACTAGATTCCCTGCCTTATTAGGAAAGAATAAAATATCAGGATTGTTTTATTATTAAAATCTACAGCCATGAAAAGTTTAAGTTTTAATTTATGGGTCAGACTAATAGCCAGTTCTATCATCGGGGCTATAATTTATTTCTTTTCAAGTGTTCCCAAACAAGTTAATTGATTTCAAAGTAAAGGATTGAAAGTAGTACCTTATATAGTTGAAATAAACGTATGATATATCTACCTATATATTTACATGTAAATTTTAAATCAGAGTGTATAACTTTTAAAAAAAAATCAGCCTATGTATTTTCTATGGTACATTATTATCGGAATTGCAGCCGGATTCATTGCCGGCAAGCTCATGCGGGGCGGTGGTTTCGGGCTCCTTGTCAATCTGCTGGTGGGTGTCGTTGGTGGCGTCCTGGGCGGGTGGGTGTTCGGCCTGCTGGGAGTTGTAACGACAGGTCTGCTAGGCAGCCTGATAACTTCAATTGTGGGAGCTGTCGTACTGCTATGGATCGTTTCGTTATTTAGTAACAAAAAGAAAACTGAACTTTAATTATTTTAACCGTTTAAAACCAACTTAATTATGGAAAATAGAAATTCTAGTTTGTGGCTCGGCCTTGGAATAGGCTCGGTCATCGGTGCTTTAGCCTACCGTTTCTCACGCACTTCCAAAGCCAGGAAGTTAAAAAGAAAAGTAAGTGATACCTTCCAAAAGATAGCCGGCCAGACGGAAGACATGGTGGAGGAAGCCAAGAAAAAGGTGTCGGATACGGGAAAAGCCGTAGCGGACAAGGTGGCTGACAAAGCTTCCGACCTTGTCGGTAAAGCTGATGACCTGAAAGGGAAGGTGCAAACAATTGCGTCCGAAGCGAAAAAATAAACCGTCAGGTAACTATTTACTACTCATGTGCTTATGGAATGGGAAGAATGCCTCAAACATCAATTATCCGCTGAAAGTGGAGGGCAAAATTATGAGGAACTGCACCAGGTATCGCTACAGGCATATGCTGAAGGTTGCAGAGAAGAAAAAAAGAAAGCTCTCGAGGCATACAGGCTTTGTTGTAGCAGACTGTTCGGGAACAGATGCATTTCTTTTGCCGGAAACAGGGCGGATCAAAAAAAGATATGTGATGCGGACTGTCCCTACATAAGAAAGTATGAATTCGAGCTGTACAAGCTCGGCGGGTGTGTGGAGAACACACCCGAATAAACCTGAATTATTAACTTCAAATTGAAAAAATTATGTTTTATCATGTAAAAGACTTGCAGTTCAACGCCCGGGTGTCACAACCCGACCCGCGTTTTGCACGTGTAATGCTTGAGGCATTCGGTGGCGCGAACGGAGAGTTGAAATCCGCCTTACAGTATTTTGTACAGGCTTTCAGTTGTCACAATCCCTTTCCGGACAAATATGACATGCTGATGGATATTGCCACTGAAGAGTTCGGACATCTGGAAATTGTGGGAGCCACTATCCAGATGCTTCTGGGACCGGTCAATGGGGAAATGAAGAATGCGCTTGAAGATACGCCTCTCCACACGATGATGAGCGGCAAGGCAGCTAAAGAAGACCTGATCCATCAAGCGTTCACCAATCCGCAATTTCTGGTGGGTGCCCCCGGCAGTCCGGCTTTGACGGACAGTAATGGTAACCCTTGGTGCGCAACCTATGTATCCGCCACGGCGGAACTGACAGTGGACCTGCGTTCCAATATGGCGGGAGAGGCCCGTGCCAAAATAGGTTATGAAAACCTTCTTCAATTGACGGACGATCCCCTGGTGAAGGAAACACTCGGTTTCCTCATGACCCGTGAGGTGACACATTACCAGCAGTTTGAAGCTGCTTTGAACACAATCCAACCCAATTTTCCACCGGGAGTATTCCAGACATCCCCCAAATACAGCAACCTGTATTTCAACCTATCGAAAGGTGAAGACGCACGTGGGCCTTGGAATGAGGGGGAGAGCACACAGTTGAAAGAGCAGTGGCAGTATATAGAAAAACCGCTCGAAGAAGTGAGAAGCACTGACGGATTGCTGGATAGAGAACCCGAAGGTACCGACCGCTCGGAAAAAGAAATTACAATGAAAGAAGCCCAATTGTCCAAGGAGCGCAGCGGGCAGGTGCTGTCGGCTACCCCCAAGAAGGATATGTCCTGGTGCGAATATAAATGAATTTGAATTGAAAGAAACACCGGTTTAAAACCGCTGTAATTATTAACTATAAACCATCTTAATTATGAACAAGAAAACTGAAAAGAAACAGGAAGAGGCAAAGAACACCAAGAAGAGTGTTCAGGCCAAAGAGTGTAAGTCTTCAACTTCAAGCAAAAAAGCGCAGAAGAAGTAATAGTTTAGTATCTTAAAATTTGTACGGACTGTCCGGGAGTCCAGTTCCCGGACAGTTGTAATATAATTAAAAATGAATGAATATGAAAAAAATATTATTTGCAGTTTTTGTATTGGCACTGGTAGTATCTTTCACATCCTGCCGTGATAAAAAAGAGCAGAACAGAGCGAGACATCAAGTTGAAAAAGTAAAAGAAGATATTAATGACGCGGCGGATAAAGTGTCCGATAAAGTTCAGGATGGCGCTGAAGCTGTGAAGGATGCATGGAAAGATACAAAGAAAGATGTCAAAGACGGTGCTGAAAAGGCCAAGAAGGAAATAAAGAAAGGATATAATGACGTAAAAAAAGAAGCAAGTAAAAAACTTGACTGATTTTGAGCTTATATCATTCTGCTAGTATTAACATCTTACATACGAATAAATTATGGTTGGACTTGTAATATGGATTGTAGGCCTGGTTCTGACTATCAGGGCGGCTTTGGAGATATGGCGCATTCAGGCGCCGGCGGAAAGAAGGCTGATAGCCATTGTCCTGGTGGTGCTTACCAGTTGGATAGGATTGCTGTTTTATTACTTTTACGGCAAGCCCCGTATGACACAGTGGCTGGGTGCTGGTCTCAAAAGATATTGATGGCCGCCTAGCCATTCATGTTAACTGGACAGGGATATCCCAAAACAAAAAATGCGTGTGTCGGCAATAGTGCCCGGTTCATTTTTGTTTTTGGGATATTTGTATGTAAGGGTCTGCGCCCAAAGCACTTGTATGAAGATAACATTGCAGGCACGAATCTCGCTTTTTTGTAAATTATACGGTGGAATTCGTGCCCGCATGAAAGTGTCGGGAGAGTATCGTCTCTTGTGAAGGGATGACTGGCCTTACCAGTACTGCTTGATTCTCTCGTAACCGAAAATACAGTCGTGCTCATCCCTGATGCCCTGTAGCCTACGAGTTATTATTTGTGCTCCGATCATGCTGAAAGTAATTCCGTTTCCGCCATATCCCAAGTTGAAAAGAATCCGCTCTTTGTCGGGCCAGGTACCGATGAAAGGCAATCCGTCTTTAGTTGTGCTGAATGTGCCGCACCATGCCATTTCTGTCTTGAAAGGGATATCTGGCAGCAGCTCCCTGAATTTTCTCTCCAAGATCCGGGTTTTCTCTCTGAGCAATGAATCACGGCGTTGCGGATCGCTGAACTTCTCGTCCTCACCGCCTACAATAATCCTGTTCCCATCAGTGGTGCGAATATACAGGTAGGGGTCGGCTGTTTCCCAAATCAGGCAATGTGTCGGCCACAGTTCTTTTGGGGCTACCGGATGTGATATGAGCGCATATGTAGAAGTCAGATCCATGATTTTCTGCGGAAGAAATCTTCCGGCTTCAAATCCTGCGGCTATAATTATATATCCACATTTAATTTCATGGCCTCTGTCTGTTGTTATGATACATCCGTCAGATGTTTCGGTGCACTCCTTTATACCGGTATGGGTGAAAACTTTCAGACCGTTTTCCTTCATATGATATGTCAGCAGCCCGGTCGCGGCTCTGTAGGCATCCATCTGTGCGGAGGCTTCGTTCATCAGGGCGTTGCCGGGTACTTCCACATGATATTGTTCCCTGACTTCCTCTTTCTTGAGCAGACTGACCGGCAGCCTATTCTTTTTCCGTATTTCATATTCTTTTTCCAGTAACCTGTTGTCTGCCGGACTGCTGGCATAAAAAAGGCTGCGCAGTTGCTCGTAGCCGGCATTGACACCGGTTTCTTCCAATACTTTTTTAATATCGGCAATGGATTGCAGACATGCCTGGTAAGCTGTCACCGCGTTCTCCTCACCGATGATTCCCGCCATCCGGCAGAGGGGAACGTCTATTTCATATTGCAGTAAAGCGGTGCTTGCTGCGGAACTTCCGGTTGCAATACTGCGTTTGTCAACCACGCAGCACTCTATTCCGGCACGGCATAATTCATGTGCCATCAGGGCGCCCGTTATACCGGCACCTATGATGACGACATCCGTTGACAGATCATCCTCCAAAGGTTGAAAATAGTCCAATAAGGAATTTCTGATGATCCAATAGGGTAATCCTGAATGTAAGTCCATAATATATCTTTTGAGTTTCCCCTCCGCTTTCTTTCTGCCTGAAAAGCATGGAAAGAAAGTGAGGGGAAGGAGTGAAAAATAGGAAAGTTGCCTTATCGGAATTTACTTTCCGTTCATAGTGGAAGATTATTTACCTTCTTCGATAGTACAAATGCTGACGCGGTTCCAGTCCGGTTCTGAAAACATATCACCCACACCCTGTCCTTCTGCGGTAATACGGGTATCGTTAATCTTGTATTTTTTTACAAGTATGCTTTTGACGGCTTCAGCACGTGCTTTTGCCAGTTTCTCATTGAATGCAAGGTTTCCTTCGGGAGAAGCATATCCTTTGATGACCACTTGGCTCTGCGGATGCTTCTTCATGTAAGTGGCAACACGTTCCACGTTGGGCAGTTGGGAGGCGTCAATCACCGATTTCCCCTGTCTGAAAGTAATGATGGATTCCGGAATACGGTTGGTCTTTACTACGGTTTCTATGTTGGCAGCCTGTGTTCGGCATTCGGACAGTTCCTTTTGAAGGTTATTTGTCTGTTGCACGGCATTGTTTAACTGCATGTCCTTGTCGTTCAGTTGCGACCGCAGGCGGTTAACCGCATCATTCAGCTCGCTTATTTCTACCGGGTCGTAAGGTTTCACTGTCGTGAAATGGTGTGTGCCGTTGCTGCACATGAAATGGTAGGTCAGTCCGGCTGTCAGTTCAAAAGTTGCATTATTGGCGTTGAAACGGCTTTTGGCTCTGCTGAAGTCCCCCTGCATATCATAAACGACAGCCGGCTTGATACCGAGCGTCCATGCTTTATCCTCCCCCAGGTTGAAGTTCAAATTCATCCCCAGACGGGTTGACCAGGAATTTGTATCACCGGGACCGTTCTGATAGTAATGAAGCCAGCCGATACCTGTCAGGGCCTCGATTTCAAAGACACGCGGCTCACCCGTATAGCCGCCAAAGAGATTCATCAGATTGATTTTCCCGAGCAGGCTCACCTCGGAGGCATCAAATGCTGTCTTACTGGCTGAGGTATTTACATATCCCATGCCTTGAACCCCCAGACCAAATATGGGAGTAAGTTGTTTGCCTATCCCGATTCCAAAAGCCGGCCGGGCATTTTTGAAGAAAGCATGGTGAGTAAGGGGAGTCACGGCACCAGCTTTCAGCTCAACAGACCAGTTGTCGCCAGGGCGTGTGCCTTCAAGGACTGTACGGTCATTCTGCGCGTGCATGGTAAAAGCCCCCATGCTTAATGCTAAAACAAAGATAGATCTTTTCATAATTAAATACAAATTAATAGTAATACAATAAAATATCACACACGGTATATTGTCAATTGTGCAGTTATGATTGTGCACAATGTAATGAATTACCTTGTCACTGGTCTTCGTTTAAACAGCCCGTCCGAAAAGATAGTTCGGCAACCCGAAATGGATTTAACATCTATTTGAGAAATAAAAAAAGAAGCCAGAACCTGTACTAGCGATAAAACGCATTCTGGTTATTTAAGGTACGCGTTCTCTGAAATTTATATATAATGCCTCAAATATAACTTCATGTATTCATGAGTTTTTTAACACAACCATTTATAGAAATGACAAATATTAATCAAACAAATATTCTTTCAGGGCTGTTTTTTAAATTGAGTATAACTCATAGTATTAATTAAAAACCTAACAATTATGGAAAAATTAAGTTTTGCAGAACTAAAGGGCAGAGTGTCTTGGGGCAGTGTTTTCGGCGGTGTCATGACCGTGTTGGCAATATCCGTGTTGCTGTCCATTCTAAGCTCAAGTATCGGATTGTTTATGTTTGACCCGTTATCCGACCACCCGGTTTCGGGCATAGGCACCGTAGTAGGCATCGGTTCGGCCGTCATTCTGGTTGCCGGCATGGTCGCAGGTGGTTTTGTTGCCGGAAAATTAGCTGGTGCTGACGGGATAATACACGGTTTTTTGGTTTGGGCGACCACATTGATTGTTGCCGTGGTACTGGGAGGTCTTTTGGCAGCAGGTGCGGCAAAAATGACGGCGAATGCGCTTGGGGCAGTCTCGTCTGTTACGGGCAGCGTCTTGTCCGGTGCGGGTAATGCTGTTGAAAACGGAGTTTCCGCATTGTCTGAGGACGCAAAGGAGCTATTCGGGAAAATCGATTTCAACGCAACCCTGAAAGAAGGGAGTATACCTCAGAATATTCGAGCCGCACTTTCCAAAAGTGACGTAAAGGAGCTTCAGCCGGATTATCTGCAGAAGCAACTGGCGGAAGTGAAAGATGATCTGGAGACGTCCGTAAAAAAGATTGTCCGTTCCCCGCAGGAAGCGGATGAGACCATTGACGGTTTCCTGAACCGCCTGAAGCAACGTACAGAAAACCTTGCCAAGAATATTGACCGCAATGATCTGGCCAAGGCAATAGCGAACAATACCAATATGTCTAAGGCGGAAGCGGATAAAACTATAGACCAATATATGGCCTTAATGGAAAATGCACGTATGGAAGCCGGGAAACAGATAGACAAGCTGGAGATGACCCTGCAGAAAGCCGCAAAGGAATGGAAAGAGATCAAACACGAGGCACTGGTGACTGCCGATAAGGCAACGGATGCCGCAGCGAAGTCCGCACTGATTTCATTCTTCTCTATTTTGGCAGGAGCCGTATTATGCTGCATTGCAGGAGGCTACGGCAGCAAGAAAACACAGGAGAGAGTGGATATCTGACATTGATTCACTAGAGATGTTTAAAAAAGTCTGCCTCGAAATGCCAACCTGTCATGTTGTCTTTAGAGGCAGGCTTTCATTAATATATAGTATAAAATATCTTTTTCGGAAAACCGGTCGCCCCATATTATGCAGAATCAACATTTCGAACTGGGTCAGGAAGATAACGATGCTCCGTGTGCAGCGAACAAAAAAAAGGACAATGAGCAACCTTGATTTGGAAAGGTGAAAATAATCCTTACTGACATATCAGATAAAGGACGTACAAATTTCCGGAATTAGTACGATGATTATTAATGGGATAAAATACCTGATAGAATATCCGGACATTTTCCAAAGCATAAAGATATCTATAATATTGACGGGATGGGAGACGTCTTTATGCTTATAATTCTTTGAAAATATATTTTACCCATGTAACGACCTCCAAAATTCCAATAGCAATTATCCTGATAATTTTTACCGGCCGTGTAAGATTTGGTGTACTACTAGTTTTATGGCAAATCTCAAATACCCTGTGGAGGACTCAAATTGGTGGTGTTATAATATTTTGTGTACTTACGTATATCTGTAAGAAATGTTTGCAAATAAATAACGTTTTTTCATGGTCATCAGTTAGGGTATATAAAAGCACCCTTCAATGATGACGGAAAAGATTTATTCCTTATGTTTTTGTCAACCGTGGTTTGCAAGTAGCATGCATACTTTAATCATGTTGTAGGCCTTCTGGAAAACAGATAATTCAGTATGTGACAATAATCTTTTGCTAATAATTATAGATTTTTGGATGAATCCGTGTCTATATAATTCAATTTTATGAATGTTTTATTTTTGACGTGCTTTTATCTTTTTCTTATATATAGTCTATATAACGAGACTCTAATTAACCAGCTGGTGCAGTAAATGATATTTGTTTTGTGGTAATTTCATAAATATTTTATAGTTTTGCAACTTAATTTCTGAATATATTGTGACAAGTATGAAAATATATTTTAATACCAGGTTTATTTTTCTTTTTGTTATTCTTTTTATTAGTCTTACCTGTAGAGGGCAGATTTATAAGTACATAGGTTTGGAAGACGGTTTGAACACCCAGAAAATATACCATATCCAAAAAGACCGGCAGGGGTATATGTGGTTTTTGGGCCAGGAAGGGATAGACCGTTATGACGGTAAGCATATCAAGCATTACACTTTTTCAGACAACAGCATAAGGTTGGATTCGCGGATTGCGTTGAAATGGCTTTATATGGACAAGATGGGGGTATTGTGGGTTATTGGTCAGAAAGGTCGTATTTTTAGGTATGATTTCCAACATGATAAATTTGAGCTGGCTTATGTACATCCGGAACTAATTAAAAACAGGTCACAGGCTTTTGTGAATTGCGGTTATTTGGACAAGAACGACCGGATCTGGCTCTGTTATAAAGATAGCATTACCTGGTATGATACCCATACGGGAACAGCATTACATATACCGGTACCGGTTGATAGCGAAATAACTGCCATTGAGCAGGCAGATAATGCTTATTTTTTCATTGGTACAGGAATTGGTCTATTTCGTGCCAGTATAGAAGCGGGGGAGTTAAAGTTGCTCCCTGACGAAATTGCGGAAAGTATTGCGACACCTGTACATAAGCTTTATTACCACGCTATTTCAAAACAATTGTTTGTGGGAAACTATAAGGAGGGAATACTCATATATGATATGGGTGGAACAGGAAAAATAACTCCCTGTCCGTCACCCAATAATGTAGAGGTCACTCAAATTGTTGTCTTGAACGCTCATGAACTTTTAGTTGCTACAGGTGGTAAGGGCGTATATAAACTGGATGTGAATACTTGCATGAGTGAACCTTATATAACGGCCGATTACAACAGTTATAACGGGATGAACGGAAACAATATCAATGATATCTATGTGGATGAGGAAGAGCGTATCTGGCTTGCCAATTATCCTACCGGCATTACAGTCCGTAACAATCGCTATGGGAGTTACGATCTGATAAGGCATTCCCTTGGAAGTCCCCAGTCGCTGGTGAATGACCAGGTTCATGACGTAGTGGAGGACAGTGACGGTGACCTCTGGTTTGCAACCAGTAACGGTATCAGTCTCTACCGGACAGATACAAAGGAATGGCACTCTTTCTTTAGTTCTTTTGAATCTGTACCTAATGATGAGAATCATATTTTTTTAGCACTGTGCGAAGTCTCTCCCGGTGTAATATGGGCCGGTGGGTATACATCAGATATTTACAAGATAGAGAAGAAAAAAGATTTTAAGATAACCTGCCTTTCTCCTTCTGCCATTACAGGAATTCGTCCCGACCAATATATTTATGACATTAAAAAAGACTCGAACGGTGATGTATGGTCCGGTGGATATTATCATCTGAAACGTATTGATATTGAGACTAAAGATGTACGTTTATATCCGGGAGTAAGTTCCATTACCACTATTCAGGAGAAGGATGACCGGTTGATGTGGATTGGTACGAGAATGGGACTCTACCTACTTGATAAGGAATCCGGTATTTACCAGTATGTTGATTTGCCTGTTGAATCTCCCTATATATGTGCATTATACCAGAGAGAAGACGGTATCTTGTATATTGGTACTCATGGAGCCGGACTTCTTGTTTATGATATTTATAATAAGAAGTTTGTCCATCAGTACCGGACTGATAATTGCGCATTGATCTCTGACAATATCTATACAATTCTTTCTCGTCAGGACGAGAATCTCCTCATGGGTACAGAGGCCGGAATTACAATCTATTCACCTGAGGAACATTCCTTCCGTAACTGGACACGGGAGCAAGGACTGATGAGTGTCAATTTTAATGCTGGTGCTGCTACGGCCTATAACAAAAGCGCACTTGTTTTCGGTGGCAATGACGGTGCTGTCAAATTTCCGATAGACATACAGATACCGGAGCCACATTATTCGCGTTTGCTACTGCGTGATTTTATGGTTTCTTACCAGCCTGTTTATCCGGGTGATGAGGGCTCTCCTTTGGAGAGGGATATTAACGAAACAGACCGTTTGGAGCTGGCTTATGAACAAAACACTTTCTCTCTTGATGTAGCTTCCATTAATTATGATTATCCCTCCAACATTCTTTATTCATGGAAAATCGACGGATATCATAAGGAGTGGAGCCGTCCGAGCCAGGATAACCGGATTATTGTCAGAAATCTGCCTCCCGGCAGCTATACGTTACAAATTCGTGCCATATCCAATGAGGAAAAGTATAAAACCTATGAGACAAGGAATATTCGCATTTTCATAACGCCTCCGGCATGGGCCAGTGTGTGGGCTATGGTGGGGTATGCAATCCTGTTGGTGCTGGTTATGGTTATCATTTTCCGTATCATCATGCTACACAAACAGAAGAAAGTCTCGGATGAGAAGACACGATTCTTCATTAATACGGCCCATGACATACGTACGCCGCTTACATTGATAAAAGCACCGTTGGAGGAGGTGGTGGAAAATCGTATGGTGCCCGAACAGGCGTTACCCCACATGAATATGGCTCTTAAGAATGTGAGTACATTACTTCAACTGACAACTAACCTGATAAATTTCGAACGGATAGATGTCTATTCATCCACTCTTTATGTTTCCGAGTATGAACTGAATACTTTTATGAATGATGTTTGTGCCGCTTTCCGCAAGTATGCTGAAATGAAACATGTCAGGTTTGTCTATGAAAGCAACTTTGACTATCTGAATGTGTGGTTTGATAGTGACAAGATGGGATCTATTCTGAAGAATATCTTGTCAAATGCACTGAAGTATACGCCTGAAGAAGGTAGTGTCTGCATTTCCGCCTGCGAGGAAGGAAACACCTGGAGCATTGAGGTGAAAGATACGGGGATTGGTATTCCTTCGTGCGAACAGAAGAAATTGTTCAGGAACTGTTTTAGAGGTAGTAATGTGGTCAATCTAAAAGTGACAGGTAGCGGAATCGGTCTGATGTTGGTATACAAGCTAGTCAAATTACATAAAGGCAAGATTCAGATTCAGAGTAATGAACAGCAAGGTACTTGTGTACGCCTCACTTTCCCGAAAGGGTGCAGCCATCTTCATAAAGCAAAATTCATTTCTCCCAAGCTGCCGGATGAACGTCCGGATACTATTCTCCCGGCCAGCATTTCTGATTTGTCGGCTATGGAGACATCCCGGACAAACAGTTCCTTGCAGCGTATCCTGATAGTGGAGGATAATGATGATTTGCGCAATTATCTGGTGGATATGCTTAAGACGAGTTATAATATTCAGGCTTGTCCGAATGGGAAGGATGCACTTGTCATAATCAGGGAATTTAATCCGGATCTCGTCATATCCGATATTATGATGCCTGAAATGAACGGAGATGAACTCTGTGCAACTATAAAGGGGGATCTTGAGATGTCCCATATTCCGGTTGTTTTACTGACCGCGCTGGGAGATGAGAAGAATATGCTCGAAGGGCTGGAAATCGGGGCGGATGCTTATATCACCAAACCTTTCAGTGTGGGAATACTCAAGGCAACGGTTAAAAATTTACTGGCGAATCGTGCTTTGCTCCGCCAGGTTTATAACAGTATCGAAGAGGAGGAACAGAATTTCCCGGCTAATTGTACCAATACCCTGGACTGGAAATTTATCGCTTCGGTCAAGGAATGCATAGAGAAGAACATGGGGGATCCGGATTTTAATGTGGAAATACTCAGCAACCGACACCATATGAGTCGTACTAGTTTCTTTAATAAATTAAAGGCATTGACAGGTTATGCTCCGGCTGATTATATCCGGATGATACGTTTGCAACATGCTGCGCAATTGCTAAAGGAAGGTGGATATACAATAACGGAAATTGCCGACATAGTCGGGTTCTCGGATGCGAAGTACTTCCGTGAGGTATTTAAAAAACACTATAATGTGAGTCCTAGTAAATTTAATAAAAAATGATTGATGATCCCATGTCATGTGTATTTCCATAGAACGAGTGGGCGATGTATATTCTGTCGAAGAGTTTCCCGTAAAGGGGGCTGGGCGGTCTCTCCGGTTCCTTACGGGAGTAGAGGGTAAATCTTCCGGATATGTAAAAGAGCCCGTCGTTGTTTCCGGGGCGGGCTGTCTTGCGCATTGAGTCAGGTAAACAGCTATCTTTGCGGTAAGAAATGAAAATACGGAATCCGATATGCTATTTTCTCATTTTCTGTTGATTCTTTTGCGTCTTTCTTTATATCTTGAGCTTGGCGACAACTCGCCGAAGCATTTTGTTCGTCTGCCAGCCAAGAAATAGGTTATTCCGTTTTCACCATACAGTGTCTTCCTTTATCTTTTTCGTTATTTTGGTAGCCGGTGTGAGAGGGAGGTTCTATCAGCTGTAAAAAGTGATCTGCAAAAGAAAGGAAAATTCTGGCAGTGAATTAACGGAATGCAGCCTTTTGAAAAGGATTAAAAATATAATTCTCAATGAAAAATAAGAGTGCGATTCTGATTGTTGATGAAGTATGCTATTATTATTGCAGAATTCATTATATATACGATGACAGTTTCCAATAGAAAAACAAGGGGAGAATTAAAATCTATTTTATTCAATCCTTTTTAGCTTTTTGGAGAGCTATTTTCTTTTTTGTTCGGCCTTCAGCCCGATATACTCGTTTGTAAAAACAGATAAAATCACCGATCTGACAACAATCCGCCTGCAATCAGATATTACTATTTAAGAAAATAAAAAGAAAAGTCAGCTTAAGGGGCTCCATAAAAAGAGAGTCTCGTTAATTTTTACAAATCCCTATCTATTTAGTTAAAACATTGTTAACAAAGGTAGGGATTCATTAATCTTTTTCAAGTCTAATTATTAATTTTGCGCCGCAATCAAGGATAAATTAATTTTAAATTAAATATAAATGATTAAAAGATGTATTTTTTGTGTGGCAGCCGCTTTGTCACTGGCTGCATGTACAAACACTGATGTGATTGAAGAAAATGTAGAGTCAGGTGCCATGATCGGTTTTAATACAAATGTTACTCGTGCGCTGACGAATGACTCTTTTAACAAGTTCATGGTGTATGGAGGTTATACGCCAAAGGATCAGAGTGAATATCATACTGTGTTCAGTGGAGTACCGGTATCAAAGGAAACTGACAAATGGACGTATGAGGGGTCTTCAAAGTATTGGGTAAAAGACGCCACCTATAAGTTTTACGCGTACAGCTGCGAAAATACGGCTTTGACCAAGGGTACTCCCGAATTCGCTACAACGGGCTCTGAAGCCGGTATTTTCAAGATTACAGATTTTGTGTGTAATGATAGTCATCAGCACGACCTGATTTATGCAGAATCCGGTTCAATTACCGCCAAAGAAACAGGTAACTCTACTGTTTCTTTCAGTTTCAAACACCTGTTGTCACAAGTGAAAGCCAAGTTCAAAAGTGGATTTGATCCGGATTTCACCATTGATATTTCAGATGTGGAATTCCAGAATGTATATGACAAGGCCGATTTTTCTTCCCAGTCAGGTAACTGGAGTAATCAATCACGTACGGTAGAATACAATGCGGGTGAAAATAAATGGACCAAGGTACCACTCTCTGTAGAGGGAAGCAATACTATCCAGGCTGCAAAACCGGCCGGTGAAGGTACTGAGGCAGTAGCGGCCAAAGAACTGACTACGCAGAACGGTTTTGTTCTTCCTGTACCCTATAGTTCAAGTAATGTTACATTGAGCTTTAAGATTACAGTTAAGCAGGGAGCGGATGTGATAAAGAGTGACTATGTAAAGGGTAACCTTAAACCGACATGGGCTATCGCAACATCCTATACGTATAATATTACCGTGAATGGTAGCGCTGCCGGAGTAGAAAAAATTGAATTTACAGTTGATGCATCTAATGGCATTCAGGATTGGACCGAATCACCGGACACAGATTTTAATGTAGGTAGTTAATTACGGAAATTTCTATACTTTACAAGTAAAATTTAACAAGAGACTGCCTGGCGACTCAAAGTTAGGCAGTCTTTTTTTTTGTTAAATCTTCTTCTATAGTTTATAAAATAGTATCCCGCATTTTTTCGTAGCCATAGAATGTTTAATTTAATACTGGACCTCTATTTTGTGAAGAAAAGTCAGGTGAAAAGTATTTGGATGGAGTTAAGGTACACAATTTTCCCAGATTATGGGCGATAGCTCTTATGGCAAACTTCAATGGACTCCCTTGAAGTCTGAATCTTTGAAGTCTCTTGTACTTTGTGATATGTCCATAGATGGCTATGGCTCTAATGTTCTATCTTTACCTTGCTTATCAAAAGATTATATGCTTCCTTTTGTTTTAGGAGTACGCATTGTTCAAATAGCTATAGGCTAATAATCTCCTCGTACTCTTGGGTAACAGGCATCATTTCTTCCACCTGTGTATCCCGCATGGGGTATATCCCAGCAGTTTATACGGGAAAAGAATCTCCTTACCTGCTGTGTAAGTCATACCAAAAGGTTTACCTGCCTTACTACCCTACAATTGTTATTTGCCATAACAATGCGAAAGCGCTTCTCAAAGGAAAAATAAAGCATGATTCACAAGGATTCTACCTTTAATATAACTGGTAGCCACTCGGGCAAAGCTGCCCGGTGATTACTGTTGTCCTCCTACAGGCAAATCGATTTCCTCTCGATTGCCCCAATCATTGATATCAACATCAAAACCGGAGTCGCTCGAACTCTCATCGTCTTCGACACGCAAGCCCGACACTTTAATTGTGCCCCCGCGAGGCTGGTTGGCAAGTTGCCCGGAGATATCGAATACAAATTCCTTGACCTTGCCGTTGATAAGCTTCGCTTCCAACTGTAACGTGTGAAGGCGGGTGTCGCGTGTGTTCACTCCTTCCTCGAAATAACCAGGTACCCCAAAGGATAGGACTGTGGAACGGATTCCTTGTTCGGTCAGGGCGCAGTCGTAGAGTAATGTGGCTGCGCCCCAAGGGGTTGCTCCGTTATGTAACATTACCGTTTCAGCCATACCTGCCAAAGCTCCGCGCGCCAGGGCGACACGGTTTAAACCGTACTCAAATTCATAAACCACTTCATAAGCACATACCAACTTCTTCATGTCGAATGCCAGGTCCAATTTCTCATGCGTACCTACCTCAGGCAGAGATTCGATATAGGCGGAATAGAGCATGTCAGGTGGATTGAGTGCAGGCTCGTCTGGGTGCAACTTGCGGATACTGGCGGAAGCGGAACGGTCAGCAGCGGTAGAGGTAGCATATGCCATAGTAGGTGAAGAGAGGTCAAAGACGCGGATGTGTTCGGTATCATTGTTATATATCAGTATGGACCGTGGACTTCCGCTACCGAAATTCACATTACCACCTGCAGGCGAAAGAAAGTTTTCAATGGGCTGTTTTGAATCATCACCATAAATCAGCAATGTTACGCCCTGGGGAACAGTTTGTGAGGATGAAGTCTCAGGCCACTGAAAATCAACCTCCGCCTCACCGAAGTGGTTGTAGCAGAGGTCCTCACGGCACGATACCGATGCAAAGATTAAAATCAGCAATAAAGCAGGCCGTAGGAACTGCATGAATATCTGAAGATATGCAGAAGACGTGCGTATCATTTTCCACCTCCTTTCCTCTCACTACTGCATACAGTCCTGCCCAACAACCATACGAGGGATAGTTTCAATCTCAGTGGTCCAAAGAAATTCATATTTTGTGTACGTACATACAAGTGATGTCCTTCATAGGGGATATATTCTTTATAACGTGTCATCATCCAGCCTCCTCCTGCCTCTGCCTCAATGGCGAGACGTTTGCTCACAGGATACAGGTATCCGATGCCCAACCCTGCCAGGACGCCTTCTCCTCGATACCCTTTCCTGCCATTCTCAAAGTCATACAATCCTGCTCCGACAAAAGCTCCCGCATACAATCCTTTCCTCAGACTTTCATTATGAAACCATCGACGTACCGTACCGCTTGCCACCGCCAGTTGGTAGCATTTATGCGCTTTACGTTTTTTCCACCATGCCATATTTCCCTCCACAGCCATTGTCCAGCAATTGTTCAATCTCCATTCCAATTCAATGGAAGGTAATAATGCTGCGGCATAAAGCAAGTTGGTTTTCAGCGCTAGTCGATTGACCGGCAGCCTGTCATCCTCCAGTGAAGAGGAGAATATCTTCCCGTTCTCTGCTCGGTCTGTCTGCAAGACTGATTCTTGCGACGGCAAAGTGTCTGTGTTGAAAAATGCATCCGCTTGAATAACGTTAACCGTAGCTGATTTGTCCGCGTACGTGCTTTTAATAACAGGAAAGTCCGATACTCGTAAAGAGCCGACAACTACAGAATCAACAATATATGTAAATATCCGAACCGTATCACGGTGAAGTGGTTGGACCTTTTTTTCCATCTCCTTGACGCATAGGACGACCGATGCACCATGCAGTCTGTCAAAAAAATGTTGTCTCAACCATCGATAGGTCTGTCCTCCCAGCAGGTCCATAAGGCTCTTCTTGCGACCTCCTACAATCCTGCCATATGCATCGTATACCCATACCGGAGTGTAGTCAATAATACCAAGCGCCTCTTGCCGCCCCGGCACACGGCTGTCAGCAGCAATCATACACCGTAGTTCCTCCCATGCTATTCCACCGGGAAGAATATCAATTTGGGCAGGATCAATTCCAAGATAAGCCATGATATAGTCGGCCACAGACTGGCAACGGTCAGCACTTAATTTCAAATTAACCGTGCTCACCCCATCGGGTGAGGTATATGCCCGTACAATCAGCCGCTCCAAACTTCCATCTGCATCACATTTGCGTACTTTTTGTAAAAAGCTGTGCAAAGTATTGTCGCCATAATCCGGATCCATCCGGCTACTCCTTGGCCGGAAATGGATCCGTACGGAATCAGCAGCACTCTGTGACATTCCCACAACCACCATGCAAGCATTCAGCAATAAAAAAACAATCAACTTTTTCATCGTTCTGGGATATAATACTGCAAAATTACTGAAATGCCCCCAATTACACAAGGAGTGATTAAGGTTTGTACAAAGAATATATCCTTATGTTTAACAATGGAAAATGTTATTCTATAAATAATTAATCATTTGTATATCATTATAATAGCATTTTAGAATAAACTTGCACTTGGGAAAGTTCGAGCATCCATAGAAAGAGCTAAATTTGCCTTGACGTAAAATAAGCTGTCCCCCACATCGGGGACAAATACCTTGACTTATAAGATTTCTACTCTTGTATTGTTGGATCTTTGCATTATACTTATGCCGCTTTAGGTTTTCTTTGTTTGCAACAATATGGTTTTGTTGGATAGTTTTGATAATCCAATCAATGGTAGCTTTATCCAGAACAGGCGTTTTATATTCCGAGATAGCCCATGTCAAATCACATCGGTTTACAACGATATGGTTTTCAATATGCACTTTCAAATCAGCAGCATTATTAAATACGACAATTGGAATGAAAGGTATATTCACAGAACATCTGAGCAAATAACGGAGAAACCTCACATGCCCCTCGTTCTGCTTAATTGGATTATAAAATTGATGCTTGCTTTTGTATATTGTCTGTGTCCAGTATTCAGAGTTCTCACCTCCGAATATCCAACCTTTATAGCCTTTTGTTTCAATTACAAATACCCCATAAGGCGAAACAACAACATGGTCTACCTGTGTAGAACGACCATTGCTTTCGAATAATAAGTCGTTGAATATTACATACTCATCCGATAATTTCAACATTTTATTATAAACGAGCTTTTCCGAATACTTGCCTTTCCACATTGGTATCTTCCATTTAATGAAGATTACCAATACGAAAAATAGTATAACGCCAATTATAATCATAATTAGTATGGATTTAGTATATTCTCTGAATCCATCTTTTATTCGATTCAAAACCCCATTGAACATGCCATCTTCTTCCTGTTACTTTGTCAAGTAGGAGAAATTGGTACATGTTTTTCGTAGGATATAATTCAAATGTTCCGCACCCTGTACTGAGTGATAAATCTTCGTCATTAAGCGTAGCCGAACCTTCTTTATCGTTATCCAAAGACCATTGTACAATTTCTATTTTTCCAGTCATTGTATCTAACTGTAGAAAATTGTATATGTTTTCTGTTGGATAAAGTTTATATCTATCAAGTCCATGCATACGGAAATCGATATCTTCTACAATGGCATGAATCTTAATTAACGTTGAATCGTTTATCGCTTTATTTAAAATGGAATTTGTTTGATTCTGTGCAGAAGCATAAATCGCAATAAAAAGTAAACAAAAAAGAATGGATGGTTTTTTCATAAAAAATCTTGTATTGTCATATCCCTATGGTTAATTTAATTTTTCAAAAGTTCTCCACATTTAACGTGGTCCGAGAAATTTATCTCCATTAAGATGAATCATGTGGTCTGGCATATCAGAAATCCATACTTCTGTTTCCCACGCCAATTGCCCAGAGAATTTCTTGAATGTAATAAAATCAAGAAATGCTGTTACATATATTTTCCCGGCCATAACATTTTTTGTCATGGATTCAATTTCTAAGATACGTTTGGGATCCATCGGTCCAACGGAAGTAACTGATTCAATAAAATAAATCCAATTTTTATCCTCTCGGTAAAGAACCACATCTGGCATTTTATCGTGCAATGTAATTTCAAAACCAAGAGAAGATAATTTTTCCACATTCTTTACCATGTCCTTTTGAATGGTATCGCCTACATATAGGCATTCCGAATTAGGCGCAAATCGTGGAGCAAATTCCTCAATTATAGACTTCTGTAATTGATTGTGTTTGCCCGGACTAAATGTAAACTCCAAATTATTTATCCTTACAGGCATCTTCTGCATCTTCTTTTTTGATGCATAAAGATTGGACAATGTATCATGTCTATACAGAAACATTGTCAATTCCGAACTGCCTTCGCAAACACAATTTTCCTTACCTTGTAAAGACTGAATAACAGTCAAAAACTCCGAAGTTATCCGATAACGATAATTGGGACTATTGGTAGCTTTACCATTATCCTCTATCAATGCCGCCGTTCTGAATGGATGCATGGCCTGCTTGCGAAAAGTTTCTCTTGAATTTTCCGCATATATTACACCATAGTTTTCCGCAATAAAAGCTATAACGTCGTGTATTCTTATCCAATCATTTGTAGCTTCATTCCAAGGCATTCCATTTTTAAGTTTTGCCATAGCAAGTAAGGTCAAACAGCAAAGTGTCCCTTGTTGTTTGGTAGGCATATTTATTTTTGCCAGTAAGTTTTTGGCTGATTCTAAATTATCCATTTGCTTAATATTTTATTGCAATTTTCAACAGATAATTCCTTATGCATCAAATCCTTGCCCATTTTCTCTATTATCTGTTTTTTAGGGATGGGCATTTGGTTTATTTCTGTTGAGTTGACTTGCGTTGACCCATTAAGAATCCGATAATAATTATCATATAATGTAGAGTTCAATATGACATATAGCCCATAGGTCACACATGGAGAATCACACTTGATAAAATTAATCTTATTTTGCGTACTGATATAAGGAAATTGCGAGTATTTTTTCTTCAAATATATACCACATTGCAATCTACGTTCTTCTTCTTTGGAAGTAAAACGCTTTACCATCAAAAAGTCACTATTTTCTTGCAAATACCCTTTTCTATCCGTTTTGATAACCTCTCCCTCTTTCCCTAACGGCCATATTACACGACCACCTTTAATATGTTGAGAGTAAAATAATGGATATGAATCATTCTCCAATTGGTTACGCAAGACCTCCCTTGTCCTAAAATCAACAATAATTCCAGTCTGCATACGCATATTCATATCCGGGAGTGTAGTGTCAAAATGATTAACTTGGCTAAGAACCTTTACATCATTTTCGTTAGTAGCAAGATACACAAATTGATTTTGAGCCACAATCGTTTCGTATGGCGCACTGAATTTCACAACATCTTCAAAGGCCGAGGTAGATGACGATGTGATATTCATATAGTCAGGCTTTAGAGTTGTTTTCTTGACTTTTATAATGATAGTTTCCTGTAATACAGATTCTCCTTCAAACACCTTATCTCTGCTTTCAAATAAGTGCATATCTGTAATTACACAATTTGCAAATAAGTATTGTCTAAAGTGCTTAAAATATGCCCCAGAAGTCCAAGAACGTGGTACAATATAAACCAATTCTGCATTTTGTTTCAGATTATGGATACCCATTGCCCAAAACAAGAAATATAGATTTGGCGCACCATAGCATACGCTCGGCATCATCTTCGCTTCATTTGCATCTTTTGAAATTTTAAGATACGGAGGATTACCTATAATATAATCATATGCATTCTTTTCCTCGCCAAATAAATACCCATCCTCAAATGTCTGACTTGTTATGTAATTATCTTGTCTTATTTCATAGTACACACCATATTCTGACTTCACCAATTCTAAGTTAGTTCTTAATAAGGATAATACTTGTTTGTCTGTTTCATAGCAAGTCAGATAGATTTTACCTTTATAGCCATCATGAACCAACTTGTCAACAACAGCTGCAGACAAAATACCAGAACCTGCACCAGCGTCCAAAATATGAAGTTGGGGTTTGGACAAATTAAAATCGAATAATGCAGCCATATATTTAGCGGTAGCCACATTTGTAAAAAACTGACCATATAGTTTCCGCTTTGACTTTGGCACAGATGCCATAAAGCAATTTGTATTATGAATTACAGAACTTAGCATTTTTATTTGTCTTCTACTTTCCCATTTACAATTAAATCTTTCAGTTCAACAGACAACAACTGCGCTATTTTATACAATGTCTCTAAATTGAGCTGCTGACGATTGCAACAATACGCATTTGTTGTGCTGAAACTTTTCCCAATCTGCTCAGAAAGGCATTTTTGAGATAATCCCTTATCGACTAATACAGTTTTTATACGATTTAATCTCATCATTAAACTTTGAATTACTATGCAAAGATAACAATAATAATCCGAACACGCTGGTTATTGTGAACAACAATAAATATAATGGCTTTTATTCTTATTGCCAAGGGCTGCACCACATCGGCAAAAAAGAAACGGTTATACAGAACGTAATCGTTTAATCTGTGAATAAAAAAACGGACAAATAAACCGGATAGCGGTCATGCAAACCGATAAAAAGAGATAGTATATGAAGAAAATAATGATACTATACTGTGTGATGGCTTTTCTAAGTGGTTGCAGCCCGGTCAACCGATTTACACGCTTACGTAAGTTTCCAAGAGTCTATTCTGAAAATTATCAGATTCCCGGTATTAAGGCTCCTAAAAGCAAGGCACACAAAAAGACCTAGATTGTCTATTCCGACAGGGAAGGGAACGCGGCTTACGTCAACCCGGGCGGCAGAATAAAATCGGTAGAAACCACGTTCAGGGAACCCTTCCTGGTCATTGGACATAAAGGCGATTTCCTGCGGCTGATAAAGTATAAACCGGAACACATAAAAAACAACCGGTTTACCGGACGTAAAAAAGCTGAATATATAGGCTGGATGCGTTCCTCCCGGCTTATCCTTTCGCCCTCTTCCATAACCGACATACGGTCCGGACAGCATGACAAGTTGCTGACAGCAGTTACGGACACTTCATCCGTGCTTCATCCGGAGGCTTATTTTGCAACTACCGATTCCCTAAAGGTATTCAGTGATCCCGGTTTGGAAAAACAGACGGCAACCATCAGTATGAACGAAATTGTATTTGCCTTGAAATACTCTCCTGACGGGCGTGGAGTACTGATATCACGGACCACGGATATTACGGCCGATAAAGCAGGGGAACAAATCGTGGGATGGATTCCGGAAGTCATGCTCGGTAATATCGGGCGGAAGGTATTTGTAAAGACCGGACTTGCGGACGTATGCCAGCAACCGGACAGACTAGCCTATTCGCCGGTAATACGCCCCTACAATACAGACTCGACCTATACTTTCTGTAGCGGGGAATTTACCTCGCTCATAGACAAAAGCTTGAATTATGTATATAACATCGACGGACAGCCGGTCAGCTATTCCGAAGGCCGGGCAATAAAACACCGGCAGCAAAACATCAACCTGATTTTTGCCATGGAATCAGGTACGAAACAGGCTGAACAGTTCCCAATGCTCCTAAATGCCATACAAAACCTTCAGCCCCTGTTTGAGTCACCGGACGATAATTAGCGCTATCGTTTCGGGGCAGCAATAAGCCTTGACGCAAAAATAGTCACCATTCCGCTTACTTCCGAATATCAATCACTGACCGATGCCATGAGCAGGATTGCATCCGTTATGAGGGAAAGCTCTCGCCCCCCTCCCCGCCTGGAGTGCACTGAAAATGTCTTTGGATTTACTGGACGAGCGGCAACAAGCCACCAACCTGATTGTATCGGTCGGTAAAACAGGAGCACTCCGGGATGAAGCGATCAATCCGATTGTTGCCGCACTGAAAAAGAAAAACTGCCGCCTTCTAGGATGGCAACTGTATGCTGCAGACTCGGATAACTTCAACAACTTTGTACTTCAGCTAGGTGATATGATCGACGCTTATGCAGATTCACAGGCAGTGGACAAGCGTAAAATGCTCTTTTATGCCGAATTGTTTTGCCGCAGCAACCTGCTACGTGACGCAGGCAATAACTTCTTCATACTAGATTACCCTTATGCCAGTATGACACAGGGGGGATTTCTGTTTCCTGAAAAGGGTGAAACGCTATCTGTGGAATTGTTTATCGGAGCTGTTGATTCCATAATGTCGAAAATTAGGGCGGATAACCGCCTGGACGGCAGCAAGTTCTATAAGACTTTCGACGTCACGGAGC
>ULUC01049820.1_pt1 | contig 28111 bp, 28 predicted proteins | sample 1958151 | NCBI WGS metagenome assembly ULUC01 (sample SAMEA4835750, study PRJEB28245) | human gut metagenome | biome: gut microbiome; material: fecal sample | place: Denmark | collected 2008
CTTGATGCCTTGTTCCTGGCAGATATATGCGGCTTCCGTCACGGGAATCCCGACAAGGCCGTACATCGTGTCGAGACCGACCTCACGGAGTGCGCGGGCAAGAATATACATGCCTGTCACCTGTTCCGGATAATGGGGAGCCGTCTGGGGCGTCGCAGCCCCTGGTGTTGTAGTTGACATAAGTAAAATATTTTATACCGTGACACCGGAAGGTCTGTCCTCCCCTGCTGTCACAGCGGTAAATGTATCCGTTTGTCTGGAAAGCCTGTCGCCGGCAATCGGCGGCAGGCTTGATGTATATGCAGGTGCAAACGCGTTGCAGAAATGCTTATTTTGCAGGTTGTGCAGGTTTCGGAAGCGGTTCGGTGGTGCCGTTCTTGGCAAACTCGGCCTGCTGCTGCTCAGAATATCCGAGAGAGGTGAGGATTTCCGCGGTATTGCCGCCCAGGTCGGGACAAGGGCCGTAGGTAGGCTGGAAGTTTGACATCGTGAAAGGCACGCCGACGGTGACAAATTCGCCAATTTTGCCACCCTGGTTGATTCTGACGAGGGTGTTGCCGTCGTAAAGCGATTCGTCTGACATGAGTTCCTTGGTCGAGATAACGGGACCTACGGGAACTCCGGCTTTCGACAGCAGGTCGGTGACTTCGTATTTATCCTTATCGATACAGTACTGCTGTATGCGTGCCCAGATTTCCTCTTTATGACGGTCGCGCGCGTCGGCAGTGTTGAAGTCGGGATTGGTGAGCCAGTCTTCAAATCCCAATGCCTTGCATGCGAGTTCAAACGATTTGGCATCACGCTGGAGTATGACATATACGTATGCATTGTCATCGGTCTCCCAGCCTTTGCATTTGTAAGTCCAGCCGAGCACTCCGCTGCCTTCGGTATTGCCCGAACGGGGCACGGTACCGTTGAACTTACCGTTGGGATATTGCGGGAACTGGGTAAGATAACCGATTCGGTCAAGTGTGAGCTGGTCGCGCGTCTTGATACGGCAAAGGTTAAGACATGCGTTGTGCATCGACTGATACACGAAGCAGCCTTCACCGGTCTTTTCGCGCTGCAGCAGGGCGGCAAGCAGACCGATGGTAAGGTGCATGCCGGTATTGGAGTCGCCGAGGGCGGCACCCGACTGTGTAGGGATATTATATTCGCCGGTGTACCAGCCGGTGGTCGATGCGGCGGCAGCTGTCACCTGTGCCACAGGCTCGTATGCTTTGAGGTCTTTATATTTTGATGTTACGGGGAATCCTTTGATTGTACCGTAGATACATTTGGGATTGAGAGCGTGGACAGCCTCCCAGCTGAAACCGAGCTTGTCGGCAGCTCCGGGGTGAAGATTTTCCACAAATATATCGGCATCCTTGATTAAGTCGGTGAGAATCTGTTTTCCGTCAGGAGTCTTGCAGTCAAGAGAAATCGACTTCTTGTCGGAATTGAGCTGGAGGAAGTAGTAGCTTGGCAGATCAGGGTCAAACTGCAGTTCCTTACGCGTGGCGTCGCCCTTGCCGGGACGCTCTATCTTAATAACTTCTGCGCCGAGCCAGGCGAGCAATTGTGTGCATGACGGGCCGGACTGGACTTCGGTCAAATCCACCACTTTGATACCTTGAAGAGGAGCTGTGTTCATAATACTTTAGGAATTAAACGTTAGAAATCATAGTTGATAATAACTCGGAGTCATGCAACCGCATGTCACGCAGTGCTCATGAAAATCTTTAGGGAATATCCCATAAAAAGCTCACCGCCGCCGTACGATCGGGACATACTCCAAGGAGTATCCCCGGCATCCGATTCAATAATAAAAACACCCGCCCCATAAAAAAGTTTGATAACGGCATAGTATAGTCAGGCAAAAACGCAACGCTAACATCCCCTGAGTCAAATACAAAAGCTCCGCCACCCCGCTTTCGCGCTATGTGCCCGCTCTCCGCATATTGCCAATGTCGGCCGATTGAATTAATTTTGTGAATCCAAATCCACTTAACCTCGGGGTTACCCGCAAATGATTTTAATTAGTCATGACTTATATCGAAACGGAACGGCTGATTTTACGCTCATGGAAACCGGAGGACCTGCCGGCATTCATCGCAATAAACATGGACAAACGTGTCATGCGCTATTTCCCGACAACATTAAGTGAAGCAGAAACGACAGCATTCTACAATCGTATACAAGATGAGTTCAACCGTGACGGCCGGGGATTGTATGCTGTAGAAATTAAAGCGACCGGAGAGTTCATCGGATATGTCGGCCTGCATGAAATAGGATTTGAGGCCGACTTCACGCCGGGCATTGAGATAGGCTGGCGCCTGGCCGCTGATTATCATAATCACGGATACGCGACCGAAGCTGCCAAAGCAGCGTTGACACTGGCCAAAGAATCGGGAATCAAGCGATTATATTCGTTCACCGCAAAAATCAATATCCCGTCAGAACGCGTAATGCAAAAAATCGGCATGCAAAAAATCAAAGAATTTGCCCACCCAAAACTCCCATCCCATTCTCCCCTACGCACCCATATTCTCTACAGCATTGATATTTAAGCACCCTACATCGCAAATAACTCAATGACATTGCCAGGTTGAGATGCGATTCGAAAACTTATAATATCAAGGCAAAAACATAAAAACTTTTTAGTCGTTATGACTCCTTATGCCGAATAAATATTGAAACTTTATTGCGACTAATTATAAACGATATGTCAGAGGAAAAGAAACATAACAGAAGCAGCTGGTCCAAAATATTAGAATCTTCAGCAAGACTGTTTCAGTATATTACCGATAAGAGAGAATTATTTGCCGATGCTTCAAGAAATAATCCCAGGACTGAAGGTGTTGCATGCATTACATACAGAATATTGCGGAATTTGCGGGCAGTTCATGTTCTGTCTGTCGAATCGGCCAAGCATCCATATTCTGTTTTTCTAAAATTACCGATTGGATTGATAATTCGGAATTGTCTGATGGATGGAATATTGGCATTATACATCGTGAATAATAATGATGAAGTATGCAAAAATTTGAATGCGTTGGGAAATCGGAACTATGTAAATGCTCTTTTTGATGAATATGAAGTATATCGAGATAAATTGACATTCCCCGTCGATAATGTTGTGTCAGAACATTTATACACTATGGCGATAGAAGATACTTTTCTTGAAGATTTGTCGATAAATGAAAATAATGGCACTATTATACCATTAAACGAGCGATACACATGGCGTGCTCGAGAATTTAAGGATATATATGAAGGTTGTAAACGTTCTGATGCAGATATACGGAATATGAAAGATAAACTTACTTGCAACCGTGATATAGAAGATTGTGTCAGATGTCTTTATGCATATTATAAATATTTCTCGCAGTTTGAGCATTACTCACAAAGGGGTGATGGCGATTCTCTTGCTGACTTCGGAAATGATAATATTAAATTCGAAAAAGTATTTATACATTTGGAAAATTGCATAAAATATCTGGTTGAATTCATGATTTCGCAAAAAATAAGATAGAATGTTCCCCAAAGTTACAATGGAGCTTTTTTGCCCAGCCCAATTACGACCTTATTCAGGAACTGCTGAGATATGGCGAAGAAGTCACCGTACTTAGTCCCAAATGGTTCAGAGGTAAGTTCCGCGTGATAGCAAATAAGATGTGTTATAATTATATCGAAGAATAATATGGCAGGAAGAATTACACCGGAGAGAATCACCGAGCTGTCAATGTGCGAAGTGTTTGTATTTGGCAGCAATTTGGAAGGACAACACCATGGAGGAGCTGCGCGCATGGCGTACGACCGCTTTGACGCAGAATGGGGCGTAGGTATCGGCCCGACAGGTAAATGCTACGCTATCCCCACAATGCACGGCGGAGTCAAGGATATAAAGCCGTATGTAGATGATTTTGTAGAATACGTCAAGAATCATCCGAATAACAGATTCCTCGTAACGCGTATTGGTTGCGGAATAGCCGGGTTCAGGGATATGGAGATAGCGCCATTGTTCAAGGAACTTAAAGATACTCCAAATGTATGTCTACCTAAAAAATGGCTTTTAATGTTGCTCGAAGAGGATGTGCTTGAAGCTTTCTGCACAGATATTATCCCCCAAAAGCCTAAAGTTGAGATTCCAGACGCAATCAACGAGGACGACCTGAAACGACTTTGCAATAAATACAAGTATGTGATAGGAGCAGGGATCATATCGACTCCCAAACCGAATATCCGCATCCGCTATGTGATTGACCGAGACCGGTTTGGCTATGCCAACTTCGGTGATTTCTTTTTCTTTGGCGATTATCTGTATGTATGGACGCGAGATAAGGAGTTTGCCGAAGACCACAATCAGGATGTCGTTGAAGACTATTTCGGCGATGAATGTAACGGGCGTGGTTATTGTCACCGGGCAATATTCGCCGGAGTCGAAACACCGTATTGCGATTCAAACGGTGATAGAATCTATACCGGTGATGTGCTTGACCTACATGGCGAATATACAGAGAGGCCGTTGGCCCTCGGAACGCTTGGAGAAAATTCTGAAAATTCGAAGGCGCAATATGCTTTTGTCCTTGATAACCATTGCATCACGCCGGAGATGTGCAAGTCAATGACACGCGTGGGAAGTGTGTTTTATCAGTTGGATTGGAATGAAGAGTCGCAGACAATCGCGGAGCTTTGCTATAGATTTCAGCCGTGGCGTCCTGACGGCATCAAAGAGGAAGACCGCATAGTGATGGCCAAATATACCCCCAATTTCGACCAAGAGATATGGAAATATCATGCCTACGAAATCCTTGGCATAGAATTTAATTGGAGAAAAGAACCTAATATCAAAAAATCATAATCTACATGGAAATCAAATTGACAAATCAAATGAAATGCGCAATAGGTGAGCAACTGGTAAGTGCCCATCTCATCGCTCATGGCTGGCCAACAGTCAATGTCAACAGTTCAATCAACAATTTTAAAGGCATTGACCTGTATTGCCAAAATGGCACTGACGGGCCCGAATCATTAGTGATTGCCCAAATTCAAGTCAAGACTACGTTTCAAGATAAGAATCATGGTATTTCAATAGGCATGAATTGCAAACAGGCAGCCGACTTAAACTATTTGGATAAAAATATTAAAGGTGCATGGGTTTTCGTTCACGTCAAAGATTTGCCATCTTTATCTGCGGACTTCTATGTCCTTACCAGAAGACAGATGATTGACCTAATATATGGACTCCATCATTGGTATCTGTATGGGTGGGAGCGACGGACATATACAGAATCGTTGGGAGAATCTGTTGCCTGCATACGTATAGAGCATATCTTAGGGAAACAGGATAAATCACGGTTCTCGGATACTCATTTTGACAATCCCATGACAGGAGTCTCAACCCTTAACAACTGGAATAATATTTGGGTTAAAGATTGATACAACGTCTGTGGTTATTCCTGTAAATTAGTATCAAATGAAAATCGATGCTACTGGCTTTGCCATTTCACTGCCGCAATGCAGCGGTCAGAATGATTTACTGATACTAAATAATTATAAATGGCTGACAATATCGACTTTGGCACGTAAATTGCTTATAGAATAAAAAATATTATACTTATGAAGCGAGACAATGTACATTCGTCTGTAATCATCACGTTCCAGAAACCAATAATTGAACGTGACGATGGACAGAACATCAACTCGTGCGTGGCGACGCATTCAGAAAAAACGCGTGTGGCGTAATCGGTTACGCATTATCTTCAGAGCATTTTCACCGGCATACGTTGATGATCCCGCTACGGGGACAATTCGTGAGGCCGAAACGTGGAAAGAACTCCAGAAGGTGAAATGGTGTCAGGTGTATCGAACCACTGGACAACCTTGCAGCTGTGAGATGTGTTCCGGCGAACGATACAGCCGTGTAGACTTCAAGCGCGAGACCAGGATGGTATTTCGCGAGCAGCTTGAAGCAGAATAAGCATCAACATTGTCAACGGCGTCTTGTTAGCAAACGAGATGCCGCTGTCTTTCTGTTTATAAAGTTTTCGATTATGTCCTTTAATCGGGATGGATGGAGGTTTTGATGACGCCGCCGGCGCGGTTGGCGAAGAGGTCGTAAGCGTCCTGGATACGGCTGAGAGGGTAACGGTGGGTTATCAGATGGGTTGTGTCAATCTTGTCTTCGGAAATCAGCTGCATAATTTTGTCGCAGTCGCAGGCATCGACGCCGCCGGTCTTGAATGTCAGGTTCTTACCGTACATCCACGGCAGCGGCAATATCTGTTCCTTTTCATAGAGAGCAACAATCGTGACGATGGCGTTGGGTCGTGCACAATGCCACGAGAGTTCAAACGTATCTTCACCACCGGCGACCTCAATCACGCGGTCGGCTCCTCGCCCTTCGGTCAGTTCATCAAGAACTTCATCACATTCCCACGACTCGACTACAATCACATCCGGATAATGCTGTCGAACAAATTCACGACGAGTCTCATCAGCTTCGCATACCACTATTTGTCGCGGATGATACAGCTGCACACATTCCAAAGTGCACAACCCTGTCGGTCCGGCACCGATAATCAGCACCGTATCTTCCTCAGAAATTTCAGAAATCTTGGCTGCCCAATAGCCTGTTGCGAGAATGTCGCCGACAAACAGCGCCTGTTCATCGCTCACGTTATCGGGAATCGGCGTCAGTCCATTATCGGCATACGGCACGCGGACATATTCCGCCTGACCGCCGTCGATGCGGCACCCCAACATCCATCCGCCGGAAGTGCAGTTGTTCACGCACCCCCGTTTGCAATAGAAACATTCGCCGCAGAATGTCTCGACATTCACGGCCACCCTGTCGCCAGACCTTACCTTGGTGACTTCCGCACCTACCGACTCAACAACACCTACCAGTTCATGCCCAACGGTGATGCCAACTTCTGCCTTAGGCACAGCCCCATGCAGAATATGCAGATCCGACGAGCAGATGCTCGAAAGAGTAACTCTCACTACGGCATCTTTCGGATCCAAAATCACCGGTTTCGGTTTATCAATCAACTCAAACCGCCCCGGGGCAGTATATGTCAATGCTTTCATCTCAAATTCTTCCGTTATTATTCTGACAAGATTTCCCACCAACCATTGCGACGACAGTTACTGCGGATTATTATTCCTTTCTCAACGAGACCTGAGATAATGCTCTTGACTGTGAATGCTTGAAACTCATTCTTTTTGCCGGTAATTAAATTGCGAAAGAATCGTTCCACAAATTCAGTCGTAAGCGAGATATTCATCCACTTATATGATGCTCTTACAAGTGCATTGCGAAAACACCATGAATGTTGTGCGGGTATACCCATTACTTTTTAGAAAATTCTACATTTCTAAGTTGACGGCAAACCTAAAATAATCCTCAAATATGCGTCGATAGATAGGAGTAAGACCGAAAACAGTCTGCCAAGAATCATCCTTCTCCTTCTGTCCCGGTTTCCCATGGGCTATGTATTCGTCAAATTCAATCGTACCACATTATGCAAATTTAAATTTAATCAGTTGGTGCCTTACAATCAGTAATCAATTAACCAGTTACGAGCATTCACCACGACTCACAGCTTCCATAAATCTACTATTTCCCGACGCAGCGCGTAGAACACGTTGCCGCTCAACGGATTGCGAATCTCCGGGTACAAAAGCCCGAAAATGCACCGTTTTTACCTTCTGAAAATCGTTTTCTCCGACCCTCCCGGGCCTGTGTTTTTGTATCGGCAAAGTTAGCTGTTTTTACCAATATTTGCAAGTGACCATCGTACATTCGCTTGGAAAAATGTCGTTGGATGTCATTTTTCGTTAGGAAAAATGCGGCCATCTCTTATTTATTCGTTTGAAAAAGTGTAATAGTGACTTGTTTATTCGTTCTAAAAAGTGTAACTTTGCAGACGACAAATAGAAAGTCATGCTTAAAAGAAAGATTGAGACATATTTATCTGACTGGAAACGGTCAGACAACAAGAAGCCTTTGGTAATAAAAGGTGTGCGGCAGTGTGGAAAAACATATATCGTCAAGAAATTCGCAAAGGATAATTACGAGAATGTGGTCTATATGAATTTTATCCTCGAACCTGACAAGAAATCTGCTTTTGCCGGCAATCTGGATGTCGAGACCATCATACTCAACCTCTCGGCATTGATACCAGACAGTCGTTTCGTTAGTGGTAAAACATGCATTATCCTTGATGAGATCCAAGAATGTAAAGAGGCAAGAACGGCCTTGAAGTCATTTAAGATGGATGGTCGTTTTGATGTTATCGCCACCGGTTCTCTCTTGGGAGTGAAGGGGTATGGTCAGCGCAAAGACAAAAGTGAAGGAGAAGACTCTGTTCCGGTAGGATATGAAACATTAGTGGAGATGTATCCGCTGGACTTTGAGGAATTTTTGTGGGCGAACGGAATCGGAACGAATGTGATTGATACTGTACGCTCTTGTTTTGAGAAAGAGGCGGCCGTCCCGGAAGGCGTTCATAAAGCAATGATGGAACTGCTATACAGATATATTATTGTGGGAGGCCTGCCCGAAGTTGTGAATTGTTTCCTTGAGACGAAGAATGTTGAGCTGATATATGAGAAGCAGCGTACTCTCATCGCCGAGTATGAAGAAGATATGGTCAAGTATGCTGATGATTCAGATAAACCTCACATCCGGGAATGTTTCGAGTCGATACCAAGACAGTTGGCAAAGGAGAATAAAAAATTCCAATACTCGGTAGTTAAGAAAGGCGGAAGAGGCTCCCAGTATTTAGGTAGTCTTCAATGGTTGGAAGATGCAGGTATTGCGGAACGGTGCTACAATACCACCATCACAGAACTTCCATTGTCCGGTAATTCCATCCCGGATTGCTTTAAGGTCTATACCACAGATATAGGTATTCTGATGGGAATGCTTGATTATGGTACACAGGCCGATATATTGAGAGGCAATCTTCTTGGATATAAAGGAGCAATCTTTGAAAACCTCATGGCAGACTTCCTATATAAGTCAGGCCAAAAACTTTACTATTTTCATAAGGACAGTGGCCTTGAAATAGACTTCTTGGTAAGATTTAAGGGGGAATGTGTGCTTATAGAAGTCAAAGCAAAGGCGGGCAAAGCTAAAAGCATGTCTACCGTCTTGAAGAACAAGAATATATATCACGTCAATGATGGCATCAAGTTAGGTCAATATAATGTCGGTAGAGATGGCGATGTGCTGACTATACCATTATATATGGGCTTCTTGATAAAGGATAAACTTCCAGCATCAATAATCCCTGACGTGGATTTAAGTCAACTGACAACATGAGCTGTCACACTCAATTAACTTTGCAACCGATTTGACAGACACGCCTGATAGCATAGAAAAGTAAGGTCTCGAAACTTTTATAAGGGAACACAGCCCATGAAGATTCAATATTGTTCCGATCTGCACATGGAGTTTCATGAGAATATGCGCTTCATGAAGTCGTTGCCGCTTGAACCGGTCGGCGATGTGCTCGTCATAGCTGGTGATGTAGGGTATCTTGTGGATTCGACTATTCCGCATCTCAGGTTTTGGAAATGGGCGTCAGAAAACTATCGTCAGGTTGTGATGATTGCAGGCAACCATGAGTTTTATAATAACGGTGATATTACTACACCTGGTGATAGTTGGCAAAAGATGTTCCTGCCAAATGTTGGTTACTATCATAATAAGGTTGTACGCATCGACAATGTCGATTTCATTCTTTCAACGCTGTGGTCAAGAATACCCGTTGTCGATGAGTTCGCAATCCAGAATGGCATGAACGACTATTCGCAGATTCTTTATAACAAGCGTCGCTTGATTCCACAGAACATAAACGATGAGTTTGAAAAGAACTTTGCTTTCATCCAGCGGGCGGTCGACGAAAGCGATGCGGAGAAGATAGTTGTCGTAACTCACCATCTTCCTACCTTCTCAGCACTCGAACAAAGACACGTAGGCGATGTCCTGAATGCTGCATATGCCACTGAACTTGGAAATTACATAGCTGACAGTCGAATCAAAGCATGGATTTACGGCCATTCCCATCATTCCACCGACATGATGATTGGCAACACTCACCTCGTCAGCAATCCACTCGGCTATGTATTCTGCGGTGAAAACGCCAACTTCAATGATTCCGCCTTGATAGAAGTCTGATATATTGGACTATTCTTTTGTTTTCTCACTCATCATTCATCTTCTGAATGTTTTGGTATGATATATTAGACTTTTATTCCCTCGTGAAAATTTATTTTTGTGGATTTGTGAAAAAGTATTAACTTTGCAGCCAATTAAAACGAAACAAATGGCGAGACAGCATTGTAACATACTAATTAGCAAAGGTATTCAGAGCTTAAAAAGCTTTGAACGCAATGCATATGTTCAGCTGCCGTCAACATCAGGCACATCATATCGCAGAACTGTCCGACCGTTTTGTTTCAGTTATCCAACTGACATAAGTTAGCCTCCAAATATTGGCTCACTAAGATATAACGACTGTCGGAAAGTTCTTACCAAGCTTCCCGACAGTCGTTTTTTGTGTCCAAACCGATATAACCTTCTCCATCGCGATTAGCTGCGGACACACATTTCAACAATCGCGTCTTATGACGCATAACTCACACGAAAAATGAAGTTGAATGATCAAAAGAAAATATATCGCCGGAATGCTCTGACTCAGTCAGACATTCAGTGCTTTCCTAACAGTCGCGGTCTTGACGTGACTGTTGTATCTGGGACTTGTGCTGATATCATCCGCAGAATACACGGAGCGATGAGTCGCCTGGCTCCTATGGGCGATGATGAAAGGAGAAGTCTTTGGTTTGAGGTCAGGGGCAAGAGATGGGAATGGTATCGGTTGTCGGTATCAACCTATAAGGATCGCCATTATCTCTATATCACCGGAGACACTTATGACCATCATGTATTCTGTGACAAGGAAGATTGTAATTCCCACCATTGTTTCTATGAGGATGAACTCGTTGGAATATTCTCAAAAGTCGAGAAGTATGTTGTAGGACTCGTTGACAATATCTTGTCTGCGCCCGAACAATATAATTCGTATGTTGAGAAATATTTGAGTTACTACCGGAGAGAAGGGTTGATAAAGAGGTCTATCCTGAACTCTTTGATTCCTGACAATCGCTATGATGGGATAGATATACCTCGGGTAATCAACCTGTACGAGAATCAGTTCGAGCCTACGCAGTTTTCCGAGATGACTCTCAGATGCTATATGCACTATTGGCGCATCGCATACGAAGCTGTATATGGCAAGATGTCGGGAAATGACATTGAAGTCTTCCGGCATTCAAGCAAAGGATATGAGATTAAGGAGTATAATCTTGATTCTGAAGATGATTTCAGAAGATGGAAGTCCGATGTCTCACCTTATCACGGCTTTGATGTTGTGTATGCGAGAGTTCACATGTACCCTAAATATACCAATGGACAATGGCATTTTTATGTCGGCACCGTTAGTTATTGGAATCTTGATGATTGCTTCCGAGCTGTCGTAGGATTGTCTGACGCCGGAATCTCGGTTGAGTTGGGAGAAGTCAATCATATTCTTGGAATCTTGAAGAGAACCGACTATGTGGAGATTACCCCTTATGCGTATCGATATATGCAGGGCGATGACATCGGTAGCCAGATGAAACTTCCTTATGCTGATGAAGTAGGCAAGCATGTTATAAAGAAAATAATCGCAAACACTAAATGGAATAAGCTTGAGAAGGTAAGTCCTTTCGCTTAACAACTTAACAATAAGGAAATATGAAAATACAATACGCATCTGACCTCCATCTGGAGTTTCATGAAAACAGCCGCTGGCTGAAAGATAATCCGCTGGCAGCTACTGGCGATGTTCTGATATTGGCCGGCGACATCGGCTATCTCGGTGATGACAACTACGCGCATCATTCCTTCTGGGACTGGTGCGCCGAGTCCTTCCGTCAGACTATCGTAATTCCCGGAAACCATGAGCTATACAAAAGCTTTGACATCAACGACCTTCACGAAGGCTGGCAGCAAGAAATACGTCCGAATGTAAAAGCCTGCTATAACTGTGTGATTCAGTTGGCTCCCAATATCGATCTCATCGCTTCAACTCTTTGGGCAAAGATTCACCCGTGGGATGAATATCAGACCGAACGCGGAGTGACCGACTTCCACCGTATACGCAATGGACAGTTCCGTCTCTCCGCCCAGCGTTTCAATCAGGAACATGAGCGTTGCCGTGAGTTTATCGAGAGAAGTGTAGAGCAGAGTAACGCTAAGCACATTATCGTCGCCACACACCATGTTCCGTCGTTCGAGCTTATGGCAGACGAGTTCAAGGGTAGCCCTATTAACGGGGCCTTTACATCCGAACTTGGCGACTTCATCGCCAGCAGCCATATCGAATACTGGGTATACGGCCACTCGCATCGAAACATAAATAAAACCATCGGCAATACCCGGTGCATCTGCAATCAGCTTGGTTATACCTTTCATGGAGAGCAGGCCGATTTCCGCCGGGATGCCGTAATAGAAACAAACGAAAATGAACTACAAGTTTGACGGTGACCGGTTGTTCTTCACTTCCGACACCCATTTCAACCATACCAACATACTGCGATATTGCGACCGTCCTTTCAAGACAGTCGGTCAGATGAATGAAACCATCATCACTAACTGGAACAATGTGGTTGGCCCTGATGACGTCATATTCCATCTCGGAGACTTCTGTCTCGGTGGAGCTGAAGAGTGGGATAAGATTATTGACCGTCTAAATGGCAGAATCTACCTCGTTCTTGGTAATCACGACCTCAAGAATATCCGACAAGGATTCATAGACAGGTTCGAGCACGTTGCAATGTCAATGTGCATACAGGTCGGAAAGAAGAAAATTTACCTGAACCACTTCCCTTATCTGTGCTTTGAAGGAGGCTATCATAACGACGTGTGGCAACTGTTCGGCCACGTCCATACCCGCCCATCGAACACCGGGATTGACGCCGGACGCCTTCAGTACCTCTTCCCGACACAGCTTGATGTCGGGGTAGACAACAATAACTTTACGCCTCTGTCTTTCGATGAGGTAAGCTCCAAGATTCAAAGGCAGATTGAACGACATGCAAAAATCCATGTTTCAACGATTCCGGCAGATTGAAGTCTTACACAATGGATTTTGGCACGCTTATTGCTGTTCGATCATTATATAAGCTACACTTATGAATATCAATAAAGAGTATCTGTTTATTAGCATCACGTTCCCGAAACCAATAATTGAACGTGACGATGGACAGAACATCAACTCGTGCGTGGCGACGCATTCAGAAAAAACGCATGTGGCGTAATCGGTTACGCATCATCTTCAGAGTATTTTCACCGGCATACGTTAAAGATCCTGCAACTGGAATAATTCGTGAAGCCGAAACATGGAAAGAACTCTATAAGGTTAAATGGTGTCAGGTGTATAGAACCACTGGACAACCTTGCAGTTGCCCTATGTGTTCCGGTGAACGATACGACCGTCTCGACTTCAAGTGCGAGACCGAGAGGGTAATCCGCGAGCAGCTTGAATCGGAATAAGCATCCACATTATCAACGGCGTCTTGTTGGCAAACGAGATGCCGTTGTCTTTCTATGTATAAAGTTTCCGATTATGTTCTTCAATCCGGCTGGATGGCGGTTTTGATGACGCCGTCGGCGCGGTTGGCAAACAGGTCGTAGGCTTCCTGTATACGGTTGAGAGGGTAGCGGTGGATTATCAGATGGGTGGTGTCAATCCTACCTTCGGAGATGAGCTGCATGATTTTGTCGCAGTCGCAGGCATCGACGCCGCCGGTCTTGAACGTCAGATTTTTGCCATACATCCAAGGCAAAGGCAATATCTGCTCCTTCTCATAGAGAGCGACAATCGTGACGATGGCATTCGGTCGGGCACAACGCCATGCCAGTTCAAAGGTGTCCTTGCTTCCGGCAACCTCAATGACACGGTCGGCACCACGACCATCAGTAATCGATTTGAGAAAATCAAAGCATTTTGTCGGCTCTAAGACCTTGACATTTGGATAATGCTGGCGCACGAAATGCCGGCGGCTTTTGTCAGACTCGCAAACGACTATCTTATGTGGCTGATACAGCTGCACACATTCGAGAGTACATAATCCTGTCGGTCCGGCACCGATAATCAGCGCCGTATCTTCATCCGAAATCTCCGAAATCTTGGCCGCCCAATAACCCGTGGCAAGGATATCGCCGACAAACAAAGCCTGTTCGTCGCTTACGTTATCAGGAATAGGAGTAAGGCCATTGTCGGCATACGGCACGCGGACATATTCCGCCTGACCGCCATCGATGCGGCACCCCAGCATCCATCCGCCGGAGGTGCAGTTGTTCACGTATCCCCGTCGGCAATAGAAACACTCGCCGCAAAACGTCTCTACATTCACGGCAACTCTGTCGCCCGGCTTGACCATGGTGACTTCCGAACCGACAGCCTCAACGACGCCCACGAGCTCATGCCCCACAGTAATGCCCACCTCCGCCTGAGGCACAGCCCCGTGCAGAATATGCAAGTCCGACGAGCAGATGCTCGAAAGAGTAACCTTCACCACGGCATCCTTCGGGTCAATAATCTCCGGCTTCGGTTTCTCAATCAGTTCAAACCGTCCCGGCTCAGTATATGTCAATGCTTTCATCTCAAAATCCTTTACGAATCTATTCTATGTCTAAAGGGATAAGATTGTCGTCATTGAAACAGTCGAAGTCGGACTGGAAGAGTCTGTCTTGAATGACGCGATATTTCTCAAACTCTGATTCTGCAAAACTTTTGGCAAACTCTGCGGTAATTGTTCCGACATCCTGCAATATGGCATTGTCGGTCAGTTCGAGAATTTTATCAATACGAGTTGCCCAGTCTTCCATTGTCATGGGGATATGACGGTTCGCCATAACCTCCGCCATGTCGAGCGTCGCATTGACCAGATGCCCCATGATTTCAAGCTCATTGCCTTTGAGGTAGTTCTTGGCAATGCTGACATCCGTCTTTACAATCTTGCCATCTGGCGCATTTTCCCATGTTGTCAGCCCCATGTGTTCCTTCTCGGCGTTGGCACGCTCAACGATAAGTTCAGCGGCGGTATGACCGTGCGTGGCATAGTGCATCTTGTTCTGAATCTTCTTGAAAAACAATCGAGTGGTCAGTGCGTCGCGGTTATAGTCGATAGCCGTGGCATAAATATCCGTCAGCTTTTGATAGAAACGACGCTCGCTGAGGCGTATCTCACGGATTTCAGCCAACAAATGCTCGAAATAGTCCTCGCCTATAAACGAACCGTTCTCCATGCGCTTCTTGTCTATCACATATCCACGGATAGCAAATTGACGCAAAATAAACGTACACCACTGCCTGAACTGCGTGGCCCGGGTGCTATTTACACGATAGCCGACACTGATAATGGCATCAAGATTGTAGAAATCCAATTGTCGTTTGATTTCGCGGTCACCTTCAACTTGAACTATTTCCATTTTGGAAACAGTTGAAGCGGGGCGAAGCTCACCCTCGGCAAAAATATTATTCAAATGCTTGCTGATTGCTGGCACACCCACATCAAATAGTTGCGCCATAGCCTTCTGCGTACACCACACAGATTCGTTATGATACACAACTTGCACACCGTCCTCTTTCCCCTCAATCTGAAAGATCAGGAATTCCGCAGTGCTGTTTCGTATCTCAAATTTCTTCGACATATAATAGGTCCTTCATATTTTGGGTTACTGCATTTCTTCCTCCAATCTAGCTATTAGATTAAAGGAATTAGTATTGGGGAACATCTGATATACCTTTATTTCAGGATTGATCTTCTGCGCAAGACGTATTAGTTTATCTTTATCAGTATTACCAATATTCACTCCTAAATAAATTGAATCAAAACATTCTGGACCTATTTTTATGAAGGACCTGACTTCTTTCCAATTAAGCTCATTTTTATCTTGTTGAAAAGGTAATAAAGCCATAAACATTGGGGATGGTTTGAAGATATACAATCTCACTTCTTGTTCATGTTCCCAAGCTTTTGCTTTAGTAAATATTTGATAATTGAAAAAATCTTTATAGTCACGAAAATAATCCGGCTTTTTTATGATATCTCTATAATCAACTTCCTGACCTTGCGTAGTAACCACCATACCATATCCAACATGAATATATTTTTTTACATACTCCATATTAAGACCTATGCAGACTCCCACTTGTTTATTGTAATAACTCCACATCAATAGAGAATCATACACCTTAGACAAACAGCAAATCCATAAATCGTTCCTATAGTTTATGTATCTGTTAGATTCTAAATCTTCAATAACTGCTGCATCCCAAATTTTACATCTTTCTGATGGGACTTTAGAAAAGTCAATCAAGTTTGGATGACAATCAAATGGGTCATTAAATGTAGTCGCATTAGCATACATCAAATTACTATGATGTAGCATCATTATAGCACCGTCAATGTCTAAATATTTATATAAAAGATTATTCATTGTAGAATACTATTGAATAGTTGTAACGCGAATGCCATATTTATCTGATTGTATTCATGAGTGTCTTAAAATTGCTATAGATTACTTTGCTGTCTATATTAAGATTGTTTAGTGCTGAGATGATGTTGTTTTTCTTATTATACGGAGCATCACTTTCTGTTAAAAGTCTATTAAGTGGAATATGGCTTATGATTTTTCTTCCGTTTTCCGAAAGAGTCATAGCCTCGTTGATAGAAAAATAGCCTCCTAATTCTATTATCCGTGGTATAAGACCAAGAGGTCCAGTATACCAATGAAAAATTGGTGAAGATATATTGTATTTCTCCAATATATTTATAACCTCTCTCTCTGCCATACGTGAATGGATACTTATTATTTTTTTTTGACCAGATAAACAAGCGCAAATATAATCGAATGATTCTAACTGAATAGATTTGCTGTTGATGAAGTATTTATTAAAATCAAGTCCAACTTCACCGATGTAAGATGTATTGCTAATGAGTTCTTTAAATAACGAAAGTTGGGAATAGATTTCTTCTATAGCTTGAGGGTGGAAACCTAGAGCTAATCTAATGAACCGACAAGACTTTACATAGGGGAAACCAGTCTGAAAATGACGTGGGGTATTAGTCATTCCTATAATATAGTTTCCTCTCAATTCATTCTCGTAGAGAAAGGATTGTGGATTCTGCATTCTGTCGAAATGACAATGGCAATCTATTATCATCAGTTTGTGTTTAATAAGAAGTCCATCATCCCTTTATTAACTAAAAAGGCCTTAAGTTCTTCTCGTGTTCTAACAACCAATTCGACATATTGCTCTAAGTTCGGGAAATTGCCGAACCCTATGATTTTAAGTTCTTCGGCAATGTCTTTTTTATTTAAGTCTTTCCTTAAGAAATTAAGCATTGCGAAGAAATCATTAGAAAGTTTACCTTTCCTATTATGATATAATGTTAGAGGTTCAATGCCGTAGGTAGTGTAATCTTCATATCCTAACAAAGATGCACGTCTATACATACATGGCATACACCGCCCACAATGAGATGCAAAATGATTGTCCAACATAAATTGATGTTGACTTCTCTTACCACATGAATTAGACTGAGGGACAATTTTAATAAGAGTTGAAAGATCTTTGCATCCATGCACCATCTCACCTTTTGTCTGAAATTCATATGGATTATGAGCTCTCGTTTTCACACCTAAACATAGCAGCAAATTATTGAATTGATTTACCATAATGGGGTGTGTGGTACGAGTGCTACATGCACTTCTTCTAGAATCTGACAAAGGATAATTTAGTGAAACCGAACCATTCTCTGGAATCACTATATCAGTGCCTAAAGCCTCAGCAACTATGGCTGCGATAGCGAAAAACATCAAGGATCTGGATCGACTTGACAACTCCGAATTTTTTTGTTTTTGTGGCTGAATTCGAACCGCTTTTTTGAAACGGATGAATTTTTCGGGATAATGTTCATTTAACATCTTAAAGACCTTATTCTGATCTCCTTTGGGACCTCCCATAGTACTATCATAATGAGAAGCAAGAAAGATTTTACCTGGCTCACTTTGCGCAAGGTCAATAGCCCCAATTAGCGAGTCCATTCCTCCAGAAAAAAGGGATACAGCAGTAACCTCTTTGCATTTCTCGGAGAGAGGTATTGACGGAAGGTCGTAGTTGTTAGAAGAGTTGAATCTTACTGACCATAAATCACCTGTCATAAATGACAGCAATTCATTCAAAGACTTTGTCAAGGGCTTCCATAATGTAAGATTTGACGTTGGCAAATTGACTATCATTTCCCTTGTTAAACCATTTATGGAAAATTGTTTCCTAGAAATGATTCTGTCAATGGAGTAGATGATGCCAGACACCATCAGCAAGTCGAATAAAACTTTTGGAACTAAATCTTTAAACTGACATATTTCAGAAATATCTATTTCTGCATATGTTCGCATATTAATAGCACCATTGATGAAAAGTGGAATCCTCATCAAGTATATCTTCCGGTTCTTTTGTTCAGAACTCTCGATTCTAATATCGCCGACTACTATTTCAATCATCTGGCGTTAAAATTTTTAGGATAGTTGAAAACTCTTTCTTTATAAACTCTCGCCCTTCAGTTCCTTTCCAATCTATTTCAGACACTTTTTTGCCATTGATACCGGCCTTAACATCCTCTATGATTGTTCTGCGGATTTCTTTTTTTATCTGTTTGGTCATTTTAATCCCATATTCTTTCTCTAGTTTCTCGGTAAAATTTTGCGATATGTGGCTATAAATGTAGTTGCCAAAAAAATCATCAATGTAATCTCTTATTCGATCCAGTCCAGGCTGTCCCTTGAGAAGTTCTTCTAGAGAGATTCCCAATTTGAGAGCCTCATTCTCGATTTTTCTGAACAAAAGTCGTAAAGCATCATTGGCCGCAGTATCTTCTAACGTTGTACCAGGCTCACAGATATAATCGAACAGAAGATCCAATATTTCTGATGTGTTGTAAGAACGAAGGTCATATCCTTTTGATTCCAACCATGCTGAAAGTCCCTTTTCTGAAATGCTGCGAAAAACATCATAGAGTCCAATCCCATAAGAGATTCCTCGTTTTCCAAAGGAATTAGATTTTCCGCCTATGACATTATCTTTCCCGCCAGAGGCTTTCACAAGTCTGGAAATAGCCTTGGAAATATTCCGATGTATCCTATTGTCAAGGATGCCAATACGTTTTACTTGACTATTGGAAAGATTCTCTAAAGAAGATAGAGACTCTAATTCAACAACATCCTTTGCAGTTTGAGTGATAGCCTGAGAACTTTGTCCCCAATTGGGATCGCCCGTTACAGATGGGCTATGTCTTTGTGATGTGCCCATATTACTTGTCTATATTAAGAGCTTTACGCAATTGCTCATTGGATTTAATAATCCTAAGCAATTCGATATCATCTTTGTGGTTATTCAACAGTTGCCCAAATTGGTTTTTAAGAGAGAAGAGCATCAATGACTGGAATTCTATTCTTGTGCACATTTTAATATAAGAAGAATAGAATTTATCATCCTTCTCAGAAAGAATTAAATAGGTTAAATGTGTTTCATGCGAATCGGGATGAACTAAAATATGTCTTTCTAGTTCAGCAATGAAATCCTGAAGTCCATTCTCTCCCAATTTGGGTTGAATTCTAGTCCACTCGGCTTCTACTTCCGTTTGTGTTACTTCCTCTTGTGTCATGAGAACTACAGCATCTTTAATCCATTTAGGAATTAAGGTCTGACTATTCATCCCGTTAATAAGTTTATCTCTTGACACCCAGAATAATTCTCGCAAATTGACGGTGCTAAATAAAGGCTCATGTTTAATCACATCCAGAATGATTCCTTCATCCCATTTAGAGTCAGGAATTGTGCCCGTACGGTTTTGGGCATAAGCTTCTAACTGAAGAAGTTCTTCAGAAGAATTTTTAGTCTTCATTGCGTAAGAATGCAAAATGTTGAAGAGTTCCTCATTATTGAGTTCTATGAGCATTAGTTTTAAGAGCGCATATTTTGACTCCGCATCGGTAATCTCTAGTTGATTTAGCAATCTTACGCGCAATTCATATGCGTTCAAAAAGCGTTTTATAAGTCTGGGATTACGACGTAAGGTAGATGAAATTATCGGTGCAAATTGGGAAATAAATGCTGTTGTATGAATTACTTCATCATATTCTTGCTTGTTTTCATCTAATGACGGAATTGCAGCAGTATCAAACGCTTCATTTTTATTTGTCAATGAGAATTGAAGATAGGCATCATAGACTTTATCAAAAGCGGTCTTTGGCAATAAAGATTGGCAAAATAACAGAGTGATATATGTTACAACTTCAGAGTCGCCTAATTTGGGAAGAACATACGGTATTTGAATAAACTTCTCCATGTAATATCTTCCTATTTTTTCAGCACTGTTCTTTTTTTCAGCACCGTTCTTATCTTCATCAGACAACTCATAGATTGTAGGTAATTCTGAGCGGATAGCAGAAGAAACAATGGTTTCATCTGCCGCAATAACAAAAGCTACCTTAGGCACATCTAAGAAAAGTTTTATTGCTTCTAAATTTTCAATAATGTGGCGTGGAAGACATCGATCTAAATCATCAATTAATACCACAATCCTATCCATTCCAGTAGCATTTACCAATTTCTCAAAATCCTTGCGGAATTGATGAACTGCTTCATAAGCTTCTTCTTGATTGAGATTATGGAGAGTATCTTCCAGATATTTGAGAGCTTTACTTTTATTCTCTTTAATTAATTCTATTGCAGTCGGAATTATTGAGGCTCCATGGGTTGCTATTGCCATCCCAATGTGAGGTCCGATATTCTTTACGCCCCAAATTAAGGCGCGCATTGAAAATAATGTGCTCTTTAGTTTATTGCAGAATCCAGTAACCTTTTCCTTAACTTCCTCCGAGTATCTTTTTTCGTCCTTTAAGGCTGTTATAATTCCGTTGATAAGAGAGACTTTTGCATCGTCAAAACTTTCAAAAGCCCATCCGTCAAAAGATATAACGATGGAACGCTCCTTTATATCCTTGTCATCTTCAATCTGTTTCTTAAGAAGATTAAGTACGCTGGATTTTCCACAACCCCAGTCGCCATACAAGCCTATAGTAACCGGAAGGTTATTAGGCTCACGGAGAACATCCTTAAGCATAGAAGCATGTATGGCGTAGCCTAAGAAGTCTTTATCAGTATCTTTATCTGACCACATATCTTTTAATTTAATGGGTTTTCAATATAGTCCTTTTCAATAAGATTGCAGGAATTGCCATACGGTTCTTCCGGTTCTTCGACTTTAAAAAGAGTGGATCCTGAATTCCCATAGCCGTCTGACTTAGCCATGACATTTTGGAGCTGGGAGTAACTCCAAATTTGATTTGCCATGCGAGGCACGATGCCCTCGGTACAACGGTGTTCGAGCGGATGGTAAGCGCCTATCTTGATACGAAGTGTCGGATAATTCGGGATTGATTGTCCGTCTTTCGTTATCTTTGTGCGTGTTCCGAACGAGATGCGTTCAATGTCATAATATCCGTCGATTGTGTTGTCGATAAGAGGCAAAAGGTACTTGGCATCGGAAATATCACCTCCGGGCATATTGAGCATAACATAGGTTGCTCCTTCTGCTTCGTGGTTGTAAAACAACTGATAGAGCTTTGCAATGTTCTTTCGACCGTCTTCTCCGGTTTCCTCCTTGCGCACAAGACAAGTCAGGAATTTGCCCATTCCATCGGGGCTTTCGACATCACCGACTTCGGCACGTTTGGCCGTAATAATTCCGGTCGGTTCGTCACCGAGCGGGCATTCGACCACAAAGAAATTCTGCCGCAGACGCGCCAGCAGCTCGTCGTTTTCCGCCTTATATTTCTCAGATTTATCGAGGGCGAGAGAGTAAATATTATCGTTGGCAAAAGGCCGGAAGGTTTTGCCTAAGGTGTCCTGGAAGTGAGCTTTGAAATATGCGCCGGCATCAACGTCGTCATGAGCCTGGAGCGCATAAAACTCAAATTTTGTTTTTAATAATTCCTGTATAGCGGCACGGAATTGCTCTCTGACCTTGGATTTGTAAGAAGATTTGCGGCCAGGATTATTCTGGGCGTAAAGCTCAATGATGTGCAGGAAATTAACGTCAAAATGCGAAAGTATGAGCGTGTCACGGTCAAATAACCTGTTCTCAAACTGACGGTTAATTTCCGGCTGTGGCTTGTGTTCTAAAGTGCGGTCTTTATAATCTAAGGCAATCGGGTCTATGTCGGCGGAAATGAAGAAATTCGGGATAACGTTGTAGCCCTCGGTTTCTTCATCGCGGAGCCGGATGTCAGAGAACTTAGGCTCGATCTTCTTTCGCTTTTCTTCGGGAGAGAGAAAAAGGTTGAGATTCCACTGAATGACATTGCGGGCGTAAGTATATTGTTTATATACTGACTCGCCGACAGGGAAACCGCCTATCTTGTAATATTTGGAATCTCCGATATAGTAGATGTCGTTATTTTCCTTGCGGTTGATAAGCAGCCCTTCGTAGGTATAGAAATGGTCAACGAGTTTTCCGTCGGCTTGTTCCTGAAGCCCTTTAGGAATATCATGGTCGCCAATCAGCTCGTCGATGATTGCCTCAAAAACGATGTGGAAAGAATTGACAAGGAGATATTCGCTTTGCGTAGCGCTGATGTTGAGCTGATAGGTTTTGTCAAAAAAGGCGTAGCAAAGGTTCCACAGTTTCAGGGCGGTGTCTGAGAAATACTTATATTTAATCTGGCGCAGACGTTTGCGGCCAAAACCTTTGATGTATTTATCGAAACGTCCGCCGTTAATCAGAGGAAAGCCGAACGGAATCTCGGCTTTGAATCCGAAACGCTTACTGACATATTGAAGGATCGAAAAGAAAATGACAATGAGTTCTTCATCGAAGTTGATTTGCCGTTTCTTGTTAACCGGGTTAAGATAGAGGGGCGAATCTCCTTCAATGGAGGCGGAGGTGCGAGAGATAGTCTTGTTCCAGTTTATTTTATTGAACCCGGAGTGGATGTTCTTCAATATAAAAGTGAAGAACGATTTGTTTTCCTTATTGAACCGGAGCAGCGCAAGAATAATATCAAGCATGGTGTTGCTTTTCTTCTTAGCGCCATGGCCTTCCGATTCAATTTGTTTGGAGTGAACTATCTCGCTCTTAACGTTGGAGTCTTTGAAAACGACAATGGCACGATGGACCCAAACAGCAAATTCGTAAAGGAATTTACGTATATTATCGTCGATGTCGGCTTCGTCGACGTTGACGATTTCGTTAGGGTCATATCGCTTGAAGGCTTTGCCGTCTTTATCAATGATTACCTTAGGCAGAACGAAAACGACATCATGAATTTTCGGATTGTAGTAGTATCCGACATAGCTCACGGCGATTTCACCCTTAACGTTCTGAAGGGTGAAAAGGCCGTCAAGAACTTTCTCGAGTTCGTTTGTGACCTTGTACGGATAATCTTCAATCAGTAGTCGCATCAGTTTATCTTACGGATTTCAATGTTCCAGTCCTTGGTGTCGAGAATATTGATGAAGTCGGCCATCGACAAAGGTATGAAGCCAACAGACATATAAAGAGCCTCACCATTAGCAAGCTCAAAGCGCGTGTGCTTCTTATCGATACGAGAATCTTTCGATAGGGCCTTTTTGGCTTCGTACTGTTCCTCAGTGTAGACTTTCGGACGGTTGAAAACCGACCAGTCAGCGACGATTTCAGCAGCAGTGCGGTCAGGATTATTGTCGATGTAAATTTTCATTGCCTCGGTGGCCGCAGGTCCCATAAGGAAATTTCCCTGGCCGTTAACGGAATAACGGTCAAGAGTGCGACTGCCGTTGGCATCGCCATGAGCTTGTCCGTTCGGAGCTTGTGCTGCGGCGGGGTCGTTATAATCAATATATTCAACTCCTAAATCAGAAGCAAGCTGCTTGATTGAAGGGATGAAATCTTTCTTCCACTGATTGGTTATAACGAAAGTCTGACCGTCGGCAGATTGAAGCGGGTTAAAGTCCAGCCATCGGTTCTCTTTAGTATAGCCTTCGGGTATTGTCTTGATAACTTCGTCGACGTCGCGGTTGAGATGAGATTTCAGCAAATCTTTAATTTGCTGATAATCATATTCCGGAGCAATTGCGCGCAGGGTATAATATAACGTCTGAGTTATGGTCCAGCATTTCGTTCCGTCAACCCTGGCGTTCACACCATTTGCTACCTTTTGTTCGCCGTCCATGTCAGCGACCTCGACTTGAATCTCAACTTCCTTAAGGCCGAGTTTTTCTTTGGAAATGAATTCCTGGAGGTATGAATGTTCTTTATCAAAGAAGTCCACGAAGCGGTAAGCGCGCTGAGGGTTGGAGTCCTTTACGAGGAACGGTTCCTCGCTAACGTCATAGTCTTTAAGAACGTCGGTCCATAGGTAAAACAGCACTTTATTGATGAAAAGCTTCTCAGAAATAATGTTATTATCGGAGAGCTTTTCATCAGATGCCTTGTCGGGCTTGACAAAGAAGAATCCCATCTGTTTGTCGCTCGAACTTGTCAGGTCATAGATGATAGGATTGATGGCGGCAATGAAGTCGCCCCAATTATAGTATTTATCGCCGACCTGAATATGCCATTCTTTTTTGTCGTACTCGATGGGCACATATTCCCAATTCCAACGACGCTTGAAAGCGGAGTCGATTGGAAAGAGCGACTGGTCGGAGGTATTCATCGTAGCCCAGATGTGCAGATTGGGCGGTAGAAGCAGAAGTTTGCCTGCTAGAATATCCGGACCGACCATCTGAGATTTGCCGCTGTCCTTATGGAGAACATATGAGTTTATAGCATCTTTCTGTTCATCTGATAACTGGCCAAAACCTTTGGGATCGTCGCTCAAAAATTGAGCGATATCCTCGTCAGCGTGGATTGCATAAGAAGAACTTCCTTCGCTATTGCGGTCGAGCAGCTGGAAAAGGTCGCCGAAAATCTGAGCGCAGTTGCCGCGATTGATTTCCTCGATTATGAGGAAATAAGGTGTGTCAAGATTGCTCCATGCTGCCACGTATGCTTTCAGGAAAGCCTGAGGCACATATTTGTAGACAATCTTGCGCTCTGTACCGGGATGTTTTTCTGTCTTTGTGAGATATTCTCCGTAACTGCCCTCCTTTGTCTGATAAGTGGCCGAAATGGGAACGTCCTCCATAGTAGGTTTATATGCACCCACGAATGAAGCATAGTCGCTGTCAGGGTGAAACGTTGTGCGCACAGAATTTTCATCATCGGTCATATCATCAATGGTAAATGATTTGCCTGTGCCAGGTGCACCGTAATATATGACTTGAAGAGGCTGAGCATTTTTAGCTGTTTTAGTCTCCTGTGGTTCATCCATATCTACAACTTGACCCTTAAATTTGTCAAGAAGAACGGTGGCGGGAATTTCAGAGGAATGTACTCCATAGAGATTAAATGAACGACCGTCATTCCCAACATCTTCAAGAATAAAGTAATCCTGCCCCGGAGTCAGGTGAAGTTTCTCTGTCAGGAATTGCTTAAGAACACATATTTTATCCTGATTTGCATATTCTTTGCAATCAACGCCTATTCTGTCGCCTCCTCGTTCATCACCTCGAACCTTAAAAGACGTTTTGATTTTAGTCCCATTCAGGCTCATTTGGCTTTCCGAGAGCGCACGGAAAGTCAGGATGACGGGGATTTCTCCCGTTTTCCATTTATGATGGGACATGAAGACTTTGCCAAGTTCAACTTGCTTGCCATAGTCTTCACCAATGTCATTGCTTCTTACACGTTGTATGTAAATCATTGCTGTATAAATTTGCCCCATTGTTCAGCAATTGCTTGCGCAAAACCCGGGAATGTTTTACTTCTTAGTTTCCGTCTTTCTTCAGTAGATATCCTTGTGTTGAATGAGTCTGAATACCATTTTGGCAAAGAGCGTCCACTCGATAGCACAACTCTTTCACCGGGATCTACAATATTGGTCGCAATAAGTGGAGGCAGATTGTGTAGCCAAAGACAGGTTTTTTTGGAAGCAGAGTCACCAAACCAAAAAGGTTGGACTGTCTGATCAGGTTTACGATAGTTGGAGTTCATAACTCCAACAGGGTTCTCAATAGCCCAATGTTTTATACCCGTTTTTGTAAGACGGAGAAAAAATTCTATGGCTTCTTTCTGTTTTTGTCTGCGGCCTATATGATTGGGGTGCTCACGTCTCTTAGATACAGGGAGGTGAGCATCATCTGGATGGTACATCCATCGTGCGCCGCTGACAGAAAGGTATGTGCACGGCGGATGAGCTATCATTAGATCCCAGTCTTCACCGTTTGGCAAAAAGTATTCATGGCCATTTTCTAGATGCCCACCTTTATTGGCTATGATTTCAAAAACATCTTGATGAAAGTGCCATTCCGGATGTCCTCCGCTGCACTCCAATATATCGCAACTGAATGCATTGAAACCTCTTTCTCGAAAGGCTTTGCATACAGCTTGACTTTCTTCACATGCTATTAAAATGTTCATGATAAAACTTTTGCTATACCATTTGCTATACCCTGTGCAAAAAGGACAGGCACAGCATTGCCAATCATTCTGTAGCACATGGCATTTGAACCAATAAAATCAAAATCCATAGGAAAAGTCATAAGAGTCGCAGCTTCTCTGATAGTGATACTTCTGGCTTGCGAAGCATCAGGATGTATAAACATATGACCGTCTTTACAGAGATGAGCTACCACTGTCTGAGATGGTTTGTCCCACTCCAGACTCTTATATTTTGCGTAAAGTGTATGATGTCCAGTTACATTGAAATAAAAATCAATCTTTTCTTTTTGAGATATATAATTTAGTTTTTCGTTAACCCAACGGCGATAAACCTCTATGTCACGAATACTTAGGTAACGAGCATCATGTTGTTTGTAGTTTGAGTCCGGATTTGCCGTATGTGAAATATTTTTACGACCAATCTTTTTCGGTTGAGACAACGGATACAACGGAGGGAATGCTCCCAGAGCATCTCTTACCGTCATGACTTCTCCTTTTTTTGCGAAACTGTCAATGGATGAGTAAATTTCATCCAGTACCAATATGGAGTCCTGAGGAACGCCAATCAAAATGACTCGCTTACGTTCCTGAGGAACGTGGTAATCAAGAGCATTAAAAATACACTTTCCAAGTTCTTCCGGCTTTCGTATGACATATCCAATTGATGAGAATGCCTCATAAATTCGTTCTGTAACCTTAACGCCTCCAGGATGCGCACTCAACATTCCAGGCACATTTTCAAATACAAAAAGTTTAGGCTTAAATGCATTGACAATTTTTACGAAACTCTCAAAAAGGTAGTTCCGATAATCATTATTCATGCCGTTCTTATCCTGCGCACGACCATGAATTGAATATGCTTGACAAGGTGGGCCTCCAATTATTATATCCACGGGAGAATTTCCAATACGCCCTTTTAGACCGCTTAAGCAGATGTCTGAGTCATTTGTTGAACCATATAAGCCAATAGTATCCTCAGACCAATTACCATTTAATAGTTCATCTGTTTTCTGAATATCAAAATGAATAACATCTTTTTTGGCCTCTAGTTCTGAGTAACCCCACTTCTTGACTAAGCGATTTCTAAGAGATTCGACCATTGGCATCTCCCATTCAACATGAGCCAATGACTTAAATTTGCCAGTAGTAAGGAAGCCCTCGGAAAGGCCTCCGCAACCTGCGAATAAGTCTATGAAAGTAAATTTGGTCATTATTATTCGGGCATTCTTACAAGTTCTTGAATCTGCACATCAAGGAGCTCGGCTATCCTGAGAAGGGTGTCGAGACTTGGTTGAATTGTGTTAGTGCACCATTTGGAGACTGTGGCGGGGGCTTTACCGAGCTGCTCGGCAAGCCATTTGTTGGTCCGCTTCTTCTCCACAAGCATGACTTTGATTCGGTTTATATCTTTGCCCATGATGTTTTGTCCTATTCATTAATGCAAAGTTTAGTAGATGACAAAAATTAATTTCTGTCAGTTATA
>ULUC01054043.1_pt1 | contig 27745 bp, 26 predicted proteins | sample 1958151 | NCBI WGS metagenome assembly ULUC01 (sample SAMEA4835750, study PRJEB28245) | human gut metagenome | biome: gut microbiome; material: fecal sample | place: Denmark | collected 2008
TATATTCTTAGCATATAACAGACTGAGGAAAAAGGGAATCGAAAATATTTAATTACAGTTCACTCGTGGTTTCTTGTGCGCAGATTCCATGCTCGCATGAGAATCTGTGCACAAGAAACCACGAAGGGAGCACCATTTTATGAGCAAAAATGAGCTGCGAAGCAGCGGAAAGCATCGAAGATGCGCTTTTGCGAATGGTGCGAGTGAACTGTAACTTTTCCCCCTTCCATACCCCTACCTGTAATTTTCTGCTTGCCAATCTGCATTTCCTGCTATATGATTGTACAGGCATGACAACAGAATATGCGCTCTGCAAAATTCTATCGTCATGAATCATACCGAGTGTTCGTGACCTTCCACTCGTAAAACAAAACTAAAGGAGAAAACAAATGAAAAACAAAAATGTTCTGTACCTCACACAGGCAGCGATGATTGCTGCCCTCTACGTCGTTCTTACGATGATCGCCAATGCCCTCGGCATCGCCAGCGGCAACATTCAGGTTCGCTTCTCGGAAGCCCTCACCGTCCTTCCCTTTCTGACTCCCGCCGCAGTTCCCGGACTCTTTATCGGCTGTCTGATCGCCAACCTCGTGACCGGTGCCATGCTGCCCGATATCATTTTTGGTTCCCTTGCAACCCTGATCGGTGCAATCGGCACATGGATGCTTGGAAAAGCAGCCATCGGCAAGGACGAAAAGCAGAAAAAGCTTTTCACCTGGCTGTCCCCTCTGCCGCCTATCCTGGCAAACGCCGTGATTATCCCGCCTGTGTTAAAATACGCTTACGGCATCCTTCCGATGTGGTTTTCCGTGATTACCGTAACGGCAGGGGAAATCATTTCCTGCGGTATCTTCGGACTGATTCTGTTGGCTGCGCTGAAAAAATACAAAAACCAGTTGTTCCCCGTTTAAACGGCAAAAACACAAAAAAGGTATCGTCCTCCTGCTTTTTGGAGGTTACGATACCTTTTTTCTTTACCTACAATAGAATGCACGCTCTACGAGCATTCTATTGTCATGAATATGCAATAAACCGGTTCCCGTTTTCTTCAAACATGCTCCGCGCGTCGTTCATGCCCTTTTTATAGACAGTTCCGGTCAGCGGGTCCATCAAAACGACATTCTGCTCGTTGAAGCCGATCACCAGCACTGCACTGCCGTCCTGCATCACTGCAAGCACCGGGATTTCCCGGTCAGGATAATATAACACCATATCCAACGTACAGCCCTGGAGGTTTAACACCGTCCGATTGTCTAAATTTTCTTCCAGAATCGTCAGCACGTCCTGCCCGGCTGCCAGCAGCGAGGAGCTGTTTTTCACCATTCCCTCATACTGGAAAATCGTATCCAGACACACCGCCAGGCTGCTTCTTTCATTGTCCGCATAGTCCCCATCAATCGCCATGATCTGGTTCGAGCTGTGCAGGCGGTCGCGTTTGTTCAAATATCTGCCCGCCTCGTCCGTTACCGCGCCAGCTGCTTCATAAGCTCTGCGCACCGCTGCGGCAGGGTCTTTTTCGATTCCGATCACACCATATTGTCCATATACATAATAGCGGTTCTGATCCTCTTCCCCGTTCAGTGCAATTTCCCGGCTTCCTTCAAAGATGACCTCCTTCGGAGTGAGGATTTTGACCTTTTTGGCATCCGGAACGGAATTTAATACAATTCGTACGATATTTTCCGTCTCCTGCGTGGACGCTGTCTCCGCATAATTTTTGCTCTCCGGTATCTCATCATTATATAAAATCTGATCCTCCGAAAGCTCCGTCACCCTTCCGTCCGCAAGGGAAATCCGCTCCAGACTGATCTGGTTTTCCTCAATCCGGCAGCCCGTCACATAAACCCCTGCCTGCTCATAGGATTTTAAAATATTTCCCTCAAAATCCTGGATCCTGATCTGATGCATCGGGAACAGCTGATTGCCGACCGCATCCTCCTGCACCTGCTCTGCAGACGCAATTCCGTAGATCAGGTCTTCCCCCATAAAGCCGAGCGCCTGAATAAAATTGCCTTCGCCCGCCTTGAGTTCCGTCAGCTTTCCGCTGTTTAAATTCATGAATTCCAGCGTGCTGCCATAATCCTTCAGATCCTTCTGCCATACCAGCATACTGTCGTTTTCCGCAACCCTGCAGCCAGCCGTGCTAATCCCGGAAACTACGATTTCGCTGGACTTGTCCTCCAGCCCGATATGCCAGATATTGCCGTCCACCATCAGATAGAGGTCGTTTTTACCATTTACATAAGAAAGCGTTTCCAGATCAGCTTTTAACAGCCCGGCACTTTTATTATAAGGAATAAACACCATTTCCTCTGTCACGTTCAGTGTACTGCTGTAGTAGCAGACCGAAACACCACACTCGCCCTCGTGACGGCCGCGGTTCATGTAGCCGTATACCAGAAACGTCACGTTTCCGGTTTCATCGACCTGCAAAACCTCATAGCTGTGGTTTTCATAGCGCGCCCGCAGATCGTCGTTGTCCTCGTCCCGGAAAGAATGCAGCCGCGCCAGACGATTGTCAGCACTGTTGTATACATAAAGCGCTCCAGCCTGTACAAAGGCAAATACATTTCCGCCATCGCTTTCTTTCATGACGACATTTTTATCTGTAATTCCAAGCTGTAATCCGCTTTCCGTAAATCTTGATGATTTTTCCGTAAAATACTGTGTGGCAGTCCGTTCATAATCCAGCAGGTACATTGTGTCCCCTGTATAACGCACCCGGTAATACTCCGTCACGGACGCGCTGACCTGACTGCCTCCCTCTGTATAAGACACCGGATAGCTCAAAACAAAGGAAGCTGTCTGCGGTGCGATTTCTTTTACCCAGATCTGCGGCTTCTCTATCCGCGTCACATCCAGGCTTCCCCAGGTTACCTGAGACGACGTACAATGAATGTCCACATGGGCAAAAGAGGAATTGTCGCCATCTGAATTCGTTTCCAGCTTTTTGGCATAGCCTTTTTCCGCAAAAACATCTGCATCAAAGGTCGCATCCGAAAAAGACGTCACAAAATCAAGTTTTTCCGTCAGGTAATAATCCGCCTGGATGACCCGCGTATAATAACGCACCTGTCTGCTTTCATCCAGATTCACCAGAAAAATCAGGCTGTATTCCTCGCCCTCTTTCATCAAATCCTTTAACCGGAAGGAAAGATACAGGTCGTCTCCCTCCTGCGTCCCGGTCAGCTCCGTATTTTCAATCAGACGGCTTCCGTCGATGCTGCGCAGCTCATAGGAAACGCCCGCAATTTCCGTACCGTACCCGTGCACCACTGCGTTGATCTGACGCGCTGTTTTGATCGGCGTAATGCTTTCCCGCATATCCGCCGTATCCATCTGCATTGTGTATCCGTACATCTGATTGATTTCCTGACCGTCTTCCACAATTGCCATTGTGGGCAGACTGGCCGCCGACATCGGTGCAGTCATATCCCCATTTCCCTGATTGGCGACCATGCTGATCACAACCAGCGAAATCACAAATATCACAACAAAGGCAATGCCCTTGATAACCGTTTTCTTCAAACCAACTCTCCTTCCAGAAGCTTCTGCAGCGTCGTATGGATCTGCAGAGTTTCCGCCAGCCTTTTGCTTTCCGGCTCTTTGCAGCACTGCCCGGACTTCTGCTCTGCTTCCGTCAAACCGCTCTGTCCATCCGCCATCCCTGCGTCTACTCTGCGCACTGCACGAAGCAGGATATTTTTAGGAGTATGCTCCATATCGATAAACTCCAACACCTGGGTATCATAGCCATTTTCTTCCAGCAGATCGGCTCGCAGGGCATCTGTAAACAATGCCGAAAGCCGCTCTTTAATCAAACCATATTTCAGCGCGCCCTCCAGCGGCTCACATGCGATCTGCTTATTGACCTCATGCTGACAGCAGGGCACGGATAAAATAACACCCGCATGCCATTTCATCGCCTTATACAGGGCATAATCGGTCGCCGTGTCGCAGGCGTGCAGCGTCACAACCATGTCCGCGCTGTCCGTTCCCGTATAATCTGCAATATCTCCATGTAAAAACGAAAGCCCTTCATAATGATATTTCTTCGCCAGCTCGTTGCAATGCACGATCACGTCTTTTTTCAGATCAAGTCCCGTCACTTCCAGTGTCAGTCCCTTTAATTCATGCAGATAATAATACATGGCAAAAGTCAGATAAGACTTACCGCAGCCAAAGTCAATAATATGCACCGGACGATCCTTGGGCAGGAGTGGCCAGATGTCCTCAATAAACTCCAGAAAACGGTTGATCTGACGGAACTTATCGTACCGCGACGTTATCACTTTTCCTTCTTTGGTCTGCACTCCCAGATCCACCAGAAAGGGAACCGGACGTCCTTCTTCCAGAATATAGCGTTTCTTTCTGTTGTGGGACAACGAAACCTTAACGTTATCTTCCGAAACGCTGCGCTGCTTTTTGCGCACCGTCATTTTCCCTTTTTTGCTTACCAGCACCGTCGCCTCAAAAGAGGTTGTCTCAATCTGCAGCTGTTTAAAGCTGCCCGAAAGATCGGCTTCCAGAATCGCTGCCGTCTCCTCCGCCGTGTGATTTTCATGAAATACCTGCGTCCCGCGATATGCGGTAATCTGAAACAAAAGCCTGTCCTTTAACAGAACCGGGCGAATTTTCTTTTTGCTGCACCCCGTCGCTTCGCCGGTGGCGCCACTCAATGTCATCTGGTAAAGCCCGCCGGTCAGGCTCTCTTCCAACAGCTGTCTTACTTTGTTCATCTTCTTTTCTCCCTGAAAAAAGAATGTGCCTTGGCACATTCTCGCGCCGAGGCGCGGTTGCTTCAGCAACCATCTACCCTTGCGCCGAGTGCGCATCCTCGTAGCGCGTTTATTATCGTATGGAAACGAGGTTTCCTATACGATAATAAAACCGGAAGAAGCATATTATCTTCTTCCGGCTCTATTGTAAAGCTTTATTCTCTTCTGTACAACTTAAAATTTCCGAAAGCCCTTTTTCTGCCTGCGTCTGAAAATTTCTCCGTAGAGCAGAACCTGAATCAGCTCCATGCTTTCAGGGCCAAGCAGCGGCGCAGTCTCCGCTGTTCTGACCGCAGGGTTCATCGCAGCGCCTGCAGATATACGATCGCCTGTCGTGCTCACTTCTCCACCGTCCGCAGGCGCGGCCGCCACTGCCGCAGCCTCTGCCTGCTCGCGTTTTTCCTCCTGCTCCAGCACCGCATAAATGTCCTGCGCCATTTTATACAGGGTCATTCTGTCCGGATATTCATCATAAAGGACGCTGCCTTCGCTGTCAAACCGTTCCAGCAGCTCTTCGATCCGTTTGCGGTACTTTTTTGCCTGCCTCGGATAAAGCTCCTGCAGATATTCCAGATCGCGCATGACCGTATCCTCTTCCTCCCATATCAAAGGCATCGGATAGGTCATATAAAAGGGAAGTATTTTGGGGTAATAGTTCATCTGCATCCCCCGGCTGTTATTTTTTCTTTATCATATGCAGAATCTTCCCGGAAAGTTTTACAGCCGCCCGCGCCTGCTCCCGCTCCGGTTCTGTGCCGCCATAGCGCGCCTGCTCATACAACTCCGTCAGCTGCTCCCAGTCTTCATGTCCGGTGTCCCCCCATGCCTGCCGGGTCAGCTCCTGCGCAGTCAGGCTGTTTGCCAACCCCAGCCACACTGCCTCTTTCCTTTCCTGTTCCTTTTTCTTTTGCCGCCTGCCAAAGGCGCCTTCTATGGTCTTTTTATAGGCCCGCCGGATCTTCGCAGATGGCTCTATACCGATAAAAAGCTGTGCTCTTTTCCGTTTCTCCCTATAGGCGATGGACTCCGTTTTTTCTTCTACGCCAGCTTCGAGAGTCTCCTTGCGTCCCCTGTCAGTCTGATAGAAGCTTTTGATCATCCAGCGGAACAAAAGGACAATGCTCACAAGCACTGCGACGATCAATGCCACCACAATTGACCAGAAAACAAGCTTTCCAAGCACTTCTATCCAAACCGGTGTGGGGCGGACCTCCTCGAACTCTCCCCAGCCCATTTCCATTTCCGGCACACTCACTGTTGCCTGCTCAACAGCCTTCTCCGGTTCTCCAGAAAGCATTGTCAGCAGCCATACGATCAACCATCGAAGTATTTTCCCCAGCCATATGGCACCTTCGGTCAACTTATCCACAAGAGGTGTCGTACAGCACACAATCAGCAGGGCGACACAGACTACGGAATACAGTGCCACAACAATAATTCCCGTCCGGAAAATATTTTTTTCCGGAATCACACCGGCACTGCCCGCATTTATTTTTACATAAGAAAGATAATTGTCCGCATAGCGCTTGATCAGTATTCCGGGCAGCCATACAAAAAAGCTTCCCAAAACAAGCATACAATCCGTCTGGGACTGCTTATAGCTGCAGACCAAAAATGCTGCGATCACCACCACTGCCGCTGCAGGCAGCGGGAACTCCCGTTCCCGTATCACCTGATGCACTCGAAGGCGGATGGAATGCAGACCATAAAATACACCAAGCACCGCAATCGCAACTGCACCCACCGGCCAGCTCTTTACTATCAGCGTTGCAAACATAACGACTGCCGGATGCAATAGAAAGAATACCCAGAAATGCTTCAGCTTTTTACGGAACAGATAAAAGCAGACAGGGTACAGGGCTGCAGCCAGCCACACACCCACCGGCACACGATCCCCGATCAGTGCATTGAGTGCAATTTCGATGCCGAAAACCACTGCATAGTTTAAAAAGAGTTCGATCCACTCCGAGATTCTTTGCAGATTCTGTTTCATAACCGCCCTCCTTCTTCCACATCAATCAAACGGGTATAAGGGAGGATACCGGCATTTATTTCCGGTCGGATTATACGGTTTACCGGATAGAACCAGATAAATTCTCGTTTTTCTTTCCTGAATTTTTCCAGCAGCTGCTGAAATTCCGGTCGTGCATCCGCAGAAAAGAAAATCGTACAAAGGTTTTCCCTGTCTTCCATTTCTTCCAGCCGCTCCCGGATGGGTTCAAAGGAAGGTGCCGGCTTCTCCAAGTCTATCCGGGCCAGGCCACGGAAAATGCTGTCCAGATGGCCCGCGCCGCAGGATGCTTTCAGGCAGATCGCCTCTTTTGTCAAAAGATCCGGTCCGTTGGTTTCCAGAGAGGTTCTGATGCCCTGTCCGATAAATAGCTCCGCTGCCGCTGCCGCCATTTCAATCGAAGCTTCCAGCAGATCCTCCTGACGTAAAATCGCACCATCCTCCAGATTTACCACCAGCCGGACAGAGCGCTGGGCGGTGCAGCCCTTTTGATTGACCTTTAATTCCCCGCTTCTTGCGGTCGCTTTCCAGTTTACATCCCGCAGCGTATCCCGCGGCGTATATTCCCGGATCCCCAGATATTCAAAAGGATCCTCCTGCAAATGCCGTTTCGTCGCAACCTCGCCGTTCAACTGCCGCAGCGCGCCGTTAAAATCCATTCCCCGAAATGGTCTGGGGTAAACATACAGCTGGGAATCCACCGGCAGGCTTTTGGGCAACTCATGGGTCAAAAACAGATCTCCCGCCACAACGTCCAGGCCGTTGATCCGGTAAAATCCTCTTTTTTTACAAGTAAACCGCAGACTTCTGATGTGCCTGGTATAGGGACGCACCGAAAAAACAGCATTCCGGTAATATTGATCTGTTACACTGCTCTCCGTCCCGGCGTCCTCAAATGCCAATTGCCTCGACACCTGAAATTTTACTTTCAGGACAGGCAACGGCAAAAGTTTCCTGTTTTCAATCGTTTCCAAAAGCTCGCAGCTCTCCCCGCGCACTGTACTTTTACGGGAAAAGGCCAGGGATACAAACAGCTCCTCATCCCAGTGCTTTGCATACCATACAGACTGAATCTCCCACAGCAGCAGGGCTCCCAGAATTATCCATATTATAACCATACCGTTATGCCCTTTCTGATACGCTTATGCGATCGAAAAATCTTCTGTCGGAGCCGGCACAGTGTTTAAAATTTCCTCTATCAGACGCAGCGCATCTGCATAACGATTCTGTCCATAGGAAAGCACCACGCGGTGTGCCATGACCGGTCCGGCCACCGCTTTGACATCATCCGGTGTCACAAAACTTCTGCCTTCCAGATATGCCCACGCCCTGGAGGCACGCATCAGTGCGATCGTTCCTCTGGGACTGACACCCATCACAGTCTGGTCGCTGCTTCTCGTTGCCGCTGACAGATCCGCCAGATAGCCTCGCACTGTCGGGTGCACATACACCTCCATCGCTTCCTTCTGCATTCTCTCAAGGGTCTCCTGATCTATCACCGCTGTCAGCTTCTTTAACGGATCCTCCGTCATATATGTATCCAGGATCTGCACCTCTTCTTCTCTCGTAGGCAGCCCCATGGACAGCTTCATCAGAAATCTGTCCATCTGCGCTTCCGGAAGAGGGAAGGTTCCCGCAGTCTCCACCGGATTTTCTGTCGCCACTACGAAAAACGGCGGCTCTAATTTCTGTGTTTTTCCATCGATAGTGACCTGACGCTCCTCCATACATTCCAGAAGTCCCGCCTGTGTCCGAGGCGTCGCGCGGTTGATCTCGTCTGCCAATAAAATATTAGTAAAAACAGGTCCTTTGTTCAGCACAAATTTCCCGCTCTCTCTGTCATAAATATGTAAGCCTGTGATATCCGCCGGAAGCATATCCGGTGTAAACTGAATTCTTCCGAATTCAATTCCAAGACTGGCAGCCAGTGCTTTGGCAAGTCTTGTTTTCCCTGTTCCGGGCACGTCCTCCAAAAGCACATGTCCATCCGCCAGCAAAGCAGTCAGCAGCAGCTTCGTCACCCGTTCTTTTCCGATAATTACCTTCTGCGTATTTTGCAAAATGTCCAAAATTCTTTTCTGCATGATCTTCCTCCCACAGGCTGCATCCATCTATTCTTTCGTTTTGCAGCTATTTTTAAGCTGCTTCCGCTTTTTTCAATATTATTTTAGGAAAAAGAGGCGCTGTCAACGCAGCGCCTCAATTCTTGCAACGGCTCGTAAAAGAGCTGTCTCCGCACGCGCCATATCCGTATCGGAGCTATGGGCCTGCAGTCTTTCTTCCGCCCTCTTCTGGGCAGCCTCTGCTCTTTTGATATCGATCTCACCGGGCCACTCTGCCGCTTCTGCCAGAATCGAAATCTGATCCGGCAAAATCTCTGCAAAACCGGTGTGAAGCGCGGCCTTTTTCTTCCCAGACTCTTCCGTCAGGGTCAAAACACCGGGCTTTAAAATTACCGTCAGGGGGATATGACCGGCGTAAACACCGATCTCTCCCTCCGAAGTATTAAATTCTGCCATGATCGCTGTTCCCTCATAGAACACACGCTCCGGCGTGATAATTTTGATCAGAAAGGTTTTTTCCTCTGCCATGCCGACCTCATTTCTCTGCGGATTTTTCCTGTACCCGCGCCAGCACGTCATCGATGCTTCCTGCATTCAGGAAGTAACTCTCCGGAATATCATCATGCTTGCCTTCCAGAATTTCGGAAAAGCTGCGGATGGTCTCCGAAATCGGCACATATTTGCCCGGCAGACCGGTAAACTGTCCAGCTACAAAGAATGGCTGAGACAGGAAACGCTGTACCTTACGCGCTCTGGATACAACCAGCTTATCCTCTTCGGAAAGCTCGTCCATACCGAGGATCGCAATGATATCCTGCAGCTCTTTATACTTCTGCAGAATCTCCTGTACGCCTCTGGCTACACGATAATGCTCCTCACCGACGATTCTGGGATCCAGAATGCGGGAGGTAGACTCCAGCGGATCAACCGCAGGATAAATACCCAGCTCTACAATGGAACGGGAAAGCACTGTTGTCGCATCCAGATGGGCAAATGTCGTTGCCGGTGCAGGGTCCGTCAGGTCATCCGCAGGCACATAAACTGCCTGAACCGATGTGATGGAACCATTCTTGGTGGATGTGATACGCTCCTGCAGAGCGCCCATTTCCGTCTGCAGTGTAGGCTGATACCCTACCGCAGAGGGCATACGTCCCAGCAGAGCGGATACCTCCGAACCTGCCTGGGTGAAACGGAAAATATTATCAATAAACAACAGCACGTCCTTACCGCCCTGATCACGGAAATATTCTGCCATTGTCAGACCGGTCAGGCCGACGCGCATTCTTGCCCCGGGGGGCTCATTCATCTGTCCGAATACCATGGTTGTCTTATCGATAACCCCGGATTCTTTCATTTCATAATACAGGTCATTGCCTTCTCTGGTACGCTCGCCTACACCGGTAAATACAGAGTAGCCGCCGTGCTCTGTTGCAATATTACGGATCAGCTCCTGAATCAGTACGGTTTTGCCTACGCCGGCGCCGCCGAACAGACCGGTCTTACCACCCTTCTGATAGGGGCAAAGCAGGTCAACGACTTTAATACCGGTTTCCAGCATTTCCGCTTTTGTCGACTGATCCTCAAATTTCGGTGCGCTGCGGTGAATCGGCTCAAAGCTGACGCCCTCCGGCATCGGTTTTTCGTCAATCGGCTGACCCAGTACGTTGAACATGCGTCCCAGAGTATTTTCTCCCACCGGAACACTGATCGCAGCGCCGGTTGCGATTGCTTCCATTCCTCTGCGCAGACCGTCTGTCGAACCCATGGCAATACATCTTACCGTATCGTCTCCCAGATGCTGGGAAACTTCGGCAACCAGCTCGCCGCCGTCCTCACGCTTAATCCGGATCGCCTCATTGATCAGCGGAAGCTCACCCGCCTGGAAGCGAATATCCAGTACGGCACCGATGACCTGTGTGATCCTTCCAATTTTTTCTGCTGCCATAAACTGTCTCCTTGTTTCCTATTCTGCCGGCTAGCCGATCGCCGCAGCACCGCTGATAATTTCGGTCAGCTCCTGGGTGATCGCGCCCTGACGCGCTCTGTTGTACAGCAGCGTCAGATCTTCCAGCATTTCCTCAGCATTGCCCGTTGCAGAATCCATCGCCTGCATCCGCGCGCCGTTTTCACTGGCAGCTGCTTCCAGCAGTCCGCCGTAAATCATACTGATCATATATTTGGGAATCAGCATTTCCAGAATGCTTTCTTCCTCCGCTTCAAAGTTCATCTGAAGCTTTAAGCCTGCAGAACCCTCCCGTTCCACCTTTTCATCCACGTCCTCTTTCGAAACCGGAAGCAGACGGATCAGCCTGGGTTCATGCACAACTGTATTGATAAAAGAAGTATAGGCCAGCCAGATTTCGCCTACCTCGCCCTGTGCAAAGCTTGTCAGAACGCGTCTGCCCAAAGCAGCCGCATCCGCATAGGTAGGTTCCTCGCAGATATCCGAGCAGTCCAGGCTGATCTTGCAGCCTGCACGCTGCAGCGCGTCCTTGCCCTTTTTGCCGACAGCATAAATGTCAAGGTCCTTCAGGTCAAAATTTCCCTGTGTGATCAGCTTGACCACATTCGCATTATAGCCGCCCGCAAGTCCGCGGTTGGATGTCATCACGATCACTGCCTTGCGCGGGTTATCCCCGCCCTGCAGATACGGATGGCTGATCCCGGCAGAACGCTCCAGGATGGACTGCATGGTCTGATAAACCCCATCGGAATAAGGTCTGGTATGCTCCGCCTTTTCCCGTGCCTTCTGCAGCTTGACGGTGGCAACCAGCTTCATTGCCCTGGTGATCTGTCCGGTGCTCTGGATACTGCTTCTTCTTCTCTTAATGTCTCTCATGGAAGCCATGTCCTGTCACCTGCCCTTCTCCATCCTATTTGAATTCTGCCTTAAACTCTGTGATCGCCTTTTTCAGAAGTGCATCCGTCTCGTCAGAAATCACTTTCTCGGTGCGGATCGCCTTTGGAACTTCCGGATATTTCTTATCGAGGAATGTGAAAAATTCCTGTTCGAACCGGGTAATCTGGTCAACCTCTACATCCAGCAAATATTTTCCGGTTGCCACATACAACGTGATAACCTGGTATTCTACCGGCATGGGCTGATACTGAGACTGCTTTAATACCTCCCGGATTCTCTCGCCCTGCGCCAGCTTTTCGCGGGTATCTGCATCCAGCTCGGAACCAAACTGGGAGAAAGCCGCCAGCTCACGGTACTGTGCCAGCTCGACACGGATCGGCGCTGCAATCTTCTTCATTGCCTTGATCTGTGCAGAACCGCCTACACGGGATACGGACAGACCGGCGTTGACTGCAGGACGGAAGCCCTCATGGAACATTTCCGTTTCCAGATAAATCTGACCATCCGTAATGGAAATAACGTTGGTCGGGATGTATGCAGAAACATCTCCTGCCTGTGTCTCAATGATCGGCAATGCAGTCAGGGAACCACCGCCATGCTCGTCATTCATTCTTGCTGCACGCTCCAGAAGTCTGGAATGCAGATAGAAGACATCACCAGGATAAGCCTCACGGCCAGGCGGACGCTTTAACAGCAGGGAGAGTGTACGGTATGCAGCCGCATGCTTACTTAAATCGTCATAAACGACCAGCACATCTTCTCCCTTTTCCATCCATTCTTCTCCCATTGCACAGCCTGCATACGGTGCGATGTACTGCAGCGGAGCAAGCTCACTTGCAGTGGAAGCTACGACAGTCGTATATGCCATAGCGCCGTACTCCTCCAGCGTATTTACGATGGAAGCTACGGTAGAAGCCTTCTGGCCGATGGCGACATAAATACACTTTACGCCCTGACCCTTCTGGTTGATGATGGTGTCGATGGCAATTGCGGTCTTACCGGTCTGTCTGTCGCCGATAATCAGCTCACGCTGTCCGCGTCCGATCGGAACCATGGAATCGATTGCCTTGATTCCGGTCTGAAGAGGGGTATCTACGGATTTACGGGTAATAACGCCGCTTGCCACACGCTCGATTTTGCGGTAGGCATCCGTCTGCACGGGTCCCTTGCCATCGATAGGCTGACCCAGCGCATTTACAACACGTCCCAGCAGCGCATCGCCCGCCGGAACCTCAACTACATGTCCTGTTGTCCGGACCTGATCACCCTCACTGATGCTGCCCGCACCAAGCAGTACAGCACCTACGTTGTCCTCCTCCAGATTCAGCACCATGCCGAATACATCATTGGGGAATGCCAGCAGCTCACCCTGCATCGCATTCTCCAGTCCATGGATTCTGGCAATGCCGTCCGCTACCCAGATAACGGTACCGACATCCGATACTTCCAGCCTGGAGGCATATCGCTCAATCTGTTCTTTAATAACAGAACTGATTTCCTCAGGTCTTAAATTCATGGATTTTACTCCCTTCCTAGGATACGGGAACAGATTTTCCTTCCCGTTATTCTTTCTGCTGCGTAAGTCCGCTTCAGGATAAAGACACACGCATCAGGCTGTCTTTCATCCGTTTCAGCCTGTTCTGGATGCTGCTGTCTACAACACGGTCGCCGATCTGGATCTTGAGTCCGCCGATCAGCGCAGCATCCACCTGATAATGAATCTGCAGCGATACAAAGTCAGTCGTAGCCAGAAGCTTCTGACGGATGTTCTCCTTCTGAGTATCCGAAAGCTCTTCTGCACTGGTTACATACACGACTCCGATTTTATGATAAGCCAGACAGCGGCGTTCGTAATCCTCACGGATCGCAAACAGTTCGCCAAATCTGCCTTTTTCCAGAAGAAGATGGCAAAATCCGTTCAGTTCTTTGCTGATTTTACCGTCAAATACCCGGTCAAAGACCGCTGTTTTTTCCTTCTGATCCAGCTCCGGATGTCCAAGCAGTGTCACAAATTGGGGATTTTTCCCTAAAATTTCACACATGCCGTTTAGCTCCTCCAGAAGCGTATCCAGCAGACCATTCTCTACGCCCAGGCCAAACAGTGCTTCCGCATAGACCTGTGACACTAGCTTAGCCATGTATTTTCTCCTATTTCTGCAAGAGTCTCTTCAATCAGAGCGTTCTTGGTTCTGTCATCCATGGAAACTCTGACAAACTTGCCAGCCGCATCCATTGCCAGACCAACCATCTCCTGCTTAATTTCATCCGCCGCTTTTTTCTTTTCCAGTTCGGCTTCCACATGCGCATGGGCGATAATACGAGAGGCTTCCTCCCGCGCCTTCGCCACAATGTCCGCTTCATTCGCCAGTGCTTTCGCTCTTGCTGCGCTTAAGATCTCATCCGCCTCTTTGTCCACATTGGCAAGTCTGGCTTCGTAATCTGCTTTCAGCTTTTCGGCGTCCTCCTGGGCTGTCTTTGCATGATCCAGTTCCCCTGCGATCTTATTCTGTCTGTCCTGCATAAATTTGCGGGCAGGATTAAAGAGCAGATAGGACAATGCAATAAACAGCACGAATACAGCGATGATCGTAAGCAGGGAATCCGCAAGCAGCTGGAAATCCAGATCAAACAGTCTGGGCTCCATTTCTGCCGCAAGCAATACTGCGTTTAAATTATGCACTCTTCCCTCCTCCTTCCTTCTTGAAATATTCTCTTATCAGGGAAGCAGAGGTTTTACAAACAGCAGCAGCATCGCAATCAGCAGACCATACAGACCGGTTGTCTCGGCAACCGCCTGACCAAGCAGCATGGTCGAGGTGATATCGGATTTTGCACCCGGGTTTCTGCCAACTGCAGCAGCAGCATGACCAGCTGCGATACCCTGACCTACACCAGGTCCGATACCGGCGATAACCGCCAGACCTGCGCCGATTGCAGAACAGCCTAAGATAAAGTTTTCATTGAATTCCATGATAAATCCTCCATTCTTCTGTTGTGTTACAGTTTTGGTATTTTCGTTTATCCTTCCTCTCCGATGGCATCAGAAAGGTATGTCATCGTCAGCATACAGAACACGTAGGTCTGAATTGCTCCCGAAAACAGATCGAAGTACACATGCAGCACTGCAGGCCAGCCGATTGCGATCACCCGCAGAAGTCCGTATACCAGCGCCATCATAACAACGCCGGAAAGCACATTGGCAAACAGACGCAAAGACAGCGAAACCGGAACTGCAATATAACCGATAATATTGATCGGCGCCCAGATTGGCCACGGATCGCACAGCTCTGCCAGCGCTCCCTTTAACTTCTTATGCTTCAGCTTGTTGTAATGAATCAGCGTAAAGGTTGCCAGACCGAGCGGCAGGGTAACGCCGTAATCCGCCGTCGGCGGACGTAACCCCAGCAGACCGGAAAAGTTGCTGATCAGGATAAAAATGAATATGGTTCCAATATAGTTTGCGAACTTCGCCGCATTCTTTCCCATAACCATTTTTACCATGCCGTCCAGCTTTTCCACCACAAGCTCCACGATGTTCTGGAAAAATCCTGGTACTTCAGAAGCATGCTTCATCGCCCGGTTTGCCGCAATCGCAAACGCAAGGATCAGCAAAAGTACGATCAGGAGACAGATATGGGTTGTGGTAATCCACACCGTCTGTCCGAAAAACTGATAGGGAAAGACGCCGTGAATCATAAAATCAATGTCAGCCGAACCATTTAGCAAAATACCATTCGTCATCGTCTCACCTCCTCTTCTTTTCTTTGTATCCGCGTATAAAAGGCTGCAGATAAGCCGAAGCTTTCATTCCCATCAAACCTGCAAACGCCGCTAACGGGTCTGCAAAATGTGTCAGCATCAGGACTGCAAACACGACTAAAACCACAGCATACCGGAGAAGATTCTTCGACGTCACATATTTCTGTGCGCCGTTTGCGAGCTCCAGCGCTGTATCCAGCACCTTCCACATGTGCCAGATTCCTGCCATGGCAAGCAGCATCCCGATCAGGATGCCAAGACCGCTGTACAGCCTGTCCTTTACCCACCAGACGGACACCAGCTCGCACAGACATCCCCACAAAAAAGTGCCGAGCCACATCTCCCGGACGGTTTCATCGATCTTTTTGAAAAAATTTCTCATTCCCTGTCCTTTTTGTCCTTCTTCTGATAAATTTGCCGCGCCAGCCGGTAAATGTTCCCAAATCCCGCCAAAACGCCAACAAAAAACAGCACAACCGCAAAAAACTGCGTCCCGAGCCTGCCATCCAGCCAGTAGCCGAGGGCGAACATCATGCCCGTGGGCACAAGCATCATAATTCCGAACTGTGAAATCAGCGTCAGGCACTGCCAGACGGTTTTGTTAAAGGAGTGCTTTGCCACAAAAATCCTCCTGCCATGCACCGGTTTTTCAAGAGATTTTCCCTCTGACCGGCTCTTTTGAAACTGCCATTTTGGAGAAATCCCTGACTACCATTATACCCATTTTACGCTTTCTTGTCCACCAGTTTTCTTGGCATTGTCTTAACAGTTTCTGGCAGTTTTCCTGACGATTCCGCGCGTTTTTCCGTCCGTTTTATGCAATAGGCAGGCATGAAAAAACAGCAGGATTTTTGCAGTTGTGAAATCTGCAGAAATTCCTGCTGTTTTTGACAGTTCTTCAAACACATCCTGTCATCTGTTTGTTTATAAAAATTTTAGATTCCATAGCAGCTGCAATAAACAGCACAGCGTTTTCAGTTACTGTCTGCTGACCATCTGGAATTTCATCCGTTTTTAGTAGAAAATATGCCCTCCGATCTGCGTGCCGGTCAGACCTTCAATCGGTGTCCTGAAATATACGCAGCGTCCGACGTTTGTATAGCCGGACATCGCTTCGTCTGCTGCCTTATAACATGCAGCCGTCGCGCTGTCGTTTGCAAGTGCAATCGCCAGATGTCCGTCCAGAACCGGTGCAAACTGCTTATATTGGTAAATTACACCGGATACTGTGTTCGGATAGACCGAGCTCAGCACACGGTTAATGACCACTGCCCCGACTGCTACCTGCCCCGCATAGGGCTGGTTGCCCGCTTCGCAGTAGATCAGGTTTGCCAGAAGATACCGGTCCCCCTCTGCAAAGCTCACCTCGGAAATGTCCCTCCATGCCGATTTCGCAGCAAGACGGGATTTTGCGATTTCCTCCTGCAGCTGTTTTTTGAGGGCTGCAATATTTTTGTCCTGCTCTGCAATCTGATTGCCAAGGGCGTCCGCCTGGGCCTGTGCTTCCGCAATCTGTCCGCTGTAGGCGCTGATGCTGTTTTTGGTGTTGTTGACGCTCGTCATGATACTCGCCTGCTGCTCCTTTGCCTGAGCCTGCAGATCATCTAACTGCGCCTTTTCCTCCTCCAGCTTCGCCTCCATCTCTTCAATCGCTTCCCTCTGCGCTTTGTAGCTCAAAAGCATCCTGTGGTCGTACTCATGGAGCTTTTCCACATAAATACTCTGGTTCAGCAGTTCAGAAAACGTCATCGCACTGAATAAAATCTCATAATACGTGCGGTTATTGTCACGGTAAAGATAACGCAGCCGCTGCTTCATCGCCGCATACTGGCTGCTCTCCGTCTCCTTCGCCTGCTTCAGCTTTTCCTGCGTATCGGAAATTTCCTGGTTCTTGTCGATAATATTCTGTTCGATTTCTTCCAGCCGGCTGCTGATCTGCGTCAGGTCATCCGTCAGACCGTTTAACTCCCCCTGCAGGGAGGTTTTTACATTGTTCAGGGAATTGATATTGTTTTCCGTCTGTTTTTTCTGGTCCTTCGTATCGTTCTGTTTTTTCTGTTCTTCCTTGATCTGATTCTGCAGCTCATTGATCTTATTGTCCGCCCTTGCCGGCAGCGCTGGAACTGCAGCGATACAGAGAGAAAAAACAAGCAGGCTGGCAATTGTTCTTCGAAATCCCCGTTTTGTCCCTCTCATCAAAGCTCCATCTTTACGGTCCGTCCGCTTCTGCTGTAAGGTCTGTACGCCACGCCCGCTGCCCGAAACATCCGCTTGGATGCCCGGACAGACGGGGTTTCCGCATACTTGTCACAATCGTAAATTACTTCCCGGATTCCGCTCTGGATAATCGCTTTTGCGCACTCATTACAGGGAAAAAGCGTCACATAGAGTTTCGCCCCAGCCAGGCTTCCGCCGCGGTAGTTTAAAATGGCATTCAGCTCGCTGTGCGTCACATAAGGATACTTCGTCTTTAACGTATCCCCCTCCCGCTCCCAGGGAAATTCATCATCAGAGCAGCCGATCGGAAAGCCGTTATACCCCATGGAAAGGATTTTGTTGTCCTGCCCCACAATACATGCCCCGACCTGCGTACCGGGATCTTTGGAGCGCATTCCCGCGAGCTTGGCTACTCCCATAAAATATTCATCCCAGGAAATATAATCCTCCCGCTTCATACACCCTCCTTATAAAAATCCGGTTTTATTTGGTGCCAAAAATTCTGTCGCCGGCATCGCCCAGACCGGGTACGATATAGCCGTGCTCGTTTAAGTGCTCATCCAGTGCGCCAATATAAACGTCTACGTCAGGATGTGCTTCCTGCATTGCCTTTACGCCCTCAGGAGCTGCAATGATACACAGAAAATGGATTTTCTTACAGCCTTTTTCTTTCAGCATGCGAATTGCTGCTACGGAAGAGCCGCCGGTTGCCAGCATCGGGTCAACAACGAAAACTTCTCTTTCTGCGCAGTCAGCCGGAAGCTTACAGTAATATTCTACAGGCTTTAATGTCTCAGGGTCGCGGTACAGGCCGATATGACCGATCTTTGCTGCCGGGATCATCTTGAGCGCACCATCTACCATCCCCAGTCCTGCACGCAGGATCGGAACAATGGCCATTTTACGTCCTTTGATCTCTTTTACTGTTGTGCTGCAGATGGGAGTCTCAATCTGCACATCTGCCAGCTCCAGATGTCTGGTCGCTTCATAGCAGATCATCATTGCGATTTCGCTAATCGTCTCTCTGAAATCCTTTGTACCCGTTTCCTTTTTGCGGATCAGACCGATCTTGTGCTGGATCAGGGGATGATCCATTACCATTACCTTTGACATTTTCATTGTCCTCCTTCGTTTTATGTTCCCAACATCATACCATTATTTTACTTCTTCTTCAATCTTATTGATTCTTCTGACATGCTTTTCATCGCCGGAAAAGGGTGTATTTAAAAACGTCTCTACGATCGACAGAGCCAGGTTCGGTCCGACAATTCCGGCGCCCATTGCCAGCATGTTTGCATCGTTATGCTCTCTTGTCATTTTTGCGGAATAGGTGTCTGCGCAAAGTCCGCAGCGGATACCGGGAACCTTGTTGGCAACGATCGAAATACCAATACCGGTTGTACAGATGACGATTCCCTTTTCACATTCGCCCTTTGCAACTGCTTCTGCCGCAGCGCGTCCAAACTCCGGATAATCACAGGATTCCAGACTGTAGCAGCCGAAATCATGGCACGTATAGCCATTTGCCTCCAGATATCCGATCACCTTCTGTTTCAGTTCATATCCACCGTGGTCACTTGCCAATGCTATCATTTTTCTTCCTCCCATTTCTGCGCACGCTTTTTGCGCATGCCGAGTTTGTGTCAAGTGCGCGCAGACACAAATCTCGAGATTGAAACATTTCATTTTTCAATCTTCTTCCTGCTCATACCTGTTCCACATGATGACCTGCCGCTTTCAGCAGCCGGTTCATAATTGCCTGTCCAAAGCCGCTTTCCGCAAAGGATTCCGAAAACAGGATGTCCAGATTTTCATCATCGAATTCCCGCAGAATCCGGTAAAGGTTTCTGCCGACCGCCGCTTCGTCCAGACGGCTCCCAACACTTTTGATGCTCGCCGCATTACTGTTTTGGCGATAGGCTTCCATCGTCTCGTCCGTCGCAATAATGCCGACGCGGTGTCCGTCTGCCGCCGCCTGACGGCTTTTTTCACAGATGGCTTCCTTCACCGCGTCCTGCGCACCCTCGATAATGGTCAGATCTCCCTTCGGCGCATAGTGACGGTAACGCATTCCGGGTGCCTTGGGTCTTAAATGGCAGTTTGCATCCAAAATCGTCTTGTCAACGTCCACCTGATTTGCAACCTCTTCCAGCATCTTTTGCGTCACATAACCCGGGCGCAGGATCATCGGAATGTCTCCAGTCAGGTCTACGATCGTAGATTCCAGACCAATGCCGACTTCCTCGCCGCCGTCTAAGATCATCTCGATCCTGCCGTCCATGTCCTCTTTTACATACTGCGCCAGCGTCGGGCTCGGTCTGCCGGACGTATTGGCGCTCGGCGCTGCAACAAATCCACCCGCCGCGCAGATAAAGCGCTGCGCAATGGAATCGGACGGGAACCGCACCGCTACCGTATCCAGACCTCCTGTCGTTTCTTTGGGTACAAGCGCGGTTTTATTCAAAATCATCGTCAGGGGGCCCGGCCAAAAGCGCGCTGCCAGACGCTGCGCGATTTCCGGAACCGGATCCGCGATTTTGTAAATATCTTCCCACCGGCAGATGTGCACGATCAGCGGGTTGTCAGACGGACGCCCCTTCGCCGCATATATTTTCCGTGACGATTCCGGATTCAGCGCATCTCCGCCCAGTCCGTAGACCGTCTCTGTCGGAAACGCCACCAGCCCGCCGGCTTTGATGATCTCGCCTGCCCGAAGAATCGCTTCCCCATCCGGATGTTCTTTATCCAGTGTAACTACGATTGTTTTCATGTTAATTTCCTCGTTTTCTCGTAAAAACCCGTATACAGTATAGCACAGAGGATACAGGGATGCAAACAAATGCACACGGAATCCTGCAGCGGCGCTTTCGCCGCGGTTTGCAAGCCCGGGCGGTTTGATTTATAATATAAATAAAATAATTACAGAAAAGGAATCCCACACTCATGAAAATTCTCGTAACCGGTTTTACTCCGTTCGGCGGGGAAACCATCAATCCCTCCTGGGAAGCCGTCCGCGCTCTGGACGATTCGATCGCAGGCGCAGATATCATCAAATGCGAAATCCCGACCGAATTTGAAGCTTCCATTGATGCGCTCAAGGCTGCAATCAACGCACATCAGCCGAATGCCATCCTCTGTGTCGGACAGTTCGGCGGCAGTCCATCCATTCAGGTCGAACGCGTCGCCATCAATCTGCGGGACGCACGCACCCCCGATAACGCAGGCTTCCAGCCGCACGACCAGCCGGTTGTTGGCAGCGCGCCTGACGCCTTTTTTTCGACGATTCCGACCAGGCAGATCACAGATCGGCTCCGCGCAGCTGGGATTCCCGCTGCGCTCTCCTACTCCGCCGGGACTTATGTATGCAACAACCTGCTCTATGCTGCGTTATATGAAAGCTCGCAGGCAGAAAAAAGAAACTCTGCACGCTGCGGTTTTATCCACGTTCCCTATCTTCCAGATCAGGCTGCTGCCGCCGTTTCCAATGCTCCCAGTATGAGTCTTGAACTTATGGTACAGGCGTTGACGATTGCAGTGGGGACAATTGTAGAATGCAGATAAATTTTTCCGGAATTTCAAAATTTTTTATATTTTTTTCAAATTTTATGTAACCATTTGACACCCCGGCAGGATATATAAGTAGCATGTCTGAAAATTCTGCTGTATCTTCCTATTCTAAAACCCGCCGCATCGGTGATAAAATCGCACCGGTGCGGCGAGGTCATTCTCACTGTTCTCATTTTTGATCCTGTTTCATCCCACGGCTCTGCTGCCCGGCGTCATTGCCCCATCTGCCGCCCAAGAAATCCGGACGCAGACTGAATCAGCTTTCGTTCCACTTCCCCCATACCGGGCGTTTTGCTCTGCCCCAGCAAAACCACCGCGCCAATCACGTCTCCCTCACAGTTAATCGGGCTGATTGCTTCGCAGACATATTCCTCCACGCCTTCCGGAGCGATCTGCACAAAGGTGCGGTCTCCACGTGTCGCAAGAACAATCTGGCGACTTTCGATCTGCTGCTCCATTTCCCGGCTCAGCGGTTTTCCAATCAGATTTCGACAGCCTCCTGCCGCCGCGATAAACTGATCCCGATCCGCAATCAAAACCGTATGCCCGGAGACCTGTGCAAGGCTTTCTGCATATTGCCTGGCAAAGGTCGTCATTTCCCCGATCGGAGAATATTTTTTCAGGATGATTTCTCCCTCCCGGTCGGTGAAGATTTCCAGCGGATCCGCTTCCCGAATCCGCAGCGTTCTGCGAATTTCCTTCGGGATTACGATGCGCCCGAGGTCGTCCCTTTATGTCAAGTAGGTGCAAAAAAATTTTACAAACTATCCGAAAAGCCTTTAATATCAATGGCTCTGGGCTTTCCGGACGGTGCTACGATGCGCCTACGAGGTTTCGATAGATTATGTTATTTTAGGAGCAAATTCGACAGATTTGCCACGAAATGAAACACCGGAGTCAATTCGCAACTCCGATGTTTTCATCGGTGTCGATTTTTGATTCGTTGAACTTCCAGACAATTTCGATTGTCTCAGCGTCATAAACAAGTACACGTTCAACTGCATCATACAGATGCTCTCTGAGTTTGTCATCGGGCAAGCCGGTCATCCGGCTTGCTGCTTCATGCTGGTCTTCTGCATCGAGACTTTGCTGATGGAAGACCTCAAGCTGGGTTTCACAGGATTCAAGCTGCTCTTTCAGGGCGGCTTGTTTTTGTGCAAGGGCGTCTTTGCCGGACAGATACTCTTCCGGAGTCAGCTTCCCTTCACGGTAGTTTTCATAGATCGTAAACTTCTCACGATCACAGGCATCATACTGAGCTTTCAGCAAGACGAGCTGTCTTTCCAGACTTTCACCTTTGCTTTTCGCTGTTTTTCTGACGGCTGCGGATTCAATACTGACGATCTCGATCTGTCTTTTCAGTGCTTCAAAGACGATTTCTTCAAGTGCGCTTTTTCGCCAGCGGACGTTTTCACACGGACTGCCATCGTGATACCGATGGGACGGACACGCAAATACAGTTCCATTGGCTTTCTCAAGTTTTCCGCCGCAATGGGCGCAGAAGTAAACTCGGTCTGACTGGTCATGGGAACTTCGGACAAACTTTCTACGCCTCTGGATTGCCTCTTGTGCCTGTTCGTATTCATCCTTTGTCACAATCGCCTCATGCGCATTTTCGCGGATATACCATTCTTCTTTGGGAACGCGCCGCTGGTTTTTGTCACGGATGAATCTGCTTTCGCGGATATGGTTGACCATTGTTCCAGCGTACTTCACGCTCTCTATCATAGTCAGAATACCGCGATGTGTCCACTGGGGCTTCTTGGAAGACGCCTTTCTGGACACGGCTTTATGCTGGGCGGGTGTTGGAATGCCCTCCGTATTCAGTTCCTTTGCAATCTGTGTGCAAGACTTGCCACCAATCACTTCCATGAAAATACGGCGGACTATCGGAGCGGTTTCCACGTCGATGATAAGGTGATGCTTGTCAGCAGGATCGGCTTTATACCCGTATGGGACTGTGTTCACAAACTTTGCCTTCTCCTGTTTCATTCCCATTGCAGACTTGACCTTCTTGGACAGGTCTTTGCTGTAATAGTCATAGATAAGGTTCTTGAAGGCAATATCCATACTGATAGTCTTGCCTTCATGTTTCGCGCTGTCATAATGGTCATTGATAGACTTGAAGCGGATACCGAGAAACGGGAAAATATGCTCCAAATAGTCACCAACTTCAAGATAGTCTCGACCGAAACGGGAAAGGTCTTTCACTACGATGCAGCTAATTTCTCCATGCTTTGCGCACTCTATCATCTTTGCAAAGTCAGGACGATCAAAGTTCGTGCCGGAGAAACCGTCATCGCAGAACTCTATACGAGGCAGATCGCAGAGAAGCGGGTTCTGATCCAGATGACGATTGATGAGCATACGCTGCGATGCGATACTGTTGCTCTCGTCCTTGACTTTGTTTGTGCGCTTGTCAACGTCTTCAAGCGACAAGCGCAGATAAATAGCGATTTGCTGTTTCATCAAGCAACCTCCTTCCTGATTTTCTCGCAAGTCTTCGTAAGTGCTGCAAACTCATCCATATAGCTGAGTTTGATTTCCAATGTGCCGTCCTCATGAATTTCCATAGTCTCGATGAAAGCGTCCGCCATTTCTTCGGAGATTTCCGTCGCGTCGTGGAAACGGCGGATCATCTGCTTCCACTTCATTTCGCCGGTAATCTGTTCCTCTGTCTGATTCTTTGGCGCTTCCAGCTCGGATAGATTTCTCTCAATCGCCCGGATGTCCTCCATGACGATCTCTTTATGGTGGCTGTACTCGGCGTCAGAGAGCAATCCTTCCTTGAGATCAACATACATACCGCTAAGGAGAGACTGTTTTTGCGCAAGTTTTTGACGCAGTGTCCGTATCTCTTGAACGGTATTGTCTTGCTTAATCATGACTTTTTTCATTGCCAGCAGAGAATGAAGCGTCTTCTCCATATCGAGGAATACTTCCATCTGAGACTTGATGAAGGAAAAAACTGCATCGTCAAGATCCTGCTTCCGTATTTTCACGTCGGAACAACCTCTTGTTCCATGCTCGGCGTAGGTCGGGCATTTGAAGGTGAAATACACCTTGTCCTTCTTCGTGCTGATGGAACGTTGCAATTTCATAATTGCTCCGCACTCGGCACATACAAACTTCTTCCCGTAGATATTTTTCGCTTTGGGTAGATGATCGTACTTGCCTGAATTGGCTCTCGTGCGTTCTACGGCTGCACGGTTGATCTCCTGCACCTTTTCAAAAAGTTCTTCACTGAGAAGTGGCTCATGGGTGTTTTTAGCGATGATCCATTCGTCTTCGGACGTGATGTGATAAGGGATGCTTCCATAGAGACACTGACTGCCTTTCTTCTGAGCTAAATGCCCGATATAGACGATGTTTTGAAGAATTTCGGTTATCATGTGTTTGTTCCACAGAATGACCCGATCCTTCTTATTGAAGTTCGTTTCCACCCCGCGCTCCCGTTTGAGCTGACTGGGTGAAAGAATACCGGCATCGTTAAGCTTTTTGTTGATGCCCATGTAGCTGACACCTTCGGCTCTCCATTGGAATATCTGGACAACAATCGGCGCAGTTTCAGGGTCGATCAGAAGATGGTTCTTGTTCTCAGGGTCTTTACGATAACCATAAGGTGCATAGTTTCCGATATAATCCCCGCGCTCCATCTTCGCTTGAAGGGCTGTTGTGACCTTGCGCGAGATGTCCTTCGCATAAAAATCATTGACGATGTTCGACAAGGAAGCGGACAAATGCCCTTCGCTCGTTACCGTTGCAGTGTCAAAGGAGTCATTGACGGAGATAAAGCGCAAATCGAAGAACGGGCAGACCTTTTCAATGAACTGAGAGGTTTCAATATAGTTTCTGCCGAGACGGGATAAGTCCTTCACCACGATGCAATCTACAATGCCCATCTTGACGGCTTCCATCATCCGGTTAAACTCTGGACGGAGAAAATCGGTTCCGGTATAGCCGTTGTCAACGAACAGCGCCGTCTTCTCAAGATACGAGCGTGACGCAACATAGTCTTCAAGGAGCGTGGTCTGGTTATCAATCGAGTCCGAACCTTTACCGTTATCCTCGACGGAGAGGCGGACATAAAGAGCGGTTTTCCAGCGGCGGATAGGAGTATCAACTGCTGGGGTAGGGAGATTTTGCTTTTTCCGCGATACTCGTGCCATTAGACCACCTTCCTTTCAAAGCGAATGACTTTATTCGCGTCCTCCTTTTCCTGACGTTCGCGCAGGAACTCAACGATAGATGCAAAGCGGTCGCAGTGCATGAGACCGACATCAATGTCTTTATTCTCTCGAATGTGAATATAGTCGATTAAGTTGACCACGGTGCTTCGAGTGAGTTCCTTGATATTTGCGTATTTTCTGAATTGCTCAAGCCAGCTTTGTTGTTCTGCCAGACCTCCCATCACGCTGTTTCGCTCACTGGTGAGCCGCATAATGGTGTCGCTTGCCTCCTTGATCTGCTGGTCGAACTGAGCTGTAAAGGCTTTGTATTCCTCACGGCTGATAAAATCGCTCTTGAAGTCTTCATAAGCACCGGTTTTCAAGCGGCGGTTCTTATCAATGATTTCTTCCTGAAACGAAATTTTTGCTTTGATCTTCTCAATCTCGCGGTTTTCCCAAGCCATATCGTCAATCCGCTTCAACGCATCTGCCATATTCATAGCGGCGTCAATATGTCCTTGAACGACAGCGAGAACGGTATCATATACAACAGATTCTTTGATGCTGTGAGACGAACAGAAGGTCTTGTCGCTCTTGTTGCCACCGCAGATGAAATAGGCATATTCCTTATCTCCGCAGCGTGATACTCTGCGTACCATCGGGCTTCCGCAGTCAGCACAATAAATTTTCCCGGAAAACGGATGGACGCCGGTTGCACCGGACGGGCTTCTTGTATCATCCAGCATGAGCTTCTGAACAAGATCGAATTGAGCATGGGCAATGATAGGCTCATGGGCATTTTCTGTCCGCGCCCACTCGCTTTGCGGCTTCACTACGGTCTTTTTAACCTTGTGGTTTGGAGACGTGGTTTTGCCTTGCACCAGTGTTCCGGTATAAACCTCGTTCTTGAGAATGCGATATATCGCAACGGCGCTCCACAGAGCAACCTTCTTCGTCTGGAAACAGGTGCGCTGCTTTGAGCCATTCGCTTTCTTGTATTCAATCGGAGAAGGGACATTGGCGTCATTAAGCCGGTCTGCGATCTGAGCCGGAGACAGCCCTTCTATCTTCCACTTGAAAATATCCTGCACAACCGGCGCAGCAACCGGGTCAATCACCAACTGGTTCTTGTTGTCCGGTGATCTCAGATACCCGAAAACCACACGAGAGCCGACAAACTGTCCATTCCGTCGCTTTGCATCAAGGTTTGATCTGACTTTGATGGAGATGTCACGGCAATAGGAATCGTTCATCAGGTTCTTGAACGGAAGGACAAGCTCGTTGTCTGCCGCTCCGGGCTGTGCGCTGTCATAGTTGTCGTTGATTGCAATAAAGCGAATACCGAGGCGGGGGAATATCTTCTGGATGTAGTCACCAGCCTCAATATACTCACGACCAAAACGCGAAAGGTCTTTCACCACGATGCAGTCAACTAAGCCAGCGCGGACAGCCTCCATCATTCTGTTGAAGTCAGGACGCTCAAAGTTTGCGCCGGTAAAGCCGTCATCGCAGTATTCTTTTACTACGGTAATCTCCGGGTGCTTCTTGAGGTATTCCTTAATGAGCATTCTCTGGTTTGAAATGCTGTCACTCTCAAGTTTTTCGCCGGAAATAGAAAAGTCGCCATCTTCCTTTGATAATCTCAGGTAGATGGCGGCTTTATAATCTTTATCCAAAGATAATTTCAGCATAAAACGCCACTCCTTACTTTATTCCGGTCTGATAACCCGAAAACTAAAGTAGCAGTGGTGTTTCGCTGATTTTGTCCATGCTTATTATAGCACAGTCCAAAGCAATTATCCAGCCTTTTCAGATTTGTTCACAAAAAAGATTCTTTTGGGGTTATCCGACGGCTTTCTCACATACTTGCAAGCAGATTTACGAAATTGTCATTGATCGTAGCCTGAGTATTTGCGTAGGAAACCCTAACTACCGTGTTGCCGACCTTAAACATATAGGGATTTTTGATCTGCTCCACATAGGATTTCATCCGATCTTCTACCGACATGGAACGGTCAATTTTGACGTCCCGAATATCCACCAAGGAGTCGAGAAGTTCTTTTCTGCTTCTCTCATTCTCCATAACATCACCGCCTTTTCACGAGTATTCTTGCCCAATATTTACCTTCTTATGCGTTAAGCCGCGAGAACACTTTATCAGCAAATTGATAGGCAGCGGTCATGAGGATCGCTGCCCATAGTATTCACTGATAAGTCCTTTCGGACGTTTTCACAGTGTTCTACTTCCGGCATATTTGCAGCTCGCGCCCCTGCCGAATAGGGAATGCTGCGGACTACCAATGGTCAATCGGTATCATGGG
>ULUC01028158.1_pt1 | contig 26374 bp, 21 predicted proteins | sample 1958151 | NCBI WGS metagenome assembly ULUC01 (sample SAMEA4835750, study PRJEB28245) | human gut metagenome | biome: gut microbiome; material: fecal sample | place: Denmark | collected 2008
TACGCTGGACGAAACCGAAAACCGCATGCTCATCATCACCGGCCCCAACATGGCGGGCAAATCTACCTACATGCGCCAGAATGCGCTGATTGCCCTGATGGCGCAGATCGGCAGCTTGTTTCCGGCACCCAGCTGCCATGTCGGTGTGGTGGATGCTATCTTTACCCGCGTGGGCGCATCGGATGACCTTGCCGCCGGTCAGTCCACCTTCATGGTGGAAATGACCGAAGTGGCCGAAATTTTGCAGCGGGCCACCAAAAGCAGCCTGGTCATTCTGGATGAGATCGGCCGTGGCACATCCACCTTTGACGGCATGAGCATTGCCCGCGCCGTGGTGGAGTATATCTGCGATAACATCGGCTGCAAAACCTTGTTCGCTACCCATTACCATGAGCTGACCAGCATGGACCAGGATGTGGACGGCATTAAAAACTATAACATCGCCGTCAAAAAGCGCGGGGAGGATATCACCTTCCTGCGGCGCATTGTGCAGGGCCCGGCGGATGACAGTTATGGCATTGAAGTCGCCAAACTGGCCGGTCTGCCGGAGGCCGTGATCAAGCGTGCACACGCCGTGCTGCGCCAGCTGGAAGCCACAGCTCCCGGCGCCAACAAGGCCATGCAGCTGGATTTTGAAACAGTGGAAGCCTATAACAACCCCGCCGTGCCCAGCGAGGTTGTGGACAAGCTGAACAGCCTGGATATTGAGACCCTGACCCCCATCGAAGCGCTGAACTTCTTGTATGAACTGAAACAGGCGCTGAAGTAAATACATTGTTCAAACGCTAAGGCAATACCGCATAATTCTAAGTGCCGATACGGCGAGCGAGGTGCGGCAGCTGCTAAGCCAAAAGCGCAGATAATACTGGATGCTGCAAAGGTGAGCGCCGCCAGTGGCGGAAACAGCGAACCGAAGCAGGGGCAGCGGTCGCAGAGTGCGAGGGGCTTTTGCCCCCGAAGCACGATGCGGGTACCGCAACCCGACATTATCGAGCATTTTGGCAACGCAGATGCCGTGCCGCAGCCGCCGGAGCGGTGCTTGAGCCGTTAGGCGGGAATTGTGCGGTATTGCCCTAAACTTTAAGCAGAAAAACACCCCCTGACCTAGAAAGAGGTACCCCATGGCAGAAATTCGCGTACTGGATAAGCATACCGCTGAACTGATCGCCGCAGGCGAGGTGGTGGAGCGGCCTGCTTCGGTTGCAAAGGAACTGCTGGAAAACTCCATCGACGCCGGTGCAACGCAGATCACGCTCTCCATCGTGCGCGGCGGCATTCAACAGCTGCAAATTGCGGATAACGGCAGCGGCATTGAGGCAGAGTATATCGATAAAGCCTTTGTGCGCCACGCAACCAGCAAAATCGCCAGTGCCGAGGATCTGGGCCACATCCACACCCTTGGCTTCCGCGGCGAAGCGCTTGCTTCCATCGCCAGCGTGGCCAGGGTAGAGGTGCTGACCCGCACCGAAGCGGACGAATACGCCTGCTGCTATCGCATTGAGGGCGGCGAGCCCCAGGGCATGGAGCCCGGCGCCCGCCCGCGCGGCACCACCGTAACGGTGAACGATCTGTTCTATAATACGCCCGCCCGCATGAAGTTCCTGAAAAAGGACGTCAGTGAGGGAACTTTTGTGGCAGATATCGTTCTGCATGAAGCGTTGTCCCACCCGGAAATTGCATTCCGCTTTCTGCGGGACGGCAAGCAGCAGTTCATGACCCCCGGTGACGGCCAGCTGCGCAGTGCTGCCTATGCGGTGCTGGGGCGGGAGTTTGCCCGCGACCTGCTGCCGCTGGATGGCGATGGCGGCGTTTATAAAGTGACTGGCCTTGTCACCCCGCCGCGCGCCTGCCGGGCGTCTCGCAGTGCGCAGCATTTTTACGTCAATGGCCGCTATGTCAAAAACCGCACCATGATGGCTGCGCTGGAAAACGCTTACAAGGGTACCCTGATGCAGGGCAAATACCCCGGCGCCATCCTGCGCGTTGATATGCCGGCGGACCTGGTGGACGTCAACGTACACCCCGCCAAAACCGAGATCCGTTTTGCGCGGGAAAGCGATGTGTTCGATGCGGTCTACCGCACGGTGCGCGCGGCCTTGGCTGCCCCCGGCAGCGGAGAGTGCCGCTTTGATTTGGGCCATGTGGCAAAAGAAAATCCCCAGCCTGCCCCGCAGCAGACAACGCTGCCCGGCAGTGCTCCGGTACAGTCCAACCCTCAGCGGCCTGCGGTTGCCCCGGCCCAGCCGCCGCAGCCGCAAAAGCATTTCAACACCCTTTCCGCGGCAGAGTACCGCGCATTGAATAAGCTCACGGCCCCGGTGCCTGCCCGCACGCTGCCCGGTGCCAGCGGAGTGATGGAGCTGAATTCGGTGCGGGCACCATTTAATGCACCCAGCACCCCGCAGTTTGCCGCCCCCGCGCCGCACACGGCACAGGAGGACCTGCTGGACATTCTGCCCGACCTGCCGGAACAGCAGCCCAAGGCAGAACCCGCTGTAACCACAGCCCTCGCGCAGCAGCCTGCCCCGGCCCAGCTGGAAAATATTGAATCACCGGAACTGCCGGAAGAGGAAAAATCTGCCACCGGCCTGAGCGCACTGCCCATCGCCCACAATGACCCAACTGCCCAGGCGGACATCCCGCCGGAGCAGACGACCTTTGCCCCGGCACCCGCCAGCCTGCCGCTGCGCGTGGTGGGGGAGGTATTCAAAACCTACATCATCACCGAGCGCAACAATGAGCTTTGTCTGATTGATAAGCATGCCGCACATGAGCGCATCCTGTTTGAGCAGCTCGCCAAGGATTACGGCAGCGTGCCGTCTCAGATGCTGCTTGTCCCCGTGCAGGTCAACCTTTCCGCCGAGGAAAAGCAGGCCCTGCTGGCCCACCAGGAACTTTTGCAGAACAGCGGTGTGGAAGTGGATGATTACGGCGGCTTTACCGTTGTGGTGCGTGCCGTTCCCGCGGATGTGCCGGTGGACGATGTGGGGGATATGGTGCTGGAACTGGCCAACCATTTGCTGAACGGCGGCCGCGATGCCCTGCGGGAGAAAACCGAGTGGGTACTGCATTCCATTGCCTGCCGCGCCGCCATTAAAGCGGGGGACAGGACCACCACCGATGAAATGCTGGCCCTGGCCCAGAAAATTATGGACGGCAGTGTGCCGCCGTTTTGTCCCCATGGCCGCCCCTGCGTGCTGAAGCTGACCCGGAAGGAGCTGGAAAAACAGTTTGGACGCCTTGTATAATGCCGTCAAGCCCCGCGTGGTTGCCATTGGCGGACCGACGGCAACTGGTAAAACCGCACTCTCGGTCGCCTTGGCCAAACGCTTTGGCGGCGAGATCATCAGTGCGGATTCCATGCAGATCTATCAGGGGCTGGATGTTGGCACTGCCAAAGTGACCCCGGAAGAAATGCAGGGGGTGCCGCACCATCTTGTCGGCTTCCTTGCGCCGGAACAGGCGTTCAGCGTGGCGGATTTTACCACCCTTGCGGGGAAAACCATCACCCAGCTGACGGCGCAGGGCAAGCTGCCGCTGGTTGTGGGCGGCACAGGGCTGTACATTACCAGCCTGCTCAACGGCATTGGCTTTACGCCGGAAAAAGTGGATCCCGCCATCCGGCAGGAACTGCAAGCCCGCCTGCAGGCGGAAGGCTCCCAGGCGCTCTATGCAGAACTTGCCGCGGTGGACCCGGGCTATGCCGCCAAGGTGCATCCCAACAACACCCCTCGGGTCATCCGTGCTTTGGAACTGTACCGTGCCACCGGCCGCAAGATGAGCGCTGAGCGCGAGGCCGCCCGTCCGGCAGAAAAACCTTACCGTTCACTCTGTCTCTGCCTGACCTGCCGCGACCGCACCCTTCTTTACCAGCGGATTGATACCCGCTGTGACCGTATGATGCAAAGCGGCATTCTGGAAGAGGCCAAACTGGTGTATGACCACCGCGATACCTACCGCACCGCGGCGCAGGCCATCGGCTACAAAGAGTTCTTCCCGTATTTTGAGGGAACAGCAGACCTGGAAAGCTGCCTTGCGCACCTCAAGCAGGCTTCCCGCAATTATGCCAAGCGTCAGCTGACCTGGTTCCGCCGCCAGACGGACGCTGTGTGGCTTTACCTGGAAGACGGAAACCTGGAACAGCAGGCGGCAGAACAGGCCGAAGCGTTCCTGGCGGAAAACAACGCTTGAAATGCAGTAACAATATCGCTATATATAAAAGATAAGGCAATACCGCATAATTCTAAGTGCCGATACGGCGAGCGAGGTGCGGCAGATGCTAAGCCAAAAGCGCAGATAATACTGGATGCTGCAAAGGTGAGCGCCGCCAGTGGCGGAAACAGCGAACCGAAGCAGGGGCAGCGGTCGCAGAGTGCGAGGGGCTTTTGCCCCCGAAGCACGATGCGGGTACCGCAACCCGACATTATCGAGCATTTTGGCAACGCAGATGCCGTGCCGCAGCCGCCGGAGCGGTGCTTAAGCCGTAAGACGGGAATTATGCGGTGTTGCCATAAAACCAAGGGGGGATACCCAATGCATGAACAGAATGAAAGCCAGCCCAAAGCATTCATAAAAATTCTTTTTGCCCTGTTTACGGCGCTGCTGGTTGTGGTGCTTGGGTATCTCTGTATCCAGATTTACACGATCTTCCACCGAACTTACAAAACCGAAACCGCCATTGCCTACACCATGTCGGATAACATCACGCTGAAAGGCGTGGCAGTGTTCCAGGCAGTGGATGTGCCTGGCAGCGGCAACCTGGGATATGTGGTGCAGGATGGTGAGCGCGTCAGCGCGGGCACCATTCTGGCGGAACAGTATACGGATGATTCCCAGGGAGCAATGCGGGAACGGCTGGACCGGTTGGATCGTGCAATTTTGCTGCTGACAAAGTCGGAAAATTCCTCCGGCAGCGATCTTTCGGTTCTGACCACCCAGACGCGCACGGCGCTGTATAACCTGCTGGACCAGATCGACACAGCATCTTACGGCGCAATTCAGGATGCTGCGGAAGATTTTTTGCTGGCGCAAAATAAACTGCAGATCAGCACCGGCCAGGCGGCGGGCTTTGGCGAGGTGCTGGCCAGCCTGCAGGCCGAGCGGGACGGCATTGCTGCCCAGCTGAACGGCCTGCAGACGATCGAAGCGGATACCAACGGGTATTTTGTCTCATCCGAAAGCGCCGCCCCGGTGGTGCGGGATCCCACGGAGCTGGATGCCATGAGCCCGGCTGATCTGCAAAAGATGATCAACGCAGGGGAAACTCCGTCCAATGCCGACCTTGCCGGGCATATTGTAACCGGGTTTTCCTGGCGGTTTTATGCCGTGTGTTCGGCAGACCTTGCCGGGCGGTTGAACGGCCTGTCCCGCGTGAGCATCAGCGTTCCGGGCAAACAGGAAGAGCCTTTGGCTGCCACCGTGGTGGATGTGACCACCGACGAAGAAACCGGCCTTGCCAAAGTGGCGCTGGAATGCCGCAGCATCAATGCTCAGGTGCTCTGCCTGAATTATGAGGAAGCCGAAATCAGCCTGCACACCTACCAGGGCATCCGCATTGACCGCAGGGCCCTGCATATCGTGAACGGCCAGCGCGGCGTATATGTCAAATACGGCGATTTGCAGCGCTTCCGCCGCATTACCATTTTATATGAGGACGATACCTACATCCTTGTACCGGAAGGCGGCAAAGTGGGGGAGGATAACGAGCTGCGCCTGTACGATGAGGTGATCGTGGAAGGCAGCAACCTGCAGGACGGCAAGCTGCTGTAAGGACAGAAAACGGGCGTTTTGCCCCACATTCTGTTATATTTGTATTGACAACGAAGCAAAAATGGAAGATAATAAATACTGTATAGTTGTGACAAAAGCCGATCGGGGCTTTTTTTGTGCAATTTATACAACTAAGCAAACGTAAGGAGTAACTGCCATGTCCATGATAGATGGTTTGAGAAACGTCCTCGGAATCAACCAGGATCCCGAAGCAGATTCCTATGTGGATGATAACGAAGAGGATGATATCTTCCCTGGCGGTGGTCAGGGCGGTTCGCCAGCCCCGGAAGAAGCCTACCCCACGCAGGAAACTGCTAAGCAGCACAGCAACAAGGTGGTCAACATCAATGCTACCACCCAGCTGCAGGTTGTACTGGTCAAGCCGGAACGTTTTGACGATGCTGCTGCCATTGCAGACCAGCTGAACGCAAAGCGCACCGTTGTGCTGAACCTTGAATCCACCAACAAAGAAGTCTCCCGCCGTTTGATTGACTTTTTGTCCGGCGTGGCTTACGCCAATAACGGCCAGATCAAGCGTGTAGCAACCAGTACATTCATCATTACCCCGTATAACGTTGATATTATGGGCGACCTGCTGGACGAGCTGGAGAACAATGGCGTCTTCTTCTGATACAAGGACCCGCGGCTTTGTGCCGCCGCAGAACGAGGATGAACGCTTTTTGATGCGCCGGGTGGAAGAACTCTGCCGTACCGCCATGCAGCGTGGCATCCCGCGGGCAACGGGCTTCCTTTCGGATCGCGAACAGGCCCTTGCACAGGCCGCGCTCAACCGTGAGGGCTGCGATTTTGCCCGCTTTCAGGGCGGCTGGCCGGATGCGGAACGCAAAGTGCTCTGCATTGAACCACCGGATTCCTGGCCGGAAGAGCCAGTTGCGGTGCTGCATTTCACAGCGCCGCAGCAGGGCGGCAGCGCCGTGCCGGGCCACCGTGACTATCTGGGGGCAATCCTGGGTCTTGGCTTGGATCGTGCCTGTTTGGGGGATATCCTGCCGGATCCGGCCGATGCCCGCAGTGTGTATGCCTTTGTGCTGGAAGATAAGGCGGATTTTATTGCTTCCAACCTGACGGAAGCTGGCCGCAGCCCGGTGCATGTCGAGCGCTGCGATGCCGTGCCGGAAGAAGTCCTGCGCGGGCCGGAACGCCAGACGCAGGATGCAACGGTGCCATCTTTGCGGGCAGATACCGTATTGGCAGCCATGATGCACACCTCCCGCTCCATTGCGGCGCAGGCAATCCAAAGCGGCAGGGTGGAAGTGAACCACGTTCCGCTGCGCACCGCCCATGAGGATGTGTTTGAAAGCGATATCTTCACCGTGCGGGGCGTTGGGCGCTACCGTCTGGTGGCAATCGGCGGCAAAAGCCGCAAGGACCGCATCTTTATCACGTTTTATCAGTATTGAACATAAAACCTGAATGTGAAACCCATGGGCCGGGGCAGCCCGGCAGCCGTGCCGAACGGTAAAATTTCGGATACCATTCCGGGTGTGTGCCACCCGAAACAGGAGGAATTTGGATGATTGCTTCGGATGATGTGCGCCGCGTGACCTTTGACCGTGCCATGCGCGGTTATCGTTGTGAGGACGTAGACGATTACCTCAAACAGGTTGCGGACAGCATCGACAGCCTGGCCGCAGAAAATGATGACCTGCAGAAAAAGCTGGTCATACTGGCCCAGCGCATTGACCAGTACCGTGCCGACGAAGATACCCTGAGCACAACCATGATCAATGCCCAGCGCCTTGGCGAGAACGTCATCAAGGAAGCCAAGCAGAAAGCTGCCGAGATCATTCGTGCCGCCAACATTAAGGCGGAGGATCGTGAACAGCGCGCCCGCGATGAGGTGGAGCTGGCCCAGCAGGAGCTTGTGACAATAAAGCAGGAAGCGGATGCGTTCAAAAAGCGCCTGATGGACCTGTACCGCCAGCACATCGAAATGATTGCCAAAATTCCGGAGTATCACACCAACCGTGCAGAACAGCAGGCCGCGCAGCCGCAGCCGGAACCGCAGGAGGTCCCGCAGCAGCCTGCACCCCAGCCGGTAGAACAGCCTGCCCCGGCTCCGCAGCCGGAACCGGAGCCCAACCAGCCAATCCCGGAGGATGTCCCGGCTCCGCAGCCCGCAGCCCCGGAGGAAAGCTACCCGGCATATGAGGAACCGGAATATTACGAGGCTGAGCCGAAAGAACCCGCCCAGCCCGAAGAGCCGGAACCGGCTCCGGCACCTGCCCCTGGCCAGCCGCTGGACGAGGAAAAGATCGATACGGTAGAATTTGCCTTTGCCCCCAAAACAAAGCCAATCCTGCCGGACGATGATATGCCATCCGTTGCCGGGCTTTACGGCGGGGATATGCCAGAAAAGCCCGCCAAGAAATCCGGCTCCCGCAGCCGCGGCGCTTCGGCCCGCAGCACGGGCAAAAATGCCCGCAAAACCAAGAGCTCTGCCAAAGCGGAGCTTGACGCATTTGATGACATTGATTATGATGTTTGAGGTGCCGCATTTGTGCGTGCGCGTACCCCAAGCATTTTAAGACCTGCCTGAACGGTGCAGAACTGCCGGGGCAACCTGGTATACTGCGCTTTGGACAAGCCGCCATATCAGCTATAATAAGGAAATAGAGGAGAGTTGGAAACTTTGCCGCAGAATTACAATGATACCATCCATAAGATGGCTACCCCCTTTGAAATGCGTGCCGGGCTGCCGAAAAAGGAGCCTAAAATGCTGGAGGATTGGGAGAAAAACCACGTCTACGAAAAAATGATCGAACATAACGCGGATCTGCCGCGCTTTGTTCTGCATGATGGCCCTCCGTATGCCAACGGTAATATCCATATGGGTACTGCCCTGAACAAGATCATCAAGGATATCATCATCCGTGAAAAGAACATGTCGGGCTACTGTGCTCCCTATGTTCCCGGCTATGATACCCACGGTCTGCCCATTGAGCTGAAGGCTCTGTCCTCTCTGGGCGATAAAAAGGCCGGCATTTCCAAGCTGGAACTGCGCAAGATCTGCAAAGAGTTTGCTACCGAGCATATCGATGTGATGAACAGCCAGTTCGCCCGCCTAGGCGTTCAGGGCGATTTCGCCAACCCCTACCTGACCCTGCGCCCCGAATTTGAGGCACGCCAGGTGGAAATCTTTGGCGAGATGGCCAAGAAAGGCTATATCTATAAGGGCATGAAAGCCGTTTACTGGTGCCCGGAGGATCGTACTGCTCTGGCAGAAGCCGAAATCGAGTATGCCGAGGACGAGTGCGATTCTATCTATGTCCGCTTTAAGCTCACCGATGACCCCAACGGTGTTCTGGCCAAGTACGGTATCCCTCTGGACAAGGCATGGATCGTGATCTGGACCACCACCACCTGGACCCTGCCCGCCAACGTGGCAACCTGCCTGAACCCCAGCCTGGAGTATGCCTTCGTCAAAATCGGCGATGAATATCACCTGATGGCTGCCGGTCTGGTGGAATCCACCATGAAAGCCTGCCATATCGAGGATTACGAGGTTCTGGAGCCCCGCGTTCTCGGCTCTGAATTTGAGCTGATGCAGTATCAGCACCCCTTCCTGGACCGCAAGGGCCTGGTTATCCTGGGTGACCACGTTACCCTGGAAGGCGGCACCGGCTGCGTTCATACCGCACCTGGCCACGGTGTTGAGGACTTTGAAGTCTGCGTCAACCACTACCCGCAGGTTCCCGTTATTGTCCCCGTGGACGATGGCGGTTACCTGACCGAAGAAGCAGGCAAAGAGTTTGCAGGCCTTAAGGTCTGGGCTGCCAACAAAGTTATTCTGGAGCACATCAAGCAGTCCGGCCACCTGATGGGCGTGCAGCACATCACCCACCAGTACCCGCATTGCTGGCGCTGTCACCATCCCATCATCTTCCGTGCAACCGAACAGTGGTTCTGCTCCATTGATAAGTTCCGCGAGGAAGCCTATAAGGCCATTGACGAAGTCAAGTGGCAGCCGGCCTGGGGTCATGACCGTATGCACGGCATGGTGCGTGACCGCAGCGACTGGTGCATCAGCCGTCAGCGCGTGTGGGGTGTGCCCATCCCGGTGTTCTACTGCAAGAACTGCGGCAAGTACCACATCACCGATGCTTCCATCAAGGCTGTCAGCAACCTGTTCCGCAAGGAAGGCTCCGATGCCTGGTATAAGTACGATGCCAACGAGATCATGCCCAAGACTGAGGTCTGCGAATGCGGCGCTTCTGACTGGGAAAAGGATCCCGATATCATGGATGTCTGGTTCGACTCTGGCTCTACCTGGAGCGCAGTCTGCCGCGAACGTCCCGAACTGAACTGGCCCGCTGACCTGTATATGGAAGGCGCCGACCAGTTCCGCGGCTGGTTCCAGTCCAGCCTGCTGACCAGCGTTGCCACCCAGGGCGTTGCCCCGTACAAAGGCGTTCTGTGCCATGGCTGGGTCGTTGATGAGCAGGGCAAGCAGATGCACAAATCTGCCGGCAACGGTGTGGAGCCGTCCGAAATCATCCGCGATTACGGCGCTGACATCGTTCGTCTGTGGGTTGCTTCCAGCGATTACACCGTTGATGTGCGCGCAGGCAAGAATATCTTCAAGCAGCTGTCCGAAGCATACCGCAAGATGCGCAACACCGCCCGCTTTATGCTGGGCAACATTGGCGATTTCAACCCTGCCACGGATATGGTTGCCGAGGATCAGCTGTTCGAAATCGACCGCTGGGCACTCAAGAGCTGCAACAGCCTGACCGCCAATGTGCGTGCCGCTTACGATAATTACGATTTCTCCCGCGCTTACCACGCAATCTACAACTTCTGCGTCATTGATATGTCCAACTTCTATATGGACGTCATCAAGGACCGCCTGTACTGCGCGGACGAGCACGCACGCCGCTGCGCCCAGACTGCGCTGTACCGCATTCTGGTTGACTTCACCAAGCTGGTTGCCCCCATCCTGTGCTTCACCGCCCAGGAAATCTGGAGCTATATCCCGAAGCTGGAAGGCATGCAGGAGTATGTCTGCTGGGAGCGTATGCCGGAAGCCAAGAGCGATGAGGATGCCGCTTTTGACGCCAAGTGGGCCAAGATCATTGCTGTGCGTGACGATGTAAAGAAGGTTCTAGAGCAGGCCCGTGCCGATAAGACCATCGGTTCCTCTCTGGAAGCTGCCGTTACCCTGTACTGCAGCGATGAAATGTATGACTTCCTGAACGCCATCCCGATGGATGAGCTGGCCGATCTGATGATCGTTTCCCATGTGGATCTGGTCAAGGGCGAAGGTGGCGTGAAGGGTCTGACCGAGGGCCTGGGCATGAGCGTTGCCCATGCTGCCGGCAACAAGTGCCTGCGCTGCTGGAAGTTCGACACAGCTGTTGGCGAAGACGGCCTGTGCCCGCGCTGTGCGAAAGTTCTTGGTTAATTTCAAATAAAGGGCTATGCCGCATGATGTTAAGCGCTGTTCCAGTGCTTAAGCCTGCAAAACAGGAACTGTGCGGTATTGCCATAGTATGATTTACAGCGGTGCTTTTGCGCTTTTATCAAGCCTTTGCACCGCTGTTTTTGTCAGGGCATTTTGCAGCGCTGCATTGGCCCGGACAACGGAGGCGTTTATGCTGGTTGGCATTTTATCCATTCTTGCTGCGGCAGGCCTGACGCTGGTTGACCAGCTGATCAAACTTTGGGCCACCGTGGAACTGCTGCCGGTTGGCAGCAAACCCTTTATCCCGCATGTGCTGGAATTTTATTACCTGCTCAATGATGGTATGTCGTTTTCCATGCTCAGCGGCAAGCGCACGCTGCTGGTGATCGTTACCGGGGTGATGCTGGCTGTGCTGGCCGGTATGCTGCTTTTGCGCAAAATGCCGCGTTTGGAGCGTGCTGCTTGGATTTTGGTCGTGGGCGGCGGTGTTGGCAACCTGATCGACCGTATCCGCACCGGCGTGGTGGTGGATTACCTGAACTGCCTGTTCATCAATTTCCCGGTGTTCAATTTTGCGGATGTCTGCATCTGTGTCGGCGTGGGCCTGCTGGTCCTCAGCCTGCTGCTGGATATGCGCCGCGAACAAAAAGCAAAACAGCAAAAGGGGAGTGCGCCCACAGATGGAACAGCGTGAACTGACCCTTGCGCCGGAAAGCGTTGGCCTGCGGCTGGACCGCTGGCTGGCGGAACAGTGCCCGGATCTTTCCCGCAGCCAGCTGCAAAACCTGATCGAAGCGGGCAGTGTGACCTGCAACGGCAGCCCCTTGAACAAAAAGGATAAGCTGAAAGCCGGGCAGACGATTCTGCTCACCCTGCCGGACCCGCAGCCCATCGAAGCCCAGCCCCAGAACATTCCGCTGGACATTGTGTATGAGGATGACAGCCTGCTGGTGGTCAACAAGCCCAAAGGCATGGTGGTGCACCCTGCGCCCGGCAACCCGGACGGCACCATGGTCAATGCACTGCTGTGGCACTGTGCGGGGCGGCTGTCCGGCATCGGCGGGGCCATCCGCCCCGGCATTGTGCATCGCATTGATAAGGATACCAGCGGCCTTTTGGTCGTTGCAAAAACGGACGCCGCCCACCAGGCACTGACCGAACAGATGAGTGTGCATTCTATCCATCGGGTGTACCACGCTGTGGTGTATGGCAACCTGAAAGAGGATGCCGGCTTTGTGGAAGCCCCCATCGGCCGCGACCCTAAGGATCGCAAAAAGATGGCCGTGACCCAGCAGAACTCCAAATATGCCTACACCGGCTGGCAGGTGCTGGAACGGTTCGGCAACTTTACTTACATTGCATGCAAGCTTAAAACAGGCCGCACCCATCAAATTCGGGTGCATATGGCGTCCATTGGCCACCCGCTGGCTGGGGATGCCGTGTATGGGCCAAAAAATTGTATCCGCAGCCTGAACGGTCAGTGCCTGCACGCTAAGGAGCTTGGCTTTGTGCACCCCGCCACCGGGGAATGGATGCAGTTTGATAGCTCACTGCCTGACTGGTTTCAGGACTACTTAAGCCGTCTGAGAAAGGAAAGCCGCCATGGAGCGTTTGAGTGATTATCTGGTTTTTTGTGATATGGATAACACCCTGCTGACTGCAAAGGAGGGCATTCCCGCCTGCAACCGCAGCGTCATCCGGTTGTTTACCGCCATGGGTGGGCGCTTTACCGTCGCATCCGGCCGTCCGCCGGAGTCGATCCGCGCGGCGCTGGGCGATATCGAGCTTTCGCTGCCAGCAATCTCCTGCAATGGTTCGCTGCTGTATGATTTCCAGACCAACCGTGTGCTGCGTCGCTCCTGCCTGAATCAGGAACAGGCCGCTGCCGCCATTGCCGATATGCTGCAAAAATTCCCGAAGATTGGTGTAGAGGTCATGGCCGGTGCGGGGGAGATGTATGTTGTTCACGCCAGCAGCTATACCCACGCCCACCAGGTGGATGAACACATGGAAAGCGTGGCCTGCCCGCTGGAAAATGTGCCGGATGGCTGGCTGAAGGTGGTGTTTGCCGGGGATCCGGAAACGATCCGCAAAGCGGGACAGTACGCCAAAACGCGGTACTTTGGCCGGGATAATTACTTTTTGCCTACCAACCAGATCTACTTGGAAATTATGCCTTCCGGCATCAGCAAAGCAGCCGGAATGGAAGAGCTTTGCCATATCCTGAACGAGAACATCAAAAAAACCATCGTGATCGGTGACTATTATAATGATCTCGAAATCATGAAAAAAGCGGGCTATTCCGTGGCTGTGGCCAATGCGCCGTCCGAAGTAAAAGCAGCGGCCAACGAAGTGACCAACTGCGACTGCACCGGCGGCGCGGTGGGCGAGTTCCTTTACAAGCTGATCAGCAAGGTGGAGGGCGTATGAAACACAGGGAAAGTGAGCAGACACAGCTGAGAGTCAGCCGTTTACTGAACCGTGACAGTGTGATGCTGCATGCCGAGATGCCCAGTGTGCAGACGGCGCTGGAAACCTTGGTGGAACTTCAGGAGAGCAACGGCGTGATCACCAACGGTACTGCCTACTATAAAGCCGTGTGTGAGCGTGAACGCGCGGGCGGCACCACCGCCATTGGGGAAGGGCTTGCCATCCCGCATGCCTGCAATGCGGGCGTTGCCTCGCTTGGGCTGGCCGCGCTGACCCTTACCCGCGGGTTGGACTGGGGTGCAGCGGACGGCAAGCTGGTGGATATGATCTTTATGGTTGCGGTTCCGCCGGACCGCCAGAGCGACCACATGTTGATTTTGGCTCGCCTTGTCAACCTGCTCAGCGACCACCGCCTGACGGAAAAACTGCGTATGGCGGATACGCGAGAGGCGTTTATCCGCATCCTGAACCAGACCGAAGCGGCAATCTTTGCATAAATGAGGCCGAAACGGCAAGGAACACAAAAGCAATCCAGCACCCGATTGCTGAAACAGAGAAAAATATCATTTTATAAGTCTTATTGATACTGCACACCCTGTGCGAATGCCCCAAAGGCAGAACGCAGGGTGTGCTTTTTTGTTAAAATTGTGCAAAATGTGGAAATTTAGTGCTCTAAAGCGCCGTGATTTGGCGGATTGTATCTTGCAGGGGAATACGATTGATGCTATACTTTAAATCACTAAATCGCTTTTCGGAGAGGACACCCACCCAAGGCTATGCAGCATAGTGGATGCCGGTGAGCGATGCATAGATTTGGGAGGAAGATACCATGAAAAAAGCACTTTCTATTTTCACAGCCGGCTGCCTGGCTGTTTCCCTTGCTGCCTGTGGCAGCACTGCAGCAAGCTCTGCTGCATCGGCCGCGGACAGCACCGCTTCTTCTGCCGCAGAATCCACCGCCGCTTCCGATACCGCCGCTGCTGACGGCCAGACCTACAAGGTCGGCATCTGCCAGCTGGTGCAGCACGTTGCTTTGGACGCTGCAACCCAGGGGTTTAAGGATGCCCTGACCGAGCAGCTCGGCGATGCCGTTACCTTTGAGGAAAAGAACGCCCAGGGCGATTCCAACACCTGCAGCACCATCATCAATGGCTTTGTTTCTGATAATGTTGACCTGATCCTGGCCAACGCAACCCCCGCCCTGCAGGCTGCACAGGCCGGCACCAACACCATCCCGGTTCTGGGCACCTCTGTTACCGAGTACGGCGTGGCACTGGGTATTGATGACTTCGATGGCCTTGTCGGCACCAATATTTCCGGCACCAGCGACCTGGCTCCTCTGGATGAGCAGGCAGGAATCATCAAGGAACTGTTCCCCGATGCAAAGACCGTTGGTCTGCTGTATTGCAGCGCCGAACCAAACAGCCAGTATCAGGTTGATACCGTAAAGGCCAGCTTGGAAGAACTGGGCTACACCTGCGAGTATTATGCATTCTCTGACTCCAACGATCTGGCCACCGTCTGCCAGAGCGCTGCCGATGCCAGCGATGTGATCTATGTTCCCACCGATAACACCGTTGCCAACAACACTGAGATCGTCAATAACATCTGCCAGCCCGCCGGTGTGCCTGTTGTTGCAGGCGAGGAAGGCATCATGAGCGGCTGTGGCGTTGCTACCCTGTCCATCAGCTACTATGACCTGGGCGTTGCTACCGGTAAGATGGCCGCCAAGATCCTGACCGGCGAAAGCAAGGTTGAGGAGATGCCCATTGAGTACGCTCCGGAGTTCACTAAGGAATACAACCCGACCATTGCCGAAGCTCTGGGCATCACCATCCCAGATGATTATGTGGCATACGAGGGCTAAACAGCCAGAACGGCCTGCTTTGATTTGATGCAGGTAACTTTAATACAAAAATCGCGGAAAAGGCTTTTCTTTCCCGCGATTTTTTGATATAATTAAAAAGACTATATCTTTTTTGAGGAGTTGACGATCTCTTGAACATTGCAACATTGTTCAATGCCATGCCGGGCGCATTGGCGCAGGGCCTGATTTGGGCCATTATGGCGATTGGCGTTTACCTTACCTTCCGCATCCTGGATGTTGCCGACCTGACGGTAGACGGCACCTTGGGCCTTGGCGGTGCGGTCTGCATCATGTGTATGACTTCCGGCATGAACGTCTGGCTGTCCCTGCTGCTGGCGTTTGGTGCTGGCCTGCTGGCTGGCCTGGTGACCGGCCTGTTCCACACGCTTATGGGCATTCCGGCCATCCTTGCCGGTATCTTGACCCAGTTGTCCCTATATTCGGTCAACCTGAAAATCATGGGAAAAGCTAATCAGGCTATCAACGTGGACAAATATGACCTGCTGGTATCCCTGCGTTATATCAAAGGCGTTCCGTTTTACCGCAATACCATCCTGATCGTGGCCGTTCTTATGGTGGTTGTTATCGCTATTTTGTACTGGTTCTTCGGCACCGAGCTTGGCTGCTCCATCCGCGCTACCGGCTGCAACGCCAACATGGCGCGGGCGCAGGGCATCAACACTAATTTCAACATTGTGCTGGGCCTGATGCTCTCCAATGGTCTGGTGGCATTCTCCGGTGCGCTGCTCAGCCAGTACCAGGGCTTTGCTGATGTCCAGATGGGCCGCGGTGCTATCGTGATCGGCCTGGCTGCCGTTGTTATCGGTGAAGCCGTGTTCAGCAAGATTTTTCGCAACTTTGCGCTCAAGCTGCTCAGCGTTGGCATCGGCAGCGTCATCTACTACATTGTTATGCAGATCTGCATCTGGTTCAAGATCGATACCGACCTGCTCAAAATGCTCAGCGCCATCGTGGTCGCCATCTTCCTTGCGGTTCCATACTGGAAAGCAAAATACTTCACCCGCGTTGCGGTAAAGAAAGGCGGCAGCAGCAATGCTTGAGATCAAAAACGTTTACAAGACTTTTAACCCCGGTACGGTCAACCAGAAGGTTGCCCTGAATGATTTGAACCTGACACTGGAGGACGGCGATTTCGTCACCGTAATCGGCGGCAACGGTGCGGGCAAGTCCACCATGCTGAATGCTGTTGCCGGTGTGTGGCCGGTGGATATGGGCAAGATCATTATTGATGGTAAGGATATCACCCGCCTGCCGGAGCACAAGCGCGCCGCTTACATTGGCCGTGTGTTCCAGGACCCCATGATGGGCACCGCCGCCACGATGCAGATTGATGAAAACCTGGCCCTGGCCGCCCGCCGCGGTGCGGGCCGCACCCTGCGCATTGGTATTACCAAAAAGGAAAATGCCGAGTACCATGAGCTGCTTAAAACCCTGGGCCTGGGCCTGGAGGACCGCATGACCAGCAAGGTCGGTCTGCTTTCCGGCGGCCAGCGCCAGGCAGTCACCCTGCTGATGGCGACCCTGAAAAAGCCCAAGCTGCTGCTGCTGGACGAGCACACCGCAGCCCTGGACCCCAAGACCGCCGCCAAGGTGCTGGAAATTTCCAACAAGATCGTGCAGGAAAACCACCTGACCACCCTGATGATCACCCATAATATGCGCGATGCCATCCGCTATGGCAACCGCCTGATCATGATGAACGAAGGCCATGTGATTTATGATGTGCGCGGCGAAGAAAAGACAAAGTTGGAAGTATCGGATCTGCTGGAGCGCTTTGAGCAGGCTGGCGGCGAAGCCAATGACCGCATGATCCTTTCCTGATAAGATTGCGTACAGGATCGGATTGGATAAGTTTTATACCATTTAACTGCCGCTGTGGGCCGGATTTTACCGGTTTGCAGCGGCTTTTTTGTCTTTTGGAGCAGGAAAGAAGGGGCAAATTATCAAATTTCCGTGAAGTCATTTTCAAACCTTGACAGTTATGATATAATACAACTGTATATTATGACGGAATTGACAGACGGCAGAGTATCGGATCGTCTGTTTTCGGTTCCGTATACACCAAAAGAGAACATAAAGAACCCAGGAAAGTTCATTGTTTTCTCTGCATGGTATGCGGCCAAGGCTCTTGAAATGGATGTAAAGCGAGTGTGCTTTACATCGGGAGAGTAGCCATAAACAACGCGGCCGCAAGCACCATGGGAAGTTATCAGGACTGTATAAAGGGAGCACCGCCTTTCCGCAGGAGGTATTTTGGATGCAGCGTTACGACGCCGTTTTATTTGATGTTGATGGAACATTGATCCATTCCCGGCCGGGCATTTTTAACTGCTTTGCCTATGCGTTCCGCAAAATGGGCCTTGACCCGGATGCGATAGATTGTTCCCGCTACCTTGGCCCTCCGCTGCGCTGGAGCTTTGCCCAGCACTTTGCAACGGATGCCGAGGTGGAGCAGGCCGTGGAGTATTACCGCGTGCATTACGAGGAAGTTGGCAGCCACCAGTGCAGCCTGTTCCCCGGCGTGCGTCAGATGATGGATACCCTGAAAGATGCCGGGCTGTACATGGCAACGGCAACCTGCAAACCGGTCGAAGTTGTAACACCCATCCTGAAAGAGCAGGGGCTGTTTGACTATTTTGACCGCATTGGCGGGGCCAGCATGGACGAAAGTGTGGACAACAAGACGGATGTGATCCGCCTTGTGCTGCAGGACCCACGCCTGGCGGGCAAACGCATCCTGATGGTGGGGGACCGCCAGGATGATATGCAGGGCGCAGTCAACAACCAGCTGCCCGCTGCTGCCGTGCTGTACGGCTATGGTAGCAGGGAAGAAATGGAACCCTGGAATCCGGTGCTGCTGGCGCAAAATTGTGAAGAACTGACCCAGTATATTCTGGGCTGAACCCCGCGCGGTGCAAAGCGCTGCCGGGCACAGCCCGCCGCCGGAACCAACCCGGCCCGCGGGCGCATCCTACATAAGGAACAAAGGGAGAAACGAACATTATGAGCCGCAAAACATCCGGCAGCCGGGCATCCTTCAGCCCAACCCAGCGCAAGGCATGTGCTGTTCTGGCAGTATGTGTGCTGGCTGTCATCCTTACATTTATTGCATCCTGGGTTTTGCCGGGCAAGCTGTCGCTGGGCGGCAGCGGCCGCTATGACCCGCAGGCCTATCCGCTGGATACTTCGCTGGGGTCTGTGCTGGCCAAAACCTCTGATGCAGGCACCGATTATGTCTCCTCCACGCTGTTTGTGGGGGATCAGTTTGCCAAGTCCCTGTATGACGATAAAGTCATCACGCTGGATCAGTTTGCAGGCAAGGACGGCCTGACCGTCAGCTCATTGCTGAACGATGCCTGCGTTTACTTTGCGGGGGATTCCAGCGCCTATACCGTCCCGCAGGCGGTATCCAAAATGAAACCCCGCCGCGTGGTCATGCTGCTGGGCAGCAACGATCTGGACGGCAGCCTTTCCTATGATAATTTTGCCCGTAACTATAAGCAGGCTGTCATCGCAATTACCGGTGCGTACCAGTACTGCGATGTCATTGTCTGTGCCATTCCGCCTGTGGCAAAAAATGCATCTGATGCCGCCAAAACGCAGCTGATGATCGACCAGTTCAACCAGGAATTGGCCAAGATGTGCAATGATGAAGGCTATAAATACCTGAACTTGGCCGAAGCACTGAAAGACAGCAACAGCGGCTATGCCGAAGCAGCATATTTGAACAACAAACAGAATGGCTTCAGCACATCCGGCGCGAATGTGGTGCTGAACTACCTGCGCAATCATGCTTACGATACTGCGGATACCCGCCCCAACACGGATGATATTCCGCAGCGTACTGAGCAGGCTGGCGGCAGCGCAGCCGCCACGGAACCCACGCCTTCGGCGACCCCTACAATGTTCAAATTGCAATACTTGGTGGAAGAAGGCAAGGGCACCCTGCAGGGCAATAACCAGAGCGGCGTAACTTCCATCGAAATGGACGCAACCGAAAAGCAGACCGTGACCATTACCGCTGTGGCGGCGGACGGCTATACGTTCTATAAGTGGAGCGATGGCCTGACCACCGCTACCCGTGTGGACAGCGCGACCAAGGATATTTCCGTGACGGCAATGTTCAACGATGCCCGTGTGCAGATCAACCTGGATCAGGGCGAAAGCACCATCAAGCAGGGTGAATCCCTGACCATCAACGCCAGTGTCACCTTGGGCGGTAAGAGCTATGATAACAGCGGTGTGCAGTGGTCGGTCAACGATGACCTGATGCAGAATGGCGCCAGTTATACCTTTACGCCGAATGCCACCGGAGATTACCGCATCAAGGCCGGGCTGGAAGTCAACGGTACCTATACTTCGCAGGAACTGATGGTGCATGTGCAGGCACCGGCTACCACCGTCAGCATCACCGGTGTCAGCTCCATGCCGGCAGGCAGTACCACAACGCTGCAGGCCAACGTAAGCAATCCTTCGGGGGATACCACCTGGACCTGCGCCCAGAAGCCGCAGTGGAGTGCAACCGGCGATAACGTGCAGTTCAGCGCGGATACCGTTGGCAGCTATACCGTACGTGCTGCCAACAATGGTCAGTATGCAGAGCTTGTCATCAACGTAACGGAACCCCTTTCGGACCCCACGGTAACCCCGGAACCAAGTGATTCGGGCGATCAGTTCCCGTTCTTCCCCTTTGGCGACGGAGACTGATTGCAGTCACACAGCGCCTGCCCCCGGCATAGCATAAGCCGGGAGGTGATCACATGTTTGTCTTTGACTGCGAGGCTGGCTATCAGCCGGATAACGGCCAGAACGATGTGACCGACGGCAGTGTGGAAAACTATGATTTTGACTGGGGCCAGCCCCTTGACACAGAACCCCTTGACGATGCGCTGACGGACGCTGAACGGACGGAAGCACAGCACACGGAGTAATTGTTTTGGCGGCAGGGCAGCACCTCGGCAGATATCCGGCAAGAATAGACCGGAAAAAAGGAATAAATCTATGGCAAATTATACTTGTCTTTTACTGGATGTGGATAACACCCTGCTGGATTTTAACGCAGCGGAGCGTGCTGCGGTCGGCATTACGTTAGAGCATTACGGCATGCCCAACGGCCCCGAAGCATTGGAAACCTACCACCAGATCAACCGCCAGCTGTGGGACAGCCTTGCCAAAGGCGAGCTGAACCGCAGTAAGCTGTTTGCGGTGCGGTTTGGCCGCGTGATGCAGGCTCTTGGCACACCGGAAGCCGGCAACGCCCGCGAGATGAACGACTTTTATGAGAACGAGCTGGCCAACCATGCGGATCTGATGCCCGGTGCGCTGACCGCTCTGGAAGAACTGGGCGAAGTTGCTACCCTGGCAATCGTTTCCAACGGTGCTACCCAGGTACAGGAATCCCGCATTGCGGCATCCGGCATTGGCCGCTTTATGGATGGTGTGTATATCTCGGAAAAAGTGGGTGCGGCAAAGCCTTCGCCCAAGCTGCTGGACTATGCCATCCGGGACCTGGGGTTGACCAACCGCAGCCGTGTGCTGATGGTGGGGGACGACCTGCTGGCCGATATCAAGGGCGGTATCAACGCGGGGATCGATACCTGCTGGGTCAACTTTGCCAACGAGGAAAATAAAACCGGCATCCAGCCCAAATATACGGTGCACAGCTATGAAGAACTGTACCGCGTTGTAATGGAGCCGGAAGAACTGGAAAATGTCGGCGTGCGCAACCGTCGGCATATGAACGAGGGCTGAAACAGACCAATGGAATGTGCCGCTGCCGGGGTAAAGAACTGAGCAGCGGCACATTTTCGGGTTTGATGCGCCCTTTGGTGGAAGAGTAAAACAAACTGGCTGCTGCTTTAATGTGAATCTGAAAACAAAGAGCATGACGGATATTTCGCAAATACAAGCAGGATTTAAGGCTTTTTAATGCAAAATCCTGCTGTGTTTGTAGAAATAGACTATATTTTCGACTTTTCTGATACACCCTAGTGGCCAGGGATACGATAAGGTGTGAAATTATGCTGATCGAACTGCAGGACCTTGGCAAAAGCTTTGGCGAGCACGAGGTCTTAAAACATGTAACAGCCAGTGTGGAACGCGGCGACCGCATTGGTATTATTGGTGCAAACGGCACCGGCAAAACCACGCTCCTGCGTGTGCTGTGCGGCGAAAGCCTGCCCGATGCCGGTGACGCTGCCTTTGCGGCGGGGGCAACCTGCGGCTACCTGGAACAGACGGGTCATCTTGACCCGGAGAAAGACGTTTACGAAACCATGCGCCTTGCGTTCCAGCCTGCGCTTGACGCCATGGCGGAGCTGGAGACCCTGCAAAAGCAGCTGGCAGCTGACCTCCACAACACGGCTATTACGGATAAGATCACAGCCTGCAACGCAGTGATCGATGCCATGGATGCCTATAATATGGATACCCAGATCAAAAAGGTGCTCAACGGCATGGGCTTCCCGGCAGATACCTGGAAGAAAAAGGCCGGGGTGCTTTCCGGCGGCGAGCAGACCCGCCTGCGCTTGGCCCGCTTGCTGTTGGAACGCCCGGACATTCTGATTCTGGACGAACCCACCAACCATCTGGATCTGGAAACGATGGACTGGCTGGAAACCTATCTGAAAGCCTACCGCGGCGCAGTGCTGGTGGTCAGCCATGACCGCTACTTCCTGGATTCTGTCTGTACCCGTATCTGGGAGCTGCGCGGCAAAACCATCACCACCTACCGCGGCAACTACTCCGCCTACTTGCCCCAGCGCGAAGCAGCGGACGAGCGCCTGCAAAAACAGCATGATGCCGATGTGGAAAAGGCAGCCAAGCTGCAGGATTATATTGACCGCAACCTGGTGCGCGCTTCCACCACCAAAATGGCCCAGAGCCGCCGCAAACAGCTGGAAAAGCTGGAAATCACCGAAGCACCCCAGGCGGAAGCCTACCAGCTGAATTTCCGCTTTGAGTATGATATTGAGCCGTATGATGAGTTGGTCATCATGAAAGGCTTAACCATCCGCATTGGGGAACGCACCCTGTTGGAAGCACTGGATTATGTCGTCCACCGTGGGGACAAGCTGATTATTGCGGGCCCCAACGGCACCGGTAAATCCACCCTGCTGCAGGTATTGGACGGTAAGCGCCGCCCCTCCGGCGGTATGGTGCGGCTGGGCACTGGTGCCAAGCCCGGTATCTTTGTGCAGCAGCAGGCCCGCCGCGCAGGCCGCGTGATCGATGCCATCTGGAACCAGTACCCCCGCTTTACCGAGCTGGAAGTGCGCAGCCACCTGGCCAGGTTCGGCTACCGCGGCGAGGAAGTGTTCAAGGACTGCGCCACCCTTTCCGGCGGTGAGATGGCCCGCCTGCGCTTTGCGGAGCTGGCCCTGGAACGCCCGAACCTGATGTTTTTGGACGAGCCCACCAACCACCTGGATATCTTCATGCGCGAAACGCTGACTGATGCACTGTCTGCCTACACGGGCACCCTGCTGCTGGTCACCCATGACCGCTACCTGATGCAGACCCTCGGCTGCCCGATCCTGTACCTGGAAGATGGCAAGGCAACTTTCTACCAGAACTTCCAGAAGCTGCATGACCGCGATACTTCCAAACAGCCGGAACCCGCCAAGCAGGAGGATAAGCCCCAGAAGGCAGGCTATGGCAAGGAGCAGCGCCGCCGCCGTGCCGAGGTGCGCACCCGCCTGAAAGCGCTGGAAACCGAGATCGAAGAGCTTGGCGCCCATATTGTTGAGCTGGAAAACGAGATCAACGACCCGGAGGTTCTGCGCGACCACCTGCTTTTGCGGGATAAGTGCGATGAACTGGATGATTCCCGCTTCCACCAGCAGGAACTGTATGACGAGTGGGAAAAGCTGGCAGAGGAACAGGACCGCATGGATGCAGAAAGTGATTCCTGAAAAACGCGTTGAGCGCTGCATCTGGCACACCGGCCCGGAGGCCCTTTTTGCGGCAGATCCGGCTGCAAAAAATGAGAAACATTAAAAACAGTAATGAAACTGTAACTTGCTTTCCTGATAAAAAGCGGTATACTATTTTTGATATTGGGCTTGTGCGGCTGGGCAGGTGCGCTGCATCATCCACCGCCAGCTATTTTGCATGTGTGCCGGTGCTTTGCCGGCTGGAGTAAAACAAGCTGCACTTTTTTGCTAACCATGCGCAGCAGTAAGAAACAGGCAGGGAATACACTTTGCAGACAACGATCATCATAGCAACACATAAACCGTACTGGATACCGGAAGACCCCATGTACCTGCCGGTACAGATGGGTCATGCCATCCACCCCGGCATTGGCTACATCGGGGACGATACCGGTGAAAATATTTCAGAGCGCAACGGCAATTTCTGCGAGCTGACGGGCCTGTACTGGGCGGCCAAAAACCTGGATTCCGATTATATCGGCATCGTGCATTACCGCCGTTACTTTGCCAGCCGCCTGCACCGTTTTGAGCGCAAAAAGCGTCGGGTCATCGGCCACGAGGAACTCAACGCTATTTTGGCCACCACCAATGTTGTGCTGCCTAAAGAGCGCCACTATTTTATTGAAACCAATTATACCCAGTATATCCACGCCCACCATGAACAGGACCTGCGGGTGACCCGCGCCATCATCGAGCGCAAATGCCCGGAGTATCTGCCGGCGTATGACACCTACATGTCCAAAACGCACGGCCATCACTTCAATATGTTCGTGATGAAAAAGGAACTGCTGCAGCACTACTGCACCTGGCTGTTCGATATTTTGTTTGAGCTGGAAAAAGAGCTGGATATCAGCAGCTATTCCACCAATGATAAGCGGGTGTTCGGCTTTGTGAGCGAGCGCCTGCTGGATGCCTGGCTGATCACCAACAACATCGCCTATGAAGAGCTGGACGTTGTATATATGGAAAGCCAGCATTGGCTGCGCAAGGGGATGGCCTTTTTGAACCGCAAGTTCTTCCCCCACAAGGAGGCTCACAAATGAAACGCACGGCAGCGGTTATTGTAACGTATAACCGCAAGGCAATGCTGCAGCGCTGCCTGCGGGCTTTGTGTACCCAAACGGCCGGTGTGCCGGAACTGTGGGTGATCGATAATGCCAGCACGGACGGCACGGCTGAACTGGTGGCGCAGCTGAACCTGCCAACCATGCACTATTATAATACCGGCAAAAACCTGGGTGGTGCGGGCGGCTTTGCCTGCGGCATCCAGCAGGCAGCGTGTTCCGGGGCAGAGTATCTGTGGATTATGGATGATGACTGCCTGCCGGAACCGGATGCCCTGCAGCAGCTGCTGCTGGCGGATGCCGAACTGGACGGGCAGTACGGCTGGCTTTCCTCCCGCGCACTGGCGCCGGACGGTAAAGACCAGCCCATGAACCTGCAGCGCAGCACGCCGTACAAAGATTTGGCAAGCTTTGCCGGGCCGCGGCAGCCCGCGGTTATGGCCAGCTTTGTTTCGCTGTTTTTGCGCAGCAGCACAGTGCAGCGCTTTGGCCTGCCCATTGCAGAATTTTTTATCTGGTCGGACGATTGGGAGTATACCCGCCGTATCTCCCGCAGCATGCCGTGCTATGTAATTCCCGCCAGCCGGGTGGTGCATGCAATGCAGAACGCCACGGTTGTCAACATTGCCACCGATACCCCGGATCGCTGGCCCCGCTACCGCTACTTTTACCGCAATGATGTGGTGCTTTATCGGCGGGAGGGGCTGCGTGGCTGGCTGTGGCTGATTGCCAAAGATGCCTGGCACAGCGTTCAGGTGCTGCGCCACGGCCCGCAAAAATGTAAGAGGCTGGGCATTATCTGGCGCGGATTTTTTGCTGGAGTCAACTTTCACCCAACCGTACAGGGCTTACCCACACAGGAGCAATGAACAATACACCAAACACAAACTGCCTGACCTTGCGCCTGCTGCATGCGGCAAAGGGGTACAAAGCGGTTGCTTTTGATATTTTTGATACCTTGCTCAAGCGGGATTGCGCCCACCCGGCGGATCTGTTCGCCCTGATGGAAGTTACCCATCAGGCGGCTCTCGGCTTTGCCGGGGCGCGCGTTGCCGCAGAGGCAGAAACCCGCCAGACCCTTGGCCGCGAGGTGACGCTGGCCGAAATTTATGCACATCCTGCCTTGCGGGGTACTGACCCCGCTGCAGAGTGCGCAGCGGAACTGGCTATGATTGCCCCCAACCGATCGGTAGCCCAAGCCGCTGCGGCCTGCCATGCCCGCGGGCAAAAGGTATATGCGGTTTCGGATATGTATCTGCCTAAAGAGCAGATCGAAGCCATGCTGCAAAAATGCGGGCTGGATTTTCTGGATGGAGTGTTCGTTTCCTGCGAGTACGGGGTGCAAAAGCGCAGCGGTAAGCTGTTCAAGCTTTTTTTGCAGCAAACTGCCTTGCGCCCGGCGGAAGTCTTGTTTGTGGGGGATAGCCCCCGCGCGGATTTTGCCGGGGCAGCGCTGGCGGGTATCCGCTGCTTTTTGCTGCCGCAGCCAACCCCGCTGCCATACACCAAAACCCCGGCGGATGCCGTAGGTGGTGTCGCAATTGCCACCTTGCAAAACTGCTGCCAGAATCTAAATCCCAGTGCTGCGCTGGGGGCAGAGCTGCTTGGCCCGCTGGCGGTTGGCTTTGCCACCTGGCTGCATGGGCAGCGCGCGGCTATACCGGGGGCAAAGCTTGTATTCCTGGCGCGGGATATGTACCTGGTGCGCCAGGTGTACCAGCTGCTGTACCCAGAAGAAGAAACCTTTTACCTGAAAGCATCCCGCCAAAGCCTTTTGCCAGCCCTGCTGCAATGCCCAATGAATGAGCAGGCGTTGGCACTTTTGGCGGATACCCTGCCGCGCCAGCAGCTGACCCAGCGGCAG
>ULUC01037548.1_pt1 | contig 26303 bp, 36 predicted proteins | sample 1958151 | NCBI WGS metagenome assembly ULUC01 (sample SAMEA4835750, study PRJEB28245) | human gut metagenome | biome: gut microbiome; material: fecal sample | place: Denmark | collected 2008
TTGGAGGGATTCGAACCCCCGACCTTTTGGTTCGTAGCCAAGTTAAAATAATTTTTATAGTTTTCATAATTTTCATAGTTTTTACAAAATGCCTAAAAATAAGGGGTTGTAGACTAACCTTTTACTTTTGGATATTTTATATTTTATATATTTTTCATAGTTTTTATAAAATTTGTGAGCAAAATGTGAGCATAATTTTTAACACGGCATAATTTTTACCCCCTTTTAAATCGGGTAAATTGTAGCATAAAAAAGAAAGTGAGGTTTTATGAATAATTACGAATGCATTAAGAATGCAAGTATTGAAGAAATGGCACAATTTATAAGTTATTTTGTTCGTGAAGGCTCCAAAATCCCTTGCCATATATGTAGAGGAGATTTACATAGATGTATTGAAGAATATGAGCCAGGACTTTTTCGTATAATTAAAAAATTCGACCATACTAAATGCCCCGAGTGGCAAGAATGGTTAAGGAGCAATGATTTAAGGTTAATTGAAAGTCTAAAAGAAGATATAAAAATAATAAAAAATATAAAGGAGAAACAATGCTAACAACAATTAACTTATTAAGATAGAAAAGAGATAAATATTAGTATATTTTTTACAAATCTTCATGAAATTTTGTAAATTATATCGATTAGTAATCTCGTTCCGATACATTAGATGCTATAATTAGATAGGAGGCTTTATGGCTAAAAACCTGCCTAAAAAAAATAACGGTAGACCAACAAAATATGAAGAAAGCTTTTGCGACAAAATGCTTGAGTTTTTTGATATACCTCACACTGTTTTTGAAGAACTTACAAAATATGATAAAGAAGGGAAAGAACATATTGTAAAAATCGAAAAACCAAATGTACTCCCGACATTTGAAAAATTCGCCGTTAATATTGGCGTTCACAGAGATACACTTAATGAGTGGACTAAACAATTTGAAGAGTTTTCCGACACATATAAAAAGTGTAAGGATTTACAAAGAGATATGTTGAATGACCTCGCTATGCGCGGTTTTTATAATCCGACTTATACTATCTTTGTAGCGAAAAATATTGCTGATATGAAAGATAAGGTAGAAACAGAGACAAATTATATTCCGCCTAATATTAGAGTTAATGGAGTGAATATCTAATGGAATACAATTTACTCCCTGCACAAACAGAGTTCTTGAATATTCCGCACGATTACACGTTAGATGTTGCACTGTACCAAGGTGGATACGGCAGCGGTAAAACTTTCTCCGGTGCTTTATTAGGTATTCTGCTTGCAATGAAATATCCGGGTATTACAGGGCTTGTAGGGGCTGATACATTCCCTCTTGTCCGAGATACCACGCTTGTGACCTACTTTGAGCATCTTGATAATATGGGATTTATTCAAGGCCGAGATTATGATTTTAAGGCTGCAGAAGCTAAGATTATATTCCAAAATGGTTCACAAATATTATTCAGGCATTTTCAAGAGCCCCATAAATTAAAATCTTTAAACCTAGGCTTTGTAGAAATAGAAGAAATGTCAGACTGCTCAGAAAGTACATTTTTAATGTTATTATCTAGATTAAGACAGAGAATTAAACCCGAGTGGAGAGGGTTTAAATATCGTCTATTCGGGCATACTAATCCGGAAGCTTCAAAAGGTTGGATTTATACCCATTTCGTAGAAAAGAAAAAGCCTAATTACAGGCTTATAATCGCGCCTACTACGCAAAATACATATTTATCAAAACATTATGTAGAGAGTTTAAAAGAAGCGTACGATCCTGAATATTACAGAATGAATGTTTTAGGGGAATTTGGAAATTATACAAGTGGACTTGTTGTTAAAAATTTTACCTCTGATAATATAAAACCTGTTACATATTTACCAGATTTGCCACTGCATATTTCAACTGATTTTAACGTTGACCCGATGTGTTGGCTGCTTTGCTATGTAGTATCTAATAAAGTATTTTATTTTGATGAAATAGTTATTGAAAATACACACACTAAGCAAACTGCAGAAGAGTTTATTAGGCGTTACGGGAACCATAAAGGCAGTATTATTATAAATGGTGATGCGTCGGGGGATTATCGGAAAACGCAAAGTGAGATGTCTGATTATGTTATTATGCGCGAAACACTACGCAAGCACTTTGGAAAAGCCCCAAAGATTGAGATAAGAGGATTTAATCCTCCTATTCATAATAGGGTAGCTGCGTTTAATAGAATGGTCTGTGACGCTAAAGGTAACCGCAGAATTATTGTTGACCCTAAATGTGAGAGATTTTTATACAATATACATAATTTGAAGTACAAAACAGGCACAAGTATTATTGATGTACCAAGCCATACGCAGATTAAGAATGACAACAAGTTAAAGTTTTTAGAGCATCCATTTGATGCAGGAAGTTATATTGTTGAATATTACTTCCCAATAAATAAAGATTTAGGAGGTAATAGGTAAATGTTTAGAAAATTACTCTGCTTTTTAGGATATCACACTTGGATACACGTTTTTAGCCCTTATCATTCTGCACCGCAATTTAGATATTGCTCACATTGTAGGAGGTGCGAACGAAATCGCTATAGTTTTACAGAAGAGTGGTGGCGAATTGAAGATATAAAAGATATAAGCAGAATTGAACAATTAGAAAAAATATACAATAACTCATAAAGGAGTAATAAGTGAGCAATATACAAGCTGATATGATAGAAAATGATGTTATATCTTTTACTGTGCCGACAAGAATTTATAGATATAGAGCGGTATACTCAAAACAAGAAGAAGATATAAAAAATAGTCAATTATTTTACTGGCTAGATAAATTCAAAAATGTTTTAAAGGAGTTTATAAATGGACAACATACAAGCTAATACGATAGAAAAAGTTAAAAAACCAAAAGATCCTCAAAAAGTGGTGGATTTTGTCGTAAGTCAATGGAAAAAATTACAAGATAACCGGCAAAGTCAAATTGACCTTGCCATGAACCTGCAAAAATGGGCTTCAATGAACCAGAAGCCAATGAAGATTTATAACACAAGGCAAGAAGAAATTGACGGGTACAAAGACAATAAATTTGCTACTATTGTTGAGGTTACTACAGCGCAAATCGGCAATCAATCTTGGACTAATATGGGGCAGATGTTTGATGTGAGGAGCACAGAAACAGGTTTAATCCCTCCTAAACCAAGCGATTACTTAACAACTATTGAATATGAGCAAGAAGAAAACAGATTTTTAGAGCAATTATATAATGATGATTCTCAAAAACAGTTTATTGAAGAAGGCGAAAAGAAAGCAGAATTGCAAAAGAAAGCACTTGAGCAAGCTCTGTATAGAATGAAGGCCGATGTACAGCTTGAAAAATGTTTTAGAAACGGTGATTTATTTTGGGGGGAAAAAATATCTCAAGTCGGTTGGAAGCAAAGAACGCTTGTTCAAAAACTTTATGGAAATAAAGAAAATAAAGTAGATTATGATAATGCAGATATACAAGCTATTGACCCGTTAGCTTTTGTTTTTGATACTGTGAAATATGTTAAAGATGATGACGATGTGTTCAAAAGTATTATTAAAATACATAAACGTTTTGAAACGATTGAAAGCATAATAAACCGAAAATTTACAAATAAAGAAGGTAAACAGGTAAATCTCTATAACTTAACATCTGAAAATATTCAAGAATTAAAGAATATGGAAGATACTACATCAGACACCACAGAACCGCAGGCAGATGACCAAAAAATACAAGAGGTTAAAGTTGGTGATGCATATGCTACATATTTTGCTCATGGAGATTTTAAAATTGATGGAGTAGAATACAAAAACTATATAGCAGAAGTTTTCGCCGAAAAATTTTTAATCAGGTTTGAACCTAACCCAATTTATATTTGTCCTTTTATTATTCAAATGGATGAACAAGATCCAGATACTAAGCGCGGTATTGCAAGGATGAAAACGATTTATGATGCTTGTGTTATGCGACAAGTATATATTAATCTGAAACAGCAAAAAGACTTTTTAAACGGCAACCCGCCTACTATGATGACTAGTGAAATGAAAAAGGAATTGATTAAACCGGGTGAAACATCTTACTTGTGGAAGCCCGGAGCAATAATCGAATTAGATGATTTAAGCCCAGAAAAAGTGAGTATGCTCAAACCATTTACTTTTGATACGAAAGGTGATGTTGACAATATAACCTTTATAACAAATGAAATCTCTGATAACGGCGCAGTAAACGCTAATGCAATGGGCAATACTACTTCCGGCAGTGTGAAAGCAACTGATTTACAACTTGCAAAGCAGGGGCAGGATATTAGAACGCAACAAACACTTGATAGTATTTATAAATTCACTATCAAAAACATTGAAGCGGTTGCGCAGATTTTAGCTCTGTTTAAATCCGGTGTAGAAGTGTTTAAAGTAAAAAATAAGAATGTAGAAGAAATGATAGCAATTACTGATATTATCAGACAAGGGCAATATGAGTATCGCTATGAAGATAGAAACGCATTAATGAACAGACACGCTAAACTAGAACAAGCAATTCAGCTTATTGAAAAACTATCCAATGTTCCGGAAATGGCTCAAAAGTTTGATTATGAGGAATGTTTTAAAACGGGTATGGCATCAATCGAATATGATAACCCTGAAAAATTTCTTAAAACTGCTACAACAATAGAGGGAGTTATGGCAGAGTTTCAGAGATTGCAGCCGGAAGAACAGCAGCAAATTATGATGATGCTATTGCAGCAGGCGCAACAGAGCGTACAGAGAGTAAATCAAGACCAGAGTGTAAATGCAGTTAGAAATCCACAAATGCAAGGTCAAGTAATGGATAATCCTGTGCAAAGTGGATTGAATGAGGGAAGCCAAGAATTAGGTATTGTTTAATGTCGGTAGAAAGGGTAAAGAATGCAACTAATAGACAGACTTTTAAAAGTCAGAAATTATCAAATGAGTGAAGATTATAAATATTCTCTGATACAATATCTCGAAAAAGAAGCAGAAACTTATATAAATAAGCCTGCTAATAGCTTACTTGACGGTTATATGCTTTGTTTAAGGATTATAAGGAATATTCCTGAAAAAGTGGAAATGGAAAGAAAGTAAGAATTTCAAATAAGAAAAGGGCTGTAAATGCAACAATTAGAAATACAAAATGTTAAAATTGATGTAAAAACACTACCAATTATTTTAAAGTTAGTATATAATGGTAATGAAAAGCAGTATATCTTAAATTTGACTAAGAACAAAAAAGGGGTATACTTAAATACAAAATAATAAGAAAAAGAGCAGCAAGCGTATTATAAAAGATTAATAGCAGCAAGCGTCTTGAGGGTTAACCTTCGGCGCTTGCTTTTTTGTTTCACCTTTCTCTCTCGTGTAGCACCTAAGGCAAATCCCTCAGGTGCTTTTTTATTACGAAAGGAAAATTTATGACAGAAACAGCAGAAACATCAACACTCTCAACTACAGAGGGAGCAACACCTCAAAATGTTGTTGAAACAAATGAGACCGTAGAAAATACGACACCTCAAGAAACTACAACAGAAGAGACTGCAACCGACGGAAAGGGAACTGATGAGAAAGTTGAGCAACCAAAAGAAACTGTTAATTACGAACAACGTTACAAAGATTTGCAAGCAGAGTATACAAAAGGGCAACAGAGAATAGCAGAACTTGAAAAGCAAATCCCGCAGCAGCAACAGATTGTCAATGAACAAGGACAGATTAATCCGCTGTTTGAACAGCGTTTTAATCATGAGTTAAACAATCGTGAGTTCAGTACTTATCAAGCTTATGCAATGCAGATTGAGGATACGGAAGATAGAAACAGCGCTATAAATAAGCTAAATGAAGCTAATATTCATTATGCTAACGGAAATATAAGCGCTTATAACTCCTGTATGAATGAGGTCAAACAGTATTTTAACCCTCAGCTTGTTGAACAGATTGCAGAACAAAAAGCTATTATGAAAGCTCAAAAGGGTGAATACATTAATCAAGCAGTGTATCAACAAAGAATGACGGCAGGGGCTAATCTTGAGGCTGAACTTAAACAAAATACGGAAGTGTGGGAACTTGTTAATCCTGACAGCGAAAATTACTCTCAAGATGTATTTAATGTAGTTAAGCAGATGTTTGATAGCTTTGGAAGCATTGATACAACTGCATTAACTAATGTTATAAAGGCTATTGAAACAAACGGCGTACGAAAGTTTCGAGCTAATTTGGAAGCTCAAAAAACTGCTGAAATGAATAAACAAAAATCAGATATTCCTCTGGGTGAGGGTGTTGCTATTGGAAGCGGCAGCCCGGCAGACATAAACACTAAGGAATACTGGGATAAGTATTACAGTAAATAAAAGGAGTAACTTAATATGGCACAGACTTATAATCTTGACCAAATGATTATAACAAGCACAGCTACAAATTTTGAAAAAAATCTTAAAAATGAACTTGTTATAGGTAAAGCCGCAAAGGCTGAAATGAAAAGCGGTTTAAAAATAGGGGATGAAGTAAATATTATTATGCCTGCTGAGACTTCATTTCAAAAATGGGATGGCGGCGATTTGAACGAACCTGAAAAAATCAAATCTTCACTTGTCAAAGTTCCTGTTGACCAAGGGTATCAAGTAAACTTTGAGCTTGAAGCAAGCAAGGCGCTGCAGATTGAAGAAGCCGGAAACTCTGATAAAGCCGCAAAATTGGTAGCAGAATATTCTGATAATGCAATGTATCAGGCAAAAAATAAAGTTGACTCTTATTTAGGTTCTCTATATCCTCTGGCAGGTACAAAAGAAACAAACAGCGGTGCTGCTATTGCCTTGACTTCTGCAAGTGCAGAAAACTGCTTTAAAATTCTTGCAAATGTTAAGGCAAAAATGAGCAGATTAAACGCTTGGGAGTCCGATAGGATGTTAGCATTTTTACCGCCTGAAATGATTGCTATTATGCTCGGTATGCCGTTTGTACAATACACTGAATCTCAAGTGAAAGACAAAGCAATTGGCGAAATCTCTAAAAAAGCCGGGTTTAAAATCTTTGAGTCCAATAATGTTGGCTCAACAGAGTCCGGTGGTACAATTACTTATTACCCTCTATTTGCAGTTGAAGGTAAAACTTTTGCAGCACCAATTCAGAAATCACTGCAGCTTATCCCTTATATGAGAGATGAAAGTCTTAACAAGGCATATAAAGGAGGTTTTGTATTTGGCGGCACAGTACCTAACGCAAAACGTTTAGCAACTGCAATGGTTACTTGCACAATCAGTAATTATTCATAGTAAATAAAGGAGATTATAAAAATGGCAAGAGATAATATTACAGTAGTAGAGCCTGTTCTCGAAGCTTCAAAAAGTGCAGCTTATAAAGCTGTAACACCTACAACAATCAGTACTGCAAACAACGCAACAATCGTTGGTGCTACAGGGGTAAAAGATAATTCCTTGGTTGTAATTGTAAATGCGACTACTGCAGGAACAGTAACATTCAAAGCCGGGGTTTATCACAACGCCGTCTTAGGTGATTTGGCTGTTCCTTGCGGTACAGGGTTAACAGCTATTCAAATTGAAAACCCTTCACGTTTTCAAAAAGCTGATGGCAATATTGATGTTGATTTTACAACTGTTGCCGGAACTATTTATGCGGTAGGTAAACACGCAGGACTTGAAGCAGTAGCATAATTACTATTCTTCTTAAAAAGCCCCTTTGATTAGGGGCTTGATAAGGAGATAAAGGAGTAGAAATGGTAAAAGTTAGAAATAAAGAAACAGGCTTAGAATTTGATTTAGAGGATTTGGCTGCGGCTGAGCTTATAAGATGCAACCCTCTTACTTTTGAAATCATAAAAGCTACTAAAGAAGCTTTAAAAATGATTGATAAAGCTGAAATACCGACAGATGAGCAGAGGCTATTAGGCGAAGTTAAAGAAGTGAATTTAGAAGAAAAGTACAAAGATGTTGAAATTATTGAAGAAGCACCCAAAAGACCTAGAAGAAAGGCAAGATAATGGCTAAGACTTTTCAAGAAATACAAGAGGATATTGCGTATATTTTCAGGTCAACTATTGATCCTGACGATATGCAGCTTGAAAACCAATCAGAAGAAGAATACTTAAATGTTGCCTCTTCTTGCTATACAGAAGCTATGAGATTACTTAATGACAATAATTTTGACTTTAATATCTCAAACAGCACTATTAAGACAAGAAGTAACAGAGCAAGTTATCAAGGAGTAAACGGGCAGATTATTAAAAACGGAGTGCTGGTCGAGGGAAACACAACAGCTTTAAGGTATGACGTTAACGGTAACTTATTAAGAAGTCAAACAGGCAGACCATCTAAGTTTTGGCTTGATAATGAAGAAAATATTATTTTATACCCGACTCCTAACGCTGTTTATAATGTAACAGTTAAATTCAAGGATATGAGATATTTTCTTGATTCCGATTTAGTTCCGCAGTATGAGCCGCAACCAACTTACACTCTAAGAATGCCAGATAGGTTACAGGCTCCATTTATTGATTGGTTGAAGTATGAAACATTGGCTAACTATATCAAAAATTTATCTAAACCTAGATATCAACCAATAATTAACAAGGCTGAACAATTAAGAATGGCTTTTTTAAAGCTGGCAAACGGATATAAAGATGAAGCATATATGAGTTTATAAAAAATGACAAGTAAATTTTTATCAAATTTATTAAATACAAGATTAACTCCTGAGCAAGAAAAGCAATTCCAGGCGGATTATGCCGGATATGCAAACGCTACAGGGAATAGTCTCAATCCTGATGATGTAGAACATTATTATAATTACAGGGGGGCTTGGAAAGCAGGGCAGCTAACACCTGATAAAAATTCACATCTAACAGGCCAATTTAAAAAAATAGGTCATCCAACTTATTTTGCTAAATTTTTAACTCCAAACACACCTGATTTTATGGTAAACGCAGTAAACAGGATGTATAGCAATAATCCTTATTATACGCCTTATGAGGTGCAATAATGACACAAGCTTTTACAGATGCAGCAAGCTATATAATAAATCAATTCAAAGGTATAAGACAGATTGACGGCTTAAATGGTTTGAACGGTCAAATTTCTGCTACAACTGCAATTAATGTAGAAGCACAGCCTATTGAAGATGGCAGCGGGTATTATTTAAAAACGACTTTAGGCAATACTAAAATTGCTCAACTTGAAGGCGGATACAGGATTATTAAAGATTTTGAAACTGAACAAGATGGAACAAAATATTTTATTGCATATGCGGAAAATGAAGAGCAAGGGGCGCTATACAAGTATGATGATACCGGTTTTACACTTATTCTTAACGGGTTAGAAGTTACAGGGCAAGCAAACGGCATTACAATGAATGATACTGCATATGATGTGTTTGTGTTTACCAACGGCAAAAATTTTGAAAGTATATGTTTTGCCAAAACTCCTGTAACTGAGACTATAAATCCATTATATGATAGTGAAGTGATAGAGGGATTAACTATTGCAGAGCAAGCAGGTTCACTTGTAATTGGCGGTAATAACGGCGTTGTGAGTGCAAGCCGCAAAGGTGACATTTTTGACTGGGATTATGTAAAGCCGGCTGATGATTTAACTAAGCCGTGGTACCAAATTGTAGGCAAGCAAATTACTGCGGTAGTGCCTTATATCAACGGTTTAATGGTATTTACTAGAGATGATAGCCGTATGTTTTTAGGCAATATGTCAAATTATGAAGATGCAGAAGTACAGAGCGCTAGTCTAGGCGGTTGCTTTTCTTATGAGAGTTGGTGTATTCACGATAAATATTTATTTTTTTACGATGATAATCAAAAGAATATTTATTATTACTTACAAAGCGATATTGGGCAGAAGGTTTTAGGCGAACCTGTCGGGAATAACATACAAACATTTTTCCATAGACCTCAAAAAGTCAGCTTGATGTCATTTATCGGGGATAATAAATCAGAAATTTGGCTGAAAATAGATGATGTAACACTTATTTATAACTATTTTCAAGGTGAATTTTATCAAAGAAAGCAAAATCCGGTTAATTCCTATTGCGTTTATGATTATGAGATTTATTCTTGTGATGATAACGGTAATTTGTTTAAGGAGCGGGCTAAAAACTCTGAAAACTGTATATTTGACGGGGTTTATATTCCGGCTGTTTATGAAACTCCGTATATGGATTTTGGTAATTGCAACTATTTAAAAGAATTAGATGAAAATCCGCTTTTAACTTATGGAAAGAACTTTAATAATAACTTTAAGATCACTTTTGACAACATTAAGAAGAAAAAGCAAAAAAGAATTGATTTAGAACAAGGTGCGGATTTTATTTGGGCTGATGATAACTCTCCAGAGGAAGGCGTTTATTTATGGGATGTTGCTATATTTCCTGCTGATTTTAGCTATATCAAAGGCACAAAGAAAGCTAAAGCGCCAAATGCATTTTATTTCTTGAAGTTTATTCTAGAAACCGAAAAAGAAGGAGATGACTTTGCTATTTCGCAGGTAGAGTTGAGGATTGACAGCGTTGAAAAAGATACATTGGGATTGAAGTGATGATAGTTGATAAATGCAGAGATAAATCAGAATTTTATAACTTATATTACAACAGGGACAATGAGAGGTTACCTGCACCTGATACAATTCTTGCGCTACCTACTTATCGCTGCTTTTATGACGATGATGGGCACCTTGTAGGCTGTATTTATTTGGAAAATGAGGATGGCAAGGTTATGTTAAGCGGTTTTGCCCGGCGCAGGTCGTACTCGCAAATCCTTGAAGCAATTGAGTATATATTAAAGCTTAATCCATCACTTGACATATATTCAAGGACTACGAAGCTTACGGCGCGTTACGCATTGACTGGAGCAGGTTTTGAGAAAATAGATGATGAATTATATATAAGGAGGGCAAAAAATGGGCGGAAGTAAAAGTAAGGCACCAGAACAACCGACCACTACAACAAATATGGGGCAGTTTGGCTCTACAACTACTAGTAAAACAGGTAGCACATGGAACCCGACAGCATTTCAAACACAGTTTGTAAATAATTCACAGGATTTAATATCTAATGCTCAAAATGCATTAGTGAACCCGAGCTTAAGTGAAGCAAGGATAAATGATTTAAATAGGACTACTAATCAAGATTTTCAAAATAATTTATTAAATCCGGCACTATCAAAAGGACTTTTAAGGGGGTCTACAGCGCAAGATATTTATAGTGTTGGCCAGCAAAATTATGCTAATGCTTACCAAGATGCATTAGATGCTGAAACACAAAGACAATATCAAGCACTATCTAATGCCCTTGGCAATTATACAACGATGTATGATATCGCAAGCGGTGTTACAGGGTTGAGTAATGCATTAAATCAAGCTAATTCTAATTACGCTTTATCTGCTGCACAAATGAAATCACCGGGATTTTGGGGCTCAATGTTAAGCAGTTTGGGTAATATGGCGCAACCGTCTATTAATGTAAAAAAATCATAAGGAGAAATAAAAAATGGTATTCTTTTTAGCACCTTTATTTGGAGCGTTAGGTTCATTAGGAGCTGGAGCAGGAACAGCAGCAGCCGGAGCAGGCGCTGGATTAGCAGCTGGAGCTGGGGCCGCTGGTGCTGGATTAGGGGCAACTGCAGCCGGAACAGCAGGAGCCTTAGGAGCTGGAACAGCTGGTGGGCTTGCAGGAACAGCAGGTGCAGCAGGGGCCGGACTTGCTGGAGCAGGTGCAAGCGGATTAGGAGCTACGGGCGCGGCTATAAATGGAGCATTAACAGGTGCCGGAACAGGCGCCGCAAGCGGCTTAGGAACTACAGGGTCTGCAATAAATGGGGCGGTTACCGGAGCAGGCGCTGGGGCTGTAAATGGTCTTGGGGCTGTCGGCACAACTGCAAATAATGTAATAAACACAGGAGGTAGCACTTTTCAAAATGCTCTTACCGGAACAAAGGGGTTATATAACAATATGAAATCAGGCATAGGAAAATTGCAGGATAAATATAACAATATGTCAGACTTTCAAAAAAGATTGATATCTAATAGTTTAAACTCCGCAAGTGGAAACAATCAGCAAAGACAAACTTATATTTCTCCTAGTAATGTAAGTTTTCAAGTTCAACCAATTTCAAGGAGATATTACTAATGCCTAATTTTGATTTTATGAATAAGTTAAGGAAAAATGTATTATCAGGTAATGATTATCAATTTGTACCTTTGCAAAGGGTCGAAGGTGCTAATAGCGCTGGTTTAATGCCAGATGGTACATTAGCAAATGCACAACCGCCTGTAATAAAAGGTCTGCAATTAGATGACAGTGGAAAAATGTATGAAACAGACATTGAACCCGAAGTTAAAAGTAGTTTTGTAAAAAATCTTGTAAATAACATTGGCAATAAAATTTTAGGCACACCCGTTGGAGCAGCAAGCAATATTGAGCAAATTGGGGCTAATGAGTTTAATGCTTCTTTGAGCAAAACTCCACGACAAGGAGGTTTTCTTAATGACATTGCTAATGGGTATAGAGAAAACTATTATCAACCATTTAATATTAATAATTTAGGACAAAATAAAGGTTGGGGAACTCGTTTAGGAGAGGGATTTGGAACTTTAGGAAGATTTGTAGATAGTTCCTTAGGCAGAGGAATTTTAGCAGCTGGTTTAAGTGCAGCAACCGGCTATGGTGAACCGTTAGAAGAGCTTGCTATTGCTACAGTGGGGAGACAACGGGCAAAAACAGCAGACAGGTTATACAGAGACCAGCTTAAAGCTCAAGGGATTAACACAGATGATATTAAAGGTAATATTACCCCTGAAATTTATAGAAATATATTATACGGTCAGCAGTTACAGGATAATGCGGCTTATAGAAATATGATGTTAAATAATCAAGAAAGACAGATTGAAGCATTAAAACAGTATAGACAAGATGAGCTTAATTGGAAGAAAGCAAAAGAAGCGACTGATAATTATTATAGACAATTGGAATTTGACCTAAAAAAAGCAGAAGCAGAAGCCAAAAAAGCTAAAGAAAAAGAAAATAAAATATCCCCCCAAGAGCAGTTTACGGAACTAGTTAAATTATATGCTTTAATGCCACAAAACTATGCCGCAAAAGGCACGCAAAAAGCAACTGCATTATTGGGGGCAGGACAAACATTAACGGGTTTTGGCAACCCTGACTATATAGGATATGATTCAGTTGCAGAAGCAATGGCTACAACTTTAGCAAGAGCTGGCGGCGAAAAAGGTAATATTTCAGATAGTGATATTAAAAGATGGAAGAAAACATTACCATCTTCTACGGACACACCAGTACAAGCACAGGCCAAATTTGACGCAACTGCTAAAGTCTTAGGTTTACCATCTTTAAATATAAAAGATTATTATAAACAAAATCAACAAGTAGGCAACGATTCCTTAGGAATTGATATGGGTGCAATAGATGCAGAATTAAAAAGACGAGGTGCTTTATAATGGTAGATTATTCAAAATTATCAACAGAAGACTTAAAAAAATTGAAAAATGGAGATTATCAAGGCATTTCTACCGAGGGTTTATGGATGCTTAAAAATAATGATGTTACTTTTGAGGATGAGCAAGAACCAACATACAAGCTTGAAGGCGGTGTCAGTAAAACTGTTGACTTAACACCAAGCGGAATTGTTAACCAGCTCGGTGATACTCTTGGTACTGCGGCAGTTGCACCTATAATTGCATTACGTGATAAAACTAGTGTAAAAGAAGCGTTTAACAGAAATAAGGGACGTTACTTAGACTCTAGAAAAAATGACCCATTAGCAAAAATACAGGATTTTACAACTGATATGGCTGTCTATTCTGCGTTGCCTTTCGCAAGAGCTTTTAAAGGCGCTGGCACTTTATCGAAAGTCGGCAACTCTGCATTAACAGGATTATACCAAGGTGGATTAATCGGTGGTTTAGAGAGCCTTAAAAATAACGGCAATTTATCAGGAACCGGAACAGGTGCAGGAGTTGGAGCTACTCTGGGTGCTGGTTTTCCTATTGTAGGCAGAACTATAAAAGCAGTGACAAGTCCTAAGGTTGTAAGCGCTTTGACATCTGTACCTGAAAAATACTTAACAAGGGCTATTGAAGCAGAAAAAGCCGGAAATAGTTTGTTTCAAGGTCAATGGAACCCTGATACAGCATATCAGGGAGTCGGGAGAAAAATAAGAGAAGCAAAAGGAATGCTGCCTACAAAAGAAGCCTTTGCAGAAGAATTTAACAAGCAAGGGCAAAAAGCTGTACAAGGGTTAGAAAATCTTAAAAATAAAGCAGGGGCTGATATAAGTGAAGTACTTGAAAAACTCGGACAAGAAGAAGCTATTGATATAAATGGGTTAAAAAATGCTCTCAATACCAATATAAAATCTTATGCTAAAGGAGGAGATATTAATCCTGCATTAGAAACAGCAAGCAGAGATATAGAGCAAGTGCAAAATCTATTACAAAATGAAACAAAACCTATTGATTTGCATAACATTAAAGAAATGCTATACGACAAAGCAAATTATGAGACACAGGCCGGCACTATACGTAATGATGTTTTAAAAGGTATGGCAAATCAGGTTAATAACTTCCTGAGAACAAAAGTGCCAGAGTATCAAAAACCGAATGATGTATACAGTATGGTAAAAGACCTTGAACGAGGGTTAGGCGGATTAAATCAAAATACTGTTGCAGGAAAATTGACAAACTATGGTAATGTTAATAATACATTAAGCGGGTATGATACCAAAATAAAACAATTAAATGATTTGTTGCCTCGAGAACAGCAGTTTTTACCACGTGTAAAGGAAATTATTGCAGACCAAAACGAAATAAACAATATTCAACACCTAATAGGGGATAATTTTGTTAGAACGCCTAGAAGTTTAGAAAAGGTCTATGATTTAGAACGCTTACAAGCACTAGAAAATCTGCAAAATAAAACAGGGGTAAACATTATGGACGAGTTTAATAATGTGAGAGCTAGAGAAGCTCTTGAACAGCCTGCCCCCGGACAAGGTGGCGGCTCCGGCTCTGCTCAAGGATTTATTAATAACGTTTTAAGACCTGCGATATCTACTACTGCAACTGCGCTAGGAACATTGGGAGGTGGGTTTTATGGCGGTTTAAGTAGTGGTTTAATTTCTACGCTACTATATTCGCCTAAAATAATGGGGCAGGGTTATGTGAAAGTCGGCGGCAGTCCGTTCTTACAAAAATTATTTGCTTCACAGGGGCAGGAAGCTCCGCAATGGTTTGTACCTCTACTATACGGAGGTGCTAATGAGTAGTTTCACTGATATGTTAGTAGATAATCAAGACCAAGCGCTTATTGATAATACTTTACCAGCTCTGTTGTTAGGCGGCAGAATTGGTAAAACTGGGGTTAATTGGTTTAACGGTATAAAACCATACTTAGGGGATATTTGGGCAGGGAGAAACCTTTTATTTCATAAACCATTTAAGAAAATGACACCTGAAGAATTTGAAAATTACAACAATTTAGGAACTGATTATTATCAATATCACTTGCAGAAAAAACCGGTGAATATTAAAGGGTACGGGCAAGTAACATTTGGCAGACATAACAGAGGAAAAGATAAAACCCAAGATATGGAACAATATCCATTTTTAAGAAAAAATCTTGAGAATTCTACGTGGAGCCGAAATACAAATTATAAAAATGAGACCGATAGGAATTATGACCATTTTACAAATACATACATGGGTAATGAGTACGATTATCTCATTGAAAATATTATTAATAAAGGAAAAAAATACAAAATGATGCAAAAAATTGATAAATAAACAAGGATTCCAAACCAAGGGCAGTTGCTCCCTTGGGGGAATCCTTTTAAAGGACTTACCTCACGAGGGAAATTCAGCTCCCTCGGAATAAGTCCTATATACATTATAACACATTATACACGTTTTTCAACATAAGGAGGTTAAATGCAGAAACCGGATTTAATAGAATTTGCAGCAGGAACCAAAGCTAAGGCACAGGAAGTTAATCAGAACTTTGAAGAGTTGTTAGATTATACTTTTGGCTCAATACAAGAATTAAAAAGCTATATTGAAACACAGATTGCCAATATAAATTTAACTATTTCCAATAATATTTATACAGGAAAAATCGAAATCTTTTCTGGAAGTGCTGACGCTATTCCTACTGGCTTTTTGCTTTGTAATGGTCAAGAAGTAAGTAGAGAAACTTACAGCAATCTATTTGACGCTATAGGTACGGTTTATGGAGAAGGAAACGGCGTAAATACGTTTAATGTACCTAATCTGATTGATAAATTTGTAGAAGGTGGCAACAGCGCCGGAGAAGAAAAAGAAGCAGGATTGCCTAATATTACAGGTAGCATTAGAGCATATAATGATTATCAAGGTGTCGCAAGTGGCGTATTTTATGCTAAAGCTCTTGGTACAGTTTCAAAAGGTGGCACTACATATACTGGAGGAGATTTTCTATTTGATGCTTCTCGCTGTTCAAGCGTGTACAAAGATGGAACAAAAACGGTTCAACCTGCTTCACTAACAATGTTGTACGTAATAAAAACTTAGGAGGAAATAATGGCTTTTGAAGTCAACGAAAACGGGAATATAATCTGTGTACAAGGGGATAACGGACAATTAGCTATAAATGGCTTGCCAACAGATAAAAATTATACTGTTTATTTTGCAATACAAGATAGCAACAGAATACCAATAGGGAGTGAAGTATCTGCTCAAACAAACAGGCAGGCAACAATTGTTTTCGCAATTCCTGCAAGTTTGACAGATTTATTAAAAGTTCCGAATGGAAGGGATACGGAGGAATATTATTATGGTATAAAACTTTGTTATCCGAGTGATGGCACGGAGGATACTTTATTATTGGGAGATTCCGGCATGGGAGATATTAATACGATTACTGTATATCCTAAGAAAGTTGAGGGTACTTTATAATGGCAGAAATAAGAGTAAATGTATCGTCTGTAGGCTCAAAAGGGACAGCACAGGCAACAAATAACGCAGCTCAATATTGGGCTGAAAAAGCAAGAGAATGGGCTATAAGTGAAAATCCGGTCTCAATGGAGGATAATTCTTCTAAGTACTATGCAGGTAAGGCGAAAGAATATGCTCAAAGTGCCCAGCAATACAAGAATGATACACAGGAAATTGCAGATACTGCAGAAAGCAATATTGATGACTTAACTTCCGATTTTAGCAGCTTATACACGGAAAAATCGGAGGCTTTGCAGAGTGAATATTCAAATTATTCAAGCAGTCTAGAAGCTGCTAAAACTTCTGCGATTACAAGTATTCAAACAACAGGTACAGAGGTTAATACAAGTATAACTACAGCAAGCACGAGTGCTCTAAGTGATATAACCACTGCGAAAAATACAGCAGTAGAAGATATTCAGGATGAAGCAGATACTCAAATTAGTAATATTCAATCTACCGGTTTCTATATGCGGGATGGCAGGCTTTATTATGTTGATAGTGAAGGACAAGAGCAGGAGTTTAAATCAGGAGAAGGACTTCCTCTCCTCTCCATCCGCCCTGCATTGTACGTTGATGAGTCACTTGGCTTAGATTACTATCTCAACGGACAGCTGTTGACTGTTAACGCAAACTTACAGGGTGCTGTTAATGCACTCAAATCTTTACAAGCAAAAAATCCATCGCTGTTTACAACAGAGGAAGAATGGCAGGCTGAAAAAGAGGCGAGCGACCACGGGCAGGTTGGTAAGCTTGTATTGAATTATGCACAGGCAGAGGTCGAAAAACAATGCTCTATTTTTGGTGGTGAGGATATATTAACTAGTGAAGAGAATTACTGGTTAGTTGAAAAAGCCAAAAATGATGTTGAGGTGGGGGATTTAGCTTATCCTTGTGACAGTTCCGGTACTAAAACAGGAGATGACGCTGCAGCTATAACTGCTGTGTGGACTGGCACTTATACAGGTGAGCCGATAATATCCATTACTGAGAGTGGCAACAATGGTAAGTCTTTTTATTCAGAAGTCACATTAACAGAGACCGTTACAACAGACGAAATTGTGTCCTTCCGGCTTCCTGCTGTTATTAATATTCAGGGTGTATTTGATTTGCAAAATGCAGGGTTGACTGTTGAAGCAGGATTGCCGAATATAAAATCAGAAAATATCGGTTTTGTTCGTTCCGGCTCAAGTATAGATGGTGGAGGCGCAATAAAGGTAACAAGTAAAAGACAATATGCTGAGGGGGCATCTGTAAATCAAAGTTGGTCGGGCACTTTTGCATTAAATGCAGCAGACTCTTCTTCATACTATAAAGATGGCGCAACTGTACAATCAGAAGCAATCCAATACCCTTGGGTTATCCGTTTAGCAACCGGACAAGAAACAGAGGTTAATATCAGAAATGATATCGAGCTTAATAACCCTTATACTCTGTTTGATTCTAAATATTCAGAAACTCCTCTATATAATTCTTCGTGGTTATTATCCAGCAGTATGTATTACAGCGGTACTGTTTATGTAACAGCTTATGAAGCTTTAATGGTTGAGTATAACAGTGAAGTTGAAGCAGGGACAACTGTTGATTTACCCGCAGGCACAAAATATACAAAACGGGGATTGAGTGTAAAACTCTCAACAGAAGAGTTTACAGATTTTGATTTTGTGTTGAATACTTCAGATGAAACATTTAGGCTGCCGTTGAAAAATGGCACAGAAGGAATGTTTGGGGGCAATGCTGTTGTTGGTAATGGTATGGCTTTAGGTTTGACAAATGGTTCTCAAACTGCGGGTTTGGCTACTATGGCTTATCATGCGGGTGTCACAGATAGAGGGACTCTGATTGCTATCCCTGGTGCCTATGGTGCTTCTATTGGTATTACTACTGTAACTTCTACAGGTATTAATGGTCCTAATGCTTCAGGTGTTACTACTGACCCTGCAAAATCAGGTCTTGTAGTTGCCAATGCAGGTGTTGTTCCGGATGGCTGGGCTCTCTATTTCTATGTCGGCGAAACAGTACAAAATGCTAATCTAATTAATGCTGGAAGGTTTGAAGAGCAGTTCTCACAAAGAAAAGTAGTTGTTGAGACTTACAAGAATGGTTTTAGTTGGTATAGGGTTTGGTCTGATGGCTGGATTGAACAGGGAGGACATTTAACTGTCAATGTAGCAGCTACAAATGTTCAGCTTTTAAAACAATATAAAGATGCCACTTATACTACTGTAGGCTGCCAGGCTAATACCAATAATGCTGGATTTCACACAATTAATGTTGCAGCACTAAGTGCAACACATATACAAATACGGCAGACTGCAGTGGGGACTCCAATCGTCAATTGGTACGCTTGCGGATATTAAGGAGGATAAATAATGTCATACAAACTAGAAAAACCATATACAACTAAACAACGCGCTGATTTTATTATCCTGCACAATCATCAAAATGGTAGAGTGATAAAAGAAACCGAAAAAGCACTATTTGCATTAGAAGCTTGGGAAAAGCTTGTAGATGATGAAGTTGTTGACAATACAGAAGAATATGAAGCCGAGCAGGCGCAAAAAGAGGCTGAACGCACAGCAATGTTAAATCTAACTGCTGCGGATGTTGAACGTGCTATTTATAAGGCCAAAGGAATAGACTTTGATGATGTTATTGATCTTGTTGAAGCGCAAGCGCTATCAGAAGAAACACCGGCAATTGATATTAAGGCGTTAAAAATAGAACTGAAAGCTAATAACTTCTACCGCGGCAACCCGTATATAGATGTAGTTGGAACTCTTCTCGGATTTACAAAAGAACAGCTGGATGAATTTTTTGAAACAAATGATTACAGGTATCTAACAAACTGTACAATTACAATTAATCCAACACCCGCAGAAGCTGTTGTTACAATCAATGGCGTAAAACAAATGAGCATAACAGTACCTTACGGCAGTGAAGTTTACTATATAGTAACGGCAGAAGGATATAAAGAACAGTCAGGCACAGTTATTGTAGTGGAAAGTGAGACATTTGGTGTAGTACTGGAAGAGGTAGAAAATGAAAATACAGCCGATACAGCAGAGTAACCCATCTTTCGGGGTACATATAGTGACTAGAACAACCAGTTATGGTAATAGGGCAACAGGTCTGTTGAAAAATTGCAAGCTTGATGTCTATACAGTAACAGAAAACGGGGAGCTTACACAAAAACTATACTACTTATCTGACAAACTGGGTAACTGGGTTAAGTCTAAGGGGGTAAATCTGTTTCGGAGGCTGGAATACAAACTCCTCCACCGGATGTAAAAGCTTAAGTTTTATAAAGGTAACAAAGTATACAAAGTCATAAGGAGTGAAAACAATGTTTAAATGGATTAGAAACAAACTACTTGAGGGTATTGTTAAAGATGTTATTGAAGAATTACCAAAACTCAAAGTATCAGCGCGCAAGCTATTAGAGGAAAAGAAAGATGAAGTTCTTGAAAAAATCGGAGAAGCAATCAAAGAAAAACTTTTGGATTTGGTTGAAAAACTTTAGGATAACACCAAAAGGATTTAGTTTTAAATTTACGTGGAGGTTTTAGGATGGGGAAGTTTTTAACTTGTCCGGCGAGAATTGAGCAGCTGGACGAAAAAGGCAAATACAAGGTTTTAGACAATGAACTGTATAAGGATGATGACGGCTCTATCTACCTTGTATGGCGCGGGTATGAAACGGATAATTTTACTTGGATTAATTCTAACGACTGGGATATAAGATGTTCTCATCTACATGATGTCGGATGTCAATATCACCAGTTGGTAAAAGTCCGGCTGAATATCCATCAGCTTAGAATGTTACGATTTGTCAGAACAAAAGGTTGTAAAATTATTTGTGAAGATTTGCCGAAAAAATTCTTAACCATTGTTCCGATTACCGGACACGAGATAAATAATATGTTTTATCGAATGCTCAAGGCTGCGGACTGTCCTAAAACACCTAAGTACATTCAATATCTTTATCGTGCTGGTGTAGCTTTTAATTTTAACTGGTTTTTTACTGGAAAAGAAAATATTGATTTAGAAAATTTATATAAGAAAAATGGATAAAATAAGGAAAATGGATATATTAAGTTTTTGGCAAGTTTTAATCCCAACCGTTGGTGTTACCTGTATTATTGTAATCGGCGGCTTGATTTGGGCCGTTTCTAAGATAAAAGAGTTTTTAGGAGGGGAATACGTTACAAAAACAGAATGTAACGAGTGTTCTAATCTTGTAAAAAGAGATTTACATAATGAAATCTTAGAAGTTCAAGAAAAAGCGACTAAAATGGATGAAGTACTTATAAGAATTGATACAAAGGTAGATTTATTACTAAGTGGAAAGATTAAAGGGAGCGAATAAGAACGATATGACAGTTAAATACATTATAGGACATTGGACAGCAGGCAATTATACCCCTTGTGCACAAGATTTAGGCAGCTATCAGCTGTTGATAAACGGTGAAGGAGAAATACACGGAGGTAAGCCTGTAGGTCAGACAGCTTCTACCGGCGGGATGAACTCTATAACTTATAATATTTCTTGCTGTGGAGGATTGAGCAGGACACCTATTACAAAAGTTCAAGCAGAAGCTTTTTACAAAGCCTGTGCGCAAAAATTGATTGAATTTAATTTAAGTGTATCAGATTTTTATACACACGCTGAAATTGGTGAACTATGCCGCTCTGGTGATATTGTTAAGTTGTTACCTAAAAATAAATGGCTAAATCAAAACATTGGGAAAGTTGATTTAACTGTTTTACCTGATATAAAAGGAAGTCCAAAACAAACAGGGGATTTTATCAGAAATAAAATCAAGTGGTATTTACAAAGATTATGATATAATAAATTTTGTAGGGAGGCTCTCTCCTTTCATTTTCTTTCTACGAATGGCAGATAGTAGAGAGGAGGTGAGAAGTATGATACAGCTAATAATAAAACTAGTATTAGCCCTTGCATTACTAATACTAGTTTATAAACTGTAAATTACTTGCAGGGAGGGCAGTGAGATAAACCTCAACTCCCTACTCCTATATTATAAATCATTGTTAGCTATTTTTCAACTCTCTTCTATTTGCTTATTTTATCTTGTATGATATTATAAGCAAAAGTACTTTGAAAATATAGGGATAACGCCCCGAACCTCTGAAAGCTTCACACCCTTGTAATGTGACCAAAAGGGGGCAGATAGGAGGCTCGTATGAGAATAAGAGAAATAATAAAAGCTGCTATCCTAGCAGTGGTAGCAGCTCTTGAAATTATTTTGATTTTCTTGTAAGGGATGTGACAAGGCGGTCAAGTTGCATTAGTTCCAAAAAGAACTTAGATGATTTTAATGAGAAATATGATTAGTTATTTTAACTTATTTTATAACCCTTGAAAGATTTTTTCTAATGGAATATTTAAGGCCTTAGCAATTTTGTATAACCTTTCTATAGATATACGTTTTTCAGCACGTTCTACGTAGCCGATAAAATTTCGGTGTACTCCTGTTAATTCTGCTAAATATTCTTGGCTGTATTTTAATTCTTTTCGCCGTTTTGCAATTCTAAGTCCAATAACTCTAAAAATGCTATTCATACTTACATTATCACCTTTTAAACTTAATTTTTACATACCAATAGTATGTAGAAATTATCAGCCAAAAGTACTAAGCTTAGTTTATTATTTAAATGGAGTTAAGTATGAAAAATTTTATTTTATTTTTAAATGATGTTCAAAACTTTATGGAGGATAAGACAAATAAAATCATCATTCTTTTGATTCTACTTATTATAATGCAGGGTATAGGATTTCATCGATTAGAAGTAAAAATTACAGGCTGTGAAAAGAAAACAGATTTTAGGTACTTCAATCTAACCAGAAGTCTAGAAGATATCCACAATGTTAAAATCGATACATATAGGGGTAGAGTTGAAAAATAAGGTTAACAAGTTAATATTTAATTTTTCCTGCTCTCATAGGATTTGTCCGGTGTGAATAACTTTGACCGTAATAAGTGTTTTTTGTGCCTGTTCGTCCTGTATACGGATTTATGTTTCCACGTGTAGAATAGTTGTTATATTTGTTTCTATCATAGTTGCTTCTATAATGTGGCTGTACATAAGTACCATTACTTTTATAGTAGCCGCTTACCTTTTGTGCTGCAAGTACTTGCGAACTGCATAGCAGCATAATTATTAAAATTAATAGCTTACCCATATGTACTCCTTTTTAGTCCATATCAAAAGTCCTATAAGTTCCGCTTCCATAGTAGTACACCTCTACCTCACCGTTACCTACACTCTGAACCTCAACATCTTTATAACTTCCTGTGCCATAGTCATATATCTCAATATCGTTTCCCGTTCTGACTAAATTGCCTTGTTCTATTTCAATAAATGAACCTGTATCATAGTCAAAACCATCCCAAGCAAATGCTGAACTAGTGCATAATAAACATAAAACAATTAAAATTTTTTTCATACTGAACTCCTTGAAAGCTATAACTATTCTAATAATAAGCTGCATAATGATTATTTCTATAAATGTCAATATAAAAATATTCTCGACCTGTTTTAAGATTTGTAATTATTTCAGCAGGAACTGTATATTCAGTATCTATAAAAACCTCTATAAACCGATTTGCAATCACAGCCCTATACTTATAAAAATTATTATAATCAAAATCAAGTTTGCACTTTTTAATGTTCTTACTTAACTCCATTGTTATCATTTCGCCTAACTCTTTGCACTCATTTTCCCGTAAATAATATGTGCGAGCTTCTCGAAAAGCACATAAAATATTATCTGTAGGCAAACTGAATAAATCTTTATTTTGCCCAACCCAGTGATTAAACGTATTGTAAGCTGGCATTAACACATAATGGTTTAAGCCAAAAGGAGTTATATCTAATCGTGATTTAAATTTAATTTCACCATTATTAAATTTGTAACATATACCAATTTTTTCTAAAGTTTCCCGGTTTTCAAGATATAATTTTGTAATACTATCTTTCAATTCAGAATTTTTAATATAATCATAGTTAAAAAAATTAAAACCTACAGCAAAAGAGTCATTTTGATAATAATAATTCCAAATATTTTTTTGACCAGACTTCATATCAAGTTGGATTTTTATATGAACTCCTTCGTTTATTATATTTTTCTCCTTATAGACTTCTTGCGGTTCGCCTAAACTTCTTGCTTGTTCACAGTAATTTATATAATATTCAAAAGCATTATCTGCGTTTTTAAAAGAATTTGGGAAAAAATAAAGCAAAAGTTCTCCAATATCTAAATAAATGTTAAAATTAATTGTTTCAGAAGTCGGGAAAAGTCTATTTTTAGCTATTTCCATTCTTGCTTCTTCAATTTCAGCTTCTTCTTTTTTCCCCTGAAATTCTTGTTTAGTAGATAATTCTTCTAAATGTTTTTTTTCTTCTACTTCTTTATGCGATCTCAAACACTTCCTTTTATGCAATATCCATTTTAATCTAATTGCACGCCATAAGCTTCTTTTGTTAGTAATAGTATATTTACTTACATCAAATGGCATATTTACTCCTTAATTTGTTACAAAATACTTTTTAGCACGTCTAAAACCTCTTTTGCTTGCTTCTTCTACTGTCCAAGCAAAGAACTCGCCTTTTTTATCCCCAATAATTGTATTGTCATATTGTTGGTCGAACGGTAAATGGTAAATTCTTTCATTATTTTTGCCTATATTACATTTTATTCTTGGGAATTCCTTAAACTCCAAATTTTCTATAACTTCTATTTTTAAATATTTTGCAAAATTGCGTGCTGTAGCTGAGAGACTTGTGCTTGTAATTAAAACACCTTTTGCTTTTTTATGATTCTCTAAGTTGTATTGTTTTACGGTACCAAATAATTGGCATATATGGTTTTCGTGAATTTCTTTAGTTTTAGACCAATTTTTACATTGAATAATAAGTATTTTATCACCATTTTTAGCTATTAAATCACGCCCCATATCTTCTAGGCGTTTTGTAATTCCTGTATATTCTACTATATACCCTTCTGTTTCATATTTATGTCCTATAAACATTTCATAATCACGTCCAATTTGCCATTTATTTTTCTTCCGCGATTCAATATAACGATCTAGGGCTAATTGATTTCTATCATTCTCACTCAATTGGTCGTATTCTTCCCTGCTAACCCAAGTTCTAACATAATCGTAATTCTCTTTAAGTTCCTCTATATTTTGGACATATACTCCTGATTCAACATAATTTTCTAATTCTGGGAATAAAGAAAATAAATAATCATACTCATACTTCATAGCTTTATACTGTGCAATATATTTTTTTGTTTCGGCTTTCAAATCTTGAATTCTTAAGGCTTCCGCTCTTGCAGGACGTTTTTTTTCTTTTAAATATTTAGCGGAATTCTCATATTGAATTGTATTTATATCTGCAATAAATTCTCCGCAATATTTAAAAGTTTTTAGAAAATCGTTGTTTATATTATCATAAATTTTATTTTGTTCAATCAAATAATTGTTAATAGAACATTCTTTTAGCTCTAAAAGTTTTACATCTTCTTTATATTCCTTTTCAAGATAATTTTTAATATTTTGATACTTATTTTTTGTGTATATGTACGAAACAATAACCGTCGCTATATATATAAAAGCAATTATACAAGCAGCTAAAACACGATTATTCAATTTTTCAAAGTCTAATAATGTACCATTAATGACAAATATGAATATTAAAATACAAATAATTGCACTCCCAATATGGTAGCATACAAAACCTTCTAAAAAGTCTTTGTTATCTATATCGAAAGACATATTACCCCTTTATCAACCAGTCAAGTGATACATCTATTTTAGAAGCTAAATTAAGTAGTTCTTGAGCAGTAGGTGAGATATCGTCCGATACAATATGTCTGTATCTGCTTTCGTCTATTTGCATAAACTTAGCCATAGCTTTATTTTGAAACCCGTTTTCTTCTTGAATTTGCATAAGCCTATGCCCCAATGTCGGATGTTCTTTAAACTGCGTATCCTTTAGTTCTAATGTGTTTGAAGAGAAATAGTTGTTTTTATCATCAGCACGTACAAAAATTTTAACCCCGAAATGTTCTTCTATAAGCTGTAGCTCTGATACAGTTATTTCGCTGTTATTTTTTGCTCTTAAACTAATATTAGACCTAGATAAATCTAATATTTTCCCAAGAGCAGATAAGGAAATCTTCTCTTTTGTTACTTTTTGTAAATCAGCTTGCAATTCATTAAAATTCATGTATCCAATCCATTTGTTTTATTTTATTAAACAAATTTATT
>ULUC01014764.1_pt1 | contig 26082 bp, 11 predicted proteins | sample 1958151 | NCBI WGS metagenome assembly ULUC01 (sample SAMEA4835750, study PRJEB28245) | human gut metagenome | biome: gut microbiome; material: fecal sample | place: Denmark | collected 2008
TCTCCTTCCTCCGACACCCCGCAATTCCCTTCCGGAGCCGGTGCCGCAGGATGCGCGGACACCCCGCCACGGTTCCGGGGCGTCATCTCTTCAGGAACGTCCCTCTCCACGTATCCGGTTCGCCGTCGCCCACAAACGTATAGACGCCGGGCGCCAGAGCGGAGACATCGAGTTCCGCCACGCCCTGCGCGTCGAAATCGAGATGGCCTCCGATAACCTTGCGGGCCGCCGCATCGTAGACGGCAAACTCCATGCTGTCGCCTGCCGCCTGGCCGAGATGGACATGCAACAGGTCGGCCACCGGATTGGGATAGAGCGCGAATCCCTCGACGGAGGGTTCATCGGGTTTATCGGAAGGGTCGGGCCCGTTCTCGATAATTACCGTCATGGCCGACTGCGCCACCTCGCCATCGAGGTCGGTAGCCAGCACGGTGACGTTGGCGGTACCTCTGGCCAACGGTTCAAGGACCAATACGTTCCCCTCCTCCAATGTCGTCCGCACGATATGCTCGTAACGGTTGGTAATACTATAAGCAAGCACATCGCCGTCGGCCAGGTTGGGGTCGCTAAAATAGTCCGACAACACGAACCGCACGGAAGAGGCCGCACCCGCCTCGGCTATCTTGATATTTCCGAACCGCTCCGTTATCCGCGGCTTTTCATTCGCATAGTCTCCTGTCGTACAAGCGATGGCGACTGCATTGGAAACATTTCCGAACCGGTCCACCGCCGACACAAGGAGCTCATATTCCGTATTGTAGCGCCCCTCTACCGTGTACAGCACCCGGTCGCCCGCTTCTGCGTAATTGCTGAAGGAGAGCTCCTCGGAGACCTCCTCGCGGTCGGCGAACTTGCCGACTCCTCTTCCCGTATAGGTCACCGTAAATCCGGCCACGGCCATTCCGTTGCCGTCGGCAGGTACCAGCCACGACAGCCTCAGACCGTTCAGTACGGCCTCCGCCTCGGGTGAGGTGATTGCGCCGGGAACGCTTTCGGGATTCTCCAGAAAGATAAGCCCTGCATCTATCAGTCCCACGCCGAGTTTACCGTCGTATTTAGCCCCTACGTACTCGCTCACCGGACGGTAGCTGCGCAAAAGCCGCTCCTTGAGCTGCTCCGCCGTAAAATCCGAGTGTCCTACCCCATAATGCGACACTATCAGCGCAGCCACGCCCGAAACGTGCGGACAAGCCATCGAGGTACCGCTCATGTAGACATAGCCGCCGCCGAAATCGGTACTGTACACCTGACACTCCCGCGGATAGCTCGTGTCGTTGCCGTCGGCTCCGCCCGGAGCATAGATATCCGCCATGACACCATAGTTGGAGTACCCCGCCTTGGTATAATCCGGTCCCATAGCCGTCACCGCCACGGTGCGCGGGTCGGCAGCGGGCTGCTGTATAGCCGAAGAGTCGTTGTTCCCTCCGGCGAATATCAGGATACCGCCCGCCATCGGACCGGTCTGTACATCGTTTACGCCGTCGCCGTCCGTATCGTCCATACCGGCATTCTCGATAAAGTAATCGAACGCATCGGACATATCCTGAGGCAAAACAGCCATATTATTGTACACCCAACTGTTCTGGGATATGACCGCACCGTTGTCCGCGGCATAAAGATACGCTTCGGCACCCTTGCCCGACTCCACGGTATCGAATACCTGGCACGACATGAGCCGGACGCCGTCTCCCTCGCCCGTACCGCCGGCCACACCGCAGACGCCGATGCCGTTGTTATTGACGGCACCGACCGTTCCCGCCACATGCGTTCCGTGGCTGTTGGGGGCTATCTCTCCGCTTTCGCGCATGGTATTCCATCCGTAAATATCGTCCACATACCCGTTGCCGTCGTCATCCACACCCGGCATACCGTTCAGTTCCGCCTCGTTCACCCACATGTTGGCCGCCAGGTCGGGATGGTCCCACTGCACGCCGCCGTCCATGATTGCCACAATCACGGCCGGGTCTCCCGCCGTGGTCTTCCACGCCTCGAACAGGTCGATATCGGCACCCTCTACGGCACGTCTGATGGAACCTTCGTTGTTGTAATGCCACTGCTGCGGCAGCCCCGGGTCGTCGAACGGCTCGTCCGAAGGCCGTGCCGCACCGATTGCCGCAGGTCTGTACACCATCTCCCCCGGAATACCGCGCCCATTGTCCAGCGGCACTATCCGATAGATGGGCTGGACATGCGCTACGCCGGGAAGCGACGAGATGCCGTCCTGGGCACGAGACACGGGCACATCCTCATCGAAACGGATGTCGTACCACAAATGAAACCCATACCTGCAGCGGCGTTCGGCAAACCGGCCGCCGTCGCTGAAACTGCGCCGTATTTCGGTGGCACCGAGCGCAGCGGCGGCCCGGTCCAGTTCCGGATTGCCCGAATCGGCCTCACCGCGCGTAAACACCCCCACCTTGAGCGGTGCCGCATCCTCCTGCAGCTTTATCCTTATCCAGCCGCTGATAACCGACCCGTCGTCGGCCACCGCTTCCGGTTCCCGGCCGGGACAGATTCCGGAGTCCGTCGCAGGCTCCCTGACACACGACAATGCGGCCAACGAAACCACTCCCAAAAACAAATATTTATAATTCATCGCAATGCAAAACTTTAATCCGCTCTTTCGAATCCCGGCCGCTATACCGGCCGGACATTCCCATCGCAATACAGGTTCCGTGGCACACCGCCAAGGAACCTGTATCGCATAACTCATTCATACATATCGGCTGCCGTCACCTCTTCACGAACGATGCCTTGAGCGTCTGATTCCCGTGTACGACAGCGAGCGTATAGGCGCCGGGACTCCATGCCGCAGCATCCACACTACCTGCACCGTTCGTATCCAACGTCACGCTGCCGCCGTAAATCTTTCTCGCCGCAGCATCATAAACCGTTACATCCACCGTTGCTCCAGACGCCTCCGAAAGCGAGAATCCGAGTGCGTCGCCCACGGGGTTCTCCGTTACGGTCAGGGCGGATACGGCCTGGCCCGGTGCAGGTCCGCTGGTTACCGACACTCGGAACTTCAGCTCGGCGGACGCTCCCGCCAGGTCGGTAGCTGTCACGGTGATGTTGGCCGACCCCTTTGCCTTGGGCGTCAGAGTCAGGATGTCCTCGGCTACGGACACGGCAACCACGGCTTCATTGCTGCTGCTTGCCGTATAGGCCAGCACGTCGCCGTCGGAAAGGTTGCGGTCGGTGAAGTAATCCGAAAGCGTATATTGTCTGATATTCTCCTCGCCCGGAGCCGCGATATTGCTGTCGCCGATTTTCTCCATGACCGTAGGAGCCACGTTTTCGAACGTACCGAGCGTCACGGAGAGCTCTTTGGCTTCGGTCGTCCTGTTTCCCCAGCGGTCTTCGGTCTGGATACTGATATCGTAAGCGGTATTGTACTTTCCGTCCAACGCATAGGTCACCTCGGTACCCACATTGTAGAGGTTCCTTATCTCCTGCTCGACGGGTTCCTCACCTTCGGCACCGTAAGTTACCCAATAGGTAGCCACCGCCGCTCCGTTACCGTCGGCCGGCACCGTCCACGTCAGGTTTATCTTATTGAGTTCCGAAGAGACCTCCGCATCGTCCACATTGGCCGGTGCCGTACCGGGGTCGTCCATCAGAGCGGCTGCGGCATCGAGCAGTCCGACGCCTATGTCACCGAGCTGGTCGTCGGGAATCAGGCCGCCCATCGGTCGGTAACCGTTCAGCAGACGTTTCTTGCACTCCTCCGCCGTAAAGCCCTCGCCGCCGAAGTGCGACACTATCAGTGCAGCCACACCCGAAACGTGCGGGCAGGCCATCGAAGTTCCCCACAGATGCGAATAACCGACCTCTCCGGTGTAGGAGTCCTTGTACGTACTGAGCACATTCCCCTTTCCGCCCTGCGAACCGGCACCGCCCGGGGCAAGGATGTCTATCTCCGGACCGCAGCTCGAATAGGAACCCTTCTCATAGTTCGGACCCGATGCGGCCACCGCTATCACCTTGTCGCTCGCAGCGGGCAGAAGCGTCGGACCGCCTGCATTGCCGGCTGCGAAGATGATGATTCCGCCCGCCATCGGGCCGGTCTGTACATCGTTCACGCCGTCGCCGTCCGTATCGTCCATACCGGCATTCTCATTGAAATAGGTAAAAGCCTGTTCGTAGGAGTACGGAAGTTTGCCCGTCACGCCGAGAGTCCAACTGTTCTGCGAAATCACTGCCCCATTATCGGCGGCATACGCATACGTTTCAGGGGCACGTTCCGAAAACTGCGACGAACCGCCGGCCACAGGCTGATACAGTATCTGAAGACTCATTATCCGCACGCCGTCCTCCTCACCGGTTCCGCCGGCCACGCCGCAGACACCGATGCCGTTGTTGTTTACCGCGCTGATAGTACCCGCTACATGGGTACCATGTCCTTCGGGAATGATATCCGGGGAATTGTTTATATAATTCCACCCGTGAATATCGTCTTTATAGCCGTTGCCGTCGTCATCGACACCTTCCGCACCGTTCATCTCGGCCTCGTTCACCCAGATATGGGCCGCCAAATCTTCATGGTCGAGCACGATTCCCTGGTCATGCACAGACACGATGACGTTCGGTTTGCCGGTCTCGACCTTCCATGCCTCGAACAGGTTGATGTCGGCACCGGCCGTAAATCCGTTCTCCCCCTCGTTGTTGTAATGCCACTGCTGGGAGAGCATCGGGTCGTTGAACGGCATCTCAGTGCGCGTAACCGCTACCGAAGGAGTATAGATGACATTGTCGGGCACATAGACCGCATCGGCATCCGTACTCTTGATGACATAGACGGGTTCGATATACTCCACTCCGTCGATGGTCGCAAACCTGTCTGCAGCACGCGACACGGGTACACTTTCATCGAAACGCACGTCGTACCACAGATGCAGGCCGTACCGGCGGCGGCGCTCCGCGAACCGGCCGCCGTCGCTGAATACGCGCCGCACCTCGGTAGCACCCAGTTCGGCCGCGATACGGTCCATATCCTCATTTCCGGACTCCATGGCACCGCGGGTGAACACCCCCGCACGCAGCGGAGCGGCATCCTCCTTGATTTTTATCCTTATCCACCCGTCGCGCACTTCGCCTGCCCCCATCTCGGTTTTGGCCTCCGGTTTGGTTTCTTCCGTAAAGGAAGCCTCCTTGGTACAGGAAGCCGCCGCAAGGGCACATACGGACATCAATAAATATTGTACTTTTTTCATCCTTGTTATTATGTATTAAATGTTTGTTCCGTCTCCTCAGGCGGACATCCCGCCCTTCCGCTCCGGTGTCCGAACCCGCCGGACACCATTCGGTTCCATCGACCGCTACCGTTTCACAAAAGTACCGCGCACCGTCCGTCCGCCACCTTCCGCAACAAGCGAATAGGCTCCCGGACTAAGACGGCTGACATCGAGCTCCACACCGCCGCCGACTATCTCTTCCCTGGCCTCCATCACCAGCCGGGCAGCACCGTCATAAATGCGTACGACCGCTTCGCCCTCCGTGTCACCCAACCGGACATTCAGCCTGTCAGCCACCGGATTGGGACTTATTGCAACCGCCCCGTCATCGCCCGAGGGACCCGTACCTCCGGCCACCGTAGCATATATCGAGAAACCCACCGTCGCCCCGGCAAGGTCGGATGCCGTCACTGTCACCAGGCTCGTTCCTTTGGCACGCGGAATCAGCCTCAGCACCTCCCCTGCCACCTCTGTGGCGACGATATCCTCGTTCACGCTCGTCGCCGAATAGGAGAGCTCGTCGCCGTATTCAAGGTCGGGGTCGGTAAAATAAGGAGTGAGCGTTATGCTCACGATACTCGTCTCCGCCGTATCGGGCATGGATACATCCGCCATCCTTTCGGAAGTCCTCTCCGGCGGACGATTCTCGAAATTGCCTATGGATACCGAACCGGACACCGCCTCCGAACTGTTTCCGAACCGGTCTATAGAACGAACGTTTATTTCGTAATCGGTATTGTACAGCCCTTCGAAGGTGTACACCATGGTCTGCCCCACGTCGTAACGGTTCGCAACGGTTCCGCCACCCGGCGTGCCGCCCCCTTCTTTCGGGGCATACTCCACGACAAACTGCGCGACGGCATTCCCGTTGCCGTCGGCAGGCACGCGCCACGGCACGCTCACCGTATTGCCCGACACCTGCATGGAACCGAATTCCACGACACCCGGCTGCGACTGGGGGTCCGTCACGAATGCGGCCCCCGCATCGAGCAGTCCCACGCCCAGTACGCCGAGTTCCGCATCGTCGTCGGCAAGACCGCCGACAGGACGGTATGCCCGCAGCAGTATCTCACGGCACTGCTCGGCCGTAAACCCTTCCTGTCCGTATTCCGCGATTATGAGGGCTGCCACGCCCGATACATGCGGACACGCCATCGACGTACCGTACATGGCGGCATAATCGTTATCGGCAACCGTACTCCACACCCGGCGTTTCGAATTGGCGGCCTTCACGCCGCCCGGCGCCATGATATCGGCTTCCGCTCCCCGGTTGGAATAGGCTTCCAGCTTGAAAGTCGCCCCCATTGCCGTGACGGCCACACACCTCGCATCGGCCGCAGGATACTCTATTCTCCCGCCGGAATTGCCCGCCGCACAGATGATGATACCTCCCTTCATGGGGCCGGTCTGACGGTCATTCACCCCGTCGCCGTCGCTGTCGTCCATTCCCGCATTTTCGATGAAATAGTCGAAAGCTTCGTCGTAGGCTCTCGGAAGCGACGACAGCCGGGTCCACGTCCAACTGTTCTGCGAAATCACGGCCCCGTTATCGGCGGCATACACGAAACACTCCGCATTCGTATCGCCTACGGATTCGTCGCCCTCGAATATCTGCATCGACATGATGCGGGCTCCGTCGCCGTTGCCCGTACCGCCGGCCACGCCGCAGACGCCTATGCCGTTGTTATTGACTGCCGCCACCGTACCGGCTACATGCGTACCGTGGTCTTCCGGAACTATCGTTCCGCTGTCCCGGACAAAATTCCATCCGTATATGTCATCCACATAGCCGTTTCCGTCGTCATCCACACCTTCCGTTCCGTTCAGTTCGGCCTCGTTCACCCACATGTTGGCAGCCAGGTCTTCATGGTCAAACTGCACGCCGGAATCCGTCACGGCGACTATCACGGCCGGACTGCCCGCGGTGGTTTTCCACCCTTCAAACAGATTCATGTCGGCACCGGCTTCCGTTCCGCTGATGGTACCGTCGTTATAATAATGCCACTGCTGGGAGAGCATCGGGTCGTCGAAAGGCCACTGTCCCTCCTCTGCCGCCGGCACGGGCGGCTCGTACAGCGCTTCGGCAGGAATCGCGGCAGCGTCAAGGCGCTGTATCCGGTACACCGGTTCCGCATAAGCCACTCCCGGAAGCGCAGCAAATTCAGCCCCGGCCCGCGATACGGGAATCTCCTCGTCGAAACGTATATCGTACCACAAATGCAGACCGTACCGGCGGCGCCTCTCGGCAAAACGGCCTCCGTCGCGGAAAACGCGCCGCACCTCGGTAGCACCGAGCGCAGCCGCCACCTCATCGATATCTCCGTCGCCCGTCGCAGCTTCGCCGCGTGTAAACTGCCCAGTCCGGAGCGCTTCGGGACCCTCTTCCGAAAGCTTTATCCGTATCCAGCCCCTGATTACCTCATCGCCGTCGGCATATATCCGGTCGCCGTCTTCCGGCTCCACACCGACTGTAAAACTCTCCTTCGCACAGGAAATCAGCAATCCCGCACAAAGCCCTGCCAACCAATACCTGTATTTCATACATTATTCGTTCTTTCCGTTTTCTTCTACACTATCTACCGCTTCATGAACGATACCTTGGAACTTTTACCCCCGACCTCTACCGAAAGCGAGTACGCTCCGGGGGAAAGTCCGCCTACCTGCAGGGTACCCTTTCCTTCCGCATCCACCGTTATCGTCGTCTCCAATACCTTACGGGCCGCCGCATCGTATATCGTAGCCGTTCCCTCCATCGACGCGACATGCGGGACATACACGGTCAACGCTTCACCGACAGGATTGGGGACGACCACCATCGTGTCCCCGTCGAATCCGGGCACCGGGTCAGGGTCAGGGTCCGGGTCCGGGTCGGGTTCCGGGTCGGGTTCCGGCTCTGCCGGGGGTTCGTCACCCGATACGATACGCACCCTGAAAGTACCCGAGGCGCTTTCCCCCGCCCTATCGGTAGCCGTCACCACAATTTCCGTCTGGCCCTTATATATCGGCGTCAAGAGAAGCTCCGCCCCCTCGAGTACGACTTCCAGTATCTCCTGCTCTCCGTCATCGAACGCGAATGTCAGTTCGTCGCCATACGGAATATCGGGGTCGCTGAAATAGCTGTCCAGCGCCACCGTCTTGCTGAACCCTTTACCGGTCGAAGTGAACAACTGCGTCTCTATGCCGCGATACGAAGGTGCCACATTGACGTGCGGAAGCGTAGTAGCTTCATCCGTCACCTCATCCGACACGTTTCCGTACCGGTCTTCCACGCTCATCCGCACCCGATAGGTCTCTTCGGCCGCCAATTGAAGTTCGGTCGTGAAGATTCCTCCTGCAGGCTGGATATTCGGAAAGGTCTCTTCCCTCCACTCGCCCGTCGTACCATCTCCGTTGACCGGCGCATACCCGAGCCTGATTTTCGACACGGCATCCCCATTGCCATCGGCGGGCATCGCAGCGGCTATCGCCATCCCGTCAGGCAGCGGCGTCAATGTCAGCTCCTCGACGCTTCCCGGTTTTATGCCTGGATTTTCGAGCAGAATCAGCGAAGCATCCACCAACCCGGCACCCAATCCGTCGGCATACGGTTCGCCGGCGACATACTCTCCCACGGGCCGGAAACTGCGCAGCAGAATCTCCCGGCAGCGTTCGGCCGTAAAACCGGGCGTATCCACACCGTAATAGGACACTATCAGCGCCGCCACGCCCGAAACATGGGGACATGCCATCGACGTTCCCCACAGATAGGCATAGCCGCCGTTGATATAGGTGCTGTAAACCTGTTTCGGGTCCTCCGGATTGGCCGAACTCGCCCCTCCGGGAGCGAAAAGGTCGGCCGCCGAGCCATAATTGGAGTATCCGGCTTTCTTATAATCGGGGCCCATGGCCGTCACACCGACCACCTCTTCCATATCGCCCGGATTGCCTACATGGGAGTAACTGCTGTTACCAGCCGAAAAGCAGACCACACCGCCCTTCATCGGTCCGGTCTGAACCCCATTTTCATCCGTACCGGCCTCCCGGATAAAGTACTGAATGGCCCGCTGCATCGACAGCGGCGTCTCGATACCATTGTATCCCCAACTGCACTGAGCGATAACGGCGCCGTTATCGGCAGCATAAATGAACGACTCCTCCGTAACGCTGCCCACCTCCTGACCGTTGGCATCGGTATCGTAATTCTGACACGACATCAGCCGGACACCGTCACCCACACCCGTACCGCCGGCCACGCCGCAGACACCGATACCGTTGTTATTGACCGCAGCTACCGTACCTGCCACATGTGTACCGTGGAAATGCTGGGTTATCGTTCCCGAATCGGTATAATAATTCCATCCATAAATGTCATCCACATAACCGTTACCGTCATCGTCCACGCCGGGTGTACCGTTCATCTCGGCCTCGTTTGTCCACATGTTGGCCGCCAGGTCGGGATGGTCGTACTGTATGCCGCCGTCAATAACGGCCACGACAACCTCCGGTCTCCCCGCCCCTATCTCTCTCCAGGCTTTGAACAGGTTGATGTCTGCACCCGCCACCGAGCCTTCAATCGACCCGTCGTTGTTGTAATGCCACTGCCGGGAGAGTTCCGGGTCATTGAAGGGAGCTGGTTCGGGCCTCGCCTCGCCTTCGGAAAACGGCCGGTACAGCCGGTCGGAAATATCCGGCACCACATGTGCCTCGGCGAGCCTCACGCGATACACGGGCTCGACGACATCGACACCCGGCAACGAAACCATTTCGGCCCGGGCCCGGGAAACGGGCACTTCGTCGGCGATTCGGATATCGTACCATAAATGGAGCCCGTAACGGCGGTGGCGTTCTTCGAAACGGCCTCCGTCACGGAAGACACGCCTGATTTCCGTCGCCCCCAGTCCGGCTGCGAGTTCGTCGAGCCGCACATCTCCCGAATCAAAACCGCCGCGGGTAAAAACCCCGGTACGCAACGGCTCCGAATCATCCGCCAGTTTTATCCTTATCCATCCCGGCACGATTTCGGCAGAATCGTCAAAATCCGCAGCCTCTCCCTCACTGCTTCCGCCTCCATTCATCATAAGAGGGTCCTTCGTACAGGAAGAGAAAACCGACAAGGCAACGGCCGCCATAGCCACCAGGAATCTGAAATCCATATAAGTATGAATTAAATACTGTATCCGGAAGCATCCTTTCGGAACAGGTATCATCAAGATACGGTAAGCATATCAAGCAAAAATAACCAAAATATGGAAATATGTCATATCCAGACCATATTTTCTCGCCTCCCGGCCCACCGCACTTTCACATAACAAAATGATAGCCAATACATACACCAGGAAAAATATTTCCGCATCCGTCCACACGGCAACCTTTCGGGCACCGGCGGCATACGTGCCGCCGAATACCCAGAAAGGGTATCCGGACGATGCCGGATACCCTTTCTCAATTCTTCCGCCGGAGATGCATCCTCCAGCCGCAGGCGCACCGCTATCGCTTGACGAAAGTGCCGTTCCCTGCAATTCCGCCCTCCGTTTTCACCGATAACGTATAGATACCCGGAGCAAGTGCCGACACGTCGAGCGTCCCCGTTCCGTTCCCATCGAATTCCACATTTTCGGAGAGCACCCTGCGGGCCGCCGCATCGTATATCACGGCTTCGGCACCGACGCCTGCTGCAGCAGCGAAGTGCATGGAGAGCGTCTCCCCTACGGGATTGGGTGCAATCAGCAGACCGCCATCACCGGCCGGTACACTGCCGACCTGTACCGTCAGCACCGACTGCGCCGATTCGCCGGCCAGGTCGGTGGCGGTCACGGTCACGGAGGCCGTACCCTCGGCTATCGGTTCCACGACGAGGCTCCCCTCCTCAACCGTCACGCCCACAACCGCTTCATTCGTATTGGTGAACGAGAACGTGAGCACGTCTCCGTCCGCCAGGTTGGCATCTGTGAAATACTCCGAAAGCACGAATGACTGCCTGTATTCGGCGCCGGTTCCCGCCATACGAACCGTACCGAACTCTTTGGTCGCCCTCGGCTTGATATTCTCGAAAGCATTCTCCAGCACAGTGAACTTGAACGAAGATTCCACATACAGGCCGCCCTTGTCCGTAGCACGTACCGTGATGGTACTCTCGCCCTGTTTCAGGGGAACGAGTTCCAGGTCGGAACCGTTGGTCATAACGACGCTGACCACATCCTCATCCGATGAAGTCACGGTAAAGGTAAGCGCATCGCCGAAAGCTTCGTCCGGTTCGATGAAGTAATAGGCCAGCTTGAACTTCTTGGAGTATTTCTCTCCGGCCTTCGCCGCCTCCACATCGAGGAAATTGGCTTTCTGCGTCGGCGGACGGTTCGTATGCTGCAAGGTCGTCGCCTCGAACTCCACCGTACTGCCTTCGTTGCCGAAGCGGTCTACGGGCGTCATCCGGAAAGCATAGGTCGTAAGCTGCACGAGCATCATGCGGTATTCGTAATCCTCGCCCGCATCCGCGGTATTCACGAGGTCCATCGTCTGCCATTCGCCCGTACTGCCGCCGCTCTTCTCCGCATATTCGAGACGGTACTTCACCACGGGCATACCGTTGCCGTCGGCCGGCACGCGGCAATATATCCTCACGCTGTCGGGCAGCCCTTCGGCACCGTAGTTCTCCAGGGCACCGGGGCTCACTCCGGGGTCTTCGAGCGTGATGAGAGAGGCATCCACGAGTCCGACACCTATCTGGTTGGCATACTCGCCGCTGACCACCGGACTGATGGGACGGAAGCTGGCCAACAGCCGCTTGCGCAGGTCGTCGGACGTAAAGCCCTCCTTCCCGTATTCGGAAACGATGAGTGCGGCGACACCGGACACATGCGGAGTAGCCATCGACGTTCCCTCAATGTAGGCGTAACCGCTGTCGGTATAGGTACTGTAAACGGCATACGCCTCGCCGAAGTTTTTCTCACCGCCGGGCGCGAGGATGTCTACCTCCGGAGCCCAGTTCGAATAGCTGGCCTTGTTGTAATCCGGCGCCATCGAAGCCACGCTGACAACCCGGTCGTAATAACTGGGGAACTTCAGTCTGTTCTCACCGGAGTTGCCCGCAGCGAACATGATGAGTCCGCCCTTCATGGGACCCGTCTGCACTCCGTTCTCATCCATGCCGGCGTTGTCGATGAAGTAATCGAGCCCCGCCTGCAGGTCGGGAGCGAGGTCCGGAGAGGAGACCTCCCAGCTGCAGGAAGCGATGACCGCTCCGTTGTCGGCCGCATAGGCAAACATGTCCCAGTTGGGAATCGTCTGCCGGTTGTCCGCCGACCATCCGATAGTCATTATCCGCACGCCGTCGCCGTTACCCGAACCGCCCGCGATTCCGCAGACTCCCTCGCCGTTGTTGTTCACGGCGGCAATCGTACCGGCGATATGCGTCCCGTGGTATCCGGGCACTATCTCGCCGCTGTCGTAATTCGGAGCGAAGTTCCATCCGTACAGGTCGTCCACGTATCCGTTGTCGTCATCGTCCACGCCTTCTGTGCCGTTCATCTCGGCCTCGTTTATCCACATGTTGGCAGCCAGGTCGGGGTGGTCGTACTGCACGCCCATATCCACCACGGCCACGATGACATCCGGACGGCCCGTATTTATCTCCCATCCTTTGAACAGGTTGATGTCGGCCCCTTCGACCGCCTTCTCCAGTGAACCGTCGTTATAGTAGTGCCACTGCTGGGGCAGACCAGGGTCGTTGAAAGGATACTCCTCCGGCGACAGCACCGGCCGAGAAGCGTCCAGCGCAGCCGGTTTATACTTCATGTCGGCCGCCATGGCGGGAATCACCCTGTGGTCCGTCAGTTTCGCCTTGTAGATGGGCTGTACGTGCGCCACGCCGGGCACGGCGGCGATTCCCGCCTCCGCCCTCGATACGGGCACATCCTCGCCTATCTTTATGTCGTACCACAGGTGCAGACCGTACCGGCGGCGCCTCTCGGCAAAACGGCCCCCGTCGCGGAAAACGCGGCGAATCTCGGTCGCACCCAGCTCCTGCGCTATCTCATCCAGCCGCGGGTCGCCCGACTCCACCTCCCCGCGCGTGAATGCACCGACACGGAGCGGAGCGGCATCGTCGGCCAGCTTTATCCTGACCCATCCGCTGACTATGTTATCATCGTCCGGCACCGATACGTCCGGAACGTCCCGTTCGGGAGCTTCGGACAACACCGGTTCCTTCGTACAGGACCACATAGCCGCAGCAGCCAATAAAAAAACAGAAATCCTTTTCATAACATTAGAGTTGACAATTATTTGGTGTATTTATCCCATTCATATATATATTTAACGCCATTCTGCCCTCCGATAGTACGGATGCCCCTATCCGAACACATTCCCCCTGCCGCTAATCCGCAAGTTCGGCCCGATACACGAATCCGGCATACGCAACCGCCGGCAGTGCCGCGAACACCTGCACGACCTCCGCGACAGGCATCCTGCCGTCGGTACGCACCTCGTACCACAGGTGCAGACCGTACCGGCGGCGCCTCTCGGCAAAACGGCCGCCATCCGAAAAAACCCGGCGCACCTCGACCGCACCCACAGTGTCCAAAGCCCGGTCGAACCACCCGATACCCGTATCGGCCGCTCCTGCCGCAAAACACGCTTCACGAGGCAACGGCACCGTATCGGCGAACCGTATCCTTATCCGGTCGGTCGCTGCCGCCTCTCCCGCTCCGGAAAGGGTATCCGCAACGAAAGGCGGCTCCGCCGCCCCGTGGGAACGCCCCGCACAGCACAGAAACGGAAACACCGCCATAAAGATAATCAGAACTTTTTTCATGGCAATAGCATCCTATTCACGGTTGTTCCTCACAGCCCGTCTCCGGATACGCCTCCCGAAGCACAGCACCGCATTCCGCGGCGGACTCCCGACCGCAGGAACCTTTCAGGTCCCGCGCTGCAGACTCCGAAAACGGACAAACGCCGGTATCCGCAGCCGGACGACAAAGAGAGCGGACGGCAGGCTGAAGCCTGCCGTCCGCACGCTCTCATGCTTTCACGAACGTACTGCGAAGCTCGCGTCCGTCGGCCAGTTTCACCCGCACCGTATAGCTGCCCGGAACGAGACCGGAAACGTCGTACCGGATGACATCCTTCAGTTCGCCTTCACTGCCGAAGGCCGCACCGTCCAGGCGGACAACCTCCCGTGCAGCCGAATCGTACACCCTGATATCGGCCCGTTTGCCCGCTTCGCCGCCGACGCCGATGAACAGCGCATCCGGAGCCGGGTTCGGGAAGAGCGTCAGTGCGCCCTCGGTCAGTTCCACGCCCTCCTCAGGCGGTATGGGCGTCGGCGGGTCCTCCGGGAACCGCTCCTCAAGTACCTTGACCGACATGTTCTTGACGATACTCTCTCCGGCCAGGTCGGTCACCGTCACCGAAACATAGGTCGCCCCCAGCTTCAGGCCTTCGACCGTCAGCATGGAACCGCTGACGCTGACCGTAGCCACACTCTCGTCGTTGCTCCTCGCAGCATACGACAGTTCGTCCACCGGCAGGTCGGGGTCCGTAAAATAATCGCTCAGCTCCACGGCAGTCACGAAAGGCTCCTCTCCCGCAGCATCGGGCAGTTCCACGCCAGGCAGCGGCTTCTGTATCGCCGGCGGACGATTGATATGGTCTATCGTCCGACCCTCGCCGCCGACATAGCCGGACTCGTTTCCGAACCGGTCTATCGCACCGGCCTCAAACACATAGGTCGTCGCATCCGCCAATCCGGAAACCTCGTATTCCAGCGCCTCGCCCGGCGACATCCGACAGGGTATCGTCACGGAGGTCCATGCTTCGGACTCCGCACGCGCCTCCTCGGGGGCATAACGCAGGTTCACGTAAGCGATGCCCATACCGTTCCCGTCAGCGGGCAGGCCCGTAACGGATACCGTCAGCCGCTCCTCCACCGTACCTTCGGCCACTTCGAGCCCTGCCGGGGCTTCGGGCGGCACTCCGGGATTTTCCAGTTCCATCAGGGAAGCATCGACAAGCCCCGCACCGAGCCCCGCAGCAATGTCCGGCCGAGTCTGCCACATATCCACATTGCGGTAACTCCGCAGCAAAATCGTCTTCAGCTCCTCGTTGGTGAAACCGGAAGCATTCGCACCGTAATGCGACACGATGAGGGCTGCTACGCCCGACACATGCGGACAAGCCATGGAGGTACCGCTGTGGTAGGTATAGGTATTGTCCAAGCCGGTGCTGTAAACCTGCCCCTGCTGCGGAAATGCCGCATCGCGTTCACCGGCACCGCCGGGAGCGAAGATATCCGCCTCGGTTCCGTAGTTGGAATAGCTCGCCTTCACATAGTCGGCCATCATGGAGGTCACCGTAATGACTCTCGGGTCGTCCGAAGGACACCCCACCTTGGGACTGAATTCATTCCCCGCGGCGAAGATGATGACGCCCCCTTTCATGGGCCCGGTCTGTTCGCCGTCGGGCCCGATACCCGCATTGTCGATAAAATAGTCGAACGCCACCGACATGTCCTCGGGCAGAATATTAATCATGGGATAGTTCCAACTGTTCTGGCTTATCACGGCCCCGTTGTCGGCGGCGTAAACATAACCCGTGGGAGTCGCCGTACCATACCCCATATAGTCGTATATCGCACAGGTCATTATCCGCACGCCGTCGCCGTTGCCCGTACCGCCGGCCACACCCGAGACACCGATGCCGTTATCGTTCACGGCAGCGATGGTACCGGCCACATGGGTACCGTGCTCACCGGGCTCCACATCGGGCGACTTCTTGTAGAAATCATAGCCGTGTATATCGTCCCTGTACCCGTTGCCGTTGCCGTCGTCATCCTTACCGGCCGTACCGTTCAGTTCGGCCTCGTTCACCCACATGTTGCCCTGCAGGTCCTCGTGTCCGGAGAAAACTCCCGTATCCATGACGGCGACGATTACCGACGGGTCGCCGGCACCGTACATCTCCCATGCCTCGAACAGCCCGATATCGGCCCCCTCGACAGCGACCGTTTCGCCTTCGGCATTGGTCATCGTACCGTCGTTGTCGTAATGCCACTGCATCTTCAGACCGGGGTCATTGAAAGGCATCTCGCGGGAACTGCCCTCCCAGGAGGAAGGTTCGCTCACCTCCGAAGGCAGCGGATAATCGGCACCGTCCAGTGCGACTATCCGATAAATCGGCTGTGCATGCCGCACGCCGGGCAGTGCAGCAAACTCCTGCTCCGCACGGGATACGGGCACCTCGTCGCCGAGCCTGATATCAAACCAGAGATGGAGCCCGTATTTCCGGTGACGTTCCTCGAACCGGGGGTCGGTCGGGAACACTTCCCGTATCTCGGTCGCCCCGAGGCCGGCCGCAAGTTCGTCGAGTAGCGGATTGCCCGAATCGGCCTCGCCCCGGGTAAAGACGCCCGTCCGAAGCGGGGCAGCCTCGTCGTCGAGCCTTATCCTCACCCATCCGGGCACAATAACGTTGTTGTCGTAACCGCCGACATCCTCCCCTTTCGGCGGGACATCGGAAACGACGGCATCTCTCGCACACGATGCACAAAGAGCAGCCGCCGCGAGGAACAACAGATTCAAATACCGTTTCATTCGATAGTAGGGTTGGTTGATAAATGTCCGCCGCAGGCAGGATACCCGCACCGACGGCCGTTTGCGAAAATATAAAAAATATGCCACAATATCGTTACCCCTGAAAACAAAATGACCTTCCGCCGCAAATAACCGTCCCGGAGATACCGGTCACAGAAAGACAACGGAGCCGGACCCGACCGGGCCCGGCTCCGCCGTTCCATTCGTCCGGCGGCTCTACCGTTTCATGAAGCTGCCCGTATAGCGGTGACCGTCGTGCTCGACCACGACCGAATAGGCTCCGGGAGCGAGGCCGGACACATCGTTGCCGGCTGCCACGCCGTTACCGTCGAGCGTCACGGAGAAATTGCCTACCTGACGGGCGCCGGCATCGTATATCCGAATGCCGGCCGCCCCTCCGGTCGCTCCGCCCACACCGATATTGAGGACATCATCGGCCGGATTGGGATAGAGGCTGATGCTTCCGGCGGGTGTCTGCGGGGCGGTACCGCCTCCGGGATTCGCCGTCACCGTCACCTCGACCGTCCGCGTATCGGATGCTCCGGCGGTATCAGTTCCCGTCACCGTCACCGAAGCGTTGCCCATCTTCAATCCGGTAACCGTCAGGACATTGCCGTTCACTGCCACGGATACCACATCCGGTGCGGAACTTACGGCCGTATAGGTCAGACCGCCCGTAACGCCGAACAGTTCATCAAGCGCGATGTTTCCGGAGAAAGCGTTCGCACTGTCGGGCAAAGTCACGGTCGTCCCCTCTCCGCTGCCGGCAGGGTCTGCCGTAACGGATACGCCCATATTTTTCGAAATGGACAGTCCTTCACGGTCCTTCACGGTCACGGAGATGAACGTATCGCCCTTCTTGAGGCCGGTCACCTCCAGTATGCCGCCCTCCAATACCTGCGCCGTAGCTACCGAAGCATCGTTGCTTTCGGCCGTAAACGTCAGTTCATCGTTGGGCAGGTCGGGGTCGCTGAAGTTCTCGTTCAAATCCACGGTCGCCGTGAAACTGTTGCCGGAGGGGAGCACCACCCTGCCGAGCGGCTTGGTTATCTCCGGGCTCAGGTTCGTGTGTTCGACGGTCGTACCCCGCCCTTCCGTATAGCCGGCCGATTCGTTGCCGAAACGGTCCACACTCTTCACACGGAACACATAAGTGGTTTCATGCTCGAGATTGCCTACCGTATATTCGCTCACCTCGCCGATATCGGCCCGGTTATAAAGCTCCACCGACTGCCAACCGTCCGCTCCGTCGGCCGTTCCTTCCGGGGCATAGGAGACACGGTACTGCGCTACGGACATTCCGTTGCCGTCAGCCGAAGCGGTGATACGGAGCGTGAGTTTTCGCTCGTCCGTTCCCTCCGCACTCACGGCCTGGGGAGCCTCCGGTGCCGTTCCGGGATTCTCCAGCTCTATCATGGTAGCATCCACCAAGCCCACGCCGAGGCCGTCGGCAATGGCCGGCGTCTTCTGATACTGACCTACGCTGCGATAGCTGCGCAGCAGTATCTCCCTCAGCTTGTCGGGCGTAAAACCGGGCTGCCCCACGCCGTAACGCGACACGATAAGGGCCGCGATACCCGATACATGCGGACACGCCATCGACGTACCCGCCTTGTAACCGTACGCATCGGTGATATCCGTACTGTACACCTGCCCTTCCATGCTGAACTCCGTATCGGTCGAACCGGCTCCGCCGGGAGCGAAGATGTCGGCGGCATCGCCGAAATTGGAGTAACCTGCCTTCATGTAGTTCGGCATCATGGAGGTAACGCACACCACCCGGTCGTCGGCTCCCGGGAAAGAGGGACGCGACGAATAGTCGTTGCCTGCCGAGAAGATGATGATACCTCCCTTCATCGGGCCGGTCTGCTCGCCGTCGGGTCCGATACCCGCATTGTCTATGAAATAATCCATCGCCACGGCCATATCCTCCGGGATGGCACTGTACATCTGGGAATAGCCCCAACTGTTCTGGCTTATCACCGCACCGTTGTCGGCGGCATAACGGTACACGTCCGGGTAGTCGCTCTCCGAAGCGTCGTTCGGAGCGAATATCTGGCAGGACATGAGCCTTGCACCGTCACCCACACCCGTACCGCCGGCCACACCCGAAACGCCGATACCGTTGTTGTTGGTAGCGGCCACCGTACCGGCTACGTGCGTACCATGGCTGCCGGGCTCGATGTTACCGTCCCGCGTCAAACCGTTATAGCCGTATATATCGTTCTTGATGCCGTTGCCGTCGTTATCCTTATTGGGTTCGCCGTTGAGTTCCCCCTCGTTCACCCACATGTTGGCAACAAGGTCGGGATGGTCGTACTGAATACCCATGTCCATGACGGCCACCACCACGCTCGGGTCACCGGCACCGTACATCTCCCATGCCTTGAACAGATTGACATCCGCCCCCTCGACGGCCACCACCGTACCTTCGGTATTGAAAAGCGTACCGTCGTTGTAGTAATGCCACTGCATCGGCAGTCCGGGGTCATCGAAAGGCATTTCAGCGGTACTGCCCTCCCATCCGGACTTATCCGTTACCGCTGCCGGATAAAGGGTATCGTAACCGTCGGCAGGATATATCCGGTAGATGGGACGCACATAGGCCACACCGGGAAGCGACTCGAATCCGGACTGTGCCCGTGAAACGGGTACATCCTCGTCGAACGTCACGTCGTACCACAAGTGCAGGCCGTATTTCTTGTGACGCTCCGTAAACCGGGGGTCGGTCCCGAAAACCCGCTCTATTTTGGTTGCGCCCAACTGTGCCGCAAGTTTGTCGAGTTCGGGGTCGCCGGAATCAGCCTCGCCGCGGGTAAACGCTCCTGTCCGGAGAGCCGTGGCATTATCCGCCAGGCGAATCCTTATCTTCCCCTTGACTACGTCGCCGACGTACTCCTCTTCATTCCGTTCGTTCCCGCCGCCCGGAGCCGTTCCGGACACAGCAGGGTCTTTCGCACAGGAGGCCAGAATGCCTGCCACAGCGAACAAAGATAAAAAGTATCGTTTCATCATTAAATGGATTAGATTATCCTTCATAGTATAACCGATATTGACCTGCGCTTATTGTTACATGGCGTACATCTTTGCGAAATTAATAAAAGTTCCAACATTTACCCAACAAAAAAGCACATAAAACGCTTCCGGGGGCAAATATCATATCCTGCGGACGCCCCGGAAACCCTATTCAGCCCTCTTTTCCCCTCCTTTCTCTCTCCGATACCGGAACGGCCGGGGGAGGCCGGACCGATTCCGACCTCCCCCGTTTCATCTTCCGCCACGTTTTGGCCGGCCGGAAAGGGCGGCCAAAACGAAGAGCGGCATCACCGTTTCACGAAACCTGCCGTAAATTTATGTCCATCCTGCTCGGCCACCAGGGAATAGGCCCCGGGGCTCAGTGCGGCGACCTCCAGCCGCCCCACCCCGTCGGCATCCGGCGTTACCGTACCGTCGAAAACCTGACGCGCCGACGCATCGTAAATCCTCACCGCAACGGTCCCCGCCGCTCCGGGGACACGGATATCGACGTATTCGGAGACAGGATTGGGCCAAAGCGCGAAACCTCCCTCGGGCAGGGGCGTCTCGCCGCCCGTCACGGTCACGAGGAACTGCGACTCCACCGAAGCCCCCGTTCCCGGTTTGCAGGAGATTGTCACCGCAGCACTGCCGGCAGCCACCGGAACGATATGCAAGCTGCCCTGACCGATACTTACCCGCACCTTCGACGGGTCGGAACTCTCCGCCGCATATTTGTACTCCATCCCCTCAACGGCATAGAAATACTCCGCAAGCGGAAGGACGAGCGCATGTTCCTGTCCTACCCCCTCTATCGTCGTATCGGGTATCCCCTTATGGATAACGGAGACGGTAAAACGGTCTTCCGCATAGGCACCGGCCCGGTCGGAAGCCTTCACCACGACCGCAGCGGCCCCTATCCCCACCGGTTCGAACACCGCCACGCTCCCCTCCACGGAGATACGCACGATACCCTCCGGGTCGGACGATACGCCGTACGTCAGTTCATCGCCGAATTCCCCCACGTCCGGGTCGCTGTAATACATCGACAGGTCGAAACGGCGGGCATACCCGGTCCCCACCTGCTGTATGGTAAAATCGTTCACCGAAGCTATCATCGTCGGCGGACGGTTGATATGGGGCAGGGATTTCACGGTCACGGCATACGGTTCCGAGACATTGCCGTAACGGTCTTCCGCCCTCAGCTCCGCGTTGAACTCGGTGTCGCCCGCCACGGTCACGGAATAGCCGAATGCATCGCCCACGCCTGCATTGCACGACATCCTGAGCCGAACGGGTGTCTGCTCCGAACCGGCGGCAGAAGCATAGGAGAGCAGCAGCCACGCAGCCGGGTCGCCGTTCGCATCGGCCGGTATCCGGCAGGAGAAGTGCAATCCGTCCGCGATGCCCTCCACGGAGGGTTCGGCAGGTATCTCGGGAGCCGCGCCGGGATTCTTGTAGTAGTTATCCATCAGCGACGCATCGAGCAATCCGACGCCGATGAGGTTGCGGCACGCTTCCTCCTGGTACTCTCCGACATTTCGATAGCTGCCGAGCAGCACCCTGCGCAGCTCGTCCGCGGTAAATCCCTCGCCTCCGTACTGCGACACCATCAGTGCGGCCACACCGGCCGTATGGGGAGTCGCCATCGAAGTTCCCGACATATAACCGTATCCGCCCTCGGTCACGGTACTGTAAACGCCGCAGCCGGCGCCGTCGGTATCCTCACCGCCGGGAGCCATGATGTCGGCCCCCTGTCCGTACTGCGAATAATCGGCCTTCTTGTAATCGGGCCCCATGGAGGTCACGGCTATCACCCGGTCGTCGGCGGCGGGGTACCATATCCGCCCTTCATACTGCGGGCCGGAGGTGTTGTAGTTCCCGGCGGCGAACATGCACAAGCCCCCTTTCATCGGGCCGGTCTGCACACCGTTCTCATCGGTACCGGCATTGGCATTGAAGTAATCTATCGCCGCACCCACATCGGCCGGCATGGCATCCATATCGAGCACCCAACTGTTGGAGGTTATCACGGCTCCGTTGTCGGCGGCATAGGCGAATGCATCGGCATAACGCGCGTCAGCAGCACCGGGGTCCATCTGAATGGACATGATACGTGCCCCGTCGCCATTGCCCGTACCGCCTGCCACACCGCATACGCCGATACCGTTGTTATTGACCGCGGCTATGGTACCCGCACAGTGCGTACCGTGGCCGCCGGGCTCTATCGCACCGGTATCCTTGTCGAAATTGTAACCGTACACATCGTCCACGTAACCGTTGCCGTCGTCATCCACGCCGGGCGCACCGTTCAACTCCGCCTCGTTCACCCACATGTTGGCCGCCAGGTCGGGATGGTCGTACTGCACGCCCATGTCCACCACGGCCACGATGACCTCCGGACGGCCGGCATTGAACTTCTCCCACGCCTCGAAGAGGTTGATATCGGCTCCCGTCTTCCATGCCCAGGCCGAACCGTCGTTATGGTAGTGCCACTGCTTGCCTATCTCCGGGTCATTGACCGGAGCGGCACCGTCGGCGAACTTGGCGCGCACGGGCGTATAGAGGTATTCTGCCGGCAATACGCGGGGATTATCGGCCCACCGTATTCTGTAAACAGGCTGCACATGGCTCACACCGGGAACGGAGGCGAGGTCACCGGCGGCCCTCGTGACAGGGACATCGTCGCCTATCCGGATATCGTACCACAGATGCAGGCCGAACCGCCTCCGCCGTTCAGCGAACCGGCCTCCCTCGGCAAATACGCGCCTTATCTCCGTGGCACCCAACCGGGCAGCCGCTTCGTCGATTGCCCGGTTGCCCGACTCCGCTGCACCCCGCGTGAAACACCCCACGCGCAGTGCCCCGGCATCGTCGGCGAGCCTTATCCTCACCCATCCGTCCACATAATTCTTCTCTTCACCGGAAACGTATTCCGGTCCCTGCCCCGCCCCTTCCGGCACCGGGGCTGCCGACGGCTCCCGCGTACAGGCGGAAACCGAAACGGCCGCCAAAGCGGCCAACACCAATCTGGTTCTCATCAGTCATTCAATTTCAGGTTCATAGTATGTTTTTCCGTAGTAGCCCTGCCTCACCCGGCATCCGGCACTCCCGAATACGGTTACGGCTTTACAGTCTCCTCTCTCCGCGGAAGAACGGCCTTGCAGCGCAGTGCTTCCTCCCGGCTGGAAAATCCCGTAAAGCCGTAACCTGTGTCCGACAGCCGGAACTATCGTTTCAGCACAGTACCCTTATAGGTGTTGCCTCCCTGCTTTACCGACACCGTATAGGCACCGGGAGTCAGACCGGAAATACCGTCAATCCGGGCCGTTCCACTGGCATCGAGCTCGGCCGTGGTCTTCATCACCTGACGGGCTGCCGAATCGTAGAAAACGACATCCGCACTGCCGCTGCCGGCACCGCTAAGCGTTATGTTCACATAATCAGTCGCCGGATTGGGATAGAGCCGAAGAGTCGCTCCGCCCGACTGCGAACCGGGCTCCTGGGCCACCGAAACGAAGAGTTCGTTCTCGGCCGAGTTGCCGCCCCGGTCGGTCACGGTTACCTGCACCGTAGCGTCGCCCTTTTTCAGTCCGGTCACTTCGAGGGTCGTCCCCGTCACGGCGGCCGTCACGACGGACGCGTCACTGCTGACGGCCGAGAAAGTCAGTTCATCGTCGGGCATGTCGGCATCGTAAACATAATCGTTCAAGTCGTACTGCCTTACGAAACTGCCGGCGGCCGGAAGCGTCAGGCTGCCCAACTGCCTTTTGAAAGTCGGTGCGGAACCGGCGCCGGCCAACACCGTCACATTGATGGCAGCCGTCGTGGAAGCACCGCGCGTATCGGTAGCCGTCACGGTCACCACACAGGAGCCCTTGGTCAACGGAATGACGGCCAATGTCCGCCCGTTTCTCAGTTCGGTTCTCACCACCGCATCGTTGCTGTTTTCCACCGTGAATGTCATCTCGTCTCCATACTGGGCATCCTCATCCTCGAAATAGGTCACGAGCGTATAGAGCCTCGCATAATCCTCGCCCGCCTGGCGTATCTCCACATCGGAGAACTCCCGGAGCAGCGTGGGCGCATGGTTCTCGAACTCCAGCGTTTCGGACTGCAGCTCGATGTATTCGGATTCATTTCCGTAACGGTCTACGGCATTCATCCTGAATTTGTATTCGGCCTCACTCTTGCCGGGGAACATATAGACGAACTCTTCGCCGGCATTGTAGGTGTTGGAGAGTACCGTTCTGGTCATCTCGCCGGCCGTGCCGTTCACCACCTCGGCATACTCGAAATTATACTTGACTACGGGCATGCCGTTGCCGTCCACGGGCACGGGTCCCGTTATCCTGACGGAAGCCGGAGCGGGTATCGCCTCGAACTGCGGCTTCTCGGGCCCCTCCTCCGGCACCTCGGTCAGTGCAAGAGTTACGTCGATGAGGCCGTTCCCGATACCGCCGTGGTACTTCGGGTCCATCGGTTCGCTCAGCGGACGGCAACTGCGTTCGACCTTGTTGCGGAGTTCTTCGGCCGTAAAGCCTTGCCCCTTGAATTTGGAGAGTATCAGCGCGGCGACGCCGGAAACGTGCGGGCAGGCCATCGAAGTGCCGGCGCTGTAGGCATACCCGCCGTTGGGATAGGTGCTGTAGACGCCCCATATCTCCGGTCTGTTATACTCCCCGCTGCCTTCCTGGTTCCCTCCGGGAGCCAGGACATCAATACCTTCTCCGTACTCGCTGTACCATGCGACCGTCATATCGCCGTCGATGGCCCCTACGCCTATCACATCCTTGTATTTGGCCGGATAGAAAACCTTATCCGTCCCGGAGTTTCCTGCTCCGGCTATCACCAAACCGCCCTGCATGGGCCCCGTCTGCACGTCGTTGATACCGTCTCCGTCCGTATCGTCCCATCCGGCATTGGCCTGGAAATAGTCGATGCCGTCTTTGGTCGCCTGGTCCATACCGGTCTGACTGATGGTCCAGCTACAGGAGGCAATCACCGCCCCGTTGTCGGCAGCATAGGGGAATACGTCGTTGAACGGTATGTCGTCGGCAGCATCATCCCGCATCACCTGCAGCGTCATGAGCTTTACGCCGTCGTGGTTGCCCGTACCGCCCGCCACGCCGCATACGCCGATGCCGTTTCCGTTCACGGCCGCGATGGTACCGGCCACGTGGGTGCCGTGCGTCCCCGCCTTCAGGATACCGCCCGGTTTGTCGTGCGGATAGTAGTTGGGCATGAAGCAACCGCCGTATATGTCGTCGTAGTAACCGTTATTGTCGTCATCCTCGCCCTTGACACCGTTCAGCTCCGCTTCGTTAATCCACATGTTATCCGCCAGGTCGGGATGGTCCCACTGTACGCCGGAGTCTATCACCGCCACGATAACCTCCGGGTCTCCCTTGGTACCGAGTACCTCCCAGCCCTCGAACAGGTTGATGTCGGCACCGGCCACCATGCCCTCTATCGAGCCGTCGTTGTGGTAATGCCACTGCTTGGACAGGTCGGGGTCATCGAACGGCAGTTCGCCCGCCGCCACCGACCGGCGTGCCTGCGCAGCCGCGGGCACATAAACATACTCGGCCGGAACAATGGGGCCGCCCAACAGTTTCACCTTATAAATAGGCTGTACGTAAGCCACTCCAGGAAGCTCCGCGATGGAGGCTTCGGCACGGGTAACGGGTATATTCTCGTCGATTTTAATATCGTACCAGCGGTGCAGGCCGAACCGGCGACGCCTTTCGGCGAACCGGCCGCCGTCGGCATATACCCGGCGTATTTCGGTCGCTCCGAGCTGGGCCGCTATCTCGTCGAGCCGCGGGTCGCCCGACTCGACTTCGCCGCGCGTAAAGGCGCCTACCTTCAGCGGCTGCGACTGTTCGTCCAACTTAATCCTCACCCACCCCCTTACGGCAACGTCGTCGCTGTAATGGGCATAATCCCGGTCTTCCCCGGAGGTCTGGCCGACGCCATCCCCGGCAACAGGTTCTTTCACGCACGAAGCGCAAAGTGCGGCCATAGCGATAATGGCCAGATAAGCATTGAATTTCATTCTCAAAAAGAGTTGTAGTCCGTTTTTATTTACATTCACATATCAATTAAACGAGTTAAACCCGCCATGGGTTGCCTGCGAAAATATAAAAAATTATCCCTTTTCCCACATTTAATCCCGTTTATTTGATAAATAACGGGGCAAAAGGGGCTCCAAGCCCCATGCGCTCTCCTCCCGGCAGTACCGGCAACAGACGGAGCGGCCGGCA
>ULUC01025643.1_pt1 | contig 25913 bp, 26 predicted proteins | sample 1958151 | NCBI WGS metagenome assembly ULUC01 (sample SAMEA4835750, study PRJEB28245) | human gut metagenome | biome: gut microbiome; material: fecal sample | place: Denmark | collected 2008
CGGGGCTAGTGGGCTATTTTTTCCAGCTTTCAAAGTAGTGCTTTTGGAGTAGCTTATCAATATCACTTTGACGGTAGATGATTTTACCTTTTATCTGAATAAAGGGGATTAGTCCCGTATCTCGCCACTCTTGCAGGGTTCGCAAACTGACATTCAGTTTCTTGGAAACTTCATGGTTAGAAAGAAAGCGTTCCCCGTTTAGATGGGGCTTGTAGTGCTTGACAATAGATTCAATGCCGTTCAGCATCGAATCAAGCGAAGAAATAAATTCTTTGACTTGTGGGGTATCTTTATTTATTAGTTCCATGATTGAATGATTGTTTTATTGAAATATTGATTTCAAGATGGCTAAATAGCAGACTAGTTGCGCAGATAGTCACCAAGCGATGAAATACTAAGTACATCTCTTGCCGGATCATAATCTATATAGAGCCGTTTGGATACAACAGTAATAAAGTACTGGCTACCATCTTGCTGTATCTCATAAGTAGCGGGTGAAGCTTGTTTGGTAGTTTCCGATACATATATAATAGAAAGAAGATAGTCTTTATCGTTCCGGTAGATGATAACCGTAGGATTCAGATTAACGCTTTCCCATGTACCGACAATGGAAAACAGGTTGAAGGACGGATAATCTTCTTTAGTTCTTCTCATAAGGCATGGTTTGTTTGGGTGATTGATTTTGTGTTTCACTGTCCGCAATAATTCTTTCAATATCGGAAGACTTATAATAAATCTTGCTGCCGATTTGAGAATAAGCCAGCCGTCCGCTACTTCGGTAATATTGCAGCGTTCGCTTGCTAAAGCCTAACAATAGGCACACTTCCTGACTATCCAGCCAGTTTTCTACTTTCTGGGCATGAGTGCTGCACAAACTTTCTATTCGTTTGGCAAACTCAGTGAACCGTTCGCAGACATACGAAAAGGTTCTTTCTTCAATGGTTACTACTTCCATGCTTTTAATTTTTAATGGTTTATAAAACGTGTTGATTCTATTTTCATCGGCAAATGAAAGAAGAATCAAGAGCCATTTTCAAAACTGTCTGAAAGTGGTATCTCCTGTCTACCTCTGGCTCAATTCAATTGGAATATGTTGATGGAATATTCTTTTTTTGAGCGTATTTCCTTAGAAAGTCAAATAGAAATAGAGATACGAAAAGATTTATCGCTTATCTTTGCCGCATGACTACCAACAAGATAACTCCCGAAGAATTATGGGCAAGACAGCAGATCAGCCCGCTGGATGTGGACTATGATTTGTGGAATGAACGTAGAGCATCTATACAGACCTTCTCACAAATGAGCCAAAGTTGTATCTTTACGGTGGATGTTTTCAAAGAACGGTACGATTTTGCATCCGACAATTTCGCTAACATATTCGGATATAACCCTACATGGATAAAGACTATTCGCAAACAGGGCGATTTGCTGGAGGAACGGATTCACCCAGACGACCGGGCACAACTCATCGAACACCAAATTGAACACGGACAGTTCATCTATTCACTTCCGCAGGAACAGAGGAATGATTATCTGCAGATATTCCAAATTCGTATGCTGAATGCCCGGCAGGAATATGTAAATGTAATCAGTCGCCACCAAGTGATTCAGAAAGACAAGAACGGAAAAGCATGGATGATTATGGGAGTGATGGATCTTTCACCCGATCAAACGCCTATGGAGCGAATCAAGCGGACGGTTATTAATCGGAAGACGGGTGAGATACTTGCATCGGCAGTTGTTCCGGCAGACCAACAATTAACCAAGCGGGAAAAGGAAATACTCTTATTAATCCGGCAGGGATTTTTGAGCAAAGAGATTGCTTATAAACTGAACCTTAGTATTTACACGGTGAACAATCACCGGAAGAATATATTGGCAAAATTGAATGTTGACAATGTGATCGAAGCCCTTAACTGGGCAGAAAGTTTCGGTATTCTCTATTGATTACGGCAACCAATCCAAGCTATTTGTCAACGGATTGGCTTTTCTCCATAGCTCCAATTCTTCGTAAGTGCAAACTCCACCCACGAAAACAGCATGATAGATTTCTATGCCGGGAATCTGTACACCGTCCGGCACATCGAATTTAATTTGAAGGATGGTTTGCTTGATTTCCGGGGTAAGTCGGTTCGTAATGGCAGCCGTTACTTTTTCCACCACACCATCATATTTCGAGCCTTTGCGAATATGAATCATGTCGAACTTCCACGTGTTCATGTCCTCATCTTCGTAGAGGACGTGCCATTCGATACACTCTTCTTCCGTTTGAATCAGATTCCTATAGTGGACTTCCTTTAAAGAGAGCCGTTCGGCAAGTTCCTGCATTACAGAAAAACTGGCTCCAATATCCAATGTATCGGTATAGATATGCAGGTCTATATCCTTATTCTTTGCCAACAGACCGGATTTGAGGGAGCCTACCAGATGAACTGTAGCCCCAATATGTTCCCATGCCGGGATAATGCCGGTATGTTCCAGTATTTTCCAAGCGGTTTGCTGATTATGTAAGGCAAGTTCAAAAATATCCATATCATTCATCTTGAGCGTGCAAAGATACAAAACGTATGGATATATAGCTATAAATAGCCATTTCGTATCCTATTGGGTTGCCGTAATTTTGCGCACCGTTTTGACTCTATTTTCATCCTTTAGCAATAAATTACTATGGCATTCAATCAAACAGAAAAGCAAGAAAAAAGCTATTTGCAGCAAATAATCAATCGGCTGAAGCAGATAATCAGCCATACCGATGTGTCCGTAAAAGACCATGTAGATACATTGGCGGAGTACAAAGACTACCTTTGGAGCAATAAGGATATTGATCCGCATGAGATACGTTCCATGCGTGAAAGTATCCTGAATCATTTTGCCATAGGTGAAAGCGTGATCGACAAGCGCAAACGACTTTCCAAGATACTGGATATTCCCTACTTCGGTCGGATCGACTTTCAAGAGAAGAGCGAGAACCGTCCGGTAATCCCTGTTTATATCGGCATCCACACCTTTCACGATACTGAAAGCCGGACAACCGTGATTTATGATTGGCGGGCGCCTATTTCGAGTATGTTCTACGATCACGAACTGGGCGAAGCATCTTATCAGTCCCCATCGGGAGAGATAAAAGGGGATATTTCATTGAAACGTCAATACCGGATTCGGGGAGGCAAGATGGAATTTATGATCGAAAGTGCGCTGACCGTCCACGATGATATTCTGCAAAAGGAACTGAGTGCTAATGCGGATGATAAGATGAAGAACATCGTTGCCACCATCCAGCGGGAGCAGAACCGGATTATCCGTAATGAGGAAGCCCGAACGCTCATCATTCAGGGAGTGGCGGGTTCGGGTAAGACTTCTATTGCCCTACACCGCATCGCCTACTTGCTATATGCTTTTCAAGGCAATATCTCTTCAAAAGACATATTGATTATTTCTCCGAACAAGGTGTTCGCCGATTACATTTCCAACGTCCTGCCCGAACTGGGTGAAGAAGCCGTACCCGGATCCGGCATGGAACAGATACTTTCCGAAGTGCTGAATCACAAATACAAATACCTGAGTTTCTTTGAGCAAGTAAACGAGTTACTGACAAAACCAACACCGGACTTTATCGAGCGAATCGAATATAAATCCTCTTTCGACTTCATCGCCAGTCTGGATCGATTCATTCTGCACATCGAAAACAATTACTTTAGGGCGGAAGATGTGAAGCTAACCAAACATATTACCGTCCCGGCTGAATTTATCGGAGAGCAATTCCACCGCTTCAACCGTTACCCCATGCGCCAACGGTTCGAGGCAATGACGGATTATATTCTCGATATGATGAAAGTACAGTACGCTTTCACGGTGACGACTGCCGAACGGAATTTCCTAAAGAAAGAGATCAAGCGAATGTTTGCCGGAAACAACGACCTGCAAGTCTATAAGGATTTCTTCGCATGGATGGGTAAGGCGGAACTGTTTAAAATGCGGAAGAACCGCACGCTTGAATATGCCGACTTAGCACCATTGGCGTATTTGCATATTGCTTTGGAAGGTAGTACAAAGAACTGTGTCAAACATTTACTGGTAGATGAAATGCAAGATTATTCGCCCATCCAGTACAAGGTAATGCAAAAGCTATTCCCTTGCCGGAAAACGGTGTTGGGCGATGCCAGCCAGTCGGTCAATCCTTACGGCTCGTCTACTGCGGATATGATCCGGAAAGCTCTTGTCACAGGCGAAGTGATGAAGCTATGCAAAAGCTACCGTTCTACTTGCGAGATCACTGATCTTGCACAGAAAATACGGAAAAATACCGATCTTGAACCAGTCGCACGGCATGGGGAGAAACCGCAAGTATTAGAATTTAATAACGAGAAAGAAGAGCTATCTGCTATTAAAGAATTAATTGCCATTTATCAGGCATCCGCCTACAAATCGCTGGGGATTGTCTGCAAAACCGAATCGCAAGCCCGTGAGATGGCAGATAAATTACAAATTCCGGATATTCATTTCCTATCGAGCCAAAGTTCAGCTTTTGTACAGGGTATCGTTATCACCTCTGCACACATGGCAAAGGGGTTGGAATTCGATGAGGTGATTATCCCACAGGTGGATGATAGGAATTATCATTCGGAGATCGACCGTAGTATGTTATATGTGGCGGTAACGAGGGCGATGCACCGTTTAACACTGACATATAGCGGAACAAAACACACGCCATTCATCTAAATTTTCGGCTTACTTTATTGTCATGCGGAGATTAACGCCTATATTTACCGCCAAGAGCACAGCAGATTAACGAAATAGCGATGAGAGAAAGCAAAGTTCTATATCCGTCACCTATACTTTCCCAATACATTAAATACTATTGGGTGCTAAAAACCGATGAAGTATAGGCTTATTACAAGGAAAGAATAATCGTACAAAAAGAAACAAAAGCGGTAGAATATTTTGTATATTAGCGATTTAATCGCCTTTCCGATTTTATCCAAGAAAGCATATCAAATAACAGTTTTAACGATATTTTGTTGCGTATTTGTTGCACGGCACGGAAAATTTTGGTAATTTTGCAGCGTGAAAACAGGGATAAATCTGCCTGTGAAAAGAAAAATATAAGGAAAGGAAAACATCATGGCACGACCGAAGAAAGTACAAAAGGTGAAAGAACCCGTCCGCATCCGTCAGCGAAAATTGGCTAACGGAAACATGAGCCTGTATCTCGATGTCTATGTAAAAGGGGTACGCAAGGTTGAATCGCTCGGATTGTACCTTGTGCCCGAATCGACACCGATAGACCGCCAGCAGAACAACCACGCAAGGCAGGTTGCCGAGAAAATCAAAGCCGAGCGCATTCTGGCATTACAGAACCACGGTGTGCGCAAGTGGGACAAGGTGAAGCGGTCGTGTATAACACTTGTGGATTTCCTTAAGGAGTATGAACAGGAGAAATTCGGTTTCTCTACATCCACTCTCAAAGGCAGGCGTGACCTGCGGTTGAAAATCGAAACGTATCTAAAAGAAGCGAACTGCTCGGATATTGTCTTGGCTAACGTGGATGTGGATTTTTGCCGTGGCTTCATTGATTTCCTACGTTATGCGAAAAATGGGGTGCGCAAGGATGGCAGTGTAATCAGCAACGGTGCGGCACATCATCATCAGGCAGTTCTGAACGGTGCGCTGAACAAAGCCGTGCGTGACGGCATACTGTCAGCGAATCCGCTGAAGTCCATCAGTTCAAAAGAGAAGTACCAGCCTACCGAGAGCATGAGGGAATACCTCACGTTGGAGGAAATGAAAGCGGCGATGGCTGCACCCTGCCCCCATGAGGACGTGAAACGTGCGTTCCTGTTCTCCTGCTTTACCGGGCTTCGCCTTAGCGATGTGCGGTCACTGACATGGGGAAAGATTGTCAAAGCCCCCGATGGCAAGACCTTATATATAAGGATAAAGATGCAAAAGACCCAAAAGCTGATAAACGTGCCGTTATCAAAAGAGGCTGTCGATTGTCTGAATCCCAAAGAGAATCCCGAAGAACCGATTTTCACATTGCCGACAGGGACTTCTAACATTGAACGGAACATAGAGAAATGGATGCAGAACGCACATATAGACAAGCACATAACCTATCATTGCAGCCGACATACCGCAGCTACCATGCTGCTCACACTCGGTGCGGACATATACACCACATCGAAGCTGCTCGGTCATGCCAATGTGAACACGACCGCCATCTATGCAAAGATTGTGGATCAAAAGAAAGTGGAAACGGTCAATCTTGTAGATGACTTCTTTTCAAGACAACCGCAAACGGAGGGAAACAGATGACAATAACGATAAGGACACGAACATTGAAAACGGGAAGCCGTTCCATATACCTTGATTTCTATGAAAAGGGGAAAAGATGGAGCGAGTACCTGAACCTGTTTCTTGTGCCGGATGATGCGCCCGATGCAAGGCGGCTCAACGAGGCGGCTATGGCAAAGGCGAATGAAATAAAGTCAAAGCGGATGCTCGGCATTGACGAGGAAGAGTCGGAAGCAGACAACGGCAATTCAAAGCAACTGCCTAAACGGATTTTTGCGGATTGGCTTGACAGCCATATCGAAGGGATTAGACGCAATCCGTCCTATTCTCCTGCAACGTACCGGAACTACCGCTCTTGTGTCAATATAATAAAGGAGTATTTGAAATACCACCGCAGGCCTCGCTTCCTGATGTCTAAAATCGACAAGAAGTTTATTGTAGGATTACTTGACTTCATGAAAAACACCTACAAGAACACCAAATCGCCCGACAATCCAAAGGATATGTCGCTCCACACGCTGCATCTGCACCAGAGTACACTTGTGCGTATGCTTAATGCTGCGGTAAAAGAGGGAGTGATGGATAAAAATCCTTTCTATGCTTTGGGCAGGCACGAGCGGATAGTCAAACAACAGGCCGAAAGGGAGTATCTCACCAAAGAGGAATTGCTTGCACTTATCGAGGCTCCGACTACCAACGAGACAACAAAACGTGCATTCCTGTTCTGCTGCTTTACCGGATTGCGGTATAGCGATGTTTCCGTACTGACATGGCGAAATATAAAACAGGTCAATGGTGGACTGGTAGTTTCCATCCAATCCATGCAAAAGACAGGGAAACAGGTAACGATACCCTTGAACCAATCTGCGTTAAATTGGTTGCCGGATAGAAACGGATGCAAGCTGGGACAAAAGGTCTTTGACATGACTTGCCTTAGTGCCTGCAACAGATGCCTTAAAAAGATGGCTGCTGCCGCAGGGATAGAAAAGAATGTCAGCTTCCATACCAGCCGCCACGCCTTTGCTGTGCTTACTTTGGCAGCAGGAGGCGATATTTATACGGTTGGCAAGTTACTCGGACATACAAGCATAAGCTCTACACAAGTCTATGCCGATGTAGTCATGGAAACTAAAATTGAAGCGGTAAACCGGATTTCGGAGTTCTTTTTAACACCATAGACCTTGTGTATTTGCTTATTTTTTGCCCAAAACATCTCTACTTTTGAATTATTTTATAAAACCGCTTAAATTGATATTAGATTTTCTTGGAGTTATTTTTAATTATTCCTACCTTTGAACTGCTTTAGCTTATTTCGTGGCAAAAGCCAATAGAAAAAGCACGTGATTTATTTAACCGATGTCTAATTTAATAATGATTGTCTATGAAAAAACTTAAGTTTTTAGCAATTACAATTGTTGTAGGATTTACTGCGGCTTGTTCATCTGATTTTTTAGAAGAAACTACCGGTAAATCAAATCTCACAAATGAAGATTCACTTATGCCAGAAGCAAGTATGCAGAGTGAAGCGTATGAAAGTTATGAAACATTGATGGGGTTATTGGCAACTCAAACACGAAGCGCCGATAAGAACACCTCATACCCTGAGTATTATGGAGGCTCATATGTTAATGAAGAAGGGCAATTAGTCGTTTTAACAACCAATGTCAACGAAAGTAAAACAGGAGTAAAACGATTAAAATCAAAGCTGGCAACCAATGTCATCTATAAAGATTGTAAATATTCATACAATGAGTTAAATGAAATCGTTGCTCAATTGACACAATTGGCACAACAAACTCCTTTCATGTTTGAGAAAGTAGGTATGTTCGGGGTTGATGACGAACACAACTGTGTTCGTGTCTTTCTTTATCATAATACTCCAAGTGCGATACAAGATTTTAAAAATTCTGTATTGGACACTCCAACCATAGAATTTGCAGAATGTTCAAAGTTAGAAGACAATAATTTATCTTGTGCAGATTCTGTAGGAACTATAAAGAGTACAAAGAGGTCTCGTGCTTCTGTTGGATATAGAGCAAAAGATAAAAATGGGAATTATGGAATAGTGACTGCAGGACATTTTATTAGTGCGGGAGGAAAATTATGTGACCCTATTACATTTACTACAATTGGAGAATGTCTATCATCCAGACTTGATGATGGGACGGTTGATGCTGCGTTCTGCAAAATAACCTCAAGCAATTATGCGCCTACAAATAGAATTGCATATATGACGAATCCTGCAGTTGATACTTTGTCTGTTGATTTAGCTCAACCGCCTCAGAATTTATATGTAAATATGGTCGGAATGACATCCAAAAGGCAGTCTGGAAAAGTTCTCTACAACTCAATGAATGTGCTTGATTCTAATAAGAAGGTTATTTTGACAGACGTTATTGCTGCAGGATACAAAACGGATCATGGAGATAGTGGTGGTATTGTCTATGCTTTAACTTCAAGTACAAACAAACGCTCTACAGTTGGTATCAATAAAGGGTACAGCGAAGTGACGGTAAATAAAGTTAAAACCCCTTGCGGCATTTGTATTAAAGCCTATTTGATAAATCAAACATTAAATTTGCAAAGATATTAAAAGTTACAAAACAAATAATTACATTGTACTAAAAATTAGAGATACTGCCCAATGCCTATTGTGGAAAGTATCTCTAATTTATAATTCAGTTTATATGAATCTTAAATTTTGTATTTTTGCAATATCTCTTATCTTGTTTTCTTGTAATGGTGAGAGAAAAAATAAACAAAATGAAATAGCTTTTTCTGAAACAGAAAAGATTATTTATACTAAAACTAAATATAGTAGAGAAAATCAGTTCGTTTCTGATTCAATTAAAATTTCTGGAATTTTATCTTTAGAAAGACTTGATTCTCTCTATATATACATTGATAACAATAGTAAATTGGATATACAACTTGACAGTTCGTATTATATAGCCTGCGATACGTTGTCCGGCAAACAAATAGAACTTTTTAGAGGAATCCAAGACCATCCTATTGTAGTCAAACAAGGAGAAAGAAAAAAAATGCACATTGATTTAAGATTGAATAAGATAAAATACAGTTCAAATATACCATACTCATTTAATATATTCTATTCGTTAGAAAATACAAATGATACGCACCTGAAATTGTCCTATCAATTTTACACCCCAACAATGTGGAGAGAAAGCAATGGCAGTATAACTCTTATGTTTGACACAATAATTGATAATTAAACAATATCGTTCTCGCTCAAGTATTCTGTAATGCTATCTTTTAGTAACATCATCCATTATTTGGCTCCATAAAGCATCAAGCCTATTTTTTACTTTAATATTCACATTTTGAAGTTCTTTCTAAATCTATTTGCTTCGATTTCTGGATTCTTTTCTAACGGCTTTAACCTGTTTCCAAAATATAGTCAGTGTCGAATCTGCTCCAACTGTTTCCGTCAGCTTTTCGTAAGCCCCGACGGTCACAGCCAATCCCGGATGCAGTTCGTTGAGCATGACCGTAGTCACTTTATGTTTGTCTGCAACCGTTCTCAACCGTCTGTTTTCTTCCCGGTACTCATGCCATTGCACCCAACTGATGGCAAACAGGGCAAAGAATACAAGCGTACAACCTATACCAGTCCATACATAAGGATTCTTGTGCCAGCCATCGGGAACTTTGCTCCATAAAATCCTTATTGCGTTTATAGCCTTGTCCGGGCGGATTGCCCGCCACAGTTCCGGTATGACACTTTGCTTTTGCCGCGCCTCTTCCGAAGCCTGCTTGTCATTCTCAATGTGGTTTGTCAGCAGTTCCAGAATCTTATTGAGCTGTTCCTTGAGAGTGGGAACACCATGCTTGCGCATATCCTTCTCATTGGCATTCAGATATAGCCGCAAACTCGCCATCATTTCATCACCCAATGATTTTTTGTATTCCTCAATGGCTTCCTTGCTTCCGAAAATGGCATTGACATTTTCCGGTGTGTTGCCATTGAAGAAACTTATAACAGGCTCCAGCCTCTCCACCAGCCTTTTCAATGCCTCGTCCTTGTCCGAGCTATCCTTTGCATCCAGTTTCTCCTTGATTTCCTCGATGTCCTCCGCCAACGCCCCGATAAGGTCGGCTATGTTTTGTAAGTTGTCTTTCATCTTCCTCTCCTTTTTGGTTTATATTTGTTCTTCTCATTGTCGTTATCGCCCCAGCCGCTTTCGTTTCCTCCACCGCCTCCGCCGGATGAAGCCTTTGCCTGGTGCGGCTGTACGCACAGCTCCATAAGTGCGCCGATGGTCACTTGAACGATGTTTGAGCCGGATTCAGCGGAAGTGCCGCCGTTGCCGTCTGTCACTGTTTCGGTCGGTGACGGCTGTCCTATAAAAGTACCTGCCGCATGGCTGTCTGATGCTACATCCTGCCGGGTTGGCTGTGTCCGTCCGTCAAAGCCGTTGTCCGGTACACGGGGTTGCCATTCCTGCCCCTCGGCAATGCGGCTTCCGAACAGCCTGTCTAACTTATAAAAGCCCATGCTCCGGTCTATCCGTGAGCCGCTGAATGAGATTTCATCCTTCGTGAACGACACTCCGAGGATTTTACCTTCGTTCCTATTGTATTTGAAATTCACCCCGATGCCTTGCTTTGCCAGCCTGTCGCACAAATCCGACCAGCAATTACAATGAGGTAAGGATGCTTTGATAGCATCATAGATTTGGTATTTCACCTTGTCCTTTCCACGCAGACGGTCACGCTTCACGTTCATCTTACCTTTGGAGAAGTGCAGCCCGTATTCCCTCGTGAGAGCTTTGCATACTTTCACGTTGCGCACACGGTCGTTGCTGGCACTGATGGTGTTCCCGTCATTGTCCACCCTGTTAGCCACGATGTGCAGATGCTGGTGTTCCCTGTCGGTATGGCGGCTCACGATATACTGGGTGTTCACAATACCCATGCGCCGCATGTACTCACGGGCGATTTCGACCATCAGGTCATCCGTCAGCTTGGGTGCGTCCTCGTGTGCGAAGTCCAACGAGATATGATACACCGGATTTTTCAACTTGCGCCCCGGCTTGTCATCCGCCTGTCCCTGCATACTCCTTGCGATGGTGGCATTGTCATCAAGCCTCACGTCCTTGCTGTCGATGAGCCGTGCCTTTTTCGGATTGTTCACATAGTTCACCACTCTGGCGAAACTTGCCCGTTTCTTCAAGTCGCCCATCATATCCTCTCGATGATTTTGTTGAACTCGTCCAGCAAGTCCGTGATTTTGCCTTTCAAAAGAGAAAAGCCCTGCTGGTGCGCCAGCTTCGCCAGTTGGTTCAGGTTGTTGCACCCTCCCTCCAGCATCCTTATCTGCCGCCTGTCCTCCTGTGTCCGTGCCGCCTCGACTTTTCCGTGCAGCAACAGTTCGCGCAGGAAATGCGACGGCTTCTTCCCGGCATCGGTAATCCGTTTCATGACCGCTTTCCACTCGGCGAGCGTGAGCCGTGTGGATATGGTCTTTGTCCGTGCCTTGCCCTTTGCAGATTTCGGTCTGCCGCCTTTATGTAGATTCTCGTTGTCTGTCATACGCTTGTTTTATCGGTTATAATTGGAATGATGTTTTAGGGCTAAAATAGGGATGTTGCCGTTTCCGGTGTGACCGGGTCGCCGCTTGTAGCGTGGTTTTCGTGGACGAAAACATAAACTTGCCAGCCCTAAAACATTCCCCGGTAAAAATGCCCCTCTCTGTCATGCCTGCCATTTACTTACAAGAGGTATTACCATCAAATAAGGTCTGTTCGCCCTGTGTGATTGGCGGCTTGCCCTCCGTATGGATTGCGGTCAAACCATCATTTTCCGACACCGGTTGTTGGAGTGATATTCGGTCTGTTTCTTCTTTCCCTGCTATCGTTTTTGCAAAGTTTTCGGCCTCCTGCTGCGAGTTGAAGATGTAGCCGCCATTGCCGAAATCGCTCCAATAGCCGTTGAAAACCCGTGCCGTCTGCACAAACTTCCGCTCTCCGGCGGCTTCAATTTCCTTTGGAAAAAGTACGGCGAAGATGGTCGCTCCGCTTCTTGAATGTGTCCGGCTTTCGATGGAATACGGTTTGTTCTCACACTCCGAGACGGTGACTTTGCTGTTATCCCCATCAGCATTTTCCGAGAAAATTTGCGTAGAAGTTGCGCTGTTTTCACTTGGATTTTCGTCAGGGTTGCTCTCCGGTTGCCGTTCATTGTCCGTAGAAATTTCATCATCCTGCGGCTTTCTTCTGCGCTTCGGAGTATCTTTCGGAACAACAGCATCCATAAGCCACGATTGGATTTCGGAGCGAAGGAAATATAGCTTGTTGCCCTGTTTGCGGTATGGAATCCTGTGTTCGGAAGTCATCGCATAGATGGTGGAAACGGACTTGCATAGCATGGCAGACACATCCTCAACCGTCATGATTTCCGGCGAGGGAGTGACGGCGGTTGAGGAAATGATCTGCTCCAACATTCCGGTCAGGCGGTCTATCTTCTCATGGAGTTCTGCCACCGACCGGGGGAGATTGTCAAAAGACAGGTGTGTATTTTCGCTTTCAGTCATATACGAATAATGTCTGTGTCTGAAGAAAGGAAACTAATCATTTTTGGCGAGATTGCGCATGATGGCATGTGCCTCCTCCGAAATCTGCCCCTGTGAGGCGACCGGATTCTGCCGGAGCCATTTCAGGAGTTCGGACTTCTCGAAGTACACCATCTTGTTGTTGGGCTTGAAGTACGGGATGACCTGATTGTGCGTCATCTTGTAGAGCGAACTTTTGGAAATGCCTAAGAACATGGCGGCTTCCTCCAGATTCAGAACCTCCTTTGAGGCGTAAACCACGTTCTTGACTCTCTCCAGCTCCTGTTTCAGTCCGTCCACCACCTTTCGGAGCAGGGCGGTTTCGTTCGGTTTTTGTTCTGTTTTACACATAGTCGTTATTTTATAATTTGATTTACTTTTTGTCGGTTGTGGTTGCTTCCAATTCGATTTGTCAGTGCAAAGTTAATGCGAAAAGAATCTGCAAACAAACACGCAATTCATTGTTTAACAGTCTGTTTTGTGATGTATTATGGCAACATAGCCAGTCTGTTTTATTCTTCCAATGTGTGCATTTTCGGCTTTTTCTGTCAGATGATTATCTGACAAGGATGCCGGATATTTTTTGCAATATCTTGTTCATAGCAAAGGCGGCTAATCTGACAGGAAATTTGTAACTTTGCCACATATTTATCTGCCAGTGCTGCCAGATAATTTTCGCCCATGAGAGCGGCAAGTCGGCTTCTTCAAATGCCGGATAAACGGCATAGGTTAAAAATGGTGAATTAACATATCATACTCTCAGAGTTTGATTTTAATTGGCGAAACATATACCTCAAATACACGCGCAACATTTTATGATATTTTTGTTGCAACTTTGTTGCGTAAGCCTTAAACGATTTAATATAATATCTGATATACAATTAGTTATAAAATATCGTGATATTACGAAGTAGAGCCAGTAATGGTACAGACTATTCCATCGGGGTGCGTACACCTTGTTTTCCATCGGGGTGAGAATCTGAATATCCAATCCAAAGGTTTACAGCCAAAGAATTTTATCCGTGGACAGTTCTCAACTTATGGGAGTTTGATTTCAGAGGGCAACATTGATATGATTGCCGTTATATTTCATCCTCTGGGGCTGAATCCATTTGTCCGGTGTTCTATGAGTGAGCTTTACAACCATTATATAAATGTAGAAGATCTGGAAGATATAGAATTGAATCACCTGAAACGAAATATTTCTGCCGAACCAGCCCTTGAAACCTGTATCTGGTTGATTGAACGCTTTTTCATGCAACGGTTGGTCGATGCAAATTGTAACTACCAAAGAACGCATCACGCTATCCGTCAAATCATCAATCAACCGCAAATTGACGTGAATACCCTTGCTGAAAGTGCTTGTTTGGGATATAGGCAATTCAAGCGAGTATTTACCAACTATGCAGGAATGAGCCCTAAAGAATATTATCGGGTAGTTCGCTTTCAGCGGGCACTGTATCTGTTGCAGAATCATCCGGGGATGGAGTTCGTAGACTTGGCTTATTCGTGTGGCTTTTACGACTCTTCGCACTTGGTGAAAGACTTTAAAGAGTTTACAGGCTGTTCGCCTACTCAATATCTATCTTCCCGTTCTCCGTATTCTACATTCTTTTCCGAAGATTGTAGGCTGAATGTTATTAAATCGCATAGTCGTGCGTAGTCATTTGCGATAAAGTCAGTTTTTTACAAGTGGATGATAGGCAAAGAACTTACTTTTGCAGAAGTATTTAAAATTAGAAAGTTATGCAAGCAAGTAATTTTATACATATAACTGCTGGCATTGCACAGGTTATTGAAACAGAAGAGAAATTGTTAAGTAGTTTGCCCGTAGAGGTTATCACACAAAGGCGAAATACGCAGAATCGCACCATCAAGCAAATTCTTGGTCACTTGATTGATTCGGCATCCAATAATCACCAACGCATGGTTCGGTTACAATATAGCAAAGACCTGCTTTTCTTCCCTGATTATACACAGGATAATGACTTGTGGATAGCTTTGCAAGATTATCAAAATGCAGACTGGGCTAACTTAATCCAGTTGTGGAAGTTCTATAATTTGCACATCATTCAGGTGATTAACTCGATAGATAAGAGTAGACTGGATAGTTACTGGTGCGATTTTACAGGAGCAAAGGTTACATTAAGAGAAATGATAGAGGGATATTTGGATCATTTGCACCTGCATATAAAAGAAATCCATGAATTAATCGGTTGAATTTCTCGATTTTTCATACATTTGCGCTATATCAACTCACAAATAGTATTCACTTCTTATGAAACTCTGCATATAGCTACGCTCCTGCGAATAGCCCCCTTCAAGAAAGCTATTCAGCTATTTGACAAATAACGATTTATTTGCCACAGCGGTTTTATATCCTTTTATTTATGAATTTACGAGTCGGCAGACCATGTAATGCAGGTCTGCTCGTGTCGTGTTATTTTGCAGTTGAACAATGAATTATACATATAAACAAATATGGCTCATCAACTTTCCGGTCATGATGAGCATCCTCATGGAGCAGTTAATCAATATAACGGATGCTGTCTTTTTAGGTCACGTAGGCGAGGTAGAATTGGGAGCATCCGCTATTGCCGGAATTTATTATCTGGCGGTCTATATGTTGGGCTTCGGGTTCAGCATCGGATTGCAAGTGATGATTGCCCGGAGAAACGGGGAGCAGAATTATAAGGCAACAGGAAAGACTTTCTTTCAAGGACTATTCTTTTTATCGGGATTAGCCGTCTTGCTTTGCCTGCTGATTCATGCCGTTTCTCCGTATCTATTGAAACGGCTAATTTCCTCACCGGAGATTTATCAGGCGGTAGTCCGCTATTTGGACTGGCGTAGCTTCGGGCTGTTGTTCTCATTTCCTTTTCTGGCTATCCGGTCTTTCTTCGTTGGAATAACGCACACGAAAGCCTTGTCGTGGTCGGCTGTTACTGCGGTGGCGATTAATATCCCGCTGAACTACTTTTTACTATTCACACTGGGATTAGGCATTTCGGGAGCAGCCATCGCTTCATCGTTAGCAGAAATGGGTTCTTTGATTGTGCTTTGTATTTACACAGGAACGAAGATTGACAAAGAAAAATACGGATTGAAACCCGTGTATGATGGGCGGTTACTTATCAAAGTCCTGAATCTGTCTGTGTGGAGTATGCTCCATGCCTTTATCAGTGTAGCCCCTTGGTTTCTATTTTTCGTGGCAATCGAGCATTTAGGGAAAACGGAGTTGGCTATTTCCAATATCACCCGAAGCGTATCGGCTCTCTTTTTCGTAATCGCCAACTCCTTTGCTGTCACAACAGGTTCATTAGTGAGCAATTCGATTGGAGCAGGAGCGAGAAATGAACTTTTCCCGATTTGCCACAAGGTTCTTAAATTGGGTTATGTGGTGGGAATCCCATTGGTCGGAGTGGCTTTACTCTGCAATCGTTGGATCGTGGGCTTCTATACCGATAGTGAACTATTGAAGGAATTGGCATTTGTTCCTTTCGTGGTGATGCTATTGAATTACACGTTTGCACTGCCCGGCTATGTATATCTCAATGCGGTCGGGGGAACAGGAAAAACAAAAATCACCTTTCTGTTTCAGGTAACAACCACCTGTGTATATTTAGTGTATCTCTATTGGTTGAGTTTCTGTATAGAAGCATCTTTATCCCTCTACTTGACAGCAGAATATCTGTTCGTGATGCTGTTGGCATTGCAATCTATCCTTTATCTGAAAAGTAAACACTATTAAAACGAATCAAGTTATGATGACAAAAATATATCCGCGCACCGGAGACAAGCAAACGGTGTATCTGAATGCCGTGATTAAAGATCCGCAAATTGCGGTGGGCGATTATACCATTTACAATGATTTTGTAGCTGATCCCTTGCTGTTTGAGAAGAACAATGTACTTTATCATTATCCTATTCATCGAGAAAGGTTAATCATTGGCAAGTTCTGTTCTATTGCCTGTGGCACTAAGTTTCTGTTTAATTGTGCGAATCATACATTGAAATCTCTGTCTACCTATACTTTCCCTCTATTTTATGAAGAATGGGAATTGGAGAAGTCGAATATTACTACTGCATGGGACAATAAAGGCGATATTGTGATCGGCAATGACGTATGGATCGGATACGAAGCTGTGATTATGGCAAGGGTTCATATCGGTGACGGAGCGATTATTGCCGCACGTGCCGTAGTGACCAAAGATGTGCCGCCTTATACGATTGTGGGCGGTACTCCTGCAAAAGAAATACGAAAACGCTTTGATGCAGAGGTAATTCAACAATTACTCATACTGAAATGGTGGAATTGGTCTACTGATAAAATACGCCAGTGCTTACCATATATTGCAGAGGGAAAAATGGATGAATTACTTACCAGAAATAAAGAGAGATTATGAACTATATAAAGAAACGATTGACAAGGATTGATGCAAGTTTCAGTTCTTCTGTATAGCTACATTTCGCTATTTTAGAACTCATGCCAGTGGATTATATTTGTAAGAAGCAGGAATTTGAAGTTCACCATTTCTGGAATTGCGACCAATAAGGCTGAATACCCCTTGAATCATTCTGATTAGCAGAGGAACTACAAACAAAACAAGAAATCATTCAGCATACAAAGCTAGTGCTTTGATATATATAATTTATTCACAATTAAATTTTATGCCTATGAATGATTTATTGAGAACGAAGTTTTTCATCTTACTGGCTGATACCTCACAAGAAGTTATTAACACAGAAATGCAAGATGCTTATGAAGATTTTGTGAAGCAAATAGTAACAATTAGCAATTCGGAAGACTATACTCATGTCTTCCGGATGCTTAATCTCACCCGTATTGAGATAGCCCCTTTAAAGGGGTTGTATCAGGATGGGCAGGGGGAAAAATACGCTTAAAAATCTATACATTCATAAAGCATTATCCTTAATTGATGCAGAATTAGAGTTACTCAATCTGAAAATTACCCATTCCGAACAGTTTAATTCACCTGTGTCTACCGAGTTCAAGTCAGACCTATATGTACTCCCAAAGTCTAAAGAATTGGGGAGTATAGGTATTGCTGAAATTGTACTAGCTCTGTTTCTACTGGGAAAAATCGTTGGGGAAAATGGAACGCCAGTCCCAAAAATTCAGTTGGCTCGTGGCTTTGAGCAGCTTTTCAATCTGAAATTTGGTAGTATCTACGATAAGATCGGTAAAGTGTTTACTCGTAAACCGTACAATCTTACTAAAACTTTGGACGCTTTGCGAAATACTATTGCCAGAGAAGACCGTAAACGCAAGAACAAATAAAGATTAGAAAAGATAATTTTGCAAATCGTTTATTTATAGCAGTTTATAAATCATTTTTCGGGGAGTAGTTACCTACTCCTCTTTTTTTGCAACCTTGTTTTGCAGAACTTTGCTTCATCAATCGATTGAAAACAATAATGTTGAACTAAAAATTAAAGCAAAATGTATTAGACAACGAAAACTTCGAGAAGTGGATGGAGAAGCTATCCAAGAAACTCACCGAGATCGGGCAAGACTTGAAATCTCTTATCAATACTGATACTGTATTCGATGAAAACGAAAGGCTGTTGGATAATCAAGACTTAGCCTTTCTATTGAAAGCATCTTTCAGAACCCTACAACGCTATCGGGCGAAAAACGTATTATAAAGCCAGCGATATCCGGGCTTTTGTTCGTGAATAGGCCGATTCTCAAACCTACAAACAGTTCGAAAAAGCAAATCAGTTTGCTTCACCTATCGATTTAGCGTGTTACAAGAACACGCTGTAATGACACTTGTAATAAGCATTTCCTTTTCAATGCTTATTATCAGGTATTGATCTGTTCATATTTCTATAAAAAAGTAATTACCGTGCCAAACAGCAGTCGAAAAACGATATTCACTACCATTTCCATAGACAAAGAAACGGTAGCTTTGGTAGAGAAGATATGCAAACGCTATTCCCAGAAAAAGAGAAAGTTGTAAAGTTGGCGTTCAGATATATAGATAAGGTACATATCAACCCATCCGAAGCCCCTAAATCCGTAAAATCGGAACTGGCGAAAAAATAAGGGACAGGATGATATTATCCGATTCATCCGTCACTATGAGGAAGAACAACTGAATCCCATGATACGGGTAACAAATTCTATCGCTTTGCGTTTCGATGTCATCGGTAAAACTTTGGAAACTCTTATGGATAAGCAATTGATGAAAACGACTGTAAATAACGAGTTATCATCAAAAAAATATGCCGGAAAGAAAAGGTGTTTTGAGATAGGAAAATTACTTATAATCCCTTTGAAAACGTTTTTTGGGGACACTCTGGGGGGGGGAGGATATGCATTTGCGTTTTGCAGCAAGCCGATACCATTACAAGCAATCATGCCCCTTAAGATTGCATACGAAGGAACGCAGGAAAGATAAAAATACACGCTATTTTCATCCGGACATATATAAACTATGAAGATATTTATGTAAGTTTGTCCACGAAGAAAAATGATCATATAAATACACACAATTTGAAACATGGCAGACGACAAGAAAATTATTTTCTCGATGGTAGGCGTAAGTAAAGTCTTTCCGCCTCAAAAACAAGTATTGAAAAATATTTACCTGTCCTTTTTCTATGGAGCAAAGATCGGGATCATTGGTTTGAATGGTTCTGGTAAATCTACATTGCTAAAAATTATTGCCGGCGTCGAAAAAGAATACCAAGGAGAAGTTGTATTCTCACCCGGATATTCTGTCGGATATCTAGAGCAGGAACCGAAACTGGAACCGGGCAAGACTGTAAAGGAAGTCGTACAGGAAGGCGTACAAAATATTGTGGACACCCTCAAAGAATATGAAGAAGTAAACGAAAAATTCGGCGATCCCGAAATACTCGAAGATCCAGACAAAATGGACGCACTGATCAACCGGCAGGCCGAATTACAAGATAAGATAGATGCAACTGACGCATGGAACCTCGACAGCCGCCTGGAAAGAGCGATGGACGCTTTACGTTGTCCTCCTGAAGATCAGGTGGTCGATACGCTGTCGGGAGGCGAACGCCGCCGTGTGGCTCTCTGCCGTTTGCTGTTACAACAGCCGGACATCCTGTTGCTGGACGAACCGACCAACCACTTGGATGCTGAGTCGATCGACTGGCTGGAACAACATCTACAACAATATACGGGTACGGTTATCTGCATCACACACGACCGTTACTTCCTCGACCATGTGGCCGGATGGATTCTGGAACTGGATCGCGGAGAAGGTATTCCTTGGAAAGGGAACTACTCTTCTTGGCTGGATCAAAAGACCAAACGTATGGCACAGGAGGAGAAACAAGCAAGTAAACGCCGTAAGACACTGGAACGCGAACTAGAATGGATCAACATGGCCCCGAAAGCCCGTCAGGCAAAAGGTAAGGCCCGTCTGAATTCGTATGAAGCCCTTTTGAACGAAGACCAGAAAGAATGCGAAGCCAAACTGGAAATCTTTATCCCGAACGGTCCGCGCTTAGGGAACAAGGTGATCGAGGCCCAGCATGTAGCAAAAGCATTTGGCGACAAACTGTTGTTTGATGACCTAAATTTCATGTTGCCGCCGAACGGAATCGTCGGCGTGATCGGTCCGAACGGAGCAGGTAAGACTACACTGTTCAAGATGATCATGGGAATGGAAAGTATCGACAAAGGTTCTTTTGAAGTGGGCGAAACGGTAAAGATCGGTTATGCAGACCAGACACATAAAGATATCGACCCGAAGAAGACCGTTTATCAGGTTGTTTCCGGCGGACAGGAGTTCATCCGCGTAGGCGGCAAGGAAGTCAACTCCCGCGCTTACCTCTCCAAATTCAATTTTGCGGGAGCCGACCAGGAAAAACTTTGCGGCGTACTCTCCGGTGGTGAACGGAATCGCCTGCATCTGGCTCTAACGCTGAAGGCCGAGGCGAATGTGTTGCTGCTCGACGAACCGACCAACGATATCGATGTGAACACACTCCGGGCACTCGAAGAAGGATTGGAGAACTTCGCCGGTTGTGCGGTCGTCGTTTCTCACGACCGTTGGTTCCTCGACCGTATCTGTACGCATATCCTTTCGTTCGAAGGGGATTCGAATGTCGTGTTCTACGAAGGTTCCTATTCGGAGTATGAAGAATACAAACGCAAATTGTTGGGCGACGTAGAACCAAAACGTGTCCGTTACCGTAAACTTATTGTTGATTAATCGTATAAATAATTAATATTATAAGACCATGAAAAAAAGAATGTTATCGATGGCAGTAGTAGCTGCCGCCTTTTTGTGTTTCGGAAGTGACGCGAGTGCACAGAAAACAACCAAGCTGTTCAACGGAAAAGACCTTTCCGGCTGGAACTTCGTTGTCGATAAGAACTCCGTCCCAGCCGAACAGGTATATTCCGTAAAAGACGGTGTCATCAACATCACAGGACAGCCATTCGGATACATGTACACGAAAGAAAAATACGGAGATTATAAACTGCATGTAGAATATCGCTGGCCAAACGGCAAGGAAAAGGCGAACAGCGGTATCTTCCTGCTAATTGAAGAGCCGAAAAACCCGTTTCCGAACGGTATCGAATGCAACCTGATGCTTGATAATGCCGGCGATTTCGTCCTGCTCGGCGGTTCGGATCTGGCTGAATACCAGAATAAGCCAGGCCAACCCCGCCCCTCTTTCCCGAAAATCCAGAAGGCGAATCAAGACAGCGAGAAGCCTGCTGGTGAATGGAACGAAGCTAATATCTTCGTGAAAAACGGTGTCATCACGGTCTATATCAACGGCGTTTACCAGAACACCGGGACAAACAAGGTAAAGGAAGGTTACATCGGACTGCAAAGCGAAGGCAAGGAAGTACAATTCCGTAATGTGACAATCACTCCGTGGTAAACAACTATACTTATTTTAAAACACCTATGTTTTGCATTCAAAGCATAGGTGTTTTGCATTCAAATCATATATGTTTTGGAAAGGTGTTCCTTGGGTTTCCATAAAAACATATCGTTTCTTTGCTATCTTTGCAACATTCTCACGGATATTCCGGTTCTTTTTTAAATTATATCACTATGGATAATCGTTTCTTGGACCTTATAGAGAGAAGCATGAAGGAGCATTGGGATCTCCCCGCCTTCTCCGATTACAATGGACATACCTTCCATTTCAAAGACGTCGCACGGCGGATAGAAAAGTTTCACATCCTACTGGAACATGCCGGTATCAAGAAAGGCGACAAAGTGGCCATCGTCGGACGCAACTCCTCCAACTGGGCAATCTGCTTTTTCGGAATATTGGCTTACGGGGCTGTTGCCGTGCCGATCCTGCATGAGTTCAAACCCGACAATATCCATCACATCGTCAACCATTCGGGAGCAAAAGCCGTACTGGCAGGCTCCAGCAACTGGGAGAACATGAACGAAAAGATGATGCCGGATGTCAAGCTATTCATGATGCTGGACAACTTCTCCATTATCGATTGCAAGAATAAGGAGGTACGCACCATACGCGACCGTATCAACGAATATTTTGGCAAGAAATATCCCCGTTCTTTCACCGCCAACGATGTGAAATATCATATCGAAGACCCGGAGGAATTGGCTGTTTTGAACTATACGTCCGGCACGACCAGCTTCTCGAAAGGAGTCATGATCCCCTACCGCAGTTTGTGGAGCAACACACAGTTCGCCTACGACCGTCTTCCTTTCATACATCCAGGGGACAACATCGTCTGTATGTTACCGATGGCGCACATGTACGGGTTAGCGTTCGAAGTGCTGAACTCCGTCAACAAAGGCTGCCACGTTCATTTCCTGACACGCACGCCGAGTCCAAAAATCATCGCAGAGGCATTTGCGACGGTTCGCCCGGCGCTGATCCTTGCCGTGCCACTCATTATCGAGAAGATCATCAAGAACAAGGTCTTTCCCGAACTGGAAAAGCCATTGATCAAATTGCTGTTGAAAGTGCCATACATCGACCAAAAGGTACGCGAGAAGATCGCCCAAAAGCTGGAAGTCTCTTTCGGTGGGAACTTCGGCGAAATCGTGATTGGTGGTGCAGCCATCAATAAAGAGGTAGAGACATTTCTCAAATCCATCGACTTCCGTTATACGGTTGGCTATGGGATGACGGAATGCGGCCCACTGGTTTCCTACGAACAGTGGGACACGTTCAAGCAAGGCTCGGTGGGCCGTGTCGTCGACCGCATGGAAATCCGGATCGACTCGAACGATCCGGAAAACGAAGTAGGCGAAATCCTGGTTCGCGGCATGAACGTGATGTTAGGCTACTATAAGAATCCAGAGGCAACAAAGGCAGTGATGCTACCCGACGGCTGGCTACGGACAGGTGACTTGGGAACACTTGACAAAGACGGTTTCCTTTACATCCGCGGACGAAGCAAAAGTATGATCCTAAGCTCCAACGGACAGAATATCTATCCCGAAGAGATCGAAGACCGCCTGAACAATATGCTGTACGTGGCGGAGTCGTTGATCATTTCTCAGGGAGGTAAACTGGTCGCCCTGATCTATCCGGACTGGGAACAAGTGGACAAGGCAGGCATCCAACACTCCGAAATCGAAGAGCTGATGCAGCAGAACATCGACCAACTGAACACTGAAATGCCCGCCTACAGCAAAGTATCTTGCTTCAAGCTTTATCAGGAAGAATTCGAAAAGACACCGAAACGGAGTATTAAACGATATTTATATCAACCCGCAGAGGAAAACTAAGTAAATAAATCGTACCTTTGTTTTCTGTTAATTTACAAACAGCTCATATGAACAAAGGGAAAATTACTGTTGTCGGCATTGGACCGGGAAATCGCGATGACATAACGCCTGCGGCATTATCAGCCATCAGGCAGTCGGATGTGATCATCGGATATAACTATTATTTCCAGTTTATACAGGATATAATTCACCCGGATACCCAATGTATCGATACTGGGATGAAGCGCGAGAAAATACGTGCCGAAGAGGCCTACAAATACGCTTCGGAAGGTAAAACAGTGACAGTGATCAGTTCTGGTGATGCCGGAATCTACGGGATGGCCCCGTTGATATATGAAATGCGGACGATGAAAGAGGCGCCGCAAGTGGAGATCGAGGTAGTGCCCGGTATCAGTGCGTTCCAAAAGGCGGCTTCGCTTCTGGGGGCACCTATCGGGCATGATCTCTGTATCATCTCCCTCTCCGACCTGATGACTCCCTGGTTACGGATTGAAAAACGCATACAGGCCGCCGCCATCGGCGACTTCGTGACAGCCATCTACAATCCGAAAAGCGAAGGACGCTACTGGCAGCTGTATCGCCTCAAGGAACTGTTCCTCGAAGAACGTGCGCCCGAAACACCGGTCGGTTATGTCCGTCAGGCCGGACGCGAGGAGCAGGTCGTCAACCTAACCACGCTGGCAGAGTTCGACCCTGAGCAGGTCGACATGTTCACCATTATCCTGATCGGGAACTCGCAGTCGTACGAAACTGACGGCAAGTTCATCACACCACGCGGCTATTACGGGGAGATCAAGATGAAAACAGATGTCGGGATTGGCCAAGACATCATGATCCGCAGCTTCCACACTATCGAAAAAGAACTCAAGAACAAAGAAATACCGCTCGACAAGAAATGGGCTTTGCTCCATGCCATCCACACGACAGCCGATTTCGAAATGGAAAATATTCTACGGATCGACGATCATGCGGTAGCTTCCCTTTACGGAAAATTCAGCCGGGGCGAGGTACGCACCATCATCACAGACGTCACAATGGCCGCTTCCGGCATCCGCAAGGGAGCTTTACAGCGTATGGGGATCGAAGTGAAATGCTATTTGCAAGACGAGCGCACCGTACAACTTGCAACAGAAAAAGGGATCACCCGCACACAAGCTGGCATCCGGCTTGCCGTACAGGAACATCCCGGCGCTTTATACGTATTCGGCAATGCGCCGACCGCATTAATGGAACTTTGTGACCTGATAAGGAAAGGGAAAGCCATTCCCGCCGGCATTATTGCTGCTCCTGTCGGTTTCGTACACGTACAGGAATCCAAACACATGGTAAAGCCGTTTGTCTCTATTCCTAAACTCATCATCGAAGGACGGAAAGGCGGTAGCAACCTCGCCGCGACTTTGGTAAACGCGATTTTATGCTACAATGATGCAAAACAATTAAAACCAGGTAGAGACGTATGAGAACTCAAGAAATTGTAGAAGCTTACGGCAAAACGCACATCTATATGATCGGGATGGACGACAATCCACAGCCTAAGCATATAGAAGTCATTATCAAAAATGTCAAACACGACAACATCTTCTCCGGAGGGAAGCGGCATTACGAAATTGTGAAGCCATTCCTGCCCGCCGATGCGGTATGGATCGAAATCAAGGCTCCGATAAATGCCGTCCTTACGGAATACAGCCGGTTGATCCAGGAAGGCAAAGTGATCGTCTCCTTCGTTTCGGGAGACCCGTTCTTTTTCGGCTTCGCTTCCACCATCCGGAAAAACCTTTTAGGAGTAGGCATGAAAGTGTTTCCTTACTTCAACTCATTGCAGATGTTCGCACACCATGAACAAATTCCGTATGAGAACATGCACGCCGTGTCCGTTACCGGACGACCGTGGCACGAACTCGACCGGGCATTGCTGGAATACCGACCGCTGATCGGTGTGCTGACCGACCGTGTCCATACGCCCAGGGCTATAGCCAAGAGGATGATGGAATATCATCTGGACAGAGATTACACCATGTGGGTAGCCGAACATTTAGGCAACCCAAAGAAAGAGAAAATCTATAAAATCTACTCGATCGAGGAAATCAGCGAGATGAGTTTCACCAATCCGAACTGTGTTCTGCTAATGAAGGCTCCGAACTGCGCATTACAACGACCGGCCTTAGGCATACCTGACACGAAATTTATCTTGCTGAACGACCGGACAAAAATGATTACCAAAGCACCGATACGAGTGATAGACCTAAGCCTGTTAGAACTGCATAACAGCCGCTACTTCTGGGATATCGGCGCCTGTACCGGCTCCG
>ULUC01049899.1_pt1 | contig 24146 bp, 9 predicted proteins | sample 1958151 | NCBI WGS metagenome assembly ULUC01 (sample SAMEA4835750, study PRJEB28245) | human gut metagenome | biome: gut microbiome; material: fecal sample | place: Denmark | collected 2008
AAGCGTCATATCGGATATGAATTTATCAAGCTTTCGGTCATTAATTTCTTCGGCTGACATTGTTGTCGGCTGAACAGTCGTCTGCTCTGCAGGCTGTGATTTTTCGGACTGACTGCTGTTTTCGGCACAAGCCGTCATTACAAAAACCATGCATAATGTAAGCAAAGCAGATGAAGTTATTTTTAATTTTCTGTTAAATATTTTCATAAACGCCTTACGCTTTCTGCATTTTAGTCAGCGCACTGCTTGTGACATATACAAGGCACCTTACCGTTACACCGTTTGCCGTGGTACATGATACTGTGGTTTTGCCCGTTTTGTTGGCTGTAATTTTTCCGCTGTTTTCATCAACAGACGCAACAGTCGGATCTGTTGACGAATAGGTTGTTGAACAGGTCGCCTCACCGTCTGCTACAGAAAGATTCAGCAAGCTTGAATTACCCTCTGAAAGTGAAATTTTATTTTTGCCAAAGCTAACCGCCATTGCAAGAAACTTTACATTCACATTCACATTTTTTGTTTTACCGTCAGATGTCGAAATCGTGATAACCGTATCGCCTATGCCCGTGGCAACAATATTGCCGTTTTCATCAACAGAGGCAACTGACGGGTTACTGCTTGAATAGCTGACATCTATATCTCCCCTCAACTCCGTAATTTCGCTGTTAAGGGTGTAACTTTCAAAAAGTCCCATAGAAATGTCACTTTTCGGCAAAACAAGTTCAGACTTGCTCTGTACTGTTTCGTTAAGCTTTTCGGCAACGATGGGACCGTATATCTTCATATTGGCATATGCAAGAGGGTGAATCCCATCGCCTTTTTTGGTTGTTGCATTATATCTAAAATACTGTGTTGTAATTTCCTCATTATCACCGGTAAGCTCTGTTTCTTCCGAAAGGTCAACATAGGGAATTTCCCACTTATCAAGTATATTTTTCATTAAAGACCAATACTGTGACTGTTTTATTCTTGTTGAGCAATTGTGACAGAGTACGAACAGCTTAATTGAGTCTTTATAATTCTTGTCAAGAAAATAGCAAATACTTTCCAACGCACCTGCTGTGGTGTATTCATTGTATTTTCCCGATTTATTATTTATATCGGTCATTGCACCCATTTCAACATTTTTGAACAGGTCATTAAAACCGCCGTCAAGCAGAATAACATCGTAACTGCCTTTCATTTCACGAACACGCTCAAGGATACTTCTGTGGTCTGTGCCGATAAAATCCTTTCTTATTGCAAGAGTTGTGCCGGGAGTGGCCTTGTTGGTCATTGTCATATTATATTTTTCGGCAACATAATTGCAGAAAGAATATGTTGAATTTCCCATTGTGTTCGTACCCGAACCGTAGGCAACGCTGTCGCCGTCACAATACATAGTTCTGCCCGAAAGGTAGTCGGGAGCAGAATACATAGCCTTTGCACACGGAAAAAGCTGTGCGTAAAATTCGTTGCCGACAGCCTGCAAAATAAGATTAACATCATTTTCTGTGATTTTGCCGTCATCGTCAACATCGGCAGCCGTCAGTTCTTCCTCGGTCGGAACAGTGTCGATAAGGCTTTTGGCAAGCTTTGCATCAGCTGCCTCAACAGTTCCGTTGTTATTAACATCGCCGTAAATCACATTGCCCAACGAAAGAAAGTTTAGCGAATTATCATTGCAATATTTTTCTGCGACAGTCCCCGAATAGCCTTCAAGAGTGAATAATGAATCGGTTGAATACTGCTGAGTGCTTATTGTCTGCTTACTGTAGGTGTCAAAAACGCCCTTTTTGGTTGAACAGCTTACCGCAAACGAATCATCGCAAATCTTCGTTACGGACATTGGAATGCTCACGGATTTAAGATTTTTACAATTCATAAACGCACCGTAGCCTACAGTTTTCAAACCAAAATTCAGGTTGATTTTTTCAAGGCTTTCACAACCGTAAAAAGCCCACCATTTGATATTTTTTACTGTGTCGGGAATTGTCACTTCCTTGATTTTGCCTGAATAAAAAGCCGTCCTGCCGATTGAGGTTACAGGCTTTGAATCAATGCTGTCGGGAACAGTCACAACCGCATCCTTGCCCGTATAACCGCAGATTTCGGCTGTGTTATCGTCAAGAATTCTGTATTTAAAGTTTTTGTATGTGTGTTCATCGGTTGCGGCAAAAACGGTTGTACCGACACCTACAACTGATGAAACTATTATTACCGTTGAAAGTAAAAATGATAAAGTTTTTTTGAAATTTCTCATTAAATAGCTCCCATAAATCATTATTCCTATATTTTACTACAAAATGCAACATTTTGTAAATAGGCAAACAACCTAGAATTACCAAAAATAAAAAAACAGAGGAACAACATCGAAAGCAATTCAAAGAATGCTCCGGTTAATCCTCTGTATCCTTTATATATTTTTAAAAAATCAGCCTGCAAGCACAAGCGGAAGAACATCGTTACGGTCAATGTGAAGAACAACCGAAACCTCGTCACAAACCATTTTTTCAGCTTCTTTAAGAAAACGCTCGTCAGTAATGTGAAGTCGTCTGCCCTTTTTGAGCTGGAGCTTACTGTGGAAGTGCATTCTCCTGATAAGCTCAACAAGCTTCATACAATCGCCGCCCGAAATAATTTCCTTGATTTTTTCACATCTTTCGGCTTTGTTGTCAATCCATATTTCATTATCGGTTTTCTGTGACAAAATATCTTTAATTTCATCCGAAGAAAGGACAACACGCATTCTTGACACAAGCATTTCATTCTGAGTCGGAACAAAAAGCGTTGAAGAATCCGAGCAAACAGGTTTTAAAACATAGTATTCAATAGAATCCTTTCCGATTTTTTTCGTTGTAATTTCGGTAATCTCACAAACTCCGTTTGAGCCGTAAAGAACAACCTCACCAATACTGTACATACTCTCACCATCCGTATAATCGCATCATCTTAAATCTCAGATAAGCACTGAGTTCTTACAATATTATTGTACCACATTTTGCATAATTTTGTTATAGGCAAAATTACCGAATTTGACAATTTTTTCACTGTGGGAAATTAGAGCATATTCTACCAAAATCCGTTAAAATAGAATTGGTTTAAATCCGAAACAAGGTACAAAATACGCTCTGCGGATATTGTACGAAAAGGCTCTTGGAAATGCAAGGCATTTTAATTGGAGGCGTCGAGGAATTTATGCCTATTGACAAACACATTTAGATAATTTAAAAGGTCAAAAATGTTATTGTTCGGTATATATTTTAAGTTGATAAAAATGTCTAAATCACAGATATTAAATACAATTAAAGGCACGGCGGGTGTTACTGCAACAAAACAAGCGACAGTTTAATTTCTGTCGCTTGTTATTACACTTTATTCTGTTTTTACGGGTTGCCACATAACTATTGACATTGAGCCATAAATGTCAATTCATCAGCAAAAGTCGTTTTGTAACGGTTACGGATTGTAGGCTGACCAGTTACCGTTTGAATAAATCTTGCCGACATTCACCGTGAGATCAGCAGTTTGGTTTGCACCATTGTTGCTGAAAATCACATTTGTTGCACCTGTCGGCACGGCTATACGGTAGACACCGTCACCGACACTTTCCATTGCTTTTCCAGGCCATTTACCTGCCATATCGGTTGCGGTGCTGTTCCAGAAGTATGCATAGGTGTAGCCTTTTGCATAGACATAAACAGTTGTGGGAGCTGTTGTCGGTTCAACGCTGTAATTTGTCCAATTACCGTTTGAATAAATCTTGCCGACATTCACCATGAGATCAGCAGTTTGGTTTTCACCCTTATTACTGAACACAACATTTGTTGCACCTGTCGGCACGGCTATACGGTAGACACCATCACCGACACTTTCCATTGCTTTTCCCGGCCATTCACCTGCCATATCGGTTGCATCACTGTTCCAGAAGTATGCATGGGTATAGCCCTTTGCATAAACATATGACTTGCCGACTGTTGTCGGTTCGGTTGTGGGAGCAACCGTTGGGGGCTGTGTTGTAGGTACTGTCGGTTCTGTTCCGGGAGCTGTTGTGACCTCTGTTGACGGTTCCGTAACAGGCTCTGTTGCAGGAGTTTCCGTTGTTGGTTCGGTTGCGGGGACTGTCGGCAACTGACTCGGATCAACATATGTACCGCAGTAACCGCAATTTTCAAACTTTACAACATAGCATTGAATCAGGGTTGCGTCCTTGATTGAGATCGTGTTATCCCTGTCAACATCTGCCGCAACGAGGGAATTGTTTGTAAGATTTTCAAACCTTACAATATGCTTTTGAACGAGTGTTGCATCGCTGACATCTATTCTTCTGTCAAGGGTTGTATCACCCATAAGAATCATATTATCGGGTATATCCGTGTTGTAATACTCGAACATATAAGTATTGTTGAAGTCGTTGTAATCGTTTGCCTTTGAGATTACCCTGACTGAAACAAAGCCTGTGTCATCAACATATGGCTTATCAAGCGGAACAGTTATCGTGACGGGGGTATTCTTTGAAACAAAAGGAATGTTCTGTGTGAAGTAAACCTCGTTTGTGTTTCTGTTATAAACCTCAAGAGTTGCAGGAGAGTCATAGCTGAATCTGTTGTACACAACAGCCTTGATGAAGTTTTCATCACCGTCAATATACTGTTCTGCACTGACCGCCATATCGGTATAACCGAGGGTGATATCATATGATGAAGTGTACTTTGCCTTGCTGTCTGTTACGGTAATTGTTATACAACGGTTTACAATCTGTTCGGGTGCTGTGAACGGAACGCTGAACTTCTCGCTTGCACCTGCAGAGAGTGATTTATCTGTTGTTGTATATGTACCGAGTACAGTACCGTCATAGTTCTTTACCGTAAAGGTGAGGTTGCCTGTCGGTTCAAAGCTGTTGTTTGTTACAAATACATCTGCTTTGGCTTCCTTGCCTGCGTTGATTTCGCTGTAGTCAACGCTTGCATCTGTAATTACAGGTTTTGAAACAGAGTCGGCAATTGTTGTAACAAGCTTTGACTCTGTGTTCATATCGTCATCAATTACCTTCGAATCATAATATGTGAATGTAAGCTTGCCGTTAATGTACTCCGGCTCAACATTTTCAATGTAGTTGTCGGATGAAACAAGTGTTACGGGATTTGACCATGTACCGCTTGCCGTGTCAAGATAGAGGGCATTGATTTTGTTCCTGCTCTCTGTGTAAACGATTGCACAGTTGCCGTTTTCATCGTTTACTATTTCAACACCGTTTGCAGCCGAACCTGATATGTTGCAAATCTCCATTTTTGCCTGAGACTGAACATCATACTGCATGAGAGTTCCGTTTTCGTACCAAACTACAACGGATTTGTTAAGAACTTCGCCTGTTGAGATTGCAGTTTCAACATTTTCTGCAATTACATTTGTTTCGCCTGTGGCTGTGTTGCAGACACAGATTGTCTTATCGTCTGTTGTCGAAAGGTCGCCGTCTTTGTCACAGGTGTAAACAACATATTTTGACTTTGAGCTTTCGATAATATCACAGTTGATTACCGTATCAACATTCTGTGCAACAGCCTGTGGCTGTGACCATGTTCCGTTAGCAAGACTGCTCATCATAATTGAGTTGGAGCAGTCATTAAAGAACGGATTGTTTGAAGAACTGTTCATCCAAATTGCTGTGGGAACACCGTTGATGTCTTTAAGAACAGGGTTTGCATCGTATGTACTGTTGTTTGAAATGCGTGTAAAGTTTTCAAACTTGTTAGACCAAAAACTGAACTTTGCAGAATATACATCAATGTTCTTTACTGTATCGGTAATTGAAGAATCTTCCAAAAGCTCTGTGTTACTCTGGGCATAAACAAGATAAATCTGATCTCCGCTTACTGCAAGTGAGTACGATATATCGGCATTTTTGTTGTCATCAAGCTTTGATGCTTTTGACCACTTGCCAGTTGTTGAATCGTAAACGCTGTAGTAAAGTGCGAGTGCATTTGCCGAATTTGTTGCATTTTCGTCAACACTCTGGTAAACCATTACCGCCTTGTCACCGCAGGCTGCAATCTGTGGCTTTGATGCGGAGTATGCATTGTCAAGCAATGCCGTATTGCCGTTGCCGGACTCTATCTCGTCATTCCAACCCGAATTGTAGGACAGCAATTTATCATTTATGTTGTATTTGTCGGCATCATATGCCGCTGCAACAAGCTCGGAATATGCTTTGGCTTTTTTATTTGCATCTCGGTCGTAAATAGTCGTGCTACCCGACACAATAGGGAATTTTTCGGAATAGAACAACAGCTTGACATACAAACCAACTTCACCGCTCAATTCAACGGTTCTCATTTCAAATGTTTTCCAGATGTCAATGCTAAAGCCTAATTCCGCACTACCGTAAATTCCGGCTGAAAGGCAGTTGACACCAATGCCTGCCTCCAAATCAACTCCGAGGTCGATTTTTAAATCCAAGTAGTCAAAGCCATAGGTGTTGTCCTCGTTGTTATATGCAAAAGATGCCTCTGCACCTACACCAAGGCTAAATCCTACTTTCATATTGACAGGAATCCAAGCTATAAAGAATTGACTTTCATATTCACATGCAACAGACACACCGATAAACAGCTTACTCTTTGCAAGCTCTAATCCGCCGTCATCTCTTACATTAAATTCAAGAGCACCCATAAGTGAGAAATCAAAGGACGGGTTCTTATCGAACTTAATTCCCTTAGCCTTGCTTGCGAGAAGATCTTTGTATTCACTTCTGCATTTTTCGACTACTTCGGTGAATGCTGTGTGTCCTTTAAGGCTCTCATAGTCCGTATTATCGCTTGAATCATCCTTTTTGGTCGGATCTTTCTTTTTGATATTTCCGTTTTCAAGTTCCTTTTCAATGTCAAAGTTGACACCAACGGTAACTGTACTCTCAGATCTGTTATATTCATAAGAAAGTCCGAGTTTATCTGTGAACTCAAAATCGAACGATACACCGTTGAGCCAATCAAAAGAAGAATCGCTGAAGAACAGTGAACCCTTTTCGGGAAGTTTTACCGAGATATCGTCAGTAAACACTCTTAAGGAATTGATATTGAGTTTGGTCTTTTCAACTTTGCCTGATTTTAATGTTACATACATATATACAGAGTCGCCATCTGTGAAGTCCGAGGCTGTATAAGTATTTGTATAGATATATTCAGATGAATTTACTTTTCTGCTGTTTGCAGTTAATGCTTTGTCATTCTGAACAATATCAATTTTGGAAACCTCGCCATAGATTTTTGATGAGAATGTTATATTTGCGACACTGCCGTCTTTATTCTTAGCATTTGTTCTGATTGTTGCCTTTGAATTCAGAGCGTCTTTGCCGTCAACATTGACATTGACTACGGCAAATTCACCAACACGGTAAAGCTTAACATTTGTGTGACTGCCGAACTGAACTCCCTCAAAGTACATATCCGTATATGAGTAGTAGCCGTCAGCAGTAACTTTTAAGTAAGCCGAGTCGAGGTCTTTTCTGTCCTCTTCCTTGATGATAACTCTTCCTTCGCCGTCGGTTTTATATATAAGGTCGGAGTTAAGTTCGACGGTTGCACCCGATATCGGGTTGCCGTCCTTGTCCTGAACATAGAATACATACGCTCCGCCCTCCTCGGGAAACTTTTCAAAATACTTTTCGAGGAAGTAATCTACATCGTGAAGCGAAACCTTTGCGTTTGCACCCATTGACGAAACATCGTCAATTATGTTGTCAATGTACTTGTACGAACCGCCAAGCTTTGCATAGCAATGGTAAACAAACTTTTCATTCGGATTAAGTGTTGTTCTCTGCTTGTCCATTTCATATGAAGTGCCGTTTGCATCAACATATTCATCACAGTAGGACTCGTTGAGTTTTTCCCATTTAAAGCTCTCAAGAGCAAAGTCGCCCTTGTTTTCAACAATGATATTGTAGAACACCTTACTGCCGTAGTTATGATCTGCCGCCTCAATTTCAACATCAATAGTTGACGCATTGTGAACCTCAATCGGATTATCGGCTACGAATTTTGCGGAAATCGGTTCGTTGAAGTAAGAAAGCATTCCGAGGAAGTCGGCAGAAATATCATATGTACCCGCCTTGTCGCCTCTGAGAATCCACTTAATTGTTTTCTGAGTCTGTCCCTTGATTTCATCAATATAGACAGAAGCCTTTGGTTCTGACGAATTTGTCTTTACAACGCTGAGGCCGTCAGGAACATTAAGTGTAACCGTGTTGTCAAGCAAGCTGAAATCACTTGACGCGTGGTTGATGATGTGAAGAGATACGCTGAAGAATTCTTTGAGATATGAGAACTCAACAGGAACATCAAGGTAAACGATTGTTGGATCTTCAGCTTTTGTCAAGCTTGAATTTGAACTGCCAATTACACAAGGAGTAAGCTTTCTTGTGCCTGATGATGTTTTCACATAAATCGGGTCCGATTTTGCGGTTTTACCGTTCCAATAGATTACCGAATGAATCGGTTCACGCTCATAAACGAGAGTTACATTGATTTTTACAACATTTCTGTTTTCGGCGGCATTGATGTCGATGCCTGCCGCAACAATTTCATCAAATGTCATTTTGTGAATTTCAAATTCACCCGTAACAATCGGTTCGTTGACAAGAACGAGTGTTACACAAGTTTCCTTGCCTGTAACAGAAATATTCTGCTTAACGGGGAGGTAATCTTTTTTGTATGAAGATACAATGTGAGTACCAATCGGAGCTTCAAACACGGCAAGACCGTTTGAATCGGTAAATGCGTGCTGCTGTTCTTCCTCACCGAGATCGATATAAGCGTCTGTGTTTGGAAGAACATTGCCCTTTTCGTCTTTAAGCAATACATTGACTGTGCCGACAAGCTCTCTGCTTGTAACTGTAATTTCCTTTGTCAGCTTGGCTGTGTTGCCGTCATTGTCAGTTACGCTGACAGTAACTTTGTACTTGCCTGTCTTATCGAAAATATGGAGTGTTTTGCCCCTTTCGTTCTTTACAACGGCTGTGCCGTCACCAAAGTCAAAGCTGTAACTTACAATTTCGGTATCATCTGTTGAGCCTGTTGCGTCAAACATATACTCACTGCCCACTACAACTGTTGACTGACAATCGAGTACGGGAACGGGAGCAATTATGCCCGACACCTTAACAAGTTTGCTTTCGGCACTTGATGAGTTTTTAGCCTTGTCAAAAGTCTCAATCTTGTAGATTACGCTCTTGTCGGAAACGGCAATTTCATTATCGTTGTAGGTGTATGAATTCTTTCCGCTTTCAGCCATTACGGAATCGTAAAGCACATATGACTTGTCATTTGCACGCTTTCTATATATATAGAAGTGAGAAAGATCATCTGCATCACAAGACCATGTAAGGTTGAAGATATTATCGTCTTTTTCAACAAGCTTTACATCCTTGATTTCGGGAGCATCCTTGTCAATTGTGTAGGTTGCGGTTTTTTCATCAGCCTGATTGCCCGATGAATCGCTTGCCGTAACCTTGATTGTAACCTCTGTGCCGCTGTTAAGCTCATCAAGAGGGAGAGCAACCGTTGCGGTACAGTTATTCTTTGAGTTACCTGCAATTTCTTTGATTGTCTGATATGAACTGAAAAGTCCGTTTGTTTTATACTCAATTTTCAGGTTGCTGAGTTTTGCATTATCCGATGCGGCAACCGTGACGGAGTTGTTGTTATTACCTATTCTTGTGCCGTCAACAGGTGAGAGATCATAGATAACAGGCTTTTCGGTATCGTCCTTGACTTTGCATGATACAACCTCCGACTGTTTGCCGACATTGCCCGCAAGGTCAACAGCCTCAACCTTGTAGTAGTAGGTAGCACTGAAATCTACATTTTCATCATATGTATTGACAGTCTTTACATTGTTTTTCAAAAGGGTAAATTCACCGTCAGCGCTGTTGCTCTTGTACACTCTGTAATAAGCAAAGCTGTTGTCGTCTGTAATCGCATTCCACGAAATGTTTACGAATGACGAACCTCCCTCTGTTTCACCCGATGATGCCGTAACACCTGTGGGCTGAATCGGAGCTGTTCTGTCAACAACATATTCGTAGCAGGTAAGGTCTTTATCCTCGGTCACATTGCCGTAGCTGTCATAAACCTTTGCCCTTACAAAAACAGAACCTTCCTCATAGTTTTTGAGGTCAAGTTTGCAGTCGAATGTGCATTTTGCAGACTCGCCTGTTGCCTTTATTTCGGAAACCGTTTTCCAGCTTTCCTTATCTGTTGAAGTCTGGATTTCGATTGATTTTACTCTGTAATCATCTTCTGCTGTGAATCTGAGGTTGATTTCGGATTTGAAATAACCCGGATCGGGAGTAATTTTTGTTACCTTTGGACAAATTGTATCCTTCAAAGTTGTAACTGTGATTTCTTCCGAAGGAGTGCCTCGGTTTGAACGCTTGTCATAGCCGATTACACGGTAAACATAATCGTGTTCGGGAGTAAGACCGCTGAGGTTTACACCGAGGTTTGTGCTTGTTCTTGAAACGCTCTTCCATGCTCCGTCAGATTGTTCGCATTCAACAACAAAGTATGAAATATCATCGTCCGAAACATCGCTCCAAGAAAGTGTTGCCGTTGTGCCGTCAACTGCAATACACTTGACATTCTTGACCTGTTCGGGACCTTGATTGTCGCACATATATCTCTGTTTTGGAGAATAGGTGAAGTTTCCGACAGCGTCATAAATTTTTGCAACAACATACACAACGCCGTTCGGCATTACTGTCGTGTCGATGTTCTGCGAGTAAGAACTGCCGTTATGCTCGTCAATAAGAGTCCAGCTTTCAAGAGGAGCTTCGGGATCGGTTGAGTAGTAAAGCGCTGTTTTTGCAACGCCCACATTATCGTTGCCGACTACCGAGAACGGCTGATTGCCGTAGATGTAGTTATTTGATGCAGGAGTCATCTTGATAAACTGCGGAGGGATTGTATCATTAATCAATCCTGCCGAAACGATGTCATATCTAAGACTTTCCTGACCGTAAGCGTCCGTACCTACGATATAGTAATAATAAGTTACATTTTCTTTAACTTTTTTATCATTATAGCTTGTTGTGTCACGATTTCTGATTTCGCTCAAAAGTTCAAAATCTGTTTCGTCTTCTGCACGCTTATAAATTCTGTAGATTGCTGTGTCGTATTCTACGGAAATCTGCCACGAAAGCGAGATGTAGGTTTCCATAGGAGTTATGGTAACCTCGTCAATAGGTGCAGGGTGAGTTCTGTCAACATTCACCTTGATGTCTTTGTAGCTCTGACCGCCGTCCTTGTCTGTGAATACGAAACGGAGAGAATATTCGCCCGTTACAACATTTTGAAGCGACCAATAGCCTACATAGTCAACACCGTTTGACTGAACATTTGCATTGCAAGCAGACTTCCACTCCTTGCCGTCACGGCTGAACTGAAATTCGCCCTTACCGCCTGTTTTTGAAAGGCTGCTTTCCATTGTTGCGGTAAGCTTGATTTTGTTAAGACCGCCGATATCGGTTTTATTGTTCGGGAGGGTAATGCTCTTTACGGAAGTGCAGGCAGGAGTTACGCTGACTGTTTTTTCCTCTGAGATGACACCCTCTTTGTCAACGGCAACAACACCGTAAACATACTCTTCACCGCTCTTAAGGTTGATGTCGGTGTAGGTCTGATCTGTTGTTTCATCATACTTTGCACCGTTTTTATAGATTATGTAGTGATCAATAGCGTCATAGCCGTTCGGCTTTTTCCACGAAATTGTCACACTGTTGCTCGAAACAGCCGACGCCTTGAGGTCAACAACATAATAATTGTCACGAATAAACTTGATGTCAACATTGCTCATGCTCTTAGCATACTCATGACCGTATGTACCCTCGTAGCAATATACGGTGAGGTCTTTGTAACCTGAGAAAGCTGTTGAATCAATGCTATTTAATCCCTTACCAAGCACTAATTGTTTAAGATTGGTGTTGTAATAAAATGAATTTGAAGCAATTCTTTCAACGTCATTTCCAATATTTACATTTTCAAGTGAAGTACAATAATCAAATGCATTTGAACCGATTGTTTTAACACCTGACAATTTTACTGTTTCAAGTGAAGTACAATGCGGGAATGCATACATATTGATAGAAGCGTCCGTACCTGACAAATCAAGTTCTGTAATGGCAATGTTACAAAATGACCAATATCCAATACTTGTCAGGGCATCCCCTGTAAATTTTACAGTATTTAATTGTCTGTTTTCGTAAAAAGCATAATCTGCAATTGATTTTAATCCTCTGCCGAATTTAACGCTTTTCAAACTGCTTGCTACATACGAGCCCCTGTAACCGTTTGTATTAGCAGAAAAAGCACCGTATCCGATACTTTCCAAACTATCGGGAAATTCAATGCTTTCAAGTGATTTACATACTGTAAAAGCATAGTCACCAATAGTCTTAACCGAATTCTTTGAAAAATCGAGTTTGTTAAGTGACTGACAACTATAGAACGCATAGTTGCCGATTGATTTTACTGCATTACCAAAATCAACCGTTGTCAATACAGGACATTTGTAAAATGCGTAGTCGCATATTGTTTTTTGTACGGTATCGCTGTCCTCAAAAATAACCGTTTTAAGTGATTTACATTCTCCGAATGCACTCGCACCGATTGTCTTAACATTCTTTCCGATTGTTACTTTTGTAAGGTTTGGAGAACTGTCAAACGCAGAATTGGCAATAGTTGTAACCGTGTCGGGAACCGCAAACTCACCCGAACGATTTTTGGGATACAACACAAGTGTTGTCATATCCTTGTTGTAAAGAACACCGTCAACAACTGTGTAATTTTTGTTGTCTTCCGAAACGGTAATCCTATCAATTGAGAATGTACCATCAAATGCTGTTGTAGATATTGAAGTACAACCGCTTCCGATTGATACATTTTTTAGTGATGAACAATTTGAAAATGTATTATCATTAAGCTTTGTTACCTTATTTGGAATATCAATATTTTTTAAAGCAACACAACTTTGAAATGCGCCGCTTTCAATGGTTGTCAGATTTTCTGATAGTTCAACGGAAGTAAGTTTTCTGCAATTATAAAATGCATTCTGACCGATTGTTTTTACACCTGATAATTTGACTGTTTCAAGCGAATTGCAGTTATAGAAAGCCTCTCTATCTATAGAGGTGTCCGTACCCGACAAATCAAGTTCTGTAATGGCAATGTTACAAAAACTTTCACTACCAATACTTGTCAGAGCAACACCTGTAAATTTCACAGTATTTAATGCTCTGTTTTCGTAAAAAGCATAATCTGCAATTGATTTTAATCCGCTGCCAAACTTCACACTTTTAAGGTTACTTGCAAAATATGAACCGGTAGTTCCGTAATCGTAACATGAAAACGCACAACGACCGATACTTTCAAGGCTATCGGGAAATTCAATGCTTTCAAGTGATTTATCAATCATAAAAGCAAAACTTCCAATTGAAGTTACCGCATTACCGAAATCAACATTTGACAATGCCTGACAATTATAAAATGCATAGAGACCAATTACTTTTTTCTTAATTGTGCTGTCCTTAAATACAACATCGGTCAATGCACTGCAACTGCTAAATGCATAAGCACCTACACTTTCAACATTTGCTCCGATTGTAATTTTTGTAAGATTAGGACAACTGCTAAAAGCTCGATCGGCAATTGAAGTAACCGTATCGGGGATAACAAATTCTCCCGATTTGCTCTTAGGATACAAAATAATTGATGTCTTTTCCTTATTGAGCAATGCACCGTCAACGCTTGAATATTTTTCATTGTCCGCTGACACAGTTATTTTTTCAAGTTTTGTTGCATTATTGAATGCAGTTGCCGAAATTGTTGTACAGCTCTTACCGATTGACACACTCTTGAGCGAACTACAATTTTCAAATGTATTATTATCTATTTTTGTTACATTGTCGGGAATTTCAATACTCTGTAAATTACCGCAATTATAAAAAGCGTATGCACCTATTGTTTCCAATTCTGAACAAAGTTTAATATCATCAAGTACTGTACAATCACGAAAAGCATAGCTTCCAATTGACTTTATGCCTGATTTTAAATTTACAGTTTTTAATTTATTACAATTATTAAAAGCGTTATCACCGATGCTTACATTATCACCTGATAAATTAAGTTCTTCAAGCGCAAGATTGTCATAAAAAGCATATGAACCGATTGAAGTAAGATTATCACCTGTAAATTCAAGTTTTGAGATCTTTCTATCGTCATAGAATGCATAGTTGCCAATTGTTTTTAAACCTGTACCAAATTTTACACTTTCAAGATTACTTTCCTTATATGTTCCGCCCGTTCTGTCTGTATAAGGTGAAAAAGCAAACTGACCTATGCTTGTAAGACTGTCAGGAAACTCTAAGCTTTTAATTTTACTGCAAATAGTAAATGCATAATCCCCGATTGAAGTTACTGCATTACCGAAGTCAACCTCTGTCAGAGAACCACAGTAATAGAATGCACGCTCACAGATTTTTTTATTTGCAGTATCACTGTCCTTGAATACTACAGTAGCAAGCAAATTACATTGATTAAACGCATACGGGTTTACTGTTTCAACACCGGAACCGATAGTAATCTTTGTAAGCTTGTTACAATTTTCAAAAGCAGCTTTTTCAATTGAAGTTACTGTGTCTGGAATAACATATTCGCCTGATAAGCTTTTGGGATAACAAACAACGGCTGTTTTTTCTTTGTTATAAAGCACACCGTCAACACTCGTGTAACTTTCGTTATCTTCTGAAACATCAAATTTTACAAGATTGACATTCCTTGTGAAAGCAGACGCTGTAACAGAAGTACAACCCTTTCCGATTGTAACTGATTCAAGTCCTGTGCAATCTGTAAAAGAACCGTCAGCTATTGTTGTCACACTGTCAGAAAATATGACTGTTTTTAAAGATGTACAGCTACAAAAAGCACTTCCCTCAATAGTTGTCAGAGTATCCGACATTTCAAGATTTACAAGTTCATCACAACCGTAAAATGCACCTGACTCAATTGTATTTACACCAGACAACTTTACTGTTCTAAGCGAATTGCAGTTAGAGAAAGCAGACGTGCCGATAGAAGCATTTGCACCTGACAAATCAAGTTCTGTAATGTCAGTATTATAAAATGACCGATATCCAATACTTGTCAGAGCATCTCCTGTAAATTTCACAGTATTTAATGCTCTGTTTTCATAAAAAGCATAACTTTCAATTGATTTTAATCCGCCGCCGAATTTAACGCTTTTCAAACTGCTTGCTACATATGAGCCGTAATAACCGTCCGTATAAGCAGAAAAAGCACCATATCCGACACTTTCCAAACTATCAGGGAATTCTATACTTTCGAGTGACTTACATACTGTAAAAGCATAGTCACCAATAGTCTTAACCGAATTCTTTGAAAAATCGAGTTTGTTAAGTGACTGACAACTATAGAACGCATAGTTGCCGATTGATTCTACATACTGTCCGAAAACTACGGAGGTGATTGACTTTTCACGGAAAGCGCTGTCGGCTATCGAGGTTACTTTCTTATTGTCAATTCTGTCCGGAATGACGACATCTGCGTCGCTGCCGATGTAGCTCAGAATCTGAACCTTTGAATACTCATCAATCAGCGTGTAGGTGAAATCGTCGGTTGTGTAGGTTTCCTGTGCGCTTGCGCCTGTTTCCGAAGAAAACATTTCAGCCGCTTTTACATATGCCGTGTGAAAAACCTCACTCGGCAGGATTGTAAACACGCTGAAAACAGTCATAAACACAAGAACAAAAGAAACCGCTCTTTTGATTACTCTCTTCATGTACTTCTCTCCTAATTTTTTGTTTTTCGTAATGCCCCTTGTTCTGCCTAAATCAAGCCTTAAATTCCGTGTTCAAGCTTTATGCGCACAACAGGACAGCTTGAAACGCACATAAAAGCTTTGCATGAAAAATATGTTGTTGATTTACGGCAGTAAAAGTCATGAGATATTGCATACTTATGCTTTATATACAAAGCACTAAACCATTCCGCAAAAGAATACAATATTTCATCAGACATTACACATACAACTTAATCATAACAATTCAACACGCTAAAGTCAATGAATCTGCACATAAAATCTTAACCAATTTTTCACGCTATTTAACAACATAAGGCCGACAATATTACCAATCGACAATCTTATAACAAATGATGTACATCTTTATATTTTTCACTGTATAACTGCATTCTACAAGATAAATGACGCATAACAAACAAGATTTCAGCAAAATATTTTTGATTCGGACAAAAATAATCCGCCTCCGATCGAAATCAAAGGCGGAAAATGATTATTTATGAATTTTTTTAAATTGAAAACTTGCTTGAATCATATTGATACAGGCTGTGTTATAAAGCCTTCGCAAAGCAAATGCTTGCCGAAAAGTGAAATGACCGACAACAAGCGTCGGTCATTTTCGGGGTATATTGGGTTATAGAAGGAATATATCAATATGAATGAACGAAATAAGCATTGAATACAGACAGAAGAAAGAACTTTTCACGACTAATTTCAAAACTCCAAAACAAATTACCTAAAAACGAATCTGTTTCAATGCTTATTCCGTGGGCATCAACTTTAGCTTTATTGTACAACAAAAGAGTTTTAAATTCAATTGCATTTGCAACGGAATTAAATCTTTGATGTAAAATATCCTTTGGAATTTTTATCTAATTGTTACAAAAATAACAATCTCAACCTTTACAGAACAAAATTCGCCATCTTTTAGGTGTAATTATTGAAGCTATAAATATATATTTATATCCTTTTATTATTGCGTTTATGTCAATTTATTATGATATTATCCAAGAATTTCGTCAGAAAGTTGTTCAAGCTGAGGAATATTTTCTTCTTTCATAGCAGAACGGATTGTCACAACAGTAGGACAAATTTCAACATTTTTCATTTCTTCAAGATATGTTCTCATTGTCTTTGCTGCCGAAGGAGCCCAAGAGCCGTTTTCAACCATAGCAACCTTTCTGTTCTTGTAGCCCTTGATTTTAAGGTGGTGCAGGAAATCGTTCATTATCGGGAACACGCCGCCGTCATAGCTCGGTGCGATAACAACCATTCTGCTGAAACGGAATGCGTCCTCAATATCCTCGGCAAGGTCTGTGCGTGAAAGGTCAGCAATCGAAACCTTTTTGTCGGTTTTTGATTTGATGATTTCACAAAGCTTTTCGGCTGCCTTGGCTGTGTTGCCGTGAACCGAACAATATGCAATAAACACACCGTCGGTTTCAGGCTCATACTTGCTCCATGTATCGTAAAGACCGATGTACCAACCAAGATTTTCGTCAAGTACAGGACCGTGAAGCGGGCAGATTTTCCGAATATCAAGCTTTGCGGCTTTTTTGAGAAGATTCTGAACCTGAACACCGTACTTACCGCAGATATTGAAGTAATATCTTCTTGCCTCGCAAGCCCAATCGTCCTCCTGAGCGTCAAGTGCGCCGAATGTGCCGAAGCCGTCCGCAGAGAAAAGAACCTTTTCTGCACTTTCATATGAAACCATAACCTCAGGCCAATGAACCATGGGAGCCATTATGAATGTAAGCTTGTGCGAACCGAGTTCAAGTTCGTCACCCTCTTTGACTGTAACGGTTTTATCGGCAAAATCAAAATCCGGAAAAAACTGTGGGAGCATTGAAAAAGTCTTTGCATTACCAACAAGCTTCATTGACGGATATTTCTCGGAAACAACCTTAATATTTGACGCATGGTCGGGTTCAAGGTGGCTGATTACAAGATAATCGGGAGTTCTGCCGTTAAGCTCTCTGTCAAGATTTTCAAGCCATTCGTCAGTTTTTCTCTTGTCAACAGTATCCATAATTGCAACCTTTTCGTCAACAATAAGATATGAGTTGTAAGAAATTCCGTTGGGAACAAGATACTGACTTTCAAAAAGGTCGATTGTCTTGTCATCAACGCCAATGTATTTTATAGAATCGGAAATTTTAACCTGCATTGTATTCTCTCCTTTATAAATCTGTGTCCGTATTTATCGGAAATTTTTGTTAAGTCAATTATACTATGTTATCAAGTTGAAATCAAGATGATTAGGATAATTTAAAGACTATGCAAATTTTGTTCATGTGTCTGATTGTATATGAAATTATTTTGCTATTGATTTAAAAGAAAAGCGATGATATAATATTGTTAAAGAAAAATACAAACGGGTTGTTATTATGGAAGTAAAATATTCAAAAGCTGCACTCAAGTTCCTTGCAAAATCCGATAAAGCAACAGTTAATCGTATCAGAATTGGAATTGAGGGGTTAAAAATTAATCCTCCTAAAGGTGATATAAAATTAATGCAGGGATTTGATGACGGCAGACAACGATTAAGAATCGGTAAATACCGTATTATTTTTAAAAGGTTACTTGACGGTACTTATGAAATAATATATATTATGGATATAGGTTCTCGTGGAGATATTTATAAATGAAAGGAGTTGCCGTATATGAGTACGAAAACAGCTGAAATTGCTAAAATGATTGATATGCTTCCCGACAGTGACAAGGAACTTGCCTACGAATTGATTAAGAAACTCGTACTTGCTTGGGATCCTGACTACACAAAAGTTACCGAACAGGAGTATAAAGATATTACAGAAGCGGAAAACGGTGACTTTGTTTCCGAAGACGATATTGATTGGGATAATCTTTCAAGATATGCAAACTAAATAATTGCATTAATTTAGCGGTGGCATTGACCACCGCTTTTTATTTTAGTTTTTAATATTTTGAGTGTATGACATTTACCCACCAAAGCATGATTTTCCACTTTCAATTTTCAATTAACAAAACAGTCCCTTTCAATGCATTTGCAAATTGAAAGGGACTGTTTGTATAAATATTAAAAAGTATTAGATTTCAGATTACAAAATTACTTTCTGTTGTTTCTGTTAAAGCCGCCTCTGCGGTCATTGTGAGGTCTGCGTGGACGAGCTGCTCTTTCTGCGTCAATGTCGTTTTCGGGAACAAGACCGTCAACATCAATAAGAACCTGACGGCGAGAGAGGTTGAGTCTGCCCTTATCGTCAATTTCCATTACCTTAACACGGATAATGTCGCCTACATTAACAACATCTGTTACATTCTCTGTACGCTTAACATCAAGCTGAGAAATGTGAACAAGACCTTCCTTACCCGGAGCGATTTCAACGAAAGCACCGAAGTCCATAATACGGGTAACCTTACCGAGGTACATTGCACCCGGCTCAGGATCAACAGCGATTGTGTTGATGATTTCGATTGCACGCTTACACTTGTCGGAATCAATACCCGAAACAAATACCTGTCCGAGTTCGCCGTCTTCCTCAATGTCAACCTTAACTTCGCATTCAGCCTGAATTTCCTTGATAACCTTACCGCTCTTACCGATAACCTCGCTGATTTTGTCAGCAGGAATTGTTGTTGTGAACATCTTGGGAGCGTACTTTGAAAGCTCTTCTCTCGGCTCTGCAATAGCCTTGAGCATTACTTCATCAAGAATGTAGTTACGAGCCTTGTGAGTCTTGGCAAGAGCCTCTTTAACCATTTCGGGAGTAAGACCGCTGATTTTGAGGTCCATCTGAATAGCTGTGATACCGTCATGTGTACCTGCTACCTTAAAGTCCATATCACCGAAGAAGTCCTCAAGACCCTGAATATCAACCATTGTCATCCAACGGTCGCCCTCTGTGATAAGACCGCATGAGATGCCTGCAACAGGAGCCTTAATCGGAACACCTGCGTCCATAAGAGCAAGAGTTGAACCGCAGATTGAACCCTGTGAAGTTGAACCGTTTGAAGAAAGAACTTCCGAAACAAGGCGAAGTGCATACGGGAATTCTTCTACCGAAGGAATTACAGGAACGAGAGCTCTTTCTGCAAGAGCACCGTGACCGATTTCTCTTCTGCCCGGACCACGGCTTGGCTTTGTTTCGCCGACTGAGTAGCTTGGGAAGTTGTAGTGGTGGATATATCTCTTTTCTGTTTCACCGTCAATGCCGTCAAGGAGCTGTTTGTCGGAAACAGGACCGAGTGTTGCGATTGTGAGAACCTGAGTCTGTCCTCTTGTGAACATACCCGAACCGTGAACTCTCGGAATTACGCCAACCTCTGATGCGAGAGGACGGATATCGTCCATTCCTCTGCCGTCAACACGCTTCTGCTCATCGAGTAACCAACGGCGAACAATGAACTTCTGTGTCTTATAAAGGCACTCGTCAATGAGAGCTTCGCTTTCTGGATAAATCTCGTCAAATTTTGCGTGAACTGCCTCATAGATAGGCTTGAGTCTTTCGTCACGAATTCTCTTATCATCTGTATCAAGAGCAACCTTAACATCTTCTTCTGCAAATGCCTTGATTGCCTCAAACATATCATGGTCGGGTTCAAGACTTGCAAACTCAAACTTAGGCTTGCCGATTTCAGCCTTGATTTCCTCAATAAAGCTGATAATCTTCTGGTTAGCCTCGTGACCTGCCATAATAGCGTTGTACATATCGTCATCAGATACGCAGTTTGCACCTGCCTCGATCATAGCAATTCTTGTGCTTGTTGAGGCAACTGTTGTTGCCATCTGAGAAATCTTTCTCTGCTCCTCTGTCGGGTTAATGATGTACTCACCGTCAATCATACCTACAGAACAACCCGAGATAGGTCCGTTCCACGGAACATCAGAAATTGAAATTGCGATTGAAGCACCGATCATGGCAACAATTTCAGGCTGACAGTCGGGATCAACGCTCATAACCGTACAAACGATTGAAACATCGTTTCTCATGCTCTTGTCAAAAAGAGGACGGATAGGACGGTCGATTACACGGCTTGTGAGGATAGCCTTTTCCGAAGGTCTGCCCTCTCTCTTGAGGTAAGAACCGGGGATTTTGCCTACTGCGTACATCTTTTCTTCATAGTCAACCGAAAGCGGGAAGAAATCAACGCCCTCTCTTGGCTTTTCTGATGCTGTAACAGCAACATGAACTGTTGTGTCGCCGTAGTGAACAAGACACGCACCGTTTGCAAGCTGTGTCATCTTGCCTGTTTCAACCTTTAAAGGTCTGCCGGCAAATTCTGTTTCAAATACTCTGTATTTGTCGAATGTCATAAGTCGATTCATTTTAGTAAAATCCTTTCCGAAACATAAGTTTCACATTTTAAATAAAGTTCAAATTTATTCAAACGGGATTTTACGCCGATTTAGCAATAAAACCATTAAACAAAACTGACAAACACACAAAAGCATATGTTATTTAATCGTTTTACCGCTAAAAAACAGCAAATAAAAATCCCGCAGAAAATCGAATTTAGGGCAAGCTTTCGCTTGCCCTTGTGTACTTAAAAAATTACTTACGGATACCGAGTCTTGCAATGATAGAACGATATCTCTCAATGTCTACCTTTGTGAGGTAAGCGAGAAGGCTTCTTCTCTGACCAACCATCTTGAGAAGACCTCTTCTGCTGTGGTGATCCTTCTTGTGAACCTTGAGGTGCTCGGTAAGGTCATTGATTCTCTTTGTAAGAAGAGCAATCTGAACCTCCGGAGAACCTGTGTCGCCTTCGTGAGTTGCGTACTCAGCCATGATAGCCTGCTTTTCTTCTTTAAGCATTAAAAATTCCACCTTTCAAAAATAGTCGCCAACATCTCAGGGCAGGGCTGTGAAAATCCGACAAACGGCATACTCCCTGTTCCGAGACACGGTCATCTGTTTTATATTATCACAATCACAGTCAAAAGTAAAGTGTTTTTTACAAAATCTTCTTTGCTTTTTCATTGTAGAGCATATCTATATATTCACAAATTTTCTTCTGATCTTCTTTAGACATTGAGCGATATCTTGCAATGATTGCTCTTTCGGAAAGAGTCAGTACATTGAGCGTCATGTCACCGTCGGCAACTCTTCTTTCAAAATAATCTCTGTTGTCAAGAATTGCGTTATAATCGATACCGAACATTTTAACGATTTTTCCGAGAAGCTCGTGGCTTGGTTCAGAAACTCCCGTTTCATATTTTGTATAAGTTGTTCTGTTTATCTTTAATGCGTCCGCAACCTGCTGTTGGGTAAGTCCGCACTGAATTCTGTAATAACGCATTCTGAGTCCTACCGAAGCGTCGATATTACTGCACTTTCTTTTGGGCATCTTCTGCACATCCTATCACATAAAAGTATTTCCGCTTTGCACACTGCGATTCAATTATAATACTTTTAAATAAAATATTCCACAAATGTGATAACACTTCACTAAACAAAAATCGGCATGATTTTTGTGCATTATTTTGTATTCATAAATATTTTTTTGATGAATTATACCTGCATCTATTATTATTGATTCGTAAAACTTTTATGCCTCTCTTCCGGTTTTTGTAAACCTCTTTTTCTAATTTGGTATTGAAATCTTTAAATTTTTGATGTATAATCAGGTAGCAGAAGTTAGTGTGTATGTTTTTATGCAATTTCTGCGTTCTGTATTTTTGCTTTATTACAGCCGAACAACCGATAAATTAAATGCTGGAGTAGCGCAGTTGGTAGCGCAACTGATTCGTAATCAGTAGGTCGAGGGTTCAAGTCCCTTCTTCAGCTCCATAACAAAAACCGCATCAGAAAGCCGTTTTCAGGCTATTTGGTGCGGTTTTTATTTGTTTATTTTTACCGTAAAACATTGCGAAATATCGCATAATATTGCTTAAATATTAGTCAAATGTCAGTCAAAAAGCAGCAATCACATCAATCACACATATATACCTAACACATTATGCATATAAAACTAAAAGCACCCTGCATTCTGCAAAGTGCTTTAATAATTACTCTTTCGTATTCGTTTTAGCCGGATTTTTAATCATTCTGCCGTTGACGAAGATGTAATCATCATCGGAGTTTGCGTTTTCGACTGCTTCGGTTTCACGCTGAACTTCTTCTTCCGTAAGGACATACTGCACATTATCACCTGTGAAGTAGCCGACAGACTCCTGCACACCTTTTGCGATTACGGATACTATTATATAGGTTGCAATCATCGGGTAGAAAATTACCGAGAGAGCAACTGCAACAACAAGCATTGCGCCCTTTGTATAGATTACTGCGAGGAATACTGCGAATGAAACTATTACGACAAGCACAAGTGCTACAATATTTCTGAGAATTTTACCGAAAATCAACAGGAGTGAATTTTTATAAATGTCACGGAGTCTGAGGTCATAGGTAATTGTTAGCATGGGTACATAGAACAGCATAATCAGCATTGCAATTGAGAACACTATATATATGGTAAAGACAGAGCCGTAGACTATGTCTGTCTGAGCAAGTGTTCCGTAATAGAGAATTGCAAAAAACGAACATGCTACTATGAGGTAGGCGACAAATCCGTTGAAGATTGATTTTTTCAGATTTTCACGAAATGCCTGTACAAAAGTTTTGAAAACATTTACATCCTCTTTTTCAACCGAAATTTTGCGGATTACCATTACAAGTCCGGAATAGAACGGCATTGCGGGAATTATACCCAAGCTCCATAATATTACATTGTTGAATCCGGACAGAAAGCTTATGAGAATGAATATTCCGGAAAATACAGCAAACGGAATTGAGTACATCAATCCCGCAAATAACAGCTTAGGAAATCGGGTGAAGAATCGTGCAAGTGATGATTGATTGAAATTTTTCATAATTGCTAAATTAACCTTCTTAAAAAACAAATTTGACATAATCTTAGCACAAAACGCTTGTCATTTTCAATAGAATGACCATATTTGACAGGTTACAATATTGTAACTTTAATGTTACTTTAATATTTCTTATTTGACAAATAAGTCAAAAAACTCAGAAAATATGCGGTTGTTTTTTGTTTGATTTTGAAATTACATTTGGTCAATACCTTCGTTTTGACTAATCACAGAGAAATTTTTTAAAAAAATCTATTGTATTTTCATAAATAGTGTGTTATGATTGTGGCAATAGAGAGAACACAGAATGTTGTTCTCTCGCCAATATCCGGGTTTAGCGGATAAATATTTTTAATTAAGGTGAAAGCTATGAAAAAATCAACACTCAAAAGAGCTGCAGCTCTTGCAGTTGCAGGTATGATGACTGCTACTGCTCTTGCAGGCTGCGGCG
>ULUC01021821.1_pt1 | contig 23537 bp, 19 predicted proteins | sample 1958151 | NCBI WGS metagenome assembly ULUC01 (sample SAMEA4835750, study PRJEB28245) | human gut metagenome | biome: gut microbiome; material: fecal sample | place: Denmark | collected 2008
CACCGATAACCACAGGCGGTGCGCTCAGCGGCAGTGTGCCAAGCTCCAGCGTCGGCTGCTGCTGCTCCTGATATTGTGTAATATCACGGTCCGCCAGCAGACGCTTCGCCTGTCTGCCGCCTGTTTCAACCTCTGCCAGCACATGGTAGTTGAGGCAGATATCATTTTTCTTGCGCGCATCCACTGCCTTGCGTACTATCCTCACACTGCCCAAAGCCTCGCGCGGTATACCGCATTTGCGGCACACCGCCTGCTCCAGCGTCTGCTCCTGTCGCAGGCTGATACGCACATTATTTATTTTCAGCTTCATCTATAAATCAGTTCTGCCTTTCTACCGATATTTTAATCTGCACCGTACGTCTTTCTGGAATAACCTTTTCCGGCAAATCAAGCTCAGCTGCAACAACAGTACTGCCATTGAGCTTGCTTACATCCAAGGGCTTAGTTTTGACATCCTTCAGCTCCTTCAGCACGGAAGGCGGTGCGGTAACGCGAACGCTTGTCGGCACAATCTCTGTTTTGGTAACAATAATACCGGCAGGCAAATCACCGCTCATAACCAGCTTAACCGGAATATCAAGCGAATGCATCTGGCTTACCATATTGGCCTGCACCATAACGCGCTCAGGGATAATTCTCATATTAGGAATATCGTAACCGTCGTCACTCACGGCAACCAGCTCGCTTTCCGTCTGGAAGCTGCCGCTATGGTTGCTGATATCTATCGGAGCAACCACACGGTTTACCTTGTCAATACGATGTGTTGCACCACGCAAAGTAACCTCCGCTGGAGTAATTATACTGCTGCCGATGGTCATATCACCGTTCACCGCGCCCACGATACGCATAGTAACGGGAACCTTTTTCTCGCTTACCGTATCCACATATACGGAAACCTCCTTAGGCGTTACGGATACAATCTCGCCGCCGGAGTAGGTTACCGTAATCGGCAGGCTCTGCTGACCTTCGGTTATATTTTTTAAATTGATAGAAGCATTGATTTCGGCACTCAGATTATCGGAACTCAGCTTGGCACGCGAACCGCGCACCTTTACCAGAATTTTATCGGGAGCATTAAAGACCATCATATTTTGCGGCAGATTTCTCTGCTGCAGGCGCACCTCGATATTGCGCTCGATTATCGGGTTCTGGTCGGTCATTACATATACCCACAGGCCGCAGGCCATGAGCAGGCAGATAATCCTTGCCAACAGGTTTTCCTTACGCGCCAGCCTTTGCAAAAATCTCATTTTTTCTCACCGCCCCACAAGCTCTTGATTTTATCAACCAAAGAATTCTTAACTGCTGCATGCGGACGGAAAATTGCCGTGCGCAAAATTTCCTTCACATCATCCACCGTCAGATAACGCATCAGCTCGCCGTTGCGGGCAATGGAAATCGTACCGGTTTCCTCGCTGACAACAAGAATCATCGCATCGGACTGCTCGGACATACCGATAGCGGCACGATGGCGGGTACCAAGCTCCTGGCTCAGATTACGGTTTTCCGTAAGCGGCAGCAAGCAGCAGGCAGCAACAACGCGGTTGCCGCGGATAACGACAGCGCCGTCATGTAGCGGTGTATCCTTAACAAAAATGTTCTGCAGCAGTCCCGAGCTCACCAGACCGTCAATCGGCACACCGGTTTCGATACGCTCTGCCAAACCGGTAGCACGCTCAAAGACCATCAGCGCACCTACCTTGTTTTTGCTCATCACCTTAGTGGCATGAGCAACGGAATCCAGCATTTCCTCCAGCTCCTGCTCGTCCAGCTCGCTGCCCTTATGAAACAGCTTGCCGCGGCCGATTTGCTCCAAAGCACGTCGCAGCTCCGGCTGAAAGACAACAGGCAGGGCGACCATAATCACCGTCATGCTCTTTTCCAGCAGCCAGCTGATAACATGCAGGTTCAGCCAACGGCAGATAAGCGTGAAGCCTATCAGCACCATAAGCCCCTTACCCAATGTTGCGGCACGGGTGTTTTTCAGCATCAGGAACAAACGGTAAAGAAAATAGGCAACGACGACAATATCTATAACATCCAAAAATGTGATTGTCGAAAGCAAGCCTTGCAGTTGTATCATCATAATTGCATTGCTCCTATCTATCAGACACTATCGACTAAGCGCTAAGCCTTAGTCCATTTTCAGAATCGCCATGAATGCCTCCTGCGGCAGCTCTACACTGCCAACCTGCTTCATGCGCTTTTTACCTTCCTTCTGTTTTTCCAACAGCTTACGCTTACGGCTGATATCACCGCCGTAGCATTTCGCCAGTACGTCCTTACGCATAGCGCGGACGTTTTCGCGGGCAATAACCTTGTTGCCGATTGCTGCCTGTACCGGAATTTCAAACATTTGACGCGGAATCAGGCTGCGCAGCTTTTCAACCAGCTGACGGCCGCGAACAGTAGCAAATTCCTTATGCACAATCGCGGAAAGCGCATCGACAGGCTCGCCGTTCAGCAGGATATCTACCTTCACCAAATCGGAATAGCGATAGCCGGACAGCTCGTAGTCCAAAGAAGCATAACCGCGGGTAGCGGATTTCAGACGGTCAAAATAGTCAAAGATAATCTCACTCAGCGGTAATGCGTAGTGAATCATTACGCGGGTATCATCAAGATAGGTCATATTATCGTATTCACCGCGTTTTTCCTGGCTCAGCTCCATAACAGCGCCGACGTAATCCTTCGGCACAATGATGGTTGCATTAACGAAAGGCTCCTCAACATGGTCGATAACGGTCGGGTCCGGGAAGAAGGACGGGTTATCTACCATTTCAACGTCGCCGTTGGTGCGGAACACCTCATAAATAACGTTCGGTGCGGTAGTAATCAGGCTCAGATTATATTCGCGCTCCAGGCGCTCCTTGATAACGTCCATATGCAGCAGGCCCAAAAAGCCGCAGCGGAAGCCAAAGCCCAGCGCGGTAGATGTCTCCGGCTCAAATACCAGAGAAGCATCGTTCAGCTGCAGCTTTTCCAAAGCATCACGCAGGTTATCGTAATCGGAATTCTCTACCGGATACAAACCGCAGTATACCATCGGTGTAGCCTTGCGGTAACCGGGCAACGCTTTTTCGGCAGGATTATCGGCATCGGTTACGGTATCGCCTACGCGTGCATCCTTAACATTTTTGATGCTGGCAGCAAAGAAGCCTACCTGGCCCTCCTCCAGCTCATCAACATTGACAAGGCCGGGTTTGAAGTAACCGACCTCGGTAACATCAAATTCCGCACCGGTTGCCATCATGCGAATCTTCATGCCCTTGCGCAGACGGCCCTGCATAATGCGTATATATAAAACTACGCCCTTGTAAGCGTCAAATTTGGAGTCAAATACCAAGGCCTTCAGCGGTGCTTCCGCATCGCCCTGCGGCGCCGGCACGCGCGCTACGATTGCTTCCAGTACGTCCTCGATGCCAATGCCTGTCTTGGCACTGCACAAAACTGCGTCGGAGGCATCAATACCGATAACGTCCTCAATTTCCCTTTTAACATGCTCCGGGTCCGCACTCGGCAAATCAATCTTATTGATAACCGGGATAATCTCCAGATCGTTATCCAGCGCCAGATACACGTTAGCCAAAGTCTGCGCTTCAATGCCCTGGGTAGCGTCAATAACCAGCAGTGCGCCCTCGCACGCTGCCAATGCACGCGAAACCTCGTAGGTAAAGTCTACGTGGCCCGGGGTGTCGATAAAGTTCAGCATATACTCCTCGCCGTTGCGCGCCTTGTAAATGCTGCGCACAGCCTGCGCCTTGATGGTGATGCCGCGTTCACGCTCCAAATCCATGGAATCGAGAATCTGCTCCTCCATCTCACGCTTGCTCAGCGTTCCTGTATATTCAATCAATCTGTCCGCCAGGGTAGACTTGCCATGATCTATATGGGCGATAATAGAAAAGTTGCGAATGTGATTTTGTTCAATCATAAATTACTCTTCCTGCTCCTTCATTAGAATGTATTATTTCAGGCCAATATTGGCTTGAGCCTGTTTTATTAGTACTAATTATTATACCATTATACGGCAAAGCCTGTAAACTAAAAAGAGAGACAGCTCGGCGCCATCTCTCCTCGTACTGCGTTTTATTTCAGTTTGCTATCCTCAAATTCAACGCACTTGTAATAATTATCGATTTTATAATTCAGCTTATCGAGCGTTTCCTGCATCTGCTCCATGCGCTCGAGCAGCTTGGCACGCTCCTCGATTAAAATTTCCTTGCGTGCGGCCCGCGTTTTGTCGCCCTGCTGAAACAGTTCCACATATTCAATCAGGCTTTCTACCGAAATGCCTGCTGCGCGCATGCATTTGGCAAAGTTTACCCAGTTGCAGTCCGTTTCGGTGTAGTCGCGAATACCGCTTTCGTTGCGGTTCACAGTCGGAATCAGGCCGATGCGCTCATAATAACGCAGCGTATCCGCTGTAATATCATACATTTTGCTTACTTCGTTTATTTTCATCCCGCTTACCTCCTGCCAAGATTGTTTCCTGCTTTCTGCTTATATTTTAGCATTTGGAGTCAGCTCCAGGTCAAGCGTCCGCAAAATATTTTTTACAGGAACAGGCAGGCATATTTGTGATTTTCTCTTGCATAATGCTCTCATTCGTGGTAGAATAATGCAGTACAAGAAAATCCAGGAGGTGAAATTCGTTGCCGAACATTAAATCTTCCATCCGCAGTGTAAAGACCGACGCAGAACGTCGTGCTAAAAACGCTCCGATTAAAGCATCTCTCCGTAATGCTTCCCGCAAAGTAGAGGCTCTGACTAAAACCGGCGCTAAAGAAGACGCTCAAGCTACTATGGCTACTGCTTCCGGTTTGCTCGATAAAGCAGCTCGCAAAGGCATTATCCATAAGAATGCTGCAGCTCGCAAAAAATCCAGACTTGCAAAGAGAATCAACGCTATGGCTTAATTCTTACAAGCTGACCTGCTCTGAAAAGAGCAGGTTTTTTGCATTTCAGGGATAAATTTTTGCAGGCAGGCCATTCCCAAGGTCATGCCCAAAAATAATTTCTTTTGTATATCCCTCCATTGATTGCGGAACGAATATATCTCCCCCGTAAGGGAAGGTGGCTGCGAGCACCGGCGAGCAGACGGAAGGGTTGTTACCGCTTCCGAAGCAGCAAAAGCTGTGTTTCTCAGCATCATTATAGCGTAAAAAAGCAAAAGCATCCCCACACTTTTACTGCAAAAAGTGTAGGGGTGCTTAATTTTTTATCAGCAGCAGTCATTTCACTGCCTACGCCTTACTCCCGGCAGACACCGCAGCGACGGCAGCCGTCAAAGCACATCGGCGTAAACTTGCCGCTCTCGCTGCGCTGCAGCTCGGCAGCAAGATATTCCTGCGTCACGCCCATGTCCAGATGCTGCCACGGCAGCGGCTGGCCGAGCTGCAGCTCGCGCTCCGCCAGCTCCTCGGCATCAAGGCCCTCCTCCTTCAGCACCTGCTTCAGGCTACGGCCTTCCACATGTGCCTTCAGCAGCGCTTCGCCGATACGTCTGCTGCCGCGCGCCAGCACGGACTGCACCACTGTTTCCTTCAGCGATTCGGTAATCAGCTTGATGCGCTTTTCCTTCTTCAGACCGTCGCTCAAAATTTTAAAGCGCTTCTTAAGCGTGCGCACATTGCACAGCGGCGCCCACTGGTACGGCGTAAAGGGCTTAGGCACAAAGCCGTTGACCGAAATAACCAGCTCGCCCTTGTTGCCCACCGCGTCCATTTTGGCACGCACGCGTTTAATCATCTCCACCGTTTCAACGATATCCTCGTCCTTTTCTCCCGGCAGACCGATCATATAATACAGCTTGATGTTGCGCATTCCGGCAGCAGCAGCCAGCTCGATAGAATTATAAACATGCTCCTCCGTAATGCCCTTGTTAATCGCAGCGCGCATCCGCTCGCTGCCTGCCTCCGGCGCTACGGTCATCGTGCGCTGTCCGCTCTGCGCCAACGCATGCGCAATCTGCTCCGTGAGCATATCGGCACGCATGCTGGCCACGGAAAACGGTATCTTATGCTCTACCAGGTATTCCGTCAGCTCCGCCATCTGCGGATGGTCGGAAACGGCAGCTCCCATCAGGCCCACCTTTTTCGTGCGCTCGGGACGCTTGGCGATATCCGCCAAAATATTTTCCAGCTTACGCGGACGCGGCTTGCGGAAGCAATAGCCTGCCATGCAGAAGCGGCAGTGACGGCCGCAGCCACGCGCCACCTCGACAATAAACATATCCTCAAATTCCGTTCCGCTCGTCACAATAGCAGAGGTGTGCGGATAAGCGTCGATATCACGCGCCCACTGGCGTGCTACCTTCGCCGGCGCACCTTCCTGCGGCAGCAGGGCGGTAAACTCGCCCTCATCATCGTACTGCGCCGTATACAGGCTGGGCACATAAACACCCGGCACCTGCGCCAGCGCCGCCAGACGCTCTTGCTTGCTTTCCTCGCGGTAGATGGTATCCAACACGTGCTGCACCGTTTCCTCACCCTCGCCGATAACAAAGGCGTCAGCCACAGCAGCCATCGGCTCGGGATTAAAGGTAGCACAGGGACCGCCGATAATCACCAGCGGCTCACGCTGATTGCGCTCCGCCGCCCGCAGGCGGATATTGCCTAAATCGAGCACCGTCAGCAGATTATCATAATCCATTTCAAAGGACAGCATGACGAAGATAACGTCAAAATCTGCCAGCGGACGCTGGTTTTCCAGGCTCAGCAGCGGTGTTTTGCTTTTGATATGCTCCTGCTGCAAACGTTTATCCGGCAAAAAGAAGCGTTCGCAGGCACTGTCACCGCGCTCGTTAATCATCTGATACAGAATGTGCATTCCCAGGTTCGACATGCCCAGATGGTAGACGTTGGGGTAAATAAACGCTACCGGATGACGTAAGCCCGGCGGATACACCTGCGCGCCGGTTTCATTTTCTCTTGTTTCTTTAATATAGTTTTTGATTATCCAGGACAAAGCATTTCCTCTCCGAGTATCTATAATGTATTAAGAAAATATCAGCGCAGAATTACGCTGATATCTCTTGTATTTTACTGATGTTTTTCTGCCAATTTGCGTTCAAACAAATCGATAACTGTTTTCAAAACCTTTAAGCGGGCATAATATTTGTTGTTTCCCTCAACCACGGTCCACGGTGCATAGGAGGTGTCGGTGCGTACCAGCATTTCGTTGACTGCTGCTTCGTAAGCATCCCATTTATCACGGTTGCGCCAATCCTCGTCCGTAATTTTCCACTGCTTGTTGGGGTCATTCTGACGATCATTGAAGCGTCGCAGCTGCTCATCCTTGTCAATCTGCAGCCAGAATTTGGCGATGGCAATACCGTGCTCGCTCCACTGCGCCTCCATATCCTTAATTTCATCGTAGGCACGCTGCCATTCCTGCGGTTTGGCGAAGCCTTCGATACGCTCTACCATAACACGGCCGTACCAGGTACGGTCAAAAATCGCTATAGTGCCCGGCTGCGGCAGTCTGGTCCAGAAGCGCCACTGATAATGGAACTGCTTTTCAACCACGTTCGGCGCCGCAATCGGGTGCACATGAAAGCCCAACGGGTCCAGTGCCGCCGTCAGTCTGCGGATAGCACCGCCCTTGCCGGCAGCGTCCCAACCCTCAAAGCCGATAACTACCGGTATCTGCGCCTTGAACATTTCAATCTGCAGCTGTGTCAGCTTTTTCTGGTACTTATCGAGCTTTTCCTTATATTCTTCCTTGGTAAGCTCCTTGTTGGCGTCAATCGTGCTCAGCACATCGTAGGTTGCCGCGGTGCGCTTGTCGGCAGCAGGCTCGACAGGCATCTGCACAGCTTTTTCGATAGCATCGGCAATCTTAGTAAAAACCTCCAGACGCGCGCTGCGCGGATCATCGTCGGCAATCAGGTGCCAGGGAGCGTTTACCGTATCGGTAGCCTCCAGCATTTTTTCGTAATGCGGCAAAAATTTATCGTAATCTTCGCTTTCATCAATCGCAGGATTCAGATCACGCCACGCTTTGCCCAGTGTTTTGGCATTCTTGGCGATATTTTTCTTTTGCTGCTCCGGTGACAGATGCAGGAAAAATTTGAGCACAAGATAATTATCGTCCGTGAGCATTTTTTCAAAGTTGTTGATATGCTCGAAGGAAACTACGGGATATTTGGAATCGTCCTCTGCCTTATCCGCCATCTCGTTGGCGTTTTTCAGATAATACCAGCTGCGGTGATAAACGGCAATATGTCCCAAAGCCGGCAAACGCTTCCAGAAGGCACTGAAAAACGGCTGCTCCTGCAGAACGCCGCGCAGGCGCACGCTGGAATATACATTAAAGCCGCGGGCATCCATCTGCTGCATCATTTCGTTAATCAGCGCACTGCGGCGCGCACCGCGCCAGCCCTCAAACACGATGATAATCGGTCTTTTGGCGTCGCGGGCCATGCGCTGCGCCTTTCCCAGGCGCTCACCCAGCACATCCATCTGCTTGTTGTAATCTTCCTTGGACACTTTTTTACTCAAATCCAGCTTTTCCAGCATTCTCCAACATCTCCTTACTGCTTGTGAGAATCTTTAAATCAGCGCTCCTCATAGGGGTTAAGAGCGCGCGGTTTTCCTAATACCTCTGCCATGATAATGCCGTTGACCAGCGCCGCATGCTTCAGCTTCACACGCTTTTTTGCTGCAGGCTGCGCCTGCTGTGCGTAGTGCGCATTAAACGCCGCTGCGGCAGCGTTCATCTTTGCTTCGTCGTAGCTGTAATCACTGCGGGGATCGTAATAAACCTTGCCCTTGTCATGCACCAGGGCTTCGTTTTCACGGTGAATTCTGCCGGTGTGGTCATGCATTGCTTCGCCGTCGCGGTGAACTCTGCTGTCGTCATCACGACGCACGCGCGTTCCGTCATGCACTACGCCGCTTTCGCGGCTGTTTTGACGCTTGCGCGCCTGCGCCGCCTCCGTCGTCTTTTTCAGGCGGCGTTCAAACTCGGCAGCAAGGTCTTTAGGCTTAGTCTGCGTTTGCTGCTCTGCCTGCGTCGGCTCCGCCGTTTCCTGCGGCTGCTCTTGCGGCAGCTCCTGCTGCCTGCGGCGGCGGCGGTTGCGCCTGTCCAAAAATACGTTGGCCAGCATTACGAGGACAAAAAGCAGAGGGATTAAATCACTGTCAAACAAACCGCCCATAAGCTGCACCTCGCTTATTTGCCGCCCTCAGGCTTTTCCTCGCCCTCCGGGCTTACCTCAGCAATCGTGCGACGCATCTGCGTATCTGCCTGAATGTTGTTCAGGCGGTAATAATCCATTACGCCCAAGCGGCCGTTGGCCAGCGCTTCTGCCATAGCTGTCGGCACCTTAGCCTGTGCTTCCACAACCTTCGCCTGCATTTCCTGCGTATAGGCCTTCATTTCCTGCTCCTTGGCAACAGCCATCGCACGGCGTTCCTCAGCACGTGCCTGAGCAATGCGCTTATCTGCCTCCGCCTGGTCTGTCATCAGCGCAGCACCAATGTTACGTCCAACATCTACGTCCGCAATATCAATGGAAAGAATTTCAAAAGCGGTGCCTGCATCAAGGCCCTTGTCCAAAACTGTTTTGGAAATATAGTCGGGGTTTTCCAGTACCTTGCTGTGGTCGGCGCTGGAGCCTACGTTTGTTACAATGCCTTCGCCGACACGCGCAATAATCGTTGCTTCGCCGGCACCGCCTACCAGGCGGTCAATGTTGGCACGCACGGTTACGCGTGCCTTTACCTTCAGCTCAATGCCGTCCTTGGCAACAGCGCTTACTACCGGAGTTTCGATAACCTCGGGGTTAACGCTCATCTGCACAGCCTCCAGCACGTTGCGGCCTGCCAGGTCAATGGCACAGCCACGCTCAAAGCTCAGCTCAATCTGCGCTCGGTGGGCAGCAATCAAAGCATCAATAACGCGGTCAACGTTACCGCCTGCCAGATAATGCGCCTCCAGCTGGTTGACATTTACGTCAAGGCCTGCCTTGTTAGCCTTAATCAGCGGCAGCACAATCTGCGACGCAGGCACGCGGCGCAAGCGCATACCGATGAGGTTGAAGATGCCTACGTTAACACCGGCGGCGATTGCCGAAATCCACAGGCCCAACGGCACAAAGTTAAGAAAAATCGCTATACCGGCAATAGCAATGATTACTGCAAAGCCACTGCCGAAAATCATCTGAATAATAAATCCATAATGTCACTCCTTCGTTTGTTCTACAAAAATTTTGCTGCCCTCTACCCGCACGATAATCACGGGAGCAGACTTTTCGATATAATCTCCCTGACTGCTCACATCAAGACGCTTGCCGTCCACCAGAATCGTACCTGCAGGACGCAGCGTAGTCAAGGCTGTGCCTCTTTTGCCCACCAGCATGCTCCAGTTTTTGCCGCCGGTGTAGCCCTCGCTATTCTTTTGGCGTGTCCACAGCACAAAGGGATTATACTTGCTTTCCTTGGGAAGATACACGCACAGCAGCGTAATTACCAGCACCAAAAACAGATACACTGCCAACAGCACCAGCGCCGCCCAGGCATTGCCGCCCAAAACGTAAAAGCCGCCGACTGTCAGGCACACCATGCCGCTGACACCGAAAACTCCGAAGCCCGGCACAACAAATTCTATCAGCAACAGGACAAGGCCCGCCAGCATAAAATAATATTCCAATGGCATGACTGCACCTCCTCAACGCTTGTACATTTATAGTATAACAGAGTAAAAGCATGAAGTAAATTTAAAGTTTGGGATGCAGCAAGGCTGCGGACCATCTTCAAACAAAATCACCGGCGTGATTCGTAATATCAACTTCTTTCATAACTGAAAGAAATTGCAAGAAAGGTTCGCGCTTTTTGGAAAGCGCGGCAAAGCAAAAACTTTTTTGATAAAAAGTTTTACCAAAAAGCTTTAAATAAGCTAAATCGCTTTGCTGGAAATAGCTATTTTTTCGTAGTTCTGCCGAACGGTATACGCGGTAGTGTTTACAAATCTGTGGTTAGCTTATGCCCAGACTGGCGTGACTAAGGTTGGGGTTAGCTGTAAGCCGGAATGCCTAAGGTTCGCATGAGCAGCTATGGGATATCCAAGTATTTCGCTGCAAGACGCTAAAAAAGACCTTAGCTTCAGCTTTTGCCGCTGTCAAGGTCTTGATTTTTGTTTAGCTTCAGTTTTCCGCCAGCACCTGCTTTAAAAGCTCCAGCGCGCTCGCTTCGCTCGCTTTGTTCGTGCCCAGCTCACCGCGGAAGGCACGTGCGAGGATGGATTTCTTCATCAGGTCGATGCTTGCCAAGGCCTGCTCCGCTGCCTGCTGTGCTGCGCGCTCGCGTGCCAGCAGATCGTCGATGAGGCGCACGATTTCGTGCTGTTCAGGGAGGGATGGGAGAGGAACCAGATATTCTCTAATTGCTTTTAAGCCTAAATTTTTTATAGTGCTACCAGTCGCTTTTTGATTAGCATAATTGATGAAAGCATTTGTATGAAACATCTCTTTTAAAAATCTCTTATCTAATTTTTCCCCAACATTTATATAACAAGCACTTTTGCCAAGAATTACAGGCTCTCCATTATAGAACGCTGTTTTACCTAAAGTACCATTTATTGACAAAAACACGGTATTGTCATTTAAATTAACCGCATATTTTTTATATTCTTCAATAGAAACTCTTTTGGTTGACTCTTTTATCGCAATAAAACTATCATCAAAATTATTTCCATTGATAAAATAATAATCCCCATTTTCAGAGTATACAGGTGTGCCATGCAAACCATCACCAATAACACTAGATAACTCTTTTAATGAAACTTCTTCCCAACTTTCATAGCTCACGCCGTTTTCCCAACGCCACTGCTTAGTCAGCTCACCCGTAAATGCCTTGTGCAGAATTGCTGCCTTGCGCACGGCAAAGCTGTCGGCAACCTCCTGCAGTCTTTCCTTAGCTTCGTCGAGCTTGGCAAAAAGCTCTTCGATGCGCTCAACTATGCGTTGCTGTTCGGAGAGCGGAGGGAGAGGGAAAGGCATTAACTGCATACTTCCCTGAGTAAGTTTTAATCTAGTTGTTCCTTTAACATAGTCTTTGTAATCTACCATATTTAGATAATGCATCAAAAAGACGTTACCGATTTCTCCAAAATATGATTTTAAAATATGTGCATGGTTATTTACCCAGGCTTCGCCAAATATTATATATGCCTTATCTTTCAATAAATCCAGAAACGGAGCACCATCTTCGCCAAGCAAAACCAAATGTTCATTAGTTAGATAATCATCTATCCAACCAACTTGACCTGTTGCCCCATAATAAGGAACTTTGCCTACTCTTTTTGCACGTTCACTTGAATTTATCGGTTTTCTATATCCATCTAAGCATGAATTAACATTACCAATAAGCCTTACCCACACCCAATTCTCCGGCACCTCATAAGGCTGTTCCTCCGCAGGCACCAGCGCCTGCTGCAAGCGTTCTTCTATTGTCAATGCTGTCTTTTTCTTTGGCATTGCCAGCTCTCCTTTATAAGCAAACATTATATTGCTTTAATCTATAATTTATGATAAAATGTTTTCGACAACCGGTTCACGGGGTGGGATTGCCTTCATTCTCTACGAATGGAGGTGATGTCTATGGTATATTTCAGCTTTCAGGATTTAATGTCCTTTGGAATTTTTATCGTAGCATTACTTACGTTCATTTTTCAGAACAAAAAGTAAAAAAGTTACGGACATAGAAAAACCGCCCCCTGACTTTGGCGAGTTCGGAGCGGATTTTTCTTAACCAACTTGGCAACCCACCTCTGTGGGCGGTTGTCTTTTTCTATGTCTAATATACCACACAATTCATAGCTTTGCAAGTTTTGGATTGTGCAGAATGTAGTGAAAGACTCCCCTCGGGGGGAGCTGGCGCCCGCAGGGCGACTGAGAGGGGTCTGCTGTCTTTATGCTTTCTTATAGTGAACCCCTCTCCGTCATCGCTACGCGATGCCACCTCTCCCCAAGGAGAGGCTCTTCCCTTTCTTCCTTCATCCTTCACTCTATTCTTATCTTTGCAAGCTCCTCAGCTCCTGCGCCACACTCTGCAGCAAATCCACGGCCTCCGCCAGCTTTTCCGCAGCCTCTGCTGCGCTTTCCGCCGGGTCCGGCAAATCCTCGTAATCGAGCACGCTATCATCCTTAATCAGGCCAAGGTCCAGACTGTTGCCCTTTTGCGCAATTTTCTCACGCGTAAAGCACTGCCAGCGCTCGTCCGCCACCTTGCTTCTGTCCTCTGCCGTGTAGGCAGCCTCAAAGCCAGCAAAGTCGCTCGCCTTCAGCGGGTTCGTCTTGCCGAAGGACGGCATATTGGTGCGCAAATCATAAAACCACACGGCCTTGGTGCTGTCCTTATCCGTTTTTTCGCGCGTAAAGAAAAGTACGTTGGTCTTGACACCCTGAGCGTAAAAAATACCCGTCGGCAGGCGCAGAATAGTGTGCAGATTGCACTTATCCATCAAGTCGACACGAATCCTTTCGCCGTCACCGTCGGCAAAAAGCACATTGTCCGGCAGCACTACGGCAGCGCGCGCCTTGCCGTCAGCCTTCAAGCTACGATAGATATGCTGCAGGAAGTTCAGCTGCTTGTTGCTCGTGGGATAGGTAAAGTCGTCGCGCGTTGCACGCTCGCCGCCTTTTTTCGTACCGAAGGGCGGATTTGTCAGCACCACATCATAGCCCTGCATCTCCTTGCCTACGTTGGAAAGCGTATCACCCAAAATAATTTTGCTCTGGATGTCATGCAGCATCGCGTTCATCAGCGCCAAGCGGTGCGTATCATGAACCAGCTCGCAGCCGGTGAAGGCCTGCGTATATTCAAACTCCGCCGTTTCCTCATCCAAATCAAAGAAATCGTTCGTCTGCTCACGCACAAAATTGCTTGCCGCAATCATAAAACCGAAGGTACCGCAGGCAGGATCGTTACAGCGCTCGCCGGCCTTGGGTGCCACCAGGCGCGTCATCACGTCAATCAGCACACGCGGAGTGAAGTACTGCCCGGCGCCGCTCTTCTTTTCGTTAGCGTTTTTCTCCAGCAGTCCCTCGTAAAGATTACCCAGTCCCTCCTCCTTCGCGCTGAACCAGTCCAGCTCGTCAATCGTCCTGATAATCTTTTCCAGGTTCTTCGGCTCGTCGATGTTCGTCGCCGCGCCCTTGTAAATCTCCTGAATGCGTCCCGTGCACCGCTCGCCCAAATAATCCAGCAAATTCTTATAAAAGCCCTTCAGCTCCAGTCCCTTGCGCGCCAGCAAATCATCCCAGCGATAGCCCTCCGGGATATTTTCCTCGCTGCCGGTTTCCTTGGCCATTTTCAAAAATAAAATATATGTCAGCTCCGTAACGTACTGATGATAAGTAATGCCGTCATCACGCAGCACGTTACACAAATTCCAGAGCTTTGCTACAATCTCCTGTGTATTCACGCAGTCTTGCCTCCATCTTCATATAAATAACCATTGAATTCGCTCACGATATTATCCAAATCGTCGGCGAATATTTTTTGTGCGCGCGCATAACCGCCCAAGCGCTGCAATCGTTTGTCCTCCTTAAAGGCCTCCACGCTCAAAATATCCTGCTGCTGCATGTAGCTGCGGATAATATCCAGCCACTTCTGCTGGGCAGGCGTAAATTTGTGGTTTTTGTTCAGCTTGTCAAAGGCACGGCTCAGCTGCGAATTTTTGCTCACCAGCTCCGTTCCCAGCATATAGCGCCTGATGAGGCTGATAATGCCTGCCACCATCGTGCTGTTCGTGTATTCCGAATAGGCATCGTTCAGCTGCAGCGCCGTAAAGCCGTTGGCATCGAGCGTCAGCAGCAGCTCCTTCAGCTGCGCCTTCGTCAAATCCTTCGGACGGGTGCAGATGATATGCAGGGCAGCAATTTCGTTGGCGTGGCTCTTTAAGTACGCCGCAAAATCGTTCAGGTAATCGCCGGGCTTGGTCTTTTGCGCACCGTAGCCGCGCGTATGGCTGGTAAGCTCATCCTTGCCGTCATAAATCATGCCGCCCATATCGCCGCCGGCCCGGTATTTTTCCAGCTGCTCCAACGCCTCCTTATGCTGCAGCAAAAGCTCCTTGGCCTTGGCGGCATCCGCCTTCTGCAGCTCGCCGGCAAAGGCTGCCGCATCCTTGCCCGTCGCCAGCACAAACTCCTTCTTCGTCTGCTCGTCCAGCTTATTCAGCTTGCGGCGCAGTTTCAAGGCCACCTGCTTGGCAATATCGGTAATCGTCTCCGGCTCCTCCGTTTCCGCCAGCTGCTTCAGCAAATCCTTCACGGAAATCTGCGGATTGGCAACGGCAGGCATGGTCACCACCGGCTGCAGGCTGTCATATACGCCCACTGGGTCATAAATCTCAAAATGATCCTTGCCGATTTTATCGCAGCGGCGCGTTGCGCGTCCCAGCATCTGCTCAAACAGGATACGCGATTTCACGCAGCGCATAAACACCAGCGTGGTAATCTCCGGTACGTCGATACCGGTAGTCAGCAAATCCACCGTCACCACAATGCTCGGGAAGCGTTCGTTCTTAAAGCGTTTGATTTTCTCCTGAATCTTTTTCTGGTCACCGTTGGCCACGCTGCCGGTAATCTTCATAATCGCGTCGCTGTCCAGATTATCCTTGGCATAAAGCTCCTGCAGCATGCTCACAATCATATCGGCATGCGTATCGGTAGCAGCGTAAATCAGCGTTTTGCCGTAGGTTTCCGGCGCGTCGGGATAAAGATTTTTTGCAATCTCCGCCAGCACCGCCCTGTTGAATTCGGGCACGATAACCTTGCGGTTGAACTGGTCCACATCAAGCTTCACATCATCGTCCAGATAGGCAGTGTCGATTTTGCCCGTCTTTTTATTGATATATTTAATAGTATCGCCCTTGTTTATTGTAATTCCCTGCTCGCTGAGCTTCGTTTTCAGCTGATGCGGTGCGTCATGGTCAATCAGGTAACCGTCCAGCACAGCCTCGCGATAACTATAGGTATAAACAGGCTCGCCGAAAATTTCCGTCGTCTGCAGGGCAGGCGTTGCGGTGAGCGCAATTTTTACCGCGTTAAAATAATCTAGCACATAGCGGTACTTACTCTGGTAATCGCGCTGGTCGCGGTAAAGCTGCTCCGCCTCCGCCATTTCCTTATCCAGGATATAACCGCGGTGCGCCTCGTCGATGATGATTAAATCGTAATCGCTGACTGCGGGAATGCGCTCCTCGCTTTCGGCGTACATAATGCGCTTCATCATACCCTGTACTGTAGCAACGTGTACGGCGGTTTCCGCATCAATCAGCTTATCGGTAAGCTCCTTGATATTGTAAATCTGGTCCAGCGTCTGCAGACTTTCCAGCTTCACCTCTTTAAAGACATCCTGCGCCTGCACTCCCAAGGCATTGCGGTCAACAAGGAACAAAATACGCTTAAAGCGCTTCGCCTTCAAAAAGCGGTAAATCATGCCCAAAACCGTGCGTGTTTTGCCGGTGCCTGTGGCCATCGCCAGCAGCGCCGTCCGCTTGCCGCAGCGCACTGCCTCATCCACCGCCTGCACAGCCTTCAGCTGATAATCGCGCAGATGCAGGCCGTTTTCATCCTGCAAAAAGTCATACGGTAAAGCATCGAGAGCAGCGTTGCCCTCCGCAGTATTTTCCTGCAGCATTTCTTTTAATCCTAAGGGAGAAGGCCAGCCTGCCATAGCACGCGGTATATTGCCGCTTTGGCGCAAATCCGCAAACCAGATGCCGGATTTTGTCTGCAGCTGCTGCACATACGGCCTGCCGTTGGCAGCAAAAACAAAGGGCACCTTAAAATCCTGCCACTGACCGAGCAAATATTCCGCGTCACATTTTCTGATAGCACGCGCGTAATCCTTGCATTGGTAGCTGATGACACTGGAAATATCCGTGTCCCACTTTTTCGCTTCGATAATGCCCACCAGTTTCTCGCCGATAAAGAGCGCGTAATCGGCGTAGCCCTTTTCCTCGTTGCCCGGCACCTTGTCCGTAGGCCATTCGGCAATCGCCAGATTGCGTCCCTTAGCAGGACGGCAGCCCTTGCTGTAACGCAAAGCAGTGCTGTCCGCCTCCCAGCCTACCTGACGCAGCTGCTCGTCAATCAGGCAGCGTGTTTCCGCCTCTGTTTTCGGTCGTCTGTTGGCAGCCTGCAGGTTCGTTTTGCTGCGCTCCTGCTGCGGCAAAGGCACAGCCTTCTGCGCCTTCTCGTTATCCTGCTTACGCAGGCGCGCTTCCTCGGCCTTGTCCTTGGCAGTTTCGACAAAGGCTGCCTCTGCCTGCTCCGTCGGCAAATGATATTCCTGATGCTGATAGCTGTAATCGCCATACACCTGCATGAACCATTCGCACAGGCTGTACGCCTGCGGCAGCAGCAGCTTGGCCTTCTGCAGCGAATCCGTACCCTCGTGGCGCGCTTCGTTGCCGCCCAAGCGCAGGCGATGCATAATGCGTGCCAAATCCTCTGTGATATACTCTTCGTTTTCCAGCAGGCGAATTTTGTTTACCAGTGTATCCTTCATCTGATAAGGCATTGCTATATTGTCAAAGTCAAACATTTTATTAACGATATCTTCGCACAGCAGGCCCAGCTTAAAAAGGCAGGAGTTGGAATCACTGTACAGATAGCGCTCCGCGAACTCGCCTGTTTTTTCCAGACCGGGAAATTGTGTGCGTAAAAAGCTGAAGCCAGATGCCATAAAAACGGCCTCCTTTGAGCTGTAAAAATGATAATAATATATTTATATTCGCCTTGAAATAAAATTTACCTGCTGAATATCTTTTCGCAAAAGATCTTGCCGCTGCAATAAAAAAGCCGCCTGCCCTCCTGTACGAAGAAAGCAGGCAGTCCTTCGGTCCGCTAATCGCTATAAAGTAAAATAACCGCGCCAAGATTTCTCTTAGCACGGTTATCAGTTGTTATTTGAGCAATTCACGAACCATAACGTTAATACGTTTGCCATCTGCACGGCCTTTGGTTTTTGCCATAACTGCCGGCATTACCTTGCCCATATCCTTGGGACTTGTAGCGCCAACAGCAGCAATAACTTCTGCCACGATAGCCTTCAGCTCGTCATCGCTGAGAGCTTCCGGAAGATATTTTTTCAGTATAGCAATTTCTTCCTTAGCTTGGGCAACCAATTCGTCACGACCTGCTTTTTGGAATTCCTCAACAGAATCCTGACGCATTTTGACCTCTTTCATCAAGACAGCCAGAACCTCATCATCTGTAAGTTCCTTTTTGTCATTGATTTCAACATTTTTAATATTAGCACGCACCATGCGGATAACAGACAAACGCAGTTTACCTGCTTCCCTGTCCTTCATGGCCTGCTTCATATCAGCAGTCAATTGGTCTTTTATAGACATACAGCCCGCCTCCAATTATCTGGTTTTACGTTTTCTGGCTGCTTCGGATTTTTTCTTACGTGCAACGCTCGGCTTTTCATAGTGCTCGCGTTTTCTTACCTCAGAAAGAATGCCTGCCTTTTGGGTTGCTCTTTTAAATCTGCGCAGTGCGCTGTCTAAAGTTTCATTCTTGCCAACTTTAATTTCTGCCATCTGTTCTCCCTCCCTCCACACACTTAGGGAAGTGTATATGCAAATTAAGTTTCAGCCGTTGCCAGCTAAAAACACTTACTGATTAATTATACAAGAAAAGACAAGCATTGTCAAGGTTTAGCATGGGGGCCAACCCAAAGCTTTGCCGCCAATTACGTGAATATGTAAATGTTTTACTGTCTGACCGCCTTCATCGCCGGTGTTGATAACAACGCGGAAGCCTTTTTCGGCAATTCCGGTCTTTTCAGCGATCATTTTAACCTTGCCCAGCATGTATGCAACCAACTCGGGGTCCGCAGTAGTGATGTTAGCTGTGTGGTCCTTAGGCATCAGCAGCACATGAACCGGAGCAGCCGGAGCAACGTCATTGATAGCAATCATTTTATCATCTTCGTACACTTTGGTAGAAGGGATATCGCCCTTAATGATTTTGCAAAAAATACAATCCTCAGCCATTTCATGTCCCTCCTCTCATTTATCGTATCTAGTTATATTCTGTATTTATTTCTTTTATCCTGCTAAAGAAATAATTTTTTCACAAATTAATTCAATGCGCCCAGCAAAAAATCCTCTTTGATGCCGGTAATTTTTACCTTGACAATGGTATTCGCCAGCTCCGCAGTTCCCGGAACAACAACGCGCAGATACGGACCGCACAGGCCCTCCATATGCTCATCATCCACAGGCTGCTCGAACAGCACCTCCTCCACCTTGCCGACAGTGCTCTGCAGCATTTGCTGATGCAGCTCCTCGTCCACCTTCGCCAGACGCGCCGCACGCTCGCTCTTCACAGCCTCGTCCACCTGCTCTGGCATTTCGGCAGCAGGCGTACCCTTGCGCTTGGAATAAGGGAAGATATGCATTTTGGCAAAGCCGCATTTCTTGGCAAATTCCAAAGTAGTCGCAAAGTCCTCCTCGGTTTCGCCGGGGAAGCCCACGATAACGTCCGTAGTAATTGCCACATCAGGCACCTGCGCACGGATTTCGTTCACCAGCTCCGTAAAGCGCTTTGTGTCATAAGGACGATGCATAGCACGTAAAATCTTGTCGCAGCCGCTTTGCAGCGGCAGATGCAGGTGACGCTGCAGGCGCGGTTCTTCTGCCATCAGCTGCAGCATGCGCGGTTCCACCTCCACGGATTCCAAAGAACCGAGGCGCACACGCTGCACGCCTTCAACGCTCAGCGCTGCCTTTACTGCGTCATACAAAGTAACGTGCTTGCCTTCCTTCGCCAGCTCCTTGCCGTAGCAGCCAAGGTGAATGCCGATGAGCACAACCTCCTTGTAGCCTGCGGCAACCAGCTTGCCAACCTCCTCGCGGATGCTGTCCAGGCTGCGGCTGCGCAGCGGACCGCGGGCAAAGGGAATAATGCAGTAGGTGCAGTATTGGTTGCAGCCCTCCTGAATTTTGAGGAAGGCGCGGGTTTTATCGGTTTCCGTGCCAACGCCCAGCTCTTCAAACTTAGTATCTACAGTCATCTGCTGCACATTGTCCAGAATCTCCGTGCGCTTGTGCTCCAGCGCCTCCTCAACCAGCTCAACAATGCGGCCGCGCTCCTGATTGCCGATGATTACATCAACACCTTCGATAGCACGCACCTCCTCCGGCGCAGTCTGCGGATAGCAGCCGGTAACAACCACCAAGGACAGCGGATTGTGACGCACAGCGCGGTTGATAATCTGGCGCGATTTGCGCTGACCGGTATTGGTAACAACGCAGGTATTAACTAAATAAACGTCCGCCGGTTCACCGAAAGGCACAACCTCATAGCCCGACGCACGGAAAATCCCCTCCATGCTGGCAGTATCAGCCTGATTGACCTTACAGCCCAGCGTATAAAATGCAATTTTTCTCATCTATGTTTAATCTCCTAAATCTCCTGTTTCATAAAAAATCGCTGAAATAGCGACAAGGCCTGCCGTTTCCGCACGCAGAATGCGTCTGCCCAGCGATACAGGCACAGCGCCTGCGGCACGTGCCGTTTCCAGCTCCGCTTCGCTGATGCCGCCCTCAGGACCGATAATCAGCAGTAAATCAGTCAGCGCGCCCTTGGCCTGCGCCTCCTTCAGCGCCGCCTTCAGGCTCTTTTTATCCTCGCACTCGTAAGCGATAATCTTCGTAGCGCAGTCATTCGCCGCCAGCATTTGTGCCATCGTCTGCACAGGCTGCACCTCGGGAATAATATCGCGCTTGCTCTGCTTCGCCGCGGATTCGGCAATCTTCTGCCAGCGCTCCACCTTCTTGACAGCCTTCGCACCGTCAAGGCGCACCACGGAATGCTCCATAGCAACAGGTACCACGCTGTAAGCGCCCATCTCCACAGCCTTCTGGATGATGAACTCCATCTTCTCACCCTTCGCCAGGCCCTGCGCCAGAATCAGGCGCACAGCCGGCTCATGGCTTTCCGCCAGCTTCTCCAGGCAATGCACAGTAACGCACTCACTGTCAATCGCACTGATTTCCGCCAGCGCGCTCACGCCGTCGTCACTAACAATCTGCAGCTGCGCACCCGGCTGCATGCGCAGCACCTTACTGATATGACGTGCATCCACGCCCTCAATAGTCATTGTTTCGTTATATAATTGCGGTACAAAAAAACGATGCATATAGGTTTCCCCTTACTTTTTCTTCTTCATCTGCATAACAACCCAGCCGCTGCGATGGTCAACCGCGTCAACATAAAGTCCCTGCGCCTGCGCTGCAGCCTCCACATCCGGCATACGCTCCTCAATAATACCGCTCGCCAACAGCACACCGTTGTCATTCAGCTTCTGCGGAATATCCTGCAGCAGCATAATAACAATATCGGCAATAATATTAGCGATAATTACATCAGCCTTGCCCTCGGTACCATGCAGCAAATCGCCCTCGCGCACCTCAATCTGCTCGCTCAGGCCGTTATCCGCAACATTCTCCTTCGCCACGCGCACTGCCACACCGTCAATATCAACAGCCTTTACAGACTTAGCGCCCAGCATTGCCGCAGCAATCGCCAGAATACCGCTGCCGGTACCAACGTCAAACACTGTAGAATCAGGCGTAATAACCTTCTCCAAGCGCTCCATCATCATATTGGTAGTGTGATGCGTGCCTGTGCCGAAAGCCATACCCGGATCGATTTCAATAACATGCTCGCCTTCCTTAGGAGCATACTCCTCCCAGCTCGGCTTAATAACAAGGCTCTTGCCCACATGAGTAACATGGAAATACTGCTTCCATTCGTTAGCCCAATCCTGCTCGCTCACCTTGCGGAAGCGAGTATTACCGAAACGGTATTTGCCGATGCGCTCCTCAATCAGCGCCAGCTGCTCGTCAATCTCCGCCAGGCGTTTTTCCAGCTTCTCATCATCAGCATAATAAGCGCTGACGGTAACAACCTCGGTATTCTCCTGCTCCGGAATATCGCACAACTCCCAGGTACCACTGTTTCTCAAATCATTAATCAGCTGCGGATCCTCAATCGCAACTCCTTTAGAACCGATACTCGTAAGCATATCTGCTACAGCCTCAACTGCTTCATGCGTTACCGATACATTAACTTCTATCCACTGCATTGTATGCACTCCTTTGAAAATTATTCATTATATTATTATACACTATCACGGCAGGAAATGTACATAATCACTTGACGCAATGCGCCAATCAATTTATACTTGATATAGTATTTTATACTATAATAATTAAGGGAAAGAAAATAAGGTAACCAAATGCTCTCATTAGACAAAATTTATCATGCAGCCTTCATCCTCAAAAGCGTAGCACGTAAAACAGATTTAATAGCTGCTCCGCATTTAAGCGAAGGCAACAACTTGTATCTGAAAACAGAAAACCTGCAGGTAACAGGCAGCTTCAAGGTACGCGGTGCCTATTACAAAATCAGCCAGCTTACACCTGAGGAAGCAAGCAAGGGCGTAATCGCCTGCAGCGCCGGCAACCACGCTCAGGGCGTAGCCTTGGCTGCAACCAGCATGGGCATCAAAAGCGTCATCTGCATGCCGGACGGCGCACCGATTATGAAGGTAGAAAACACCAAGCGCCTGGGTGCGCAGGTGGAGCTTGTTCCCGGTGCCTACGATGAAGCACATGACCGCGCCGTACAGCTGCAGGAAGAAACAGGCATGACCTTTATCCATCCTTATGACGACGAGCTTGTTATTGCTGGTCAGGGCAGCATCGGTCTGGAAATTTTAGACCAACTGCCGGATGTTGAAGCAGTAATCGTACCGATTGGCGGCGGCGGCCTTATCAGCGGCGTAGCCTTCGCTATCAAAAGCCTGTGTCCGGAGGTTAAGGTTTACGGTGTGCAGGCAGCAGGCGCAGCCAGCATGTACAAAGCTTTCCACGACCATAAATACGAAACATTAGATCACGTCAGCACCTTTGCCGACGGCATTGCTGTAAAAACTCCGGGTGAAAACACCTATGAGCTCATCAGCAAATATGTTGACGATATCGTCACCGTAAGTGAAGATGAAATTGCTACAGCAATTTTAACCTTAATAGAAAAGCAAAAACTAATTGCCGAAGGTGCAGGCGCAACTCCGGTAGCAGCAGCGCTGTTCGACAAGCTGCCGATTAAGGGCAAGAAAACCGTTTGCGTTGTATCCGGCGGTAACATTGACGTTAATATTCTTTCGCGCGTAATCACCCGCGGTCAGGTTACCAGCGGCAGAAGGGCAGACCTCGTTATCGCTTTGCAGGATCGTCCCGGCCAGCTGCGTGAAGTGAGCGAAATCGTAAGCAGCTGTGGCGCTAACGTTGTAGGCGTACAGCACAACCGCAGTGATGCCGATATGGATATCACAGGTTGCTTCCTGCGCTTAGAACTGGAAACCCGTGATGCGGAACAAATCAACGAAATCCGTGCAAAGCTTACCAAGGCAGGCTTTACACTGATTGATAAAAACGCCGCTCATTATTAACAACAAAAAAATTTCTAAATTGCAATAAGAAGTTGCACACTTTTTGAAAAT
>ULUC01051032.1_pt1 | contig 23371 bp, 21 predicted proteins | sample 1958151 | NCBI WGS metagenome assembly ULUC01 (sample SAMEA4835750, study PRJEB28245) | human gut metagenome | biome: gut microbiome; material: fecal sample | place: Denmark | collected 2008
GAGAGGGACTCTAATAACTACTACTTTATAATACGAGGAGGGCTATTATGGCTTTCGGAAATAAGAATAGTACACCATCGTTTGTGTTGACGCTCCCCATGAAGGTCAGCAAACAGAATGAGATTTTTCTTTCTAAAAAGTTTCGCGTTGGATGTACGGTTTATAATCAAATGGTTACGAAAACCACAAAAATGTGGCACCAGCTGCGCAAAACGCGTGAATATAAAAACCTTATCCTCTGCCAGCATTTGTTTTGACTTTTCGATTTTTAATTCGTTTAGGTATGCTGAAAATCTCTTTCCTGTATATTTGACAAATTGTTTACTAACATAGTCCACATTCATATAAAGGTGGGTTGTATAGAGCTTATTCGGGAATCCGAAAATCGCAGATAGAGCCGCGTGTGTTATTTGAAGTACTGGTGTGCGCCTATATGAAGGGCGTATATTCCAGCCGTAAAATAGAGGAGGGGCTGCTGCACTTGGAATTTTTCCTTGTGCAACAGCCCCTTTTGTGATACCACGCGGTATAATGGATCAGAGAGGATGGATTTGCTTGCTGTTATGCCTTATAGTACCGCAGGTCAATAAAATAACACTAGGGAGCGTACAAAACATAGCGCCTATCAGAAAGCGCGACATAGGCAATCTTGACAAAAAAGCGTCAACGATGTATTGTGTATATAGGATAGTTTTAGAAAATACATTTATAAAAGACCGGGGGGCGTTATGGCATCATCGCCTGAAATTCGCAAATTGAATAAGCGCAATGCATACCGCTATATATACCAGCAGAAAGAATGTTCTAAGCAGGATATTGCGTATTCGTTGGGACAAAGCCTGCCAACTGTAATCCAGAACCTGAAAGAACTGCAAGAGGAAGGCATGGTCCACACTGCCGGTCTGTATGAGTCCACCGGCGGCCGCAAGGCAGCAGTGCTGCAATGCACTGCTGATGCACGCGTAGCCGTGGGTGTGGAGATTCTGCACGAGCATGTGGTTGCGGTACTTCTGGACTTGTACGGAGAAACGCTCTCCAGCGCCAGGTTGGAGGAAAAATACACCAACGAGGAAACCTATTTTCGCAAGATCGGTCGTTTCATTGCGGATTTTGTGACCAAAACAGGTTACCCGGACGATAATATGCTCGGCATTGTAGTGGCTGTTCAGGGAATCCCCGATTATGACCACCGTAAAATGATTTATGGCCGCATTCTGAATAACTGGGCCCTATCGGCAGATATGCTGAGCTGCTACATTGGCCGCCCATGCATCTTGATGCATGACAGTGAATCTGCGGCTTTTGCCGAGAGCTTTCGACGGCCTAACCTTCGTGACTCCTGCTATGTATTTCTAAACAACTATCTGGGCAGTGCGTCCATCATCCAAGGCAAGCTGTATCGCGGCAATCACGGCAGGGGGCAGTTGCTGGAACACATGAAGTTGGTGCGCGGAGGCCGTAAGTGTTATTGCGGGCAGTACGGCTGCGCCGAGTGCTATTGCAGCGCCCATGGTCTGAAGAATATGACCGGCCTGCCTACTGAGGAATTCTTCGAGCGCTTGCGCAAGGATGATCCAAAAGCCACTGCCGTGTGGGATGAATATCTGGATTATCTGGCGCTGCTTCTGCACAATGTGCTGATGGTCATGGATGTAGACATCATCATTGGCGGACTACTGCGCCGCTATATGAAGGATCAGGATTTGCTGATCTTAAAGGAAAAGATTCGCACACAAAGCGATTTCAATATCTCGGATCGTTCCATTGCATTTGAATACGCCACCGACTATCCCGCCGCCCAGGGCGCGGCGCTTTACTCCATCCGCCATTTTTTAGACGAATACGAAACCTGATTCTTCCAAAGACGCCACCGTGGCATTGCTGCGGTGGCGTCTCTTGCGTCATCTGTTCGTCAAATTGCATAAAATCGTCGTATGACATTGGGACTTAATGTAGAAAACGATGCTAAACTATTGACAATCTGTGGTTTCAGGATTATTCTTAAGACACTTCAATAAAACAGTTTTACAAAAGTATTAAACCAAACACATTTAAAATGTGGCAACCATGCTAAATTGCAGCAACGGGGGAGAAGCTCCCCTGAAAATACAAATACATTAACAAACAAAGGAGACAACAACATGAAAAAGCACTTCTGGAAAAAAGCAGCCACTGCCGTTTTGGCATTTGGCATGGCCGTTTCAATGAGCGCATGCGCCGGTGGTTCCGGCAGCAGTACCGCCGCAACTACGGCAGGTAGCACTTCTGCCACGGCAGAGGCCAGCGACGGCGAAAAATATCGCATCGGTCTCTCTATGGGAACCAGCAACACTGAGTTCTGCATGAAGCTGATGAAGGAAGTACAAATGGCATGTGACGAGAATCCCAACACGGAGCTCATTACGCTGTCGGCTGACAGTGATGCCAACACCCAAGTTATGAACATTGACAATCTGGTCACGATGGGCGTTGATGCCATCTGCGTTTATCCTGTTGATCCACAGGTTTGCGCAGACTCGATGAAGAAAGCACGCGACGCAGGTATCTATGTTGTCGTCATTGATCAGATTCCTAGTGATCGTGACAGCTTCGATGTTGGCATCAGCGTTTCTATGCATGATCTGGGGCAGGGCGTTGACGAGATGGCGTCCGACTGGATCGACGCAACCTTCCCCGATGCCGCAGACGGTACGATCCAATGCGGTGTTCTGGGTCTGTGGGCTACCGAGCAGTTTGCAGAGCGTTGTGATGTCTTTAATGAGATCGCCGATTACAACCCCAAAGCGACTGTGGTAGAGAGCTATGACTGCAATGTTGCCAACTTTGCAACTGAGACAGCTCAGAATGTTGAGCTCCTGCTTCAGAAACATCCTGACATTAACGCAATTCTTTGTTTCACCGATACCCAGGCCTGCATTGCCGAAGAAACCATTGAGAAGAACAAAGATGTAATGAATCTCGATACCAGCAAAATCGGTATCTTCACGGTTGACCATTCCACTACTTCTTACGAACTGCTCGGCAAATCTGCCACCAACGAAAGCTGCCTTCGCGGCATCGTTACAACGAACCTGAATGCCGGCAAGCTTATGTACGATGTCGCCTCGAAAAATTATGACACCTCCGATCTCGTTGACGGCAAGATCCTGTACCAGCCCATTGAGAAAATCGACACCGACAACATGGCCGACTATGCCAAGTACATCCTCGGATAACCATCTCGGTTGAATGTCTTACCTTTCCGCAGGCGGAGCAAACGCTCTGCCTGCGGACTATAGGTAAGCAATACAAATCAAAATCTATAAATAGGAGAAAGGACGGTGATATCTTGTCTATCCTGAAAGTTGAAAATGTGACCAAAAGGTATCCCGGTGTCATTGCGCTGAACAATGTCAGCTTTGAGATAGAGCCCGGTGAGATTCGCGGCCTGATCGGTGAAAACGGTGCAGGCAAGTCCACCATCATCAAGTCCATTGCCGGCGCTATCCAGTTTGATGAGGGCAAGGTCATCATTGACGGCAAGGAATACACATCGATGAATCCCACGGCTGCTATTGAAAACGGAATTTCTGTGATTTATCAGGAATTCAACCTGATTCCATCCATGACTGTGGCAGAAAACATTTTTTTGGGTGAACATGTCGGCGGAAAATACACGCCCGATTTTAAGGAAATGAACCGAAAAGCGCGAGAAATCTTTGACCGATTCGGTGTCAAGATTGATCCCGCAGCACTGGTTGGTTCGCTGTCTACAGCGCAGATGCAGCTGGTAGAGATTGCAAAGTCGATATCAAAAAAAGTAAAAGTGCTTTTTATGGACGAGCCAAGCGCTTCACTGTCTGTCTCGGAAACCGAAGTTATGTTCGAAATCGTTCGAGCCTTAAAAAAGGAAGGACTGGCTATTGTCTATGTTTCCCATCGACTGGACGAGCTGTTCGAACTTTGCGATTCCGTCACCGTTATGCGTGACGGGCATACCATTGATACTGTGTCTATCGATCAACTGAATCGCCATAAGCTTATCAAGCTGATGGTCGGCCGTGAGTTGAACGAAACCTACCCGGAGCGCTGCACACCTTCCGACGAGGTTGTGCTGGAGTTGAACCATGTGTACGGAAATGGCGATGTGGATGTCAGTCTGCAGCTGCACAAAGGTGAAATTTTAGGTCTTGGAGGTCTGGTGGGCTGCGGTCGTACAGAGCTTGCCAAGATGATCTACGGTGCAGTGCCGATTGACCGCGGCGAAATGAAGCTGTTCGGAAAGCCTGTGAGGTTTACTTCGCCCGACAAGGCCATTGCACAGGGCGTCGGTCTGATTCCGGAGGATCGCAAGACAGAGGGTGTGTTTATTGATTTTCCCATTGACTGGAACATCGTGATCCAGAGTCTGCGCAAAATTTCCAAATACGGCGTGGTGGACGATGCAGCTGTTGAATCTGTCAGCGAAAAATACATCCGTGAGATGCATATTGCAACGCCTAGCCCGCATCAGCTGGTTAAAAACCTATCCGGCGGCAACCAGCAGAAGGTTGTTATCGGTAAGGTGCTGGCTACCGAAACTCGCGTTATTATCTTTGACGAACCCACACGCGGCATTGATGTCGCAGCCAAGCAGGAAATATATCGCTTGATGAACGACCTGACCATGCAGGGAATTTCTATCCTGATGATTTCTTCCGATATGGAAGAACTGCTTGGTATGAGCGACCGCATTGTGGTTATGAACGAAGGCTCTGTGGCCGGTGAACTTACTAGGGATCAGTTCAGCCAGGTGGCCGTTATGGAACTGGCCTCGTCCAACTAAGAGAGGAAACAGACAATGAACAAAAAGAAATTTGACATCGCCAAGCTTATCGGCGACAATGTCGCATGGTTCGTCCTGCTGATTCTGGTGGTATTCTTCGGCATCTTCTCAGAAAATTTCTTCAGCCTGCGTAACATCATGAATCTGCTTTCCCAGAATGCCTACCTGTTGATTGCCTCCATCGGCATCACCTTTGTTATGATGAGCAGCGGTATGGATCTGTCCGTCGGCTATGTTATGTCTACAATGGGCGTTGTGGGTGCCAAGCTGTTGGTAGATGTAGGGCTGCCCACTTGGCTGGTCATCGTCTTAATGATCGCCATCACGGTGGCTATCGAGCTGTTGAACACCTGGCTCTCCATTAGACTGAATCTGCAGCTTCTGGTTGTGACCATCGCTACAATGACAATTTTCCAAGGTGCCACCTACATCATTTCGGAATCCAAAACCATCAACAACCTACCCGACAGCTTTAAGTTCTGGGGGCAGAAGTATCTCTTCGGTATTATCCCTGTGTCGGTCATTTTAATGGTCGCTTTGTTCCTCGTTATGAGCTTTGTGCTCAACAAGACATACTTTGGCCGCAATGTCTACGCTCTGGGCGGCAATCCGGAGGCTGCGCGCCTGGCCGGTATCAACATTAACAAGATGCGCTATATGATCGCCACCATCGAAGGCGTGTTCATCGGCATCGGTGTTATCCTGCTGATCGGTCGTCTGGGATCGGCCGTATCTACCATGGGCGTTGGCACCGAATTTACTGTTATGACGGGTATTTTCTTGGGCGGCGTTTCTATGCGCGGCGGCGAAGGTAAGCTTTCCGGTGTTTTTGCCGGTATCCTCTGCATTGCCCTGCTGACCAACGGTATGCAGTTGGCCGGTATCAACATCTATTACCAGTATGTTGTGCGCGGTGTGATTCTGCTGGCGGCGATCGGCTACGATGTGTATCAGATGAATCGCCGTAACAACATCAAGAAAAAGAAACTGGAAGAATCTCGGGAGGCAAAACGAGCATGAAACTGACTTTGAATGGATTGCAGGATAGACAGGCATGGGCATCCGCCGGCATTGCATTACCGACCTATGATGTGGCAAGACTGCAAAAAAAGACCCGTGAAGAACCTTGCTGGGTCCATTTCGGTATTGGCAACATCTTCCGCATCTTTTTAGGCAGTATTGCCGATGATTTGATTGCCCGTGGTCTGATGGATACCGGCATTACCTGTGCGGAAACCTTTGATTTTGATATTGCAGACAAAATCTATGCACCGCACGACAACCTCTGCCTTGGTGTTACGCTGCATAAGGATGGCAGTATGGACAAGCGAGTCATTGGCTCGCTGGCCGAGTGCGTCAAGGCGAAGAGCGACGATGCCGCCTGCTGGGCACGCCTGAAAGAAATCTTCCGCGCTCCCAGCCTGCAGATGGTCTCCTTTACCATCACCGAAAAGGGCTACGCCCTGCGCAAGACAGATGGCAGTTACCTTGGCTATGTAGAGAAGGACATCGTTACCGGTCCCTCCGCCCCCAGCGGCGCGATGGCGGTCGTAGCTGCCATGCTGCTGGAGCGCTATAAGGCAGGCGGTACGCCGATTACTTTGTCCTCGATGGATAACTGCTCTCACAACGGCTCTCTGCTTCGAACCTCGGTACTGACGATGGCGCAGGAGTGGAAGAAGCGCGGATTTGTAGATGAGGAGTTCTTGAACTGGCTGCGGGATGAGTCGAAGGTTTCTTTCCCATGGTCAATGATTGATAAAATCACTCCCCGTCCGGCAGACTTTGTGGGAGAGATCCTAACCAGAGATGGCGTCGAGGGTCAGGATATTATCGTCACATCCAAAAGCACCTATATTGCCCCCTTTGTCAACGCCGAGGGCCCACAGTACCTGGTTGTTGAGGACAGCTTCCCCAATGGCCGTCCCCCGCTGGAGAAAGCCGGTGTTTATATGACCGACCGTGATACCGTCAATAAGTCCGAGCGAATGAAGGTCACGGCCTGCCTGAACCCCATTCACACGGCACTGGCTCCGTACGGTATGCTGCTGGGGTACGAGTATTTTGCCGACCTGATGGATGACCCGGAACTGAAAGTGTTGGCTCACAATGTTGGCTATGTTGAGGGACTGCCCCGCGTAATCGACCCCAAAATCTTCTCCCCCAAGGCGTTTCTGGATGAAGTCATTAATGAGCGCATGTCCAACAAATATCTGGGCGATACCACTGCCCGCATCTGCACCGACTCCTCCCAGGGCGTGAGTGTCCGTTTCGGCGAAACGATTCGTTCCTATGTGCAGGAGTACGGCACAGCCTCCAACCTTGAGGCCATTCCGCTGGCGCTGGCCGGTTGGCTGCGTTATTTCTACGCTATTGATGATGAAGGCAAGCCTTTCGCGCTGGCTCCCGACCCACTGGCTCAGGAACTGCACGATGCTGTCAGCCGAATCAAGCTGGGTGAGCCAGATACCCTTACCGATCAGCTGCACAGTGTGCTTTCTAACAAAGAAATTTTCGGCAGCGACCTGTATGAGGCAGGCGTGGCCCAGAAGATCGAAGCCTTCTTTAAGGAGGAAATCGCCGGTCCGGGTGCTGTGCGCGCCACGCTGAAAAAGTACCTGCATTGACCGTTACGCTATAAGCAAGGAGGCCTACCCATGGCTGATTACTACCGTAAATTTTTGGAGCCGGAATATGGCGAGGCTGCTCCCGATGCCATCATTGATGTGGGTTCCGATGTGGGCGTTCCCTTTGATATAGAGCATCCCACAGAAGCTCGTATCCGACAAAATTTTGAAACCATTGCCCGCCTGACGCAGGAGTGGAAGTATACATTCTGTTTCCCGCGATTGATGCGCGTTAAAATTGAGAATCTGTTCATCGATTCCGACGGCTATCAGTTGCCGGTTCGTATCTACAAGCCCGAAGGGAATGGCCCCTACAAGACGATGGTATTCTTTCACGGCGGCGGTTGGATGATGAACAATGTAGATGTGTACGATTTTGTCCATCGCTACTTTGCCGGTTATGGAAATGTTCTGGTAATTGCACCGGACTACCGCTTGGCACCGGAAGATAAATTTCCCAAGGGCTTCAATGACTGCTACAACACGGTGGTTTGGGCGTCTCAGCATTGTGCCGAGTACGGAGGTGACACAACGAGCCTTTGTGTCTGCGGTGATTCCGCAGGCGGCAATTTGGCAGCAGCTGTCAGCTTGCGTGCCCGTGATGAGCACGGTCCAATCATTGCGAAACAATTCCTTCTTTTTGCGGTGACTGCATTTGATCTTGGTTACCGCACCGTGTCTGAACAGCGTTACGGAAACGGTGAGTATTTTCTTTCAATGAATAGCGAAACCGATGCGCCAATCCCATATCTGGAAAAGCCGGAGGATAGCAATCATCCCTATGTATCACCGCTATTTGCAAGCAATTTGACGAACCTCCCGCCTGCGTGTTTCATCTCGGCAGAGTGTGACCCGCTGCTTGATCAGAACCTGATGTATGCCGCTAAGCTGCAGGATCAGGGTAATCAGGTAGAGTACCACATCTACAAGGGTATGGTGCATGCTTTCCTGAATCGCCCGCAGCAAAAGACATTCGAGGCCATGGATGACATCGTTGCTGCTATGCCGTAAGGAGAAAATTGTATGGAATGGACAGAAAATGTTACCGGGATCCAGCATATCGGCATCCCTACAAATGACATTGAAGAAACCGTTGCATTTTACCGCTCGCTGGGATTTGAGATCGCCCTGCGCACGGTAAACGAGGCCGCGGGGGAGCAGGTATGCTTTCTGCGGCTGAAGAATCTCTGCATTGAAACTTACCAGAATGGCTGCGCCGTAGGCAAACCTGGTGCCATTGACCATGTGGCGCTTGATGTGGCGAATGTAGAGGACGCTTTCGCAAAGGCCAAACAGTCCGGGTACACGATGCTGGATAAGGAAGTGCAGTTCCTGCCGTTCTGGGACAACGGCGTGCGGTTCTTTACGATTCTTGGCCCTAACGGTGAAAAAGTGGAATTTAGCCAGATGCTTTAAAGCAGGGGTGAACAAATGCAGAACTTTGATGTAGTAGCTCTGGGCGAATTGCTGGTGGACTTTACCGAGAATGGTCAGTCCCAGCAGAACAATCCGATTTTTGAGGCCAACCCCGGTGGTGCGCCATGTAATGTGCTGGCTATGCTGGCAAAGTTGGGTAAGCGAACCGCCTTTGTGGGCAAGATTGGCAATGACTTCCACGGCACTATGCTGAAAAGCGTTGCGGAACAGGCTGGCATTGATCTGCGCGGTTTAGCCGTAGATCCGAGAATTCCCACAACCTTAGCGTTTGTACATACAGCCCCTGACGGAGACCGGGACTTCTCCTTCTACCGTTCTCCGGGCGCGGACTGTATGCTGACGGCTGACGAGGTGCCGGAAGATCTTATTCAGGACACAAGAATCTTCCATTTCGGAACCCTCTCGCTGACCAATGAGCCTGTGAGAGAGGCTACCCATAAGGCCATTGCCTGTGCCAAGGCGGCCGGGTGCCTTATCTCTTTTGACCCGAACCTGCGCCCGCCGTTGTGGAACGATTTGACCGAGGCCAAGGCTCAGATGGAGTGGGGACTTGCGCAGTGTGACATTTTGAAAATCGCTGATAACGAAGTAGAGTTCCTGACAGGGAAAACGGATTTGACGAAGGGCGCACAGATGCTGCGCCAGCAGTATCCGAATATTCAATTGTTCAATGTCACCCTTGGTCCGGCAGGCAGCGTATCCTACTATAAGGATCTGCGAGTCCAGCGTCCAAGCCTCGGTCAGGGCAAGGTTATTGAGACAACAGGTGCCGGAGATACCTACTGCGGCTGTGTATTAGCATATGTTCTTGATCATGGCATCGAAAATTTAAGCGAAGATCAGTTGGCTGAAATGATTACGTTTGCTAGTGCGGCTGCACGTCTCGTCACGACTCGCCGAGGAGCAATTCGATCCATGCCGTCTCGGCATGATGTCGAAGAACAGCTAAAATAAATTCGGGTTCAAAGCACTATGGCTCTGCACAGAAATGTGCAGGGTCTTCTCTTTTTGGCTTACTAGTGAAATCTCGTAGACCAAAATAATATAACAGCCTTCCTGTTGCTTGACATATAGCAAAGGAAAGGCTGTTGCTTTATGTGTGCCCCTGCCGGTGAACATAAGCTGGCAGGGGTAACCTATATAACCTATTGTTTATCTGCATTGGGAAAGAGGATGACGGCATTTTTGTGCCGTTATAGAAAGGCATCCCGGTACAATTCCTCCCTGCAGCTTTTGGAATAGCCGCTACAGGCAAAATGCAGCGTAAATACAGCCAGCAAAAAGCCGCCGTAACAACGGGGCATACGGCGGCAATGTGGTTAATTATCAGCAAGATGGCTCAGATGCAGAAGGCGGCATAAAGGAGAACGATTTTCTTGTTGTCTTCAAAACCGAAGTTCTTGGCGGACAGCTTGATGGCATAGGCGGGCTTATAGGTGTCCATATACAGTTTCAGACTCTTGGCTCGGGTGTTATCAGCGGACTTGACCTCAATGGGGATAAGCTGCCCCTCACGCTGGATAATAAAGTCTATTTCGGCACCGCGCTCAGACTCCCAATAGTAGGTGCGGTAGTCGTTGATGGACAGCTGTACATTGACATAATTCTCTGCCATACCGCCCTTGAAATCGTTCAACTCCTCGACCATGTACAGAATGTCATTGGCGGCTAAATCCTTCTTGGCACACAGAAGCCCTAAGTCCGCTACATAGATTTTGAACGAATCGATATCGCGATAGTTTTCAAGTGGCTTCTTGATTTGCTCGACTTTGAAGACCTGAGATACGATACCGGACAGGCAAAGCCACTCAATCGCATTTTCGAACTCAGCTGCCCGCCCGCCTTTCTTGATGAGCTTGTGCTGGAAGCGGGTATTCTTTTTCGACAGCTGAACGGTGATGTTGTCGTATGTCAGCCGCGTCTTTTTGATTTCGTTCGGCGTATTGTATTTGCTCATATCATTGAGATAGCTCGCAAGTATCGTATCCTGTGTATGCCGGACAAGGATATAGTCCTTCGTCTCGACAAACTGCATCACACATTCCGGCATACCGCCAACCACCAGATACTGGCGATAAAGCTGCATGGCGGCATCGTGCAGGGCAGACGGGAGCGGAGTGTCAGTGGCAAAGCATTGATTGGAGTTGCGAAGATCGCTGGGATTGGGATGCCAAAGAAGCTACTTGGCTGCAAAACTACAACGGCATAAAAGCCTATGTGGACGCGAACGGAAGCCTGCCTATTGGTGAGAGCTCTATTCCCTTGACGACGACCGTAAACAGCGAATTCTGGATTGCTGCTCAGAAAGCTGCTATCCGAAACGGAATGATGAACGAAGATAAGCAGCAGATGCTTGCTTCAATCGGTGTTGTCTACGGCCAGTTTAAAAGGAACGATGACTGGCAGGAAAACTATAACTTCGTTAAGGCATACTATGAGCAGCACAAGCAGCTGCCCGTCGGTGTCAATTCTCAGCAGATGAGTACCGGAAGCCTGTCCGGCTTTTGTGGATAGGCAGAACGAAGGAATTGAGGTCTCCGCTAGTCGGATGAACCTGCTGGATATGAGAGGTTTGCTGCCGCAGAAAGTTGGGGAAAACAATGGTCACACCAAAGACGTGTCCACCGGCGTACCCGAATTTCTGTAAATGGCACGGATGCATGGCATCTGATGCTTATTTTATCCACATTCTCAGATTTTCTTGATTGTCCGTTCACTGGAAAGATACGTTGGTACGTTCTCTCTGGTGATTATACACAAAAACTAATGGAGAGGTTCAACATACAAACAAGCATTCTTGTACTTGTTTGGAAAGAACAACTGTTCCAGATCGGCATTGGTAATGTCATCATCGAGAGGCCAGCAAATCCCAAGTCGATCTGCAGTTTCAAATACTGCCTTGCTGGTTTCGCGGGATGCGATCTTATTGCGTTCCATTTCGCGTTGGCTGCACCCCATACTTCGAAGCATAAGAATTTTCCTGTAGTCCGTCATTTCGATGGGCCTCCTTGAAAGTAGTCACGGCATTTTTTCTCGTGCCTCTTTCATTATTTAGGAAAATTGTCTGGGTGGCAAGGAGTCCCGACAAGGTGGCAGAAAATCTCCGGCGAAATGGCGGAAAAAGTCCGTGCAGATGGCAAACTCGCGCCGATTTATGCAATCTGAAAAAGGCACAAACATACTCGCTACACCAGAGAAAACAGTTGGAGGCTGTTCTGCTGGATGGAAGACTGGAACTTACGAACAATGTGGCGGAGCGAACCGTTAAGTCGTTTGTTATGGCCAAAAGGAATTTCTTATTCTGCGACACAGCCAAAGGCGCAGATGCCAGTGCCCTGTGCTTCAGCGTGATTGAAACAGCTAAACGCAACAAGCTGGATCCCTTTGGATACCTTCTGTTCCTTTTACAGGAGCTTCCCAAACTCAGAAGCGAGCCAACTCGTGGGCAACTCCTGCCGCTATTGCCTTGGTCTACGGCACTCCCTGAATATTGCCTTCTGTCTTGATTTTTTGAGCATCTCAGTTTCGAGGTGCTCTTATTTTTTGCCTTCACGGGGGATTATTGATTGCTTACGATAAAATGAGTGCGGAAATAAAATCCTGAAATAAATACTGGAATATAATTCCATTGGAATTTCAACATAGTTCGACAGAAAAAAAGTGAAAACACGTTGAAATGGTTTGCTTGAATGTTGTATTATAACTAATACGGATAAATGCAGTATGATACGAATCATTCAACTGGATGCGGATAGTAAATTAAATACAGTCAGTATGATGGCCACCTAAGAAGTCTTTTTTGGCTTCTCTGGTGGCCTTCTTTATAAACCACATGTGGGAATTGTGAAATTTATATTTACGATTCCCAAATCACCTAAGCGACGCAATCCATTGTAACTGAGGGGATAGGTGATTTTGTGGTGAAACTGCTTAGTTGCGCTCGGAGCAGGGGACCTCCTAGATGTGATTTGACCGAAACAATTCAAATCGCAATAGGAGGTCAAAATGACTGAATTAGAAATGTATGAACTTTGGCGCACACTTCGTTTATGGGCCAATTATAATCAGCTTAACCAGACGATAGAAAAGAACTGGCTTAGTAATTCGTTCAACAGCCATATCCTTGATTTGTTAGACAAAGAGGAAATTAAATACAGGTCGGAGAAACGTCTCCTTGGATATAGGAACAAGGGGAAAAGGCGACTTGCTGGTAATGCAAATCAGCCGATTATTATCAATATTGATGATGTGGCTGATGTCATTGATGTTCGTGCGGAAGATGAATTCGCTCGAGTAGAGCTTCTGGTATCATTGAAGCAGGAATTGGAAAGGCTCTCACCCAGAGAGCTAATGATTATTCGTACCTATTTGGATTATCCTATAGAGGTTGTGGCGAGGAAGCTTAAGGTTAGACCCAACACAATTTCTAAGGCACGAAGAAAAATTGCAAGAGAATTGAGAAAGAAGCTGGTTTGAGATGAAAAGGGAAGAACTGTGGACTCCATCTGCAAGGCGGTTTGAATGCCTGCTCAAGGCTGCGCAGAATGGCGACCATAACGCATACATGAGTTTGATGGCGAGGTTTTTTAAGGTAATGGATGACAAGGCAAGAAATAACTACTTGCGCGATTACGAGATGTTTACGGCACTGGTTGAACGGGTCTCAGAAGGAATCTTTGGTTTCAGTTCTGAAGATGCGTATCAGCGTGAATTGAACAAGGAAAAACACCCGTCAAAGAAGCGGAAGAAGTTCGGACGCAGGTGATGATCTGAACGTTAGTAGTTAATATTGATTCAAATGAAAACAGATTGCTGCAAGAATAGCAATCTGTTTTTATTTGAATCAGTTGCGGCTTAAGCAAAACTTGAATCATGTACCAATTGACTGTTACATATAACAATCTATCGAATTTTAGCATCATTCACCTTATGAACAAGGGTATATTTGTAAAATGTGCTGAATTTGTGTACTTGTATAATTAAAGTGAATCCGATTTGTTGATAAATGTCGAATTGTGTGCTATTATATCAATACATATATTGGCAAAATATTGCGTTGGTAGACTGCTGAATTGTGCTAAGGATTTTCCATGAGTAATTTGTGGGAATGCCTTTTGCTGCTCAAAACTGCTTTCCCTGATTTCAATTGCAGTATTGAAAATAATATATGTGCAAAGAATAACGAGGAGTAAGAACATGACAAGGTTTAGGCATGACTTGATTTTGCGGATGATAAAGCTGTTAGATGCTGTGCTTATGACGATACCATTTGCAATGTGCTGGTATCTATACTATGCTAAGCGCGTTGCGTCGCCGTATTATGCAAAGGGCGATTACCTGGTCGTGGCACTGTTCTTTGTACTGTTCATCATCTTTGGACGCGTATATGACGCCTTTCTGATGTCAATGCAGCGTATCTCCGAAATTATCTACGAGCAATTTTTAGCGGCTGCGGTCAGCGACTTTATCATGTACATTGTGATTTGGCTACTGTCCAAGCACCTGCCCAACATTCTTCCTGGCGTGGCCGCTCTTGTGGGGCAGGTTATTATGGCCTCAATTTGGGCTTATAACGCTCACCACGCCTATTTTAAAACCTTCCCGCCGCAGGCCACAGCTGTTATTTATGATATCAGACGTGGTATGGAGCAGCTGATTGGTAAGTACGGTCTAGATGCCAAGTACAAAGTGGTCTCCACAGCTACGGCGGGGGAGTGCATCGAGAATCTTTCCATGCTGGACGGCATCAACACAGTGTTTTTGAGCGGCATCCACAGCCATGATCGGAATATTATTCTGAAATACTGTGTAGAAAACAACATTACTGTATTTGTAGTACCACGCATCGGTGACACCATTATGTCCGGTGCACATCACATGCATATGTTTCACCTGCCGATGCTTCGTGTTGGCCGGTATAATCCTCAGCCGGAGTATCTGTTTGTAAAACGACTGCTGGATATTGTCATTTCTGCTATTGCGCTTGTGATTCTGAGTCCAATCTTCCTTGTGACGGCTATTGCCATCAAAGCAACGGATCACGGCCCAGTATTTTACAAGCAAATTCGTTTGACGAAGGATGGCAAAGAATTTGGTATTCTCAAATTCAGAAGCATGCGGGTCGATGCTGAAAAGGACGGCGTCGCCCGTCTTTCCAGCGGCGAAAACGATGACCGCATCACGCCTGTTGGCAAAATCATTCGTGCTTGCCGCGTTGATGAATTGCCGCAGCTTATAAATATCTTGAAGGGTGACTTGAGCATCGTCGGCCCCCGTCCGGAGCGCCCTGAGATTGCAGCTCAGTACTGTGAGGAAATGCCGGAATTCTCCCTGCGCCTGCAGGCCAAGGCTGGATTGACTGGGTATGCGCAGGTTTATGGCAAGTACAATACTACTCCCTATGATAAGTTGACGATGGATCTGATGTACATAGCTCATCCGAGCATTGTCGAAGATTTGAAAATTATGTTTGCTACAGTGAAAATCCTGTTTATGCCTGAAAGCACCGAGGGAGTTTCCGAGGGTCAAACCACTGCCATGAGTGGGAAAAGTCACTAAATATCGAGCTTTTTGACTTCTTTCTGGGGCTAAAAATCGACATTTTCCCGGAATGTGCAGTCAGGCATAAACAAGGGGTTTCGATGACAACATCATCGAGATTTTCAACCCGGTCATGGAGATGCTATCAGGCACAAATACTAGGGCTCTCGGTGAAAAGGCTCGGTGCTGTCGGGCATAAACTCAAGGACTCCCGTAGCGATATGAGTGAGGTCAGGCATAAATACATGGATTCCCGTGGCGAGATGATAGTGCCATCAGGACTAAAGACAGGAACTTCCGTGACGATGAAAATGTGATCACAGAGTAAAATGGTGCCATAACATGAGCAAAGGGCACCGATTACCGTTGCGCCAAAAATGGTGCAATTTTGAGCGTGGTGGAGGCCCACTGCAGCGGTACAAGACATAGCGGCAGTGTGTAGATCACACTGCTGAGGACGATTAGTAGAGCTTTATAAGGAATAAACGGCTCAGACTCTTTGAGGTTGAGTCTGGGCTGTTTTAGTGGGAGAGGAATTCGAGATGAAAAAAGTACTTCTAGTGACATTCTCAGACAATGCGGATCATCAGGATACGTTGTTTGGAATGTACGAAGAAATGAGAAATCGAAGTGACTGGGATGCTTACTTGCTTTGCATCAAGACTCCGAAGGTGGAACTCCAGAAATCAGATCATACATGGCTGGTTGACTGCCCGGAAAGGCCTGGTGTGACAAAGAAAACGTTCAATCTCCCATTGTTGGTTTCGATAATTCATCGTATCCGCAAGGAACATTTTGATGCGATTTATTTTGAAAGCCTGCATACATGGAATCTTCCGATTATGCTGATGTCTGGAAAAGCCAAGACCTATCAAGTGATTCATGAGGTTATCCCACATGAGGGAGACAGTCAAGTTAAGATGGTCGATTTGATGAACAAGGCTGTGGTTAAGTTCGCAGATACGATTGTACTGCGCAACAAAACCTATATTCAGGATATGATCGACCGCTACGGAATCAGCGCAGAGCGTGTAAAGTATCTGGAATTGTGGCGTAGATATCCGGCGTATACGACACCAGTACATAGTGGTCGAGTACTCTTCTTTGGAAGAATCAATCCATACAAGGGTGCCGATAACTTACTTGAAATTGTGAGACTGTGTCCGGACATTCGATTTGATGTGGTAGGACGAGTGGATTCGCAGATGCAGGGCATTGTGGATCAGCTTGCCAAAGAGAAAAATGTAAAGTTGAATAACGACTACGTCACAGAGGCAGAGATGCGAGAAGCATTCGTTAACTGTGACTGGGTAATCGTTCCATATAATTCTGCTTCTCAGTCTGGCATCATTATCGACGCTTACAAGTATAGCCGACCTGTCATTGCATTTGCTGTGGGTGCTATTCCGGAGCAGGTGGATGATGGAAAGAGCGGTTATCTTGTTAAGGCGGGCGATAATGAAAAGTTTGCGGATACGCTAAAGGAAGCTATGAAACTGAGTAATGCTGAGTATGATTCGATGAGTCGATATGCATATCAATACGGTTGTAAGAAGTATGCGACAAGTGGTGCGGTGGAACGGTTTGTTGAACTGACCAATGATAATATTTGAGGGAAAAGCCATGTGGAATAGATTGAAAAGATATGTGATGCTATTACGCATATTTTTAGCGGGGGGGGGTACTCTCGCGCTGAATACCTAAAGAAAAAACATTATTTTAAGTCGATTGGTGAGCACGTCTATCTGCAACCGTGGAATTTTGGAACAGAGCCGGAATTGATTAGCTTTGGAGATAATGTCCATGTGGCGAGTGGCGTTACATTTATTAACCATGATATCACCTGCATGATGTTTAACTACATGGATAAAGAGCATCACTATAAGATCCGCCAAGGAGAAATCACGATTGGTAATAATGTGTTCATTGGCGCGGGATCACGAATTCTTTACGATGTGACGATAGGTGATAATGTCATTATTGGAGCCGGAAGCCTCGTGAATAAGGACATTCCAAGTGGAACAGTTGCAGCGGGTGTTCCATGTAAGGTTATTGGTAGTTTTGATGAATATATGAGTCGATTGAGAGTCGAAGAGGAGAAATAAGGTTCATGCATCCTAAGATTTTGATTATTGCCACAACGCCATACAGTACAAGCGATAGTAGCCGTACACTTGATGCATACTTTCACTATTGGGAGAAAGATCGTGTAGCGCAGATCTTTAGCAGAAATTGGATTCCTAACAAAGGTCATTGTGGTGAGATGTATCAGATCACAGATGCAAGTCTACTGAAGAAATGGCTCCACAAGCCTGTTGAGGTCGGAAAAATCTACACCTACGATGAGATGCGTAACGAGGATGGAAACGAGGTAATGGAGGATAGTTCAGCAGTTGGACTGAGCTATAAGATTGGCAGTAAACACTCACCAAGCGTTGAGATACTTAGAGGATTACTTTGGCGCAAAAAATTCTGGTGTACGCCTAAATTTATTGCTTGGTTGGATAACTTTAAGCCAGAGTGTATTGTTTACAATTTTAGTAACCATCTATTTACGCAGCAGATAGCTTTGTTTGTAGCGAATCGATATCAGATTCCTATTGTAGCGATTATTGGTGATAACTATTATTTTGATGAATCGAAATCAAAATCACCTGTTTATAAGTTGTTTCGGAGCAGGTTCAAAAAGCTGACAGAAAAAGTGCTTTCATCTAACAGTAGTGCCGTGTACTGTAGCGACAAGATTAAGAAGCTGTATAACGACTATTTCCGCATTCACGGAGAGACTGTGTATTTTAGTTCTTCTTTGGAACGGAGAGAGTTCCGACCTATAGATACGAAAAATCCCAAAGTTGTTTATTTTGGAAGCATTCGTTTGGGGCGAAATTTGGCATTGCGGGATATTGCGATAGCTTTATCTGAAATTGATCCGAATTATCGACTGGAAGTCTATTCGAACGAGAATGATGAGGAAATTTGTGGTGTGCTAAAGAATACTCCCAATGTGGTTTACGGTGGATCGATTCCATATAGTCAGGTCGAAAACAAGACCGCCGAATGTGATATCTTCGTTATTGCAGAGGGATTCAGGGACGAGGATATCAATTTGACGAAATACTCCTTATCAACAAAAGCATCAGACGGTTTAGCGAGTGGAGCAGCAATCCTTACCTATGGACCGGAAGATGCTGGTGTCGTAGGCTATATGAAAGAGACTGGTGCATCAATGGTCTGTACCAATCCGAAGAGCCTAAAAGAATCACTCCGAGAATTGATTTGTAACGAAGAACTACAAAAGAACTTTTATCAAAAAGCCATCGAAGTAACTCAAGCGCACCACACGATTGAGAGTAGTACAGCAACGTTCGAGAAAGTGGTTGTAAGCACTATCCAAAAAAATGCACGTAGAAGGAGCACTAAATGATTTATTACGGAGTACTAGTTGTATTTACGGTACTTGTTTATTTGTTTTTCACTGGGATGCATTATGAAAAGAAAAAGGTTGATGGGATTACGCTTACTTTTTTCTTTGTGATGTATTTATTACTGCTTTGCTGTCGGGATGTCTCCGTAGGAAATGATACAAAAGTGTATCTTAAAACATTTGAATATGTGCGACTGCTGGATTGGAAAATGGGAATTCTGGTAGGTGAGCAGGAAATAGGATTCAAGATATTGAGACAACTAGTGGCTTGTTTGGGCGGGCAGAGACTATATATCTGCGTTGTTGCTGCATTGACGGTTCTTCCTGTTTTGTATCTGTACAAAAATGAGGCAGAAGGAGCGATGTTCTGCATTTCATTCTTTTTAATTTCGCTGTTGTTTGAGCTCTTTTTCTCAGGTATGCGCCAGGGAATAGCGATTGCATTAGGTGTTCCGGCATTTTATATGGTTAAAAGGAAAAAGCTCATTCCATATGTACTAGTTGTGGCACTGGCATGTACGTTTCATAAATCAGCGATTTTGCTTCTGCTACTCTATCCAATCTATTATTCTCGAATTACAAAAAAGTGGTTATGGTTTATTATTCCTGGAATTGTATTGGTGTATCTGAATCGAAGCATATTGCTGGAGCAGATTATTAGACTATCTGGAGATGAATACACATATAAATATGCGTATCTAACAGGATCATCGGGTCAGATTGGTCTAATGGTGTTATTTATTCTATTAGCCATTTACAGTTATATTGTTCTTGATGAAAAACAAGCAAGTGAAGAAGAAATCGGCTTAAGAAACATTTTACTCCTTGCAGCATGCATTCATTTATTCACGCCGCTACATCCGACAATTTCTCGCTTGAACTATTATTTTATTCTTTTTATTCCTGTCGCAATGACGAGAATAAATAACAAAGCTAACCAACCGATTTTACAAGGAGTTCGTGTTGCCGAAGTAGTAATGCCAACATTTTTTGTACTGTATTTCTTTTTGGCAAAGGCAGATTCGTTGCATGTATTTGATTATAAACTATTCTTTTAATGCGGGGAGAGAACATAATAATGCGTGTGCTGTGGATTACAAATGTACCAACACCGAGTATTGCAAGGGATGCTAATCTCTCTATAACACCTTACGGCGGATGGCTTGTGCAACTTGCAGAACAGCTGCGACTGATTGAAGATGTAAAGTTGTCTTTCTTATTTGCTCAAAGCGAAAAGAAAGATGCAGTCGCTGGTTCAGTAGATGGAATAGATTATTATGGGTTTTACAAAGGCCGGTTCGTTCAAAATAAAGAAAAGCGACATGAGGAATTTAGAAAGTTCATATTGAACAGTCAACCGGAAGTAATCCATATTTTCGGAACAGAAAAAGAGCATTCCTATATAGCTCTTCAAGTATGCAAAGCTATTGGTATAGAAAACAGAGTAGTCGTCTCTATTCAGGGGCTAGTTTCTGTAATATCAAAGCATTATTATGCCGACATTCCGCTTTGGGTGCGTTATGGGTATACCATCCGTGATGTAATTCGTGGGAACTCACGACAATCGAAAAAACAGTTTGAACGTGAGGGAAAACGGGAAGAGTATGTCCTCAAACATGTACAAAATGTTATTGGACGGACAGATTGGGATGAAGCGTGTACCACGAGACTGAATCCAAAAGTTCACTATTACAAAAATAATGAAACATTGAGGAAGTCTTTTTACCAGAACCATTGGAATTATGATAGCTGCAAGCCACATTCTATATTCTGCAGTCAATCCACATATCCCATTAAAGGAATTCATTATGTGTTAGAAGCTCTCCCGGAGATCATTGAAGCCTATCCGGACACGATGCTGTACATCAGCGGAGAAAATCTGAGAAAGAAACCAGCATATTTTCTTTCTCTATATCAAAAATACTTACTGAGAACAATCAAAAAATCGGATTTGGAAAATCATGTGGTTTTCCTTGGACCTCTTCAGGAAACAGAAATGGTGAAGGCATATTTAGAAGCCAATGTTTTTGTTTGTCCGTCAAGTATTGAAAATTCGCCGAATTCTTTGGGCGAGGCAATGCTTCTGGGAATGCCTGTTGTATCATCTGATGTAGGCGGCGTAAAAAATATGCTGGCACATAACGAGGAAGGATATGTATACCAGCATGATGCGCCTTATATGCTGGCCTATTACATCAAAAAGGTGTTTGCGAATACTTCCGATATTCAGGCAATGGCAAGAAAAGCGCAGGAGCATGCTCGGGTTACCCACAACCTCGAAAAAAATGTATCAGACTTGTATTCGATTTATAAAGATATTACATTAAGGGCAAAATAATCGGTGTTAAACAAAGTAATGGAGAACAGAAAAACACATGAATAAGGTTGCAAAAAACGCTGTATGGATTATAGGAGGAAAAGTTGCGCAATCAGTAGTAGCCTTAATTATAAATATGCTGACGGCGCGATATTTGGGGCCATCGAATTTTGGATTGATTACATACGCTTCTTCACTGGTTGCATTTGTTCTCCCTATAATGCAGCTTGGATTCAGTAATGTTTTGGTGCAGGAAATAGTCAATAAACCTGATGATGAAGGAAAAATATTAGGAACAGCAATGTTCTTGAGCCTATTGTCTTCGGTCTTTTGCATTATTGGCGTTACGAGCTTTGCATTTGTAGTGAATCCAAATGAACAGGAAACAATTATAGTTTGCCTTTTATATAGTTTAATACTACTTTTTCAGGCATTGGATCATATCGAATATTGGTATCAAGCGAAGCTTTTGTCTAAATATACATCAACAGTGAGCCTTGTTGCATATTTGACAGTTGCTGTTTATAAAATATATCTCCTTGTTACTGCGAAGAGTGTTTATTGGTTTGCACTTTCAAATGCTCTTGATTTTGCGCTTATTTCAATATGTGGGATAGTATTATATCAAAAGCTTGGCGGACGGAAACTTGAATTTTCGTGGAAACTCGGAAAAAATATCTTTGCGAAAAGCAAACATTATATATTGTCATCAATGATGGTAACAATATTTGCCCAGACAGATAAGATAATGATTAAAATGATGCTGGATGAGTCTTCAACTGGCTATTATGGTGCAGCAGTTGCTTGTGCGGGAATGACAAGCTTTGTATTTACAGCCATCATTGATTCATTTCGCCCAGCGATATTCGAAGGACAAAAGGTTGGAGAGGAAACTTTTAAACATCGATTAACAATGCTCTATTCGATGATAATATATTTGTCACTAATGCAGAGTATTGGAATGACAGTTCTTTCAAAGGTAATAATCTATATCCTTTATGGCGCAGCTTATTATCCGGCTGTGAGTGCTTTACGCATTGTTGTTTGGTATACAACATTTTCGTATATGGGATCTGTAAGAAATATTTGGATTTTAGCAAATGAAAAACAAAAGTACTTATGGCAAATTAACTTGTCAGGAGCAATTGCAAATGTTGCATTGAATGCAATCTTTATTCCATACTTTGGAATTGATGGTGCGGCAATAGCATCATTAATTACACAATTCTTTACAAATGTGATTGTAGGATATTTTATCAAACCTATTAGACCGAATAATGCGATTGTTATAGAGTCACTAAAACCGCGTTATTTGATGGATGCTATTAAGAAACTTAGATTTCGTTCTTAAAAGAATGTATGTGAATCTTCAATTCACTGATACAAATAACTTGAGATAAGAGAGGAACACTTAAAATGTCTGCATTTGATAACGCAACCCTTATGATCACTGGTGGTACTGGTTCTTTTGGTTCTACCGTTCTGAAGCACTTCTTGGATTCTGACCTGAAGGAGATTCGTATCTTCTCCCGTGACGAAAAGAAGCAGGACGATATGCGCCATGAGCTTCAGGCCAAGCACCCTGAGAACGCAAAAAAGGTCAAGTTCTACATCGGTGATGTCCGTAATCCCCAGTCCATCAAGGATGCCATGCCCGGTGTTGACTACATTTTCCACGCCGCCGCGCTGAAGCAGGTGCCCTCCTGCGAGTTCTTCCCCATGCAGGCTGTCCAAACCAACATCATCGGTACGGATAACGTCCTGCACGCCGCCATCGACGCAGGCGTTAAGCGTGTTGTCTGCCTGTCCACCGACAAGGCAGCTTACCCCATCAACGCCATGGGCATTTCCAAGGCCATGATGGAGCACGTCATCTACGCCAATGCCCGTGTGGCTGCCGAGCGCGGCGGCACCACTATCTGCTGCACCCGTTACGGCAACGTGATGTGCAGCCGCGGTTCCGTCATTCCGCTGTTCATCGACCAGATCAAGGCTGGCAACCCCATCACCATCACCGACCCCAATATGACCCGCTTCCTGATGAACCTGGACGAGGCTGTGGATCTGGTCTTATTTGCTTTCCAGCACGCAAATCCCGGTGATTTGTTCATCCAGAAGTCTGATGCTTCTACCATCGGCGATCTGGCCAAGGCTGTCCAGCAGTTGTTCGGCGACACCGGCACGAACATCATCGGCACCCGTCACGGCGAGAAGCTGTTCGA
>ULUC01046452.1_pt1 | contig 23081 bp, 18 predicted proteins | sample 1958151 | NCBI WGS metagenome assembly ULUC01 (sample SAMEA4835750, study PRJEB28245) | human gut metagenome | biome: gut microbiome; material: fecal sample | place: Denmark | collected 2008
TGCCATTGCCACCTGCTTTGACGGAAACAGATGTGAATAACGATACGTGATATCTATACTTTCATGGCCTACCCTGTCAGCTATTGCAACTGCGGAAAACCCGAGGTCGATCAGATGTGAAATGTGACTGTGCCGGAGATCGTGAATTCGAATACGCTTCACACCGGCTTTCTTAGAACCTCTGTCCATCTCATGGTGCATATAATGCTTGGTTACTGGAAACATTCTGTCTCTCGCAGTAATTCCATACAACCGGCCCATATATTCTTCCAGTTCCTTGCACAGAAAATCTGGTATTACAACATCCCGTTTGCTTTTCGGTGTCTTAGGCTCTGTTACCACATCTTTACCTTTTATCCGCTGATATGACTTGGTAATATGAATCACCTTATTCTCCAAATCAATATCCGCAGGCGTAAGACATAACATTTCCCCCAATCGTAATCCACACCAGTAAAGTATCTGAAATGCACAATAGGACACAGGCTTATCTTTTACCTGCACTATGAATTGCAGATATTCCTCTTTTGTCCAGAAAGCCATTTCATCAGCCTTTCCCTTCCCTAGAGGACCTGCTTTTACAACCGGATTTTCTTTTAAATCATAAAACCGCACCGCATGATTAAATAATGCACTCCGCTCTGCCTGAATGGTTTTTAAATAAGTCGGTTTCAAAGGTGTTCCATCCCTATTTTTAATCCCAATCATAACATTCTGCCATTGGATAATATCCGCCGGCTTAATATCCTTCATCTTTTTATCCTTAAAGTAAGGGAGCAGTTTGTTCCTAATAATGGTTTCTTTTGTATTCCAAGTATTTTCCTTCAGCTTTGGTTGCATATCCCTTGTGTAAGCCTGTACAAAATCTTCAAAGGACATATCCAAATCTGCCGCCTCTTTCATACGAAAATGCTGCTCCCACTCTAAGGCTTCTTTTCTGGTCTTGAACTCACGCTTCAATTTGCGCTTGTTTTTACCAGTCCAGTCATAATAATGGAACGAGACATACCAAGTGCCTCTCTCCGTATCCTTATAAGCTGCCATCTCTTCTCCTTTCCCTACGCCGTTTCCACACCGTAGAACTTCTCTTCAAAATACTTCTTGCTGACTTTTCCCGAAATGGTTATAAAACCATTTGCTTCAAGATCTTCATTCATCTGCTTAATAATCTTATATGCATATGGTTTTGAAATACCAAGTATTTCAGCCATTTCCGCAGCTGTGATAAGTATAGTTCCTTCCATTGCTTCACCTCTTCCAAAATTAACTCCTATATATTGCTACTGTAGTAAACCCTATCACATTTGGCTTCCATTCGAATCACATGCTGCCGGTGTTTCAACCAGCCTCTGCTTTTAGCACGGGCCCGCTCCTGCTCGAGGTGTTCCCGCCAATTCTGGGAGTGTCTATCTTCGCTCGCTCTATTGAGGTCATGGCGCAAGTCTGTGACATATGATTCAGCTCATTTATCTTATGTTCGCATTAATGCGAATATTCATTGTGATACTTATCATAATTCGCCCTGTTGCGAATGTCAATATTTATTTTCGCCGAAATGCGAATGTTTTTATTTACATCGCCATTTTTATTCGCTATAATGTTCTGTATAAGTGGTATATATAGTATTTAGGAAGGAGTTTTTCATGACCATAGGAAAAAAGATAAAACTCGTTAGAAAATTTAGAAAAATGACCCAGCAACAACTTGGTGAAGCCATCGGTATAGAAGGAAAAGGAGCCGCAAATCGTATTGCTCAATACGAATGCGACTACCGAATTCCACAAAATGATATGTTGATTGATATGGCAAAAGCGATGAACATCAACCCATTACTATTTGTCAGTCCTGTTCCCGGCAGTGCTGAGGATATCATGCAGACATTTTTCTGGCTTGATGAAGATAATAGAAATGCAATCAATTTTTTCACTCTCATCCGTACAAATAGAAGAGGCAATGCTGATATTCCACCGGAAGCCTCTTATGATGATGTGACTGAATACTGGCCGGACGAACCGCCGGTGGGTATGTGGTTTAATTACGGACTTGTAGATGAATTTATGCGGGAATGGATGATGCGTAAACAGGAACTGAGAAACGGAAAAATCACAGATGCAGAGTATTTGGAATGGAAACTGAATTGGCCAGATACTTGTGATGATAGCCATAAACGAAACAAACAATAAAAACACTTTAAAACTTATGGTGAGGTGACACATATGGAACTAAAAAATAAACAAGAAAATTTTCTCTCTCTGATATTATCCGCCTTTTGTCTAGGCATTGAAATATCACTTATCGCTAGTATTATTTTTACTTTACTATACGAAAACAACAAGATTCTTTTTACTATCTCAGTTATTGTAATAACCCTTATAAATTTTGTGCTAATCTTATTTATCAATGCAAAATATTGCAAACTGCGTCATACCTTTGAGCTTCCTATTGTTTTTGACGCACAAAAAAACAAATTTATCGATATTCCTCATTGTCCTGCAAGTGTCAATGCCAGAATTTTATTTGACAGTTTATCTAATAAACAAAAAAGCTTAATAACTTGTGATGCCCCATTAGAAAACATGGAATATATATCTTTTTGTATTAGTTTCATCGGACAACTTATTTTTTCTCGAATTTTTTGGAATTCTTCTCATATACTTGGCGAAAAAACGGGGTACCCTATCAACAGAGAATTTTTTAAAGATTTGCTAGTAAAATATAAATATATAAATATTGACGATATTCTTAATAAACCATTTACCGAAGATTCATTACCTTTACAATTGCCTAAGGGAATTAAAATTTCGCGTGTCACAAACAACGAAATAGTATTAAAATCCTTGCAAGGATACATCCACATTTATTGGGACATAACAACAACTTTCCCTTGTGAAGATAACATAGCTTTGTTTGCTAAAAGCGGAAATATTTCTACAGGAAATTGTTTTTCGACTGTCATTAAAGTAACTTTAGATTATGGATATAACGTTTTTTACTTGTTTAAAAAGAAAACTCAAATTTTAGACTATTACTTCACGGAATGTAAAAACCAATTAGAATCTTTCGATATAAACAATAGTATGCAAAAACTCCAATTACAAATCTCTTCACTTAACATAGATCTTATTCGTCATCTTTCAAAATAGATTTTAGGTATCATACAGGTATCACTCCAACTAAAGAAGCTCCAAGAACCGCTTAAAATCAGCATTCTTGGAGCTTTTCCGACTATTCAAACTCAATCGTTCCAGGTGGCTTACTCGTCAGATCATAGAATACACGGTTTACCCCGCGTACCTCGTTGATGATTCGGCTCATTACTGTTTGCAGTACTGCAAATGGAATCTCTGCGCTTTCGGCGGTCATGAAATCGACGGTATTTACGGCGCGCAGTGTAACTGCGTAGTCGTAGGTTCTCTCGTCGCCCATTACTCCAACGGAACGCATATTGGTCAGGGCTGCGAAATACTGGTTCGGCATCCAGGATGGAACTTCGCCATTTTCTTTCTTGTAAGCAGCCACTGCCTTGTCCACTTCTTCGCGGTAGATGGCATCGGCATCCTGTACGATGCGGACTTTCTCAGCATTGACTTCACCGATAATTCGGATACCAAGACCCGGACCTGGGAATGGCTGACGGAATACCAGATGCTCTGGGATTCCAAGTTCAAGACCGGCTTTACGAACCTCATCTTTGAAGAGGTTACGCAACGGCTCGATGATTTCTTTGAAATCAACATATTCCGGAAGACCGCCTACATTGTGGTGGGATTTGATGACAGCGGATTCTCCGCCAAGACCACTTTCTACCACATCTGGATAAATGGTTCCCTGTGCCAGGAAATCAACGGCTCCGATTTTCTTTGCTTCTTCTTCAAAGACACGGATGAATTCTTCGCCGATAATTTTACGCTTTGCTTCCGGCTCTGTTACTCCGGCAAGCTTGTTATAGTAACGCTCCTGGGCATTTACACGGATGAAGTTTAAGTCAAACTGACCGTTCGGTCCAAATACATTTTCCACTTCATCTCCCTCGTCTTTACGAAGAAGACCATGGTCAACAAATACGCAGGTAAGCTGTTTTCCGATTGCTCTGGATAAAAGGCCTGCTGCCACAGAAGAATCCACACCACCGGACAATGCCAGAAGCACTCTTCCGTTGCCGACTTTTTCACGGATTTCCTTGATAGTATTTTCCACAAAGGAATCCATTCTCCATGTTCCGGCACAGCCACAGACACCACGAACGAAGTTGTGGAGCATCTTGGTTCCCTCTTTGGTATGGAGTACCTCCGGGTGAAACTGGATGGCATAGAGATTTTTTTCACGGTTTTCTGCTGCTGCCACTGGGCAGTCTGTAGTATGTGCTACGATTTCAAAACCAGGTGCTGTCTTTGAAATATAATCAAAATGGCTCATCCAGCAAATGGTCTTTTCTTCTACATTCTGGAATAATGGTGAGTTCTTATCTACCATTACCTCTGTCTTACCATATTCGCGAACCGGTGCTTTTTCTACCTTGCCGCCCAACACATGCATCATGAGCTGTGCGCCGTAGCAAAGTCCCAAAACCGGAATACCAAGTTCAAAAAGTTCTTTGCTGTAAGTCGGTGAATCTGCCTCATAACAGCTGTTTGGACCTCCGGTCAGGATAATTCCCTTCGGGTTCATCGCTTTGATTGTCTCGATATCCGTGCGGTAAGAATATATTTCACAATATACATTGCATTCACGGACACGTCTTGCAACCAGCTGGTTGTACTGCCCGCCAAAATCAATGACAATAACTTTTTCCTTATCCATGGACGTTTTTCCTCCTAATTTTTGCTGAGACTCGCCCAGCGTCTAAATTTTATTATAGTTGAGCCATCCTGGAAAGACAAGACTTTATTTTGTTTTCCGGCATCCTTTGAACAAATATTTTCACTAACATTTTCTACTGCATTCTCATTGAACATTCTGAGCCATCATTTTCACCAGATGTTCTGAGTCATTATTTTCGACAACACATAATTCTTTATTATACGGAAATACTTTTTGTATGCATAAAGATTATCTGATTAAATCCATCACACAATACATTTTCTTTTTCTTTCTGGGGGCATTCCTTGGATACCTGTGGGAAGTGTTGCTTTTTTATGTGCAGGATGGCACTTTCTGTAACCGTGGCTTTCTCTATGGTCCATGGCTTCCGGTTTATGGCGTGGGGGCTGTCCTGATGCTGCTTATTTTAAGACGTTTTCAGAAGCATCCGGTCAAAGTCTTTTTTCTTGCGGCACTTCTCGGCTCTTTCGTAGAACTTTTTATTGGGTGGTTCCTTGCCCACGTTTTCCACCTGCGTTACTGGGATTACCATGGTTATCCACTGCAGCTTGGCGGTTATATCTGTCTTTATTCTGCACTGGGATTTGGCATCGCCGGTGTGCTCTGGGTCTGCGTGTTTGCACGGATTGCATCTCATGTATGGAGAAAAATGCCCGTACCACTGCAACGTATTTTTCTTACGCTGCTGATACTGGCATTTCTTTTTGATTGCACCGCCGCACTGATTTTTCCCAATGCCGGGAACAACATTACGTTTTCTTTGTTTCAAACATATCAACCCGTCACATGCTGATGAAGATATTTTTCTCTTGTTGCCAGTCCCCCACGGATATGACGCTCCGACTTATTGACGTCCAGTACTTTCCTTGCTTCCCGCGCCAGGGTCGGATTCACCTGGGATAAACGTTCTGTTACGTCCTTATGTACCGTACTCTTACTGATTCCAAACTGTTTTGCGGTCTGACGCACCGTCGCATTGTTATCTATAATGTATTTGGCTATTTCTACGGCTCTTTCTTCTATATAGCTTTTCAAAGAAAATCCCCTGCAATACTTGTTTTTACATTGTATGCAGAGGATTTGCTTTTATGTATGGCTTTTTATCTCATCTATATCCTATTTTAAATAACCCTTTTTCCCTGTGAATACTACTGCCGCTCCGCATAATGCCAAGAGTGCAAGCAGATATCCAATCGGTGATTCATCACCTGTTTTCAATGCTTTTGTTTTCTGTGCTGTGGTCTGGTCTGCAGTTGCATTGTTATTTCCATTTGTTGTATCAGCTTTCTTTGCAATGGTAAATTCTGCGGTTGCTTTCTTTTCTTCGCCACTGATAGAAGACACAATCGCAACCGTATGTTTTCCGGTAGCAAGGCTTTCTAAGTATTCTGCAGTAAAGGTGACAATGGTAGAGCCTTCTGTTACCGTATAGTTTTTCGCATCTACTACGGTGCCATCCACTTCTACACGAAGGAAGCTGCTGATACCGGCGTCACTGCGGAAACGAAGCGTTGCACCACTTTCCTTTGTCCATTCTCCACCAGCGCCTTCAATAATGACCGGTGTTGCCGGTTTATAATCCGGGTTCTTCTCATTACAGCCTTCCCGTCTGCAGACTTCTGCATTGTTGCTAAAGTCATGTCCTAATGGATTTCCGCTGGTAAATGTTTCCGTTCCCTTTGCCCCACACAGCTTACAGGATTTGTAGTAAACTGCCGGTGCCGTACAGGTTGCTGCTGTTTTCAGATAGGAATCTGATACTGTTTCCACCCATTCACCATGCTTGCATGTAATTGTAAATTCTTTTGTTGCTTTCGTATCTGTTCCAACTGTAATCTGTGCCTTATAACTGCCCGGTAACTTTGGTGCACCTCCAACGGCTTCTGCTCCACTGTTGTCACTGTTGGTCTTTGTGTCTGTTCCACTCAGATAATATACGATTTCCGGAACCGGAAGATTAAGTCTCTTCCAGTCTTCGGATGTTGTTATATTGGCAGCTTTTGCTGTTCCATCATAGTCTGTATTCTCAGCTGATAAGGATAACCATAAAGATGCATCCTTCTCATCACAATCTCCCAAGCCGCTGCAGGCTGCAAGAATACGGCTTCCATCTTTGCCTTCATCCACTGCATAACTCCATGTGTGACTGTGCTTCCACTCACCAATCAGGAGTGTTTTGGCAGATTTTTGACCTACTTCAATATGACCTTTCCAAACTTGTGGCGTATCTGTCAATTCTGAAATATCTGCCATCATAGCTGTAGAACCTTTCATTGATATAGCATCTCCAACTGTAATGCATGCATCACTTTTTCCATATCCATCTGATGTAAAAATGGCACCCCAGCCAAGTCCATCTGCAGTCGCATAAAGGGAACCATTTGGACTATTCTCAATACTTACACTTCCACATCCAAAAATTGCAAAATCACCATAGGTTCTAGATTCTTCTTTTATGCTGACCAGCTCATTGTTTCCAACCAGTGTAATATGAATGTTATCTACATAGCTTAATACATTATAAGAATAAGATTTTAATTTTAAATTAGAAAATGTCACCTTTGAAAAACTGTCAAGTGGTGGTTCATTATATTCTCCCAGCTCAATAATATCTGATGTGGGCTCCGCATTTTCATCCATTGCAATCGTAATGTCATCTGTCAGAATGGTAAGCGAATTTCTATTTCCAGATCCATATTTTCCATAGGTATAATCGACTCCTTCTACAATTGCTTTCGAATCCCTTGACAACGTAAATGGTCCTGCCTGAACCGAATTTGTGGCTGCCTTTGTCTCAACTGTCATCCTCTGCATAAGACCTGCTACCATCATCAACGCAAGGAACAAGGAAAATAAACTTTTCTTCTTTTGTTTCATGTACATCCTTCCCTTCTTAAATTACCTTTTTTCTTTCTTTTTTCACTTTTCACACTCTCAATGCTGTGTTACAATTACACTGTTATTTTACACCGTACATTGATGTACGATGCAATTATTTTACAAATTTTGCCGATATTTGAGAAAAGAAATATGATATGGAAATTTTTGAAGAGTGAAAGAGTGTTGCTTTGTCTTAAAATACCACAGTTCTAAAATACATGTTTTGCTTTTCTTTATGAAAGCCCGTCTTTCCAATGTTTGACAGTCTGCACCGGTTGCCGGAATCATAAACTTATTTGCCAGAATGCCTAGACCTCCTTACGGGTTTGTGGAAGTATCTGTCGCAGACGGACAACCGGTGCAGCCGGTCAAAGCAACGGAAAGACAGCTTATGACCAAGTAAAACATACACTTAAGAACTGTTGGCATTTTAAGGCAATAAGCAAACCGTCTTTATTTCTCCAAAAATTTCTAAATCCATTCTTTTCACAATCACCGAATAAATAAAAAGGGGGAAACATTTTGAAAGAACTGTTTTCAATTGGAGATGCCGCAGACTTTGTGGGCATCACAAGAAGAATTATTTTAAATTATGAAGCTCATGGACTGGTTTTCCCGGACGTAAAAGAAGACCCATCCGGCAATCGTTACTATACCATTGATACACTGACGAAGATTCGAACCATCCGCTCGCTGCAGAATCTTGGTCTGTCACTGGATGAAATCCATGGCTACTTCGACAACTCCAACGACCTTTTATCCATGGTTCGAAGGCTGGAAGCTTTGCGGGATGAATTAAATGCCAATATCAAAGCCTTATACGAAAGAATCAATCAGGGATTTGAATCAATGGAAATCATTACAATTCCACCACAAACGGTGTACTGCCGCAAAACGGAAAGTGACAGCATCGCAGAAAAGACGAATTTGTTAAGAGAGGTTGCCTTGGAAGCACTGCAGAACTATGGTCCGGCACATACCGGGCAGATTTATTTTACGGAAGCTCCCATTACGGATACAAAGGATATGTCCTTTTTTGCTGTTGTCCCGGCAGGAAGCAAGGGTGAGCACATTTTAAATCTCCCTGCCCAGAAAGCAGTCTGCCTCTATCATCATGGAGCGTATGAAGAATTGCCATCGGTTCATGATACCCTGCTTTCCTATGCCAGAGAGCAAAAACTTACACCGGTTGGCATCTTCCGCCACTGCTATTTAGAGGGACCGCCACAACATAAAGATAAAAGTAAATTTATTACCCAGGTACTGCTTCCGCTAGCATGTTCTAAATGACATGTATCCGGCTCCACCTGCCGCTTAGATACCGGACGCTGAATGCGATAGCACGAAGCGTCCAATCGGCAAACATGCCAATCCACACCGCCATTGGTCCGAAACCACAGCTGCGGATCAGATATACACACAGTGCCACACGGCAGAACCACATAGTAAGACTGGATAAAATCATGGAGAATTTCACATCTCCGGCAGCACGCATGCCATAAGCCGGGATAAATGCCAGCACCCATACAATCGGTTTTACAATCGTAATTGCTATTATCATTTCCATGCAGAGGGAGGCACTTTCTGCTTCCATTCCAGCTAAAAATGTAACCGGCTTTGTCAATAAAAATACCACTGCACAGGAAATCAGAATAACAATTTCTGCATAGCCACAGAGTTTCACCATATAATAACGCGCCTCTTCCACTTTTCCGGCTCCAATACATTGTCCTACTACTGTCATCAGGCCGATTCCGATTCCAATAGCTCCGATTCCATTTAAATTTTCCAGTATAATGGTCATTGCCTGCGCGGCAATGGCTGCCGTTCCAAGGGTTGATACGCTGGACTGGATTGCCAGCTTTCCGAACTGGAACATTCCGTTTTCAATTCCGGATGGAATTCCGATAGAAAGAATTTTTCCAATCAGCAGGAAATTGGGACGGATCTTAAGATAATGATTTACCACAATCACCTGATCCGGTTTCCGCAGATTCCAGAAAATGACTACTGCACAAAAGATTCTGGAAAATAATGTAGAAAGGGCTGCTCCTTCCACCCCCATCTGAAATCCAAAGATAAGCACTGCATTTCCGGCAATGTTGAGTCCATTGGAAAGGACAGAAATCATCATTGGAAAACGACTGTTTCCTGCTGCCCGGTAAAAAGCTCCACCGGCATCAAAAAGTGCAATGAACGGAAATGAAATTGCAGTCAGCAGGAAGTAAATCATGGAATTATCCATAACAGCCTCTTCTACCTGGCCAAAAATCAGATGCAGCAGTGGTCCACGAAATATAATACAGAATATAGACAATACCGTAGAAATCGTCAGTACGCTTAAAGTTACCTGTCTTGCAGCCTCATTGCTGGACTCCCTGTCTCCCCTTCCAAGATACTGGGAACAGATAATTGCTGCTCCTGCTCCTAATGCCGTAAATACCTGTATGACCAGTACATTGATGGAATCCACCAGTGATACCGCAGAGATTGCCGCACTTCCCACATTGCTTACCATCATGGTATCCGCCATTCCCATAAAGGAATTCAAAAGCTGCTCTACCATAATCGGCAGAAGCAGCGTAATAAGTTGCTTATTGGAAAACATCATATGTTCCCGGTCTAATTTCGTTGCATCATATAATCTTATCTTTCGCATTTTTATTTCACTTCTTACTCTTTTACTACCGGTGTAAAATCCTCTGTATCACCGCAGAAGAAGCCTCCTGCACCGGCGATGATTTTCTGCATGATTTTTTGCATAAATGCATAGTTTTCTGTGTCAATTGTGACAGCAAAAAGAGCATGAATGTCATGCTCTTTTAAATAAGCATTGGCATATTCATCCTTTAAATCAACTGCAATCTCCTCAATATCCATGGAATGATGCTCCGGAACCTCTACCTCTAATACTCCCGCCTCTTTCCAGATTTCTGTTTCGATGCCATCCATTCCCTCTAATGCATTTTCAATCTCTGCTACTGTGATGGAATTTGGATTCATATAAAGCCACTCTTTGGTAACGGTGGCTGTGCCTGCTTTCTTTTCTCTTATTTTCTTTAACTTTGATTTATTCTTCATATCCGCTCCTGTTTGTGTTTATGGATATGTTCATCTTAGCACAAACATGGACTTCTGTCTCCCTACTTTTTTACTTCTCCATCCATAAAATATAAACGGGATGCAAAATCCGGGTAGTGCCTTACCTTATCATTGTATCCGGTTCCGCCAAATGCCGGACTGACATGAACGCCGCCATACATTAAGGTATCTCCATATGCATGGAAGTCTTCCGTCTCGCCATCCATTTTTACCAATTTCGAAAGCACCTGATGGGTCAGGGAATCCTGTCTGATATGAACCGGCGAAACCGTATTTACCAGGTCTCCGAATTCTTTGATATTATATTTTAATTTCCGGTTGTAGAAATGGTAACGGACATCCGGCAGCAATCCCTTCGGATAATAAGTCTGCTGCTGCGTATTTGGTACCACTAATTTCTGCATCAGCATACCCACTGCCTTCGTGCCATCTTCCGATACGCAGGTCCACTCCATCTGGTTACCGGCTTCGTCCGCTAAAACACTGCCACCCATTCCACTCTGTGCTCCGTCGTAAAAGCTTCTGCCCCGGTAAAAAGTTCCCTGCTGCAATACCTTCCGCCATTTCTTATATAATGCAATCTGCTCCTTCATGGCTTCCTTTTCTTCTTTTTTCATATCGCAGAGGTTGCATTCATAGCCGAAGCTTCCAAAGCATGCCACCTGAAATCTTGTCTCTAATGGCGTATTCCGCAGCGTCTGGTGATTCGGGCAGGCAGACACATGGGCACTGACTGCTGACAGCGGATAACCGTAACTATAATTTTCTTCTATCTCCGCCCGGCACAATGCATCCGTATCATCACTGCCCCAGATCTGTGGAAAATAGCATAAGATTCCAAGGTCAAAACGGTTGCCGCCTGCCGCACAGCCTTCAAATAAAATCTCCGGAAACCGTTCCGTCAGTTCCCTCATACACCGGTATAATCCTAACACATAACGGTGTGCCACTTCTCCCTGCCGTTCCGGTGGAAGTGCTGTGGAATAATAATCACTGAAGGTCCGGTTCATGTCCCATTTCACATAGGAAATGTCCTCTGAAGAAAAGACTTTGCTCATGCTCTCAATAATATAATCCTGTACTTCTCTTCTTCCCAAATCTAAAATCCGCTGGTTTCTTCCTTCCGAATGAGGCTGTCCCGGAATCTCAATGGTCCAGTCCGGATGTGCCACATAAAGTTTGCTTTTCACATTGACCATTTCCGGCTCCACCCAGATACCGAATTGCAGTCCCAGTCCGCGAATCTTATCTGATAAACCCTTAAGCCCACCCGGCAGCTTCTTCGCATTTGCTTCCCAGTCTCCTAAGGAACTGCTGTCATCCATCCGTTCGCCAAACCAGCCGTCATCCATTACAAATAATTCTATGCCAACTTCTTTTGCTTCCTTTGCCAGCTTCAGTAACTTCTTCTCACTGATGTCAAAATAGGAAGCCTCCCAACTGTTAAGCAGTATCGGCCGCTCCTTCTTCTGCCAGGTTCCACGGATAATATGCTCCCGGATAAAATGATGCAGCCTCTGGCTCATCTGGTTAAATCCGTTTTCTGCATATGCCATCACTGCCTCCGGTGCCTGAAAGCATTCTTCCGGTGCCACTTCATAGGAAAATGCCTGTGGGTTGATTCCTGTCACCAGACGCATTTTGCCAAAGCTGTTTACTTCTGTTGCTTCATAGTGATTACCGGAATAGATAAGGTGAAAACCAAAGCATTCCCCGGCATCCTCTGTGGTCTTCGGCCGGCTTAGCATCACAAAGGAATTGGCCCGGCTGGAGGTGGTTCCGGTATAGGAAGCATTTACTAATTTTCCTGCTATTACCGGCATATCACTCCGCTTCATTTCTCTTGCCCAGGCTCCATGAAATGTAGTAAATGTATAATCATGCCCATCAAAGTCAAGCTGCAGGCTCATCAGCCGTTTCAACTGCACAGTTTTCTTTCCGTTATTATAGAATTTCGCACTACGGCTGATGATGTCACAGGATGGATAGACATAATAATACAATTCCAGTGCCAGCTCATTTCCTTCGTCCGCAAGCCGGATACAAAGCTGCTCCACTTCCTCTTCGCTGCCATAGGAACCCGGCAGTTCCGCAAAGGCTTCCTTACCTTTGGTTATCTCTGCTTCCTTGTATACAAAATCTATCGTATTGCTTCCATTGGCATTCACCACTTCCACAAAAGGCTCTCTTATATCTCCTTTTCCATAGGAGGACATTTCAAGGCGCATATCCTCTAAGGAATATGCTTTCTGCTCTTCGTTATACAGATTCACATTACCCGGTGCAAAGACATGCTTTTCCACCAGCGGCTGCATATCTGCTTCGTCCTTGATATGAAGCTTTCTGCCATAATAAAGATGTTCCAGCTGTCCAGTAGGAAGTACCCGGAAGCAATAGGTAGTATGGTCGGTATCCAGAATAAAATAATCCTTTTCCTTACGAATCATCGATAATTTTCCTTCCCTTTAATCTGCTCTGTGATTTCCTGCACTTTTTCTTCTGTCAGGATAAATTTCTTACGGAATACCAGCACTGCAATCAGTAAGCCGATAATCGGAATTCCTGCCATCGTCATGCGGAGTCCTAAAAGGGAGCTGCCGGACGCTGCAGCTGCAGCTGCTGTTTCTGCAGTATCATTACTTAAGTGGCAGAGATTTAAGCAGATGGAAGCTGCCAGTGCAGCTACTCCGGATGCCAGTTTTACCACAAAGGTCTGCATGGAAAAGATAACGCTCTCATCTCTCCGGTTATTTTTCAGTTCGCCATAGTCCACGGTATTTGCAAGAAATACAGTAGTAAGTACCGTCAGCATTCCAAAGGCTGTAAAGATAAAGAATGACGGAATAAATAATAACAATAAGTTTGACATATTTGTCAGTGTCAGTATAAATAATACGCCGTAGCCTGCGATTGCCATAACGAAGCTTACATAAAATACCTTTAAGGCACTTAAGAATTTACGCAGTAGCGGGAAGAATATCATCATGGAAATAATCTGGATTCCACCACCAAAGGTATTGAATAAAGTATAGCTGTTATACCATGCGTCCCCGCCAAAATCATATTTGAAGAAATAAATCAAAAGGTTTGAAGTAATATAAAGAGAGCAGTTAATCAGCACTATCGTAATAACAACGGTCATTGCCTGGTCATTCTGTAACAATGCTTTAAACATCTGTCCTACTGACGGAGAGTCCACATTTACGGTAGATTTTTCCTTGATGCTCATACAGGTAATAGTAATAAAAATCACAAATAATACTGCAATGATTAACGCAAACCATTTAAAACCGGCACGCTCATTGCCCTGACCTAATAAAACCACGCATTTTACCGTGATAATGGTAATCAGTGCGGAACCCACGCCTGCACAGGAACGGGCAAGAGTAGAAAGTCCCTCTCTTTCTTTTCCACCTTCGGTAAATGCCGGAATCATAGACCAAAATGGAATGTCCATCATAGTATAGGTAACACCCCACAGCACATAGGTTACTGCTGCATAGGCAACCAGTCCGCTGCCATCTAATGCAGGTGGTGCAGCAAACATCAGATATAAGATTACTGCATTGGTTATGGTTCCAATCAAAAGCCACGGACGGAACTTACCCCAGCGGGTTCTCGTCTTGGCTACGATAATTCCCATAATCGGATCATTAAATGCATCAAATACTCTTGCTGCCATCAGAATAATTCCCATCGCAATGGCACTGACATTCAAAATATCCTGATAGTAATATAAAATGTAACTTGCAGAAAGCATGTATACCATGTCTTTGCCAACTGCACCAAGGCCATATGCTACTTTTTCTTTTGTTGTTAATCTCATTGTCCTTCTCCTCCTTTTCGTAAGCCCATTGCCAGTTCCACTACCCTGTATGCGCCATCGTAAATCCCCTGTTTTTTATTTTCCATAATTGCTTCACACATATCGGTAAGCAGATGGTCTGAGCTTTGGAATAATTCCAACATCTGCAAGGTATGTGGAATATCACGGCATTCCAGGGTACCGTCCCCAATCTCTGCGGAATGGATGGCACCCCACTGTTCATGACCACCCACTCTTTTGATAAAGAGCTTCGGCACCGGATAAAATGCCAGTTCGCTTGGCTTTGTCACCAACACATCACAGCTTCGCATCAAAAGATTCGTGCAGTACACTGCTTCGAAAATATTCTTATGATAGAAGCCATGGACTCCGGTTACTTCCCCATCCAGTGCTGCTTCGGCAAACTGCTTTGTATTCTCCCAGTCATCAAAATGCTCCGTTGCTGCATTTTTAAGTCCCGGAATTTCCTGTAATAATTCTTCCCAGACATTCCGGTAATCTCCCACATTGACATAAAGTGCTGCCCTGCCTTCCCGGATTGCCGGCAGCAGATATCTGATAATAGCCGCAAAAATTTCTCTCTGGGCTCCTGCTCCACCGATGGTTAATAAGAAACGCATCGGTTTCTTCTCCTGCTTTCTTTTAATTCTCGCTTCGCAGTCAGCTTCAATATTGCTTACCAGCTCATGGTCAATATAATGTCCCGTGTATATAAGATCTTTTTCCGGCATAGGATTTAAGACATCTTTTCCCTGCATGCCATTTAAAATCCGATAGCCCTGATACGCATAATGAGTCTGAACTGTATGAAGGCTTCCTTCTGATAAATGCAATGCCATCGGCCAGTTATCCGGAATCGCATTGACTACATATTTCATGCCGGCATGTATAGCTGCCTGTGCCGGCCACACATGGGTTGCTACCACCGGAATTTCCTTTGGTACATTCCGGTAAACCGGAGCCATAAGCTCTGCATTTTTCTGGTCAGAAGCATTATAGGAAAGCTTCCGGAACCCTTCATAATTCATTGGCTCCCACACCAGTTTATTAAAGAGCTTACTCTTACCGGAAAGTCTAGAACCCAGAGAATACAAATCATTCTGTGCGCCAATGACCTTCGTGCAGGTAGTCCCAGGATAGGAATTTAAGTCCATCCAGTATGGTGTGTAGCCCATGGATTTTGCTGCGGATGCAATTGCCATGGAAATCCGGTAATGTCCAAATCCCATACGGATATTTCCTACAATGATTCCCTTCTCTTTGTCAAATTCCAGTTTCGAAGCCTCTTTCTGCTCCGGCAGCAGCACATCCACAACACCAAGGGAATCTCCGATATGTGCATTTTCTTTTAACACCACCGGATAATCCACCTTGCTGTCATCCCCGAATTTCTTTTGAAACTTCTTCTTACTCTTTACCGCTTTCCGGTACACCTTCTGCGGCATTTTGTTTCCGAAGATTTCTCTTGATTTCTCCTTCATAGATACCCTCCTTATCGTTATACTCCCTTATTCTATTTCAAATGTAATTTCTCTGGTTCCTGCCTGGCGGCTGCTTATCATAAGTTTTCCGCTTCCGGTCTTTCCTATGGTCTTTACATAAGTGCCGCCCATACCGCCCTGCAGGCTGATGATGTCCGGTCCGATGAGTTCTAATGCTCCCTCACATTTTAGCTGCACTGGCTCCTGAAAATATGGCAACAGATTTCCATTTTCATCCACTGCCTGTATTCTTACCGCAGCCACATCATAGGTATGTGTTTCTTTTAATTTCTGACTGCTGACCGTAATCTGATACTGCACCTTCTGTACCGGCTCCCTTACTAAAGTTTTGACCACCTTACCATCCTTTATCGCTTCTAACTTATATACCATGGATTGTCCGCCCCAGTCCCCGACATACTTGTTATAAAGTGCAACCGCATCCTCCATCTTCATATGATAAAAAAGCATCAGTTTTGCCGCCAGATAATATGCTCTTTTCGGCAGATGATTCATGCCATAGCGTGCCGCCAGATTCAAAACTTCTTTTACCATTGCAGCCTGTTTCGGTGCGAAATCCTCTCCCTCTTCGATGGCATTTCCAATGTAATCATCAATTGGAACCGGACCATGTTTCAGATTCTTATATGGAGAATCCGTTTTCTTATATTCCTTGGTAAACCGGTCATTTTTGTACATTTTAACACTGTCTGCATTGGTAAAAATATAAGTCTCGCCCCGGTTGCAGGCTGGATGTTCTCCAATATCCATCGTTGAACTTAAGGCTAATACCGGTCTTTCTTCCTGCTGGCAGGCATACACATCTGCCGCCATTTTCGGATTACGGAACATGTCTAAGACTCCGTGATAGCAAATTCTGTCTCCACTACCGAAATCTTTATGTGTATTATAATCTGCCATACACCATCCGAAGCTTCCGGCAATGTCCTCTTCTCCTGCTACTGCATCCAGTACACTGGCGTGGCGGAGTGCATGCCACATACGATGTTCTTCCCAGTCGAAGGATTTGGTGGAATACATATGTCCGTTATATTCCGTGATAAGATATGGTTTTTCTATATCGGATGTCACATTCTTCTTGTGCTCACAGCCTTTGTTCAGACCATTGTGTACAAAATCATTATAAGTATATACATCCTCCAAAAGACTGCTCTTTTTATGTGCCCGCACGCCACCAGTCTGTCTGGTATCATCTAACTTATGTGCTATTGCATTGGTGCGGCGGTAAAATTCATCGTCATCCTGCGATTCATTAATCCGCACTCCCCAGAGAATAATGGATGGATGGTTGCGGTACTGTATCACCATGTCTTTTACATTTTCCACAGCCTGCGCTTTCCACGCTTCATCGCCGATATGCTGCCAGCCCGGAATCTCGGTAAATACCATAAGCCCCAGCTCATCGCACCGGTTTATAAATTCCTGGGACTGCGGATAATGGGATGTCCGCACTGCATTCAGCCCTAACTCTTTCTTTAATACTTCCGCATCCATCCTCTGTATGGAAGCCGGCATGGCATAACCCACATAAGGATAACTCTGGTGACGGTTCAGTCCCCGAATTCGAAGCTTATGCCCATTTAAGTAAAAGCCATCTTTTTGGAATACTGCCTGGCGGAAGCCCACCGTTGTTACAACCTCGTCAATTATGACCTGCCCGGTTTTCATGCCTCCGCCTGCTGCATCTTTATTTACCGGATTCCCGGTTACAAGCTGGGTCTTTACTTCATACAATGCCGGATTCTCTACCTCCCATAGGGATACGATTCCTGCCGGAAATACAAGTGTTTTCTTTCCCTCCTGCGTAGGAATTTCAGAAAAAGTTTTCTCTCCAACCAGACGGTATTCCTCTTCACCTTTTTTCCGGATGTTCTGCCGTAACAACAGGTTTTCTTCGTTTCCTGCCAGCGTGATTTCCGATAGCAGTGTTCCCTTCTTCGTTTCCAGCTCCACCTGTGGTTTTAAAAATACATCTGCAAGATAGCTTTCCTCATTTATCTCAAGGTACACATCCCGGTAAATTCCACCGTAAGTCATATAATCAATGACAAATCCAAAGGGCGGAACATTCAGATTCTCATTGCTGTCTACCCGCACCGCAATGATATTATTTTCCCCATAATGAAGCAGTGCTGAAATATCAATGGTAAATGCCGTATATCCGCAGTGGTGTGCCCCTGCTTTCTTTCCATTTACATAGACTTCACTGTCATGGGCAGCTCCTTCAAAGGTCAGCCGCACTACTTTTCCTTCCCACTCTTTCTTCGCCAAAAGGTGTCTGCGGTAGCCGCTTACCATCTGATAGGCATGTTCATCAAAATAGTGAAAGGGCAGTTCCTTTACCGTATGGGGAATCCGCACGCTCTGCATCACTGCTTCGTCATATTCTGCGTTACTTTGTGCTGCTTCCCATTTCTCACTGAAATACCAGTCATTGTCCAAATAGTATTTTTCTCTCATACCTTTTCCTCGCTCTTTCTACTGGTGTATTTCTATTCATGCATCTCTATTCGCACATATCTATTGCCTCGTGATAATTCCATCCACCAGAATATTCACTACTTCCTCTAATGCCTCACCATAGGAAAGTTTGCTCTGAATCAGGATGTCTCTCTGGAAGAACTGCTCTAAGGAGGCTTCCAGCATCATCTTTAAAACAGGTATGTTGATGCGGCGGATTACGCCTTCCTCCATGCCTTGTTCCAATAACGCAATGGTGGTCTCCCAGCCGGTCTCTAACCGAAGTTCCACCTGATGATAGATTTCCGGAAATTTATCTTTTAATAAATACATCTGCCGGAAATCAATTTCCTTATAACTCTCCGGCATTACCCCTAAGATTTTCCGTATTTTTTCTAAAGTGCCAAGGCTTTCATCTGCCATAACTTCCCGTTCACTTTCCTTGATGCAGTCAAACAGATAATCCACCATGGCAAGAAATAACGCCTCTTTATCTGCAAATACCTGATAAATCGTTTTCTTGCTGATACCAAGAATGTGGGCGATATCATCCATGGTAAATTTCAATCCCCTCTGGTTAAATGCCTGCATCGTGCCCTGCAATATTTTCTCTCTCAATTCCATGTTCACTACCCCTGTTCTCTGCGGAAACTACTTTTTATTTTTCGGTTTTCTCAATTGTAACACCTTTGGATTTCCGTTACAAGAAACTGAATTACCAAAATTAGTTTCCTGAATTTGTGTATTTTGACGAGAAGGGAATTTCAACTATGCAAAATACCATTTATATTTTTTCAATTACAACATAACTTACTTCATTTTGCCCCCATCCTGATGTCTTAACACTCAAATATTAGTAAAAGAGCCAGATACCTTAAAACAAAGATATCTGGCTCTTCATAATTATTTTATTTAATTTTGAATCTCCTCTTACAGGAAGATATATTTACAAATAAATAATACTGCAAGAATATACATCAGCGGAGTAATTTTCTTAGCTTTACCACAGATTAAGTTGATGATAACGTAAGAGATAACACCGATTGCGATACCTTCTGCAATGCTGTACATAAGAGGCATAGCAATTAAGCAAAGGTATGCAGGAGCTGCTTCTGTAACATCGTTGAAGTCAATCTTAACGATTGCAGATACCATAAGGAATCCAACGAAGATTAATGCAGGAGCGGTAGCAAATCCTGGGATTGCTGTAAAGATTGGTGCAAATAAGATTGCAATCAGGAACATGAATCCGGTTACAACAGATGCAAAACCGGTTCTGGCGCCTGCACCTACACCAGCAGAACTCTCTACAAAAGTTGTGGTTGTAGAAGTACCAAGAACAGCACCAGCGGATGTTGCGATAGCGTCAGCTAATAATGCATTTTTAACTCTTGGAAGCTTTCCTTCTTTGTCTAACATACCAGCTTTATCAGAAACACCGATTAAGGTTCCGATGGTATCAAACATATCTACAAATAAGAAGGATAATAATACTACGATAAAGTTAACAATACCTACACCGGTAAAGTCAGCTTTGAAACACTGTCCAAAGGTTTCTCCGATTTTGGTGAAGTCTGTCATTGCAAATGTAGGATATAAAGAATAGAATCCAGCTTCTGCATCAATCTGATAGATGCCTGCCGCCTGGCAGATCATACCAAGAATCCATGTAGCAAGGATTCCGATAAGGATGGAACCTTTTACATTCTTTACATATAAAATGATGGTAAGAATTAAACCAATCAGTGCAAGTAAAGCACAGATTCCTTCTGTATGCCAGTTCTCTGTAAATTTAACATAAGATAATAAAGTAGTGCTGTTGTCAACAACAATGTGAGCACCCTGTAAACCGATGAAAGCAATAAACAGACCAATACCGGCACTTACACCTTTTTTCAATGTAGCAGGAATGGCATTGAAAATTGCCTCACGCACATTTGTTAATGAAAGTACAATGAAGACAAGACCTTCAATAAATACTGCCATTAAAGCGACTCTCCAGTCATAACCCATATTTCCACATACTGTAAATGCGAAATATGCATTCAATCCCATACCAGGAGCTAATGCGAATGGATAATTAGCCATCAAAGCCATTGCAAGTGTTCCGATAAAGGATGCAAGACAGGTTGCAATCAGAACTGCAGTAGGATCCATGCCAGCAGCAGATAACAGGTTCGGGTTAACTGCCAGGATGTAAGCCATTGTCATAAATGTGGTAAGACCTGCAATTACTTCTGTCTTGACGTTAGTGTTGTTCTCTTTGAATTTGAACATTTTCTCTAACATTTTTCTTCCTCCAAATTGTTTTTTATACCTAAAGCCAGCCTCTCTGGCAATAAGTCATGGTAAACTTCTCTTCTGTAAATTATTTTCCTTCATATGTAATTACAGAAGCAACATCATAACCCTTCAAACGTTCTCTTCCCTTTAATCCAGCCAGTTCCATTAAGAAAATGACTTTGACTACTTCACCGCCAAGCTGCTCTACTAATTTGATAGCAGCTTCAATGGTTCCGCCGGTTGCGATTAAGTCATCTACTAACACAACCTTCTGCCCCGGTTTGATGGAATCCTTGTGCATCTCAATGGTAGCCTGTCCATACTCTAAATCATAAGACTGTGAAATGGTCTCACATGGTAATTTTCCTTTTTTACGAACCGGTACAAACGGTTTATGCATTTCGTAAGCAATTGGTACTCCGAAAATGAACCCTCTGGATTCTGTACCGGCAACTACATCATAGTCCACACCATCTAAAAGCTTAATCATGGAATCTATTGCAAGCTGAAGTCCATCTGCATCCTGCAATACGGAAGTAATGTCCCTGAAAATGATTCCCGGTTCCGGGAAATCCGGTATACTTCTTACATATTCTTCTATTTTTTTCATCTTAATACCCTTCTTTCTATTTACTGCCCTCTGTTTTAAAAAACACCTTTTTATTATAAATTTATACTGCCAGAAATACAAGCAATTTTTTATAAAATGTTAAGTTTTTCGTTACAATTTTTTATGAAAAGTTGCTATTTTATTGCAAATATATTAAGATGTTCTATACGAAAGAAAAGTTCGGAAAGGGGATTTTTTGTGAAAATTCTGATTTTATCCTGCAACACAGGAGAAGGACATAACGCCGCCGGTCATGCCGTGGAAGAAGCAGCTCTGGCAAGGGGACACGAAGTAAATTTTGTCGATGCCATGCAGCTTGGCAAAAGACATACTTCACGCCTTATCAGCGGACTTTATATTGGAATTGTAAAGCATCTGCCGTGGTTTTTCGGTTTCATTTATAAGCTGGGAATGCTTATCAGTAACCGCCATTTCAAATCTCCGGTTTACTGGGCAAATGCAAAGCTGGCGAAACCGCTTGCATCCCTCATCGAAGAAGGAAATTATGACATTGTGGTGATGCCGCACCTTTACCCGGCAGAGACCATTACTTATATGAAGAAACACAACATGCTGCCGGTAAAAGCAGTCGCTATCGGAACCGATTATACCTGCATCCCTTTCTGGGAGGAAACCAACTGCGACTACTATGTTATTCCCCATGAGGATTTAGTAGACGAATATATAAAACGCGGTGTTCCAAAGGAAAAATTACTACCTTACGGTATTCCGGTGCGCCACGCCTTTGCCAAGCATACACCAAAGGACATTGCCCGCCGCAAATGCCACCTAGATGCTGATGCTCCTACCTTTCTCATTATGAGTGGAAGTATGGGATTTGGAAAGCTTGCAGTCTTTGCCATGGCACTTTATAAGCAGTGTAAAAATGACGAACACATTGTAATTATCTGCGGAAACAATAAGAAATTACAGTCTGTTCTCACCAAAGAATTCAGACATTGCCCGCGGGTTCATGTCTTAGGCTACACCAGACATGTTTCCCTTTATATGGATGCCTGTGATGTCATCTTTACCAAGCCGGGCGGACTTACTTCCACTGAAACTTTAGTAAAGGGAATCCCAACTATCCATACCGCACCGATTCCAGGCTGCGAAACCGCAAACAGTGCATTTTTCGTAGACCGTGGCATTTCCTATGCCTCTAAATACATGATAGAGCAGATTCGCCTTGGAATGCTGCTGATGCGAAGCCATGATTTGCAGGAGGAAATGCATACCGCACAGCTCCGGGAGCAGAAATCCGATGCAGCAGAACGCATTGTAGACCTGTTAGAATCACTGTCTGAAAAATAACGACAATTGCTTTTATTCAAACAAGTGATTGCGGAAGCAGGAGAAAAGATTTTAATAGGAAATTTTGTGGCATTCCATGTACATCTGATTTTCCTGGATGTGAAATGCCAACCATTCTTAGTGGTTCATTTTTCTTGATTATAAACTGTCTTTTCGCTTGCTTTGACAGAATCTCGGCACTGTCCGTCAAAAGCGGATGCCACATAAAGCCTGCAAGGGGCACTAGGAATTTCGACATCATGCTATTTTCATCTGGCAACCGGCACAAATTCACATCCATGTT